>Ga0364859_10104_pt2 | contig 46279 bp, 24 predicted proteins | sample ExccelAu500001D3_FD_206911 | JGI IMG/M metagenome (GOLD analysis project Ga0364859, IMG submission 206911) | Enriched cells from Trout Bog Lake Hypolimnion, Wisconsin, USA - BchlTB.Aug20.5000.01 .D3 | ecosystem: Environmental > Aquatic > Freshwater > Lake > Hypolimnion/Profundal zone | place: USA... | reverse complement strand
TCAAAACACAAAACAATAAAATAGATAAAGCCTATCGGGCGGCTGATTTGTAACAAATATATGAAGATGTACCCTTAGTGTATTGGATATACGAATGTTTAATAACTTAGTACAAACTATTAATTTTAACCAGCATGAAGAGACTTTTACTTTTTTGTTGTGCCTTATTTTGCGCCCTGCTCAGCCAGGCGCAGGAAACATTCCCGGTCAACGGGCCCTGGGATGTCCGTCCGGGCCAATATGCTTTTATCAATGCCAATATTGTGGTCAATGCCGATCAAACCATTGCCAACGGCACGCTATTGGTTAAGGACCGGGTAATTGAGGGCGCGGGGGCCGGAATCGCTGTCCCCAAAGGCTATGTCACAATCGATTTGAAGGGTAAATATATTTACCCTGGATTGATTGACGCCTATACCACCTACGGTATGCCCGAAGCACCGCGCCAGGCTTTTGCCCAGGGCGGAGGGTTTGGCCGGGCCGCAGTTTATACCTCTACAAAACCAGGCGCTTATGGCTGGAACGAGGCTATAAAACCCGAAATGAATGCGAAAGCTGTATTCCATGCCGATGCCACAAAAGCCGAAGATTATAAAAAGAACGGCTTTGGCGCTGTGCAGTCATTAATACATGATGGTATTGCCCGCGGTACATCTGTAGTGGTTACCTTGGGTGATGAGCGCGATAACGAAGTGATGTTAAACGACCAGGCTGCTGCCAATTACTCTTTCAGTAAGGGTACAGCGGCAACCAATTACCCCTCGTCCTTAATGGGTTCGATCTCTTTACTGCGTCAAACTTATTATGATGCCCAATGGTATAAAAATCAAAAAGAAGAGTACAATATTTCATTGGATGAATTCAACCGTACCCAGGCTATCCCACAAATTTTTGAGGTTAATGATCAACTGGGGGTTTTGCGTGCCAACAAGATCGCAAAGGAGTTTGGCAAACAATATATTTTTAAAACAGATGGAGACGAATATCGCCGCATCGACGCCATGAAAGCTACGGGCAGCAGCTTTATTATTCCCTTAACTTTCCCCGAGCCGTTTGACGTGGAAGATCCGCTGGATGCACGCAACATATCTTATACCCAACTAAAAGACTGGGAGCTGGCGCCAACCAACCCGGCCGTTTTGGAAAAAGCAGGCATAAAGTTCGCCATAACCTCATTCGGACTACAAAAACCGGCTGATTTTTGGACCAACCTGCGTACCGCCATCGATAACGGGCTTAGCGAGAAACAAGCGTTGAATTCCTTGACAACTATTCCCGCCGAAATGCTGGGTGTAGCAGATAAAGTCGGCACACTTGAAAAAGGCAAAATGGCCAATTTTATCATCACGTCGGATGATTTGTTTAAGAAAGAAAATATAATTTATGAAAACTGGGTGGAAGGCCGCCAATATATGGTTACGCGTTTGGAAGTTACCGACTTGCGCGGCAACTATAATTTAGCAAGCGATGCGTTATCAAATGTGGTACTTAAAATTGGCGGAACACCCGGCGCTTATGATGTAAATATAGAACGAAACGATGCCGACAGCGCCCGTACTAAGGGAACAATTACCCGCAGCGGCGATATGGTAAGTATCTATTTCGATCTTAAAAATAAGCCTGCCGGCAATATCCGCTTAACGGGTTATATCACAAAAACAGCGCCCCTGACTTTTAACGGAAACGGCGTGTTGCCGGATGGCACTGATATAAAGTGGACGGCCACCTACACAAGTGCCGCAGCAGCACAGCCTGCACGTAAGGAAACGCCTCAGCAAGCCATAAACGTTGGCCCTGTCGTATATCCATTTGCTGCCTATGGCAATACCGACTTACCTAAGGCTGAAAGTGTTTTATTCAAAAATGCCACGGTATGGACCAACGAAAAAGACGGCATCTTAAAAAACACCGATGTTTTAATTGAGAACGGTAAGATAAAAGCAATCGGTAAAAACCTTTCATCGCCCAATGCCAAAGTAATTGATGCCACCGGTAAGCATATTTCACCGGGTATTGTTGATGAGCACTCGCACATCGCCATCTCAAACGGCATAAATGAAGGCACACAAGCTGTTACCGCCGAAGTTAGGATTGGCGATATCCTTAACTCCGAAGATATAAGCCTGTACAGGCAGCTGGCAGGCGGGGTTACCTCCTCCCATATCCTTCATGGTTCGGCCAACCCGATTGGCGGCCAAACCCAATTGATCAAACACCGTTGGGGTGTATTGCCTGATGAAATGAAATTTGAAGGCGCCGATGGCTTTATCAAATTCGCCCTTGGCGAAAATGTTAAGGGAAGCAATAATGGCCCTATTACAGGTGCCGCCCGCTATCCGCAAACCCGCATGGGTGTTGAAGAAGTGTACATTGACGAATTTACCCGTGCCAAAGAATACAAGGCCGCAAGGGCTGTAAAAGGCAGCAATGTACGCCGCGACCTCGAACTCGATGCCATTGTGGAGATATTGGATAACAAGCGTTTTATTACCTGCCACTCCTATGTACAATCGGAATTAACGATGCTGATGCATGCTGCAGATTCAATGGGTTTTAAGATCAATACCTTTACTCACATTTTGGAGGGCTATAAAGTAGCCGATAAAATGAAGGCTCATGGCATTAGCGGTTCTACTTTCTCCGACTGGTGGGCCTACAAAATGGAAGTTGCCGAGGCCATCCCTTACAATGGCACCCTGATGCACGATGAGGGAATAAATGTTGCCTTTAACTCCGACGACGATGAAATGGCCCGCCGCCTGAACCAGGAAGCAGGCAAAGCGGTGGCCTATGGCCAGATGAGTGAAGAAGAGGCCTTAAAACTGGTAACCCTGAACCCGGCAAAAATGCTGCATGTGGACAATAGGGTGGGCAGTTTAAAACCGGGCAAAGATGCTGACCTGGTTTTATGGTCGGCTGATCCATTGTCAATATACGCAGTTGCTGAAAAAACATACGTTGACGGGATCCCTTATTGGGATATTGAAAAAGATGCAGCCAATCAGAAGGCCCTGAAGGCTGATGAGGCCCGGATCATTCAGAAAATGGTGGCCGCGAAAAACAAAGGCGCTGTTACCCAAAGGCCGGCAGGACGTCGTCCGCGGGTGACGGAAGAAACGGATGATGACGGCTTCTTAAAAGATGACGGCGATGGCGCAGGACAAACCAAATCATCAACTAATCAAAGCAATCAATAATCCTTAACTATTAGCAAGATGAAAAAGACATTCTTAATTTTTGGAGGATTACTGCTAAGCACATTCCTCACATACGGGCAGGCTAATATCTCGCCGGCCCCGGCGCAATCAAAACCCGTGGTTATTATCGGCGGCACTATCCATGTGGGTAACGGGCAGGTAATAAACAATGGTTACGTAGCTTTCGATAAAGGTAAAATAACCGCAATTGGCGAAGGCGCGGCGCCAAATACCGCCGGCGCCAATGTTATTGATGCAACAGGGAAACAGGTTTACCCGGGTTTTATTTGCCCCATCACAACACTTGGCATGGTTGAAATTGAAGAGGGAGCAAGAGGCACTGTTGATGAATCAGAAACCGGCGACCTTAACCCTAATGCACGGTCAATTATAGCCTATAACACTGATTCGAAAGTTATACCTACGGTACGCTCAAACGGCATTTTGCTTGCACAGCCAACGCCAACAGGCGGAGTGATCTCAGGCATGTCGTCAGTAGTGCAGCTGGATGCATGGAATTGGGAAGACGCAGCCTATAAAACCGATATTGGTATCCATTTAACCTGGCCGGTGGCCAGGGCACAGGGCCGCCGCAGGGCCGCACCGGCACCCGGGGCTTCGCAGGAAACCCCGGCTGAAAAAGCACAAAAAGAAATTGATGCCATTAACAGCCTGTTTTCCCAGGCAAAAGCATACGCCGAAATTGCAAAACCAGAAGTAAAAAACATCCGTCTGGAAGCAATGAAGGGCCTGTTCGACGGTTCCAAAAAATTGTTTGTAAATGCCGATGGTGCGAAAGAGATTGTTCAGGCAGTGGGCTTTGGCAAAAAGTTTGGCCTTTCAATAGTGATCGTTGGCGGGAACGAATCGTACCTGGTGACCGATGTATTGAAAGACAGCAACGTACCTGTAATTTTGAAAGAAACCCAAAGGTTACCCGACCGCGATGAAGACGACGTCTACCTGCCCTACAAACTGCCAAAAATACTTCAGGATGCGGGGGTATTGTATGGCTTAACCGGCATTGGTTTCTGGCGGCAGCGTAACCTGCCTTTTGAGGCTGGTGAAGCTGTAGGCTATGGATTAACCAAAGAACAGGCTTTAAGCATGATCACCATAAATAACGCTAAAATTTTAGGGATCGATAAAACCACCGGGACGCTGGAGGTTGGGAAAGATGCCAATTTATTCGTTTCCGCAGGTGATGCGCTTGATATGATCACCATCAATGTGCAAACTGCATATATCCAGGGCCGTAACATCAGTCTTGATAACCTGCACAAACAACTCTACCGTAAGTTCGCAGCCAAATATGGCGTAAAAGCGAATTTATAGTAATTGTTTACGGCTCCTGAAAATAGCGATGGGTTTTAGCCCCCGTCGCTATTTTTATTTACTGCCAATTGGGGCATTAATTCCAATGGGGCTTTGCACCCGCACATAAAAAGGCATAGCCAAACCGGATTTAACCGCAATAATTCTGTTATTACGAGGGGCTAAAGGCGTTTTGCTTCTCGTAATTTTTAACGTTTTTCCGTGTTTTTTCCAAAAAAGATTGTGTTTAACCCCTTTGCCGTGATGCTGTAGAAACACTATACAGAATTTTCACACAAAATTTCGGCTTAGCTCTTTTACTCTCCCTCCAGGTTATACTGTTTTTTCACATAATTCAGCAGGTCCACAGCATCTTCTTTCAGTTGCCTGTTGTCTCTTTTCAATTCCCATGTATTGACCCTTACCAGTACCATATCCGTAGCCAATTGCGTAAGATCGTTTTGGGTTAAGTTACGCATTTCGGTTCCGGGGCCGGCAGCGGAGTTGAAAATAGCATACAGGTTTGCCGGTGTAAAATGGAAACGTAAAAACGGGTCGAGAAAGCTGCGCTGATACTGCAGGGTAACATCCTGAACGGTCCGCAGCAGTTCAATATCACTTTCGTATTTAGCAATATAGGCAATTATTTTCGAGTTAGATAGCTGCTTCAGGTGCAATTCATTTTTTATGGCGCCAATGGCGCCGCCCGAAGGGTGAAACGGCCAGAAATCGTGTGAAGCTTTAACCAAAAGCTGGATCTTTTTAGTGTTCACTTTTGCAAAAGGCTGTTGTAAAAGGTAAAACAGACTGTCGTTAGTCGTTAATATCAAACTATCAGCCGCGTATATTTGGTTCAACTTTGTGGTATCGGCCTTTAGGTCCTGCACCAGTTGAGATGTCAGCTGCCTTACCTGTTCACGATTTCCGAGATCTTCCCTGATATTTTCGGCTATAAAGCCCATCATTACGGCAATAAATATCATAAAGCCTTCCAGCAGGTATTCTTTCCAGGGTTTTGGCTTATGGTCCAGTTGGGGATGGTGATGTACTTCCATTTCTTCAGTTTGCAGTTTTGAGTTGGCAGCTGGCGGGGTTTCAATTTCAGATACGGAATTTTCGGCGCCCAATTGATTTGGGGTGGGAACCGAAACTACTTTTGGCTTTCGCTTTTTTGCTTTCTGCCCGTTTTCCGGCTTCGCGGCAGTAACCATACCCGGCTTTAACTTTTTCTCCGGCGGCGGACTGCCTGTTTCAGTTTTTGCCCTTGTTTTATTTGTGTTTTTCCGGTTGTTTACGCTCATAAACCATCAAAGCTAATATTTTAGAAAAGACCGTTCGTAAAGTATTGGTAAAAAACTCTTTTCATTGGCAATATTAATTAAAAGGTTCATTAAAGGCATGGGGCAATATTACTGTCCTCTCAAACATTTTTATCCCCAACCGGGTGCCTCGAAAATATCATCCAAAACAAAACGGCAAAAACAACATAAACCACGCCCAATAGCCACACTTCGAAAGGGAGTGTATGGTTATTCATCAGCGCTTTCACCAGGTAAACGGCAACCATAAAAAAATGGGTGAAATTCGCCAGGGCTACAGGCCGGTTGTAAATGCCGCCGATAATACTCCCTTTTGCCATCCAGTTGAGCATGGCAAATGAAAAATACAGGGCACCCAATATTTGAAGAAGCAGCAGCAGTGCCTTTGAAGTGCCAAGGCCTGTTAAACCGGCTATTTCTGCTGGAAGGAAAGTGAGGCCAACCCCTATTAAAGCAAGAAATATGGCGCTCAGGGTCATAATTATTTTTGTATTCATATTATTGTGATCGATTTTTTACTGAAGGCTAAGATAGTTTGTTTTTTTATAATTCTCTTTCCGGCCCTCGCAGATATCAGGAACCAGCAATTGGCTATATTTTTAATGATAAGGTTTTCCCGACGGCTGCCGGTTATTTCTATTGGAAAACATCATTCCGGGCATGCAATCACTGCATGTCGCAAAAAAAATAATTTTTTTTTGCAAAGAAAAACGCAACATTATAAATGTCAGTTTACGTATAAGGGTTTCCGTGTATTAACAGATAGAAAACCTAATTGATTTTGTCCGTTAATCGAATTATAAAAAACGGCAAAAATTTCCCCCTGATTAAAACGTTAATTATCCTAATACATTAGCGTTAGCCATGTCTCTAAAACTTTTTCAGAGGATGGATGTTAAGCAAAAAACATTGTCAAATTTATTAATCATTACCTATGAGTTTACATAAAGGAGAAACCAAGCCGAAGCTGATTTTGATCATTGAAGATAACGAGGACATTTTACAGGTAATGGAAACTGTGCTTACTTATAACGAATTTGAAGTAACCGGCATAGACGGAACAGAGGATATATTTGAAACTATTGATCAATATAAACCTGATTTAATTATCACCGATTACTTATTGACCGGTTTAAACGGGGGTAAAATTTGCCAGCTTGTTAAAAGCAATAAAGACACCTGTCATTTGCCTGTGATGCTAATTTCAGCCTACCCGGAATTGGCCACCGCATTCGGAAATTTTGGCTTCGACGCCTTTATTAATAAACCATTTGACATTGGTGAACTATTGGAAAAGATAGACAAACTGCTGGAAAAGTCAGTATAGAATTTATTACCCTTAGTCCATCCACCTGATAAAAGACGCTCTAAACCTTAATACTTCAAACCCCTCAATAAGCCAAAATAAGCCGGTTTCCTCTTATAATTAGCATCAAAAGGCAAAGGCCAATCAAGCCGGTGAAGGAAAGCGGTGATCCAGCTGTCAGCATCGCTAAACTCCCAGGTGGTTATACCATACTGTTGCGAGGCCGGCACCGAGGCACGGTAAGTTTCGGCAATAAACTGGTACATCGAAGCCTGGTTTAGCTGCAAAGCAGTAGCAAAAACAATATTAGGGTCGTTGCCCGGATTTACTGAAATATCAAGTTCAGATATATGTACTTTTAAACCTGTTGCAGCAAGTCTTTTTAAGGCGGAGGTGATGCCGGCGGTATCAACATTAATATCAATGTGCATTTGCATGCCAACGCCGGAGATTGGCATGCCCCTGTTTTTCAAATTAGTTACCAGGGCTATAAGCGAATCAAGTTTTACACCTCCCCATTCCTGGCCATAATCGTTATAAAACAAAAGCGCATTTGGGTCGGCCTCATGAGCGTATTGAAAAGCACGCGCAATATAATCAGGGCCGAGGTGCTGCCGCCAAATACTGCCGGTGCCGTCACCGGGGTTTACATCCGTATTTCGTAATGCGCCGTTATCATCCCTGATAGCTTCGTTTACTACGTCCCAGGAAGCTACTTGCCCTTTGTAATGGGCAGCTTCGCTCTCGATATGCGTTTTAAATAAGTTTTCCCAGGCTGATGAATCGCCCTGGAAATTCAACACCCAATCGGGCAAGGCCTGATGCCATATTAAATTATGGGCATGAAAGCGCAAATGGTGTTGTGCAGCAAATGCAGTAAGATAATCGCCATCGGCATAATTATAAACACCCTGCTGCGGCTCAATCCAGTTCAGTTTTAACTCATAATCGGGGGTTACGCTGTTATATTCCGTTAACAATACGCCTGCGTACAAAACTTTATTTTTCAGGTTTGGCGAGTTAATTGCCGCACCCATCGGGAAGGGCGCCGTTGCCTGCAATGTGGCTGTAACAGGCGCAGGGTTTGATTTCTTTTTGCAAGCGCCAACCACGAATATCCCGAAGATAAATAAAAGGCAAATAAAGTTTCTTAACTGTGCAGCCATAGGAGCGTAGTATTGCTAATGTGCTTAAAGATAGAATTTTTTGTCGTTTTTTTTTGGTGGATCTATAAACCACAAAATACTAGATGAAAAGGCATGAATGCCGGTTGGGTATTTTTGAAGGGAAAGGCTCGCTGTTAGGATGCTATAAACAACAGTTTTTTTTAAACCCTTAAAAGTAGCCGCCGCCCTTATTCATTTTAAAACAATCCGTAGGGGATTCTGACTTATCATTTAAGCTTTATTCCTGTTTAAACGCAGCTTGTTTGCGATATAGATGGATCACGGCGAATATTGCTGCTGCAAAGGCCAAAACAATTACCCAGTTATCAAGAGGACATGTGGCATCAGGGTCGGTCCCTCCGCAGGGTTCGCCGGGTTGGGCATAAAGCGCAACAACATTGAGCATTAGCAACAGCAATGCTCCGCAAAATATTTTAATTCGCATAGACCTATATATTTGTACCTACAATTTTACAAATTTACTTTTTCCTACCACACTTTTATCATTATTATTAACTACTTCTACTATATAGGTTCCGGGCGTTAAGTTGCTTAAATTATCTTGCCATGAAGGCTGTGAAGACTTTACAGATTTGACTATCACGCCGTTTGCCGACATGATCTTTATATCATAAGATGGGTTTAATGTGTTTGGCAGAACGGCTGTATTTTGAATAACAGATAAATTGATGGGGCCAACGGTAGGGTTAGGATATAGTGCGATCGCATTATTAGCAACTGTGTTATTGCTTAAATCCCCATACATAAGCGTTACTACTTTTGAATAACTAACAGAGCCATTCAAATCGACTATTTTTAAGCGGTATTCATTCGCAGTCGCTTTCGGAGCCGGATCTAAAAAGTTGTATGTGCCGAGAGCGTTTGAAGTAAAGCCACCTAACTCGTTAAAAGTCACGCCGCCGTCGGCACTCCTTTCAACGGTAAAATTAGTATATGTCTGTTCATTTTCGGTTTTCCAGACAACCTGTGCGCCGTCGGATGCCCTGGAGGCAGCAAACGCTAACAGATGAAATCCCAATGCCGGGTCCTGGCGTATAACCAGGCTAAAGCGGTTTCCACCAAAACTATTTGTATCACTTGTAGAAACATTGAACTTATAAGATAAATTATGCCTGAAGTCTATCGAGTCTTTGTTATAGGCATCCTTCAGCCATACCTGAAATAATTGGGGCACATTTATCACCTCAGTCATATTTAATTTGTATTGACCATTAGCTGTGGCAATTACGTTTAATTTAACCGTAGTTGGATTCTGTTTTGGGTATGGAATAGTATTAATTGCCAGTTTAACATTGTCGGCAGACATGCTTGATAAATTTACTTCTCCGCTGCCGGGTAAAAATTGTGAATCTTCATTTACGTCATATTGACTTTTTGAAGAATTATCAAAACTGACAATTGTTTCTGCTTTATTCATAGAATCTTCAGCCATTTCCAATCGAATGTACTGAGGGGCCTTGTTAGTAGTATGGTGGGCCGCTAACAATAAAGTATTGCCTGTGGCCTGAGTTGGGCCGCTATACTGCGAGTTAGTTTTTGCAGCCTCATTAAATGTCAGTGAGGCGCCCGTGGCTGTGGCCTTTACAAAAAACCCTTGCCCGCTCGGGATTATATTTGTGCCGCCATTTATACCTAAGGTGCCATTATAGGTAGCGTAAACTTTCGATACTTCATTAAAGATATAAATTGTTGGACCAACATTAGGGCCATAAATGCCGGCAGTTGCTGATGTCGTGCTAAAGGTGTTCCAGTCGATTGAGCTGGCATATGGGTTGCCCACCAGATTATAGCCCGAATAACCCGTATTACCTGTAACAGTTGAATATTGCAGGGTTGGTAATTGCGTGTACCAGTTAGTTACTGTTACAGCCTGTTGGTTTAAAGCCCCTGTTGATACGAAAGTGTTTGCCTCGGCGATAGTACCGGGATAATATTTTGTTGCAATACTTGATAAATTACCCCTGTAGAAAAACATGATGCCGGTACCCGGATGTAAACTAAAGGTACCATCATAATCAACACCTATATTGTAAAGAGGTGAATTATTGATGGTATTGATCCCTCTGAAATTACCTGTATTAAATGTCGCGTTGGTAAATGCAACGTTGTCCCGGTATAAATACATGGATGGATTACCGGCTTTGGTTAAGCCGCCCGCCGTACCCAGGGTACCTGTAATTGGCGCATAAGAAGGGAGGTAGCTTAAATCGAAGTAATGGGTTGCGCCTGAACTTGCAGTGTAAATTGGAGAAGATATTAGACGATAACCACGATAAACAGCGGTGCCGCCGCTTATATACCGCTCTACGCTTACATTGCCGGTGATTGAATATGCGGCAGGTATGGCTGATACACTTGCTGTTAGCGTTGATGTGCTTTTTAAAGTTAATGCCGCAGGTGATGAACCAATAACAAGGTTACCTTTGGTAATTGTAAGCAAATTAAAAATATCTACAGGGCCGCCGCTTATAGTAACCGTTCCTGCTGAAGAATTATTTACTTCCATGGAGCCAAGTTCTGCTGTAAGCGGAGTATTGGTGCCATAGTAATATTGGGTGGCCAATGATCCGTTCCATTTAATTTTTGAAGAACTATTGCTGGCATACATTATTTGCCCGCCACTGCTATTATAAATATTGCAGCCTACTTTTAAAGTATGCCCGTTTAAATTGATGTATGCGCCAGCGGCAATGGTTAAGCCATAAAGCGCTGTATCCGCAGTTAAAACAGGATAATTTGTCAGGCCTGCAGGTATAACCCAATTAACATTTCCATTAACGGGCGCTTCCGTTACGCCGGTAGTTGTATTGATCCAGTTGCTTGCACTGGTAACGCTGGTGCTTAGCCCTTTCCATGTATAAACCAAATAACCCGCAACAGCCGAAGCTCTAACCGAATTGGTTTGCATGGATCCTGCTGTTGTAAAAGCGTCGGGATTTTTTTGATTTACGTATTCCGCTTTTATCCAGTCGGCGGATAATGTCGCGCCGATAACATGGGATTCATCCATTGTACCGCTAAAACTTTGACCTCCTACAATTTTGGGACCTGTGGGTATCTGGTTATTGATATAATCCCCGAAAGACACCATATTGGGTTTTCCCGCAAATGGTTTATTGGAAGAATTGGAAGTGGGCCCCGCTAAAAGCGCCCCATCCAGGTAGAGGTAGCTTTTGTTCGCAACAGAATCGTATGCGTAGGCATAATGATGCCAGGTTACTACAGTTGGGATTGTTGAAGATGAAACCAGGGGGGTTAACCTGTTGGCCCAGCGCCAGGTTTGGAAAGTCGTAACGCCACTATTTATTAAGACCCCCAATTGGGTACCATCACCCGTGGTTGCAGGGTTTGAGCCGTTTTCCAACACAATTAAATTCGCTGTGTGAGGTAAAGTGGTGGGATAACTTGCCCATAAAGATAAAGTTTGGCTGGCAGTGGTATATGGCAATCCTGTAGCAGCGGTGTCAAGTACCGACGTAGCAGACAAAGTAATTCCATTGCCAATTTGAGATGATGTATTTTGCGTTACCGAACCGGCGCTTCCGAGGTAACTACCAACGGTAAGGTTGTTATTGTTAACAGTCGCATCTGAAAACTGGGGCGCGGTGCCTGATGGACTTTCATTAAAATGCCATACACCCGAGTAATTGATGCCGGCGGTTGCAGTAACGCTGCTCCAGGTTAGTTTTTGCCAGGCCGTGCTGTGTGTTACTGACGGGCTTGTTGAACCAAAATAACAATAAAGCTTATTTGATGCTGATTTGTACAGATCCGGAATCCTTACCCAAAAGTAAATTACACCTGTTGTGGTATTATAGTTTTCAACCTGGTAGTATAATTCAGTGGTAGTTGAATAAGCGCTGTCAATTATCGCAAAAACAGGTATTGAAGAAGATATTCCTCCGGTTTGATCGGAACAAACCCCTGAAACAAAATTGGGACTGGTTACTTTAAGTAAGGCGACAAAATTTGTCTGGTCTGTACTAATTCCTAATGAGGCATTATTTAAAGTCAGCGGTATGCGGAATGCATAGTTATCATAATAAGTTGTTTGCGAATATACTTGGCTGCTTATTAAAAAAAACATTATAAACAGGATTGCCGTTTTTAGTAAGCTGTGCAATAACGTAAATAATTTTTCCATGATCTGTTGATGGTTAAGCTGCTATTGAATGAATTGTGATTGGTAATATTGAGGTGTATCCCGCTCTCCATGATGACGCGTGATCGTAGGTATTTTACTTACATCGGTAATGCCGGAATCTGGTAGCGGATGAAAAAATGTAAGGTTATAACGAGGCGTATTTATATTCTGGATTATTCTATAAACCGTTAATCTACCAGCGGTTATTATTAGTAGATTTTTCACCGTGAAAATGCCATTCCCATATTTTATGGAGGCAATATTTAAAGTAGTAGCTAAAGTTGGCTGATGAGTAGATGATAGGCATGTAATTCCAAACGTGAAATTATTGGTCGTTGTCCCGGAGGCATTCCTATCAAAGGCAACCGCGGAGGAAGCTGCGTTTGAGATCGTAAAAGCAATAATTACTGCAAATAAAATGTGCCTTTTCATAGTTATTTTCATAGCTATTGAAGGCCCTGCTACACTCTATAAACCAATAATTTATCATTTTACAAAAATCACCCACACAAATATACTCATGTACAATTAAGATGCCAAATAATTTTTAATTTTAAATTAAGTTCATTTGTAACTAATTGGTTGTTATTGACAGGCGACCTTACCTAATAATTAATATGGGGTATTGCCATCGCTGTTTTTTGGGAAAATATCTCTACTGGCAGAACTGTTTTTTTATAGGCTTATTTATCCTGGAAATCCATGGCTGTTTTTTTATAGAAGAAAGCAGAAGAAGGAACGCTGAAAGCTGGAACCTGACGGCTTAGTCTCTCAGCTTTTAGTGCTCCGCTGTTTTCGCTATAATTTTACGAATGTACCTTTTCCTACTACGCTATTATTGTAGTTGTTTACAACCTGTAGAATGTAGGTTCCGGGAAGCAGGCTGCTTACATCAGTTTGCCAGGTAACCTGAGTGGTATTGGCTGATTGAACTACTGCCCCTAAAGTGTTCACTATCCTGATTCCGTAAACCGTAGCGGCAGGGTTATTTGACGATCCGCTTGTTGTACCCGAAGCGAATGGTGGCGTTATGTTTAAATTAAGTGTACTTTTTGCGGGATTAGGATAAATTGCAACACTGCTTTTTGCAACGCTGCTGGCAGTATTATTGTACATTACCGTAACTATAGCTGAATAAGTAATGGTGCCATTTAAATCAACAAGTTTTAACCTGTAGAGATTTGCTCCTATCACCGGATTTTTATCAAGGTAGCTGTAGGAGCCCTGTGCGCTTGAAACAATAGCGCTCAAATCCTCAAAAGTGGCGCCATTATCGGTACTGCGCTCAATTGTGAAGTTAGTGTAATTCTGCTCGTTTTCGGTGGCCCAGACAGCCTGTACTCCACTCAACGCTTTGGTTGCATTAAAATTCAGCAAGTGTAATCCCAATGCCGGATTTTGACGCAAAACCAATTGAAAGCGATGTGCACCATAACTACCGGTATCCGCAGTGATATCAAAAGCATATGTTGGGTTATTCCGCATATCAAGGGAATCTTTATTAAAACGGTCCATTAGCCAGACCTCATAAATCTGTGGGATACCTTGCAGCTCGGTCATATTCAACTTATAGGTACCATAAGCGTTGGCGGTAACAAACAACGGTATAGTTGTTTGTTTAAGTCCGGGTAAAGGCATTCTGTTAATGGCCAGCTTTATGCTGTCACTTGAAAAACTTGCCAATTTTACCTGGCCGTTTCCTCCTTTATATGGAGCGTCTTCATCATTAACAAATTGTGTAGACGCGGCGCTGTTAAACCCGATGTACATATCATCTGTATTTACAGTATCCATGGCCATTTGAAGTCGTAAATGCTGGTCTGATTTGGTATTTGCTGTATTAAAGTTAGTCTTTAGCGCCATAAAAAGATAGAGCCCCGTATTTTGCGCAGTTATTTTGGCCGATTCATTAAAAATTAATTGAGGATTTGTTCCATTAGCCAATACAAAAAATCCCTGCCCGCTAACAATTGTTCTTTTACCATGGTTAGTATACACACCGCCTACCTGGTAAACATCATAATTATTGGTTTTAGGGTCAAGTTCATAAATGGTTGTTCCCACATTACTGGCATAGATTCCGGTGGTTGTTGAGGATGTATTATATTGTTCCCAGTCGATTGTACTTGCATATGGATTACCAACCAGATTAAAGCCACGAACCGCATGGTTAGTTCCCAATCCGCTTCCGGTATAACCCAGATATGCCGATCCTGGTGTGTACCAGTCAGTGGCAATTACCTGGCCCTGATTCAGGGTGCCGGTACTGGTCATGGTAACGGTGGGAGCGGTAACATAAGAGGTTAGCGTTTCCGTACCTACAGGTGCCGCGATCTTATTCCCTCTGAAAAAGAACATAAAGCCACCGCCCGCCGGAATATTATATGCTGTTGAACCGCCATTCAAGTAATAATTATAATTTGGTGTATTATTTATAGCGCTGATACCCCAAAAATTACCGCTTGTAAATGTAGCATTTGATGGAGTCATGTCTTCACGGAACAGATACAACGTCGGGTTGCTGGTTTTATCAAAACCGCCGCCCGCTGCACCCGTTAACCATATACTGTTTTGCAGGTAATTAATGCTGTAAACCTTGTTCGAACCCACCGTAGCCGCATAAACCGGCGATGAAGCCAGGCGATAAGCCCGGTACCCCACCCCGCCTGTAATATAACGTTGTACGTTTACATTCCCGGTGATACTGGGTCCGCTTGGTATAGCGGCAACAGTTGCTGTTGATGATACTCCCGAGGTTAATGTAAGGTTACCGTTGGCGGCTAAAATTGTACTTGCGCTGTTACCGCTCATGGTCAAAACGCCGGCAGTACCGATATAAAAATTACCGCTGGCCATTGTTTTTGTACCGGCTCCGCTAAAAGTTACCTTACCAAAGGTTACCCCATTGCCCCCACCCGCGGCTAATGTTTGTGTGGTGCCATTAAAATTTACAGTTGGGCTTGCTAAATTAACATAATCACCGGCATCGTTTACAAGTGTATTTGTAAAATCACCTGCTATATTTAAGTTGCCTGATGAACCGGATTTTATACCCGTGCCTGAAAATGAAATATTTTGATAGCTTACACCTGCAGGCAATCCGGTAATAGCTGCGCTTGTGTAAATTGTTTGTGCCGCACCCGCATATTGTACAGTTGCCCCGGTATTTTTAAACGTCACAACATTGGTTCCGGTAGCCGACAAACCCGACAAAGGAGTTGCATTGGCAAACTTTAAAGTTGCTGTAGTTGCCGGGATAATAACGAGGCTTGAGGTACTTGTTGAAGTATTTGTAGTTTGGAGTATCCCTGTAAGCAGCGTTGTGCCGCCGGTAACATTAAATGTTGCATTATAAATGGCGGCTCCCGAGTTTGAAGATGTCAACGCTATATTTGCTGTTACATTTAGATTTGTTACTGAGGAAGCCATAGTTGCAGTATATGAACTTCCTAAAGTGGTATTGGCAATAACGCTGATACTATTTGCATTCAATGTGCCTGCGCCTGAAAGGGTACATGTGTATCCCAAACCAGCACTCGCGTCGCTTTGATAAGTTATGGCCCCCGATACATTCAATGTAGCGCCACTGCCAACAACAACCCCAGGCGACTGACCGCCAAGGTTACCAAATGCTATCGAACCAATATTAACCGTACCATCGGCTGTCAGGACGTTCGGGAAGTAGGAGAATGACCTGTTTACGCCTATATACGCAGGGTCGGTACTTGAAGGAACAACATTACTGAGCCAGTTCGACGCGGTATTCCAGTCGGTGCTGGTTACGCCTACCCAATCATTTTGCTGGTAACAGGATAGAGTTACCGTGGTGCTTCCGCTACCTGTAATATTATAAGCTGTAATGGTATAGGTGGTCGGCGGAAATACCGTGGTAGGCGTTCCGCTAATCTGGCCGGTGGTTGTGCTAAAGCTTAATCCCGGAGGTAAAGGCGCATTGATATGATAACCGCCAAGTGACAAATACTCTTTCACTGTATTGTTGGTATAATCAGACACATATAAATTCCCCTGCGCGTCGGCTGTAAAGCCTTCCACGTCAGTAAACCCGGAAAGCGTATTCAATAACACACCTGTATTGCTGTAGATTTTGACTTGATTATTATGCGAATCTGCAACAAATACGTTGCCCGATGGGTCAACTGAAATTGCGAGCGGGTCACTGTAACCGCTGCTGAACGTGCCAAGATAGGTTCCGGCGGAATTGTAATAAGTTACATAACCCATGTTAGTCCCGGTTAAGTTATTGGCCCGGTTTAAAACATAAATAATACCTGAAGCCTGGTCAACCGCAACCCCATCCGACTCATTCATATTTGTGTTTGAAATGGTCTGTAACAGCGTACCCGAAGTATTGTATTTGGTTACCGAACTGGTATATGGGGAGGAATAAACATAAGTGGCGATATAAAGGTTATTTGATGCATCAATACTAATGCCAAGCGGGTGATTTAGACCGGTTATGATGGTTGAAACGTATGCACCCGAGGAATTGAACTTATAGACAGAACCGGTACCTGTGTCTTCTACATAACTATTACCGGCTGAATCAAACACTATTCCCTCCGGGCTCGACATCGATACTCCTGTAGTGTAGGTGCCTAAATAAGTGTGGCTGGAATTCCAGCGGCTTATTGTTCCGTTGTTCCAGTTTGCTACATAGATATTACCCGATGCATCAATGGTCATTAAACTTGGGCCGCTTAAAGTAGCGCCGGTAAGCGATGTGCCTGTTGATGAATAGGAATAGCCTATAACAGCCCCGCCGGTATTTGCCGGTGTTAAAGTAGGTATAGCTGCGCCTATCGGGTAGGCATTTGTTGAAGGTGTATAACTGATAACAGGCGCTGACGGGCTAACAGTTATTATTAACGAAGCGGTAGCTGTACCGTAGGCATTGGTTGCTGTAATTGTAAATGTAGTTGTTGGGTAGGTTATTGTTGCGGTGCCGGAAATTACACCGCTTGAAGTATTAAAAGATAACCCGGCAGGCAGCGATGGACTAATTGACCAGCTGGTTACTGCCCCGCCGGTACTGGTCGGCGTAGCAGGTGTAATCGGGGTTCCAACTATGTACGTAACAGTACCAGGGCTGTAGCTGATCGCAGGGCCCAGGTTATTAACGGTCAAAGTAACCGTAGTTGTTCCATTGCCTGCGGCGTTGGTTGCTGTAATTGTATAGGTCTTCGAGGCCGATGTAGCCGTGGGTGTCCCCGATATTACGCCGGTAGTTGTACTAAATGACAACCCTGCAGATAAGGCCGGGCTTATGGCATAACTTACAACAGGGCCGCCGGTACTAACAGGGGTTAATGGCGTTATTGCCGTTCCCACGGTATAAACATTGGTTGAAGGCGAGTAACTGATAGCCGGGGCCACCGGGTTAACAGTTATTGTTACCGTGGTGTTTCCGCTGCCGGCTGTATTGGTTGCCGTAATTGTGTAAACAGTAGCCGACGACACCACAGTTGGGGTACCTGAAATAACGCCCGTTGTGGTACTGAAGGACAAACCCGCCGGCAATGCAGTACTTATCGAATAACTTGAAGGTATTCCGCCGGTATTTGTCGGGGTTAATGAAGTGATAGTCACACCCACCGTGTAAACATTTGTTGAGGGGCTGTAACTGATCACAGGAGGTGTTGGAAGAACACAGGATAATGTTATAGTTGCGGTACTGACACCTCCGTCGTTAGTGCCAGTAATAGTATAAGTTGTTACTGACGATACAGCAGTAGGCGTACCGGATATTATCCCGGTTGTGTTATCAAACGATAAACCGGCTGGCAATGACGGGCCAATTATAAAGTCTGTTGATGCGCCGCCGGTATTTGCAGGTGTTAGCGGGGTTATCGTTGTCCCAACTGTATAAATATTTGTTGACGGTGTATAACTGATGGCTGGTGCTACAGGATTAACTGTTATCGTTTCGGTTGTGTTGCCGGTGCCGCCTGCATTGGTCGCAGTAATGGTGTATGTGGTTATAGTAGATATAACAGTAGGTGTGCCTGAAATAACACCAGTAGTAGTATTAAACAACATGCCGGTTGGCAACGCTATATCTATCGAATAACTGGTGGCAGCGCCCCCTGTGTTAGCAGGTGTTAATGAGGTAATTGCCACGCCGATGGTATAAATATTAGACGATGGCGTGTAACTGATCACAGGCGCTGGCGGATTAACGGTCAGCGTAACCGTTGTAGTTCCGGTTCCGCCGCTATTAGTAGCGGTAATTGTATAAGTAGTTATTAACGATATTGCTGTGGGTGTTCCAGATATTACACCAAGAACAGGGTCGATTGACAAGCCCGCAGGCAATGCCGGACTTATCGAATAACTGGCTGCAGCCCCGCCGGTGTTAACCGGTGTTAATGAGCCTATTGCAACTCCCGTGGTGTAAATATTTGTCGATGGCGTGTAACTGATAACGGGAGGGCCAAGGTTTACTGTAATTGTTATAGATGTGTTTGCAGTTATACCTCCGCCATAGGTGGCAGTAATAGTATAGGCGGCAGCAGCCGTTACAGTTGTTGGCGTACCGGATATCACCCCCGTAGTGGGGCTGATTGATAAACCTGCCGGTAGTGCCGGGCTAACCGAATAACCGGTGGGTGTGCCTGTTACCGTTGGCGTTAATGGCGTAATTGCAGCAAACGATAAATAAGTAAACGGCGACCCGGTATAACTTATTGTAGGCGTTAATATGGTAATATTTATGGTGGTAGTAGCAGTTACCCCGCCCCCATAAGTTGCAGTAATGGTGTACGTTGTAGCTGCTGATATTACTGTTGCTGCCCCTGATATGACCCCGGATGCGGCATTGATCGTCAAACCTGCCGGAAGTGCGGGGCTTATTGTGTAACCCGTCGGACTATTTGTAGCTGTTGGCGTTAACGATGCAATAGTCGCAGTCGCATAATAAGAAAAAGGTGAACCTGTATAACTAATAGTTTGTGCGATAACTGTAATATTTATAATGGTGGTGGCGGTTACGCCTCCCCCATAAGTCGCGGTTACAGTGTAATTTGCTGCTGCTGCTGTAACCGTTGCTGTACCTGAGATTACGCCGGTGGTAGCACTGATTGATAAGCCTGCCGGCAATGCCGGGCTAACAGCATAACCCGTTGGGCTGTTTGTTACAGTAGGAATTAAAGATGTAATTGCCGTGCCTGCATAATAGGTAAAAGGTGAACCTGTATAACTAATAGTTTGTGCGATAACTGTAATATTTATAATGGTGGTGGCGGTTACGCCGCCGCCATACGTTGCAGTAATGGTATAATTTGCGGCTGCCGCCGTAACTGTTGCTGTACCTGATATAACACCCGATCCCGCATTGATTGTCAAACCCGTCGGAAGTGCGGGGCTAATCGTGTACCCTGTTGGGCTGTTTGTTACCGTTGGTGTTAACGAAGCAATTGCTGTTCCGGCATAATACGTAAATGGTGAACCGGTATAACTGATTGATTGTGCTAATACTGTAATGTTGATGGTAGTTGTTGCAGTTATACCACCCGCATAGGTCGCCGTAATTGTATAGGTTGTAGCAGCCGATGTTACCGTTGCCGTACCGGATATTACACCCGCAGCGGTAATTGATAGACCTGTTGGCAGAGTAGGACTTGAAGAATAGCCTGTAGGGGCACCAGTGGCAGTTGGGTTTAAAGCTGTTATTGCTGTACCCGCATAATAGGTAAATGGTGAACCGGTATAACTGATGTTTTGCCGTGTAACGGTTATCGTATAGGTTTCAGTTGTATTTCCGGCCTTTGAAACAATAATAGTGATAGTATTTGATCCTGCACTTAGGGCTAACGCGCCGGAGGCGCTTCCGCTGGCTACCCCTGTACCGTTAACCGTTATTGTTGACCCGGCGATTGACGCCGTAGGGGTAACTGTTATTGAGGCCGTTGAACTGCTTTCCGATGCTGTATAACTCAAAGTAGTATTCAGAAATCCTGGCGACAAGGAACCTGTACTAATAGTAAGATTTGAAAGGTAATCATTAGCAGCCATCACCCTTGCTGATGATAGCACCAAAATAAATCCTAAAATAAAAAACAATAAACTTTTTTTCATAAAGCCAGACTTTGAAATACCCCCTGACAATTTAGGTGCCAATGGCCTGATTGGCGTTCATTTGAACTATTGAGCTTATTTTCATTCCATTTTACGGAACTATTTCCGGAATTATTCCAAAAACAGGACCCTTTTAAAATCCTCTTACCCCGGGTCTCTGTAAGTAAATTTTTTGAGAATTGAATTGCCTTAACCGGCTTATCCGTAATAGAATTATCGACCGGTTGTTGCAAACCGGTAACATGGTGTAAATAAAAACGGTATTTGAGAATCGCCATATCGTTCTTTTTCTTTGTTCCTGGGTTTATTGATTCCATTTCCTAATAAGTAGCATTACAAGCGATAATAAGAAATAATATTTTCCAAAAACCACGCTGCTGATCAGTTTAACATAAATAAAATCACCATAATAATTAACCAATAGTTTAAATCAATAAGCTTAGCTTACTATTTTTTGACTTACTTTTAATGTGATAACTCTTGTGTACGAAATAAAGCAAATGGTTGTTTCAACATTTATTGAATTTATTAACATTTAAACAATTGCTGCCATATATCGATATGTTAACCAAAATTCCTGGTGTTAAAATAATATTATACTGAATTATTTAAGAAAATAAGGCCTAAAACCGCTTTTGGCGGGCAATGAATATTTGAACGCGTGTTTATAAATTAGCCGTCGAAATTTTCCTGTAAAGAAAGTTCTTAAATAAAATGACGCAGGTTTTAGCGGAAAGCAAAAAGCTTTTTGCTTTGGTCTTTTCGCTTTCTGCTCTTATGTAGCGTTACAGCTTTACAAATGTCCCTTTCCCGATTAAACTGTTATTATAGCTGTTAACCACCTGCAGAATATACGTACCCGGTAACAGGTTACTAACATCTGTTTGCCAGGTCAGTTGTGTGGTATTGGCTGATTGAACTACTATCCCTAAAGTATTTACTATCCTGATGCCGTAAACAATACGTGTGCCCGACGGATTGGTAACAGGTCCGCCTGTTTGGGTCGTGCCCGAAGCGAAAGGCGGGCTTATTGTTAAATTCAGGGTGCTTTTTGCAGGATTAGGATAAATGGCAACACTGTTTTTAACAAGGGTGCTGATATTGTTGTACATCAGCGTAACGATATTGGAGTAGGTGACCGCTCCGTTCAGGTCTTCAAGCTTAAGCCGGTACTGATTTGCTCCAATAACCGGATCATAATCCAGAAAACTGTAAGTTCCTGATGCGCCCGAAGCAAAACCACCCAAAACGTCAAATGTCGCACCGTTATCTGTACTCCGTTCTACGGAGAAATTAGTGTAATTCTGTTCGTTCGCGGTAGTCCAAACTACCTGGGCGCCTCCGCCGGTTGACTTTTCTGCGGTAAAACTTAATAAATGAAGCCCCAGGGCAGGATTCTGGCGTATCACAAGCTTAAATCGGTGAGCACCATAGCTGCCTGTATCAGTAGTGATATTAAAGAGGTAGGTTGCATTATGCCGCATATCCAATGAATCATGTTTAAAATGGTCCATCAGCCACACCTCATAGATCTGTGGAATTGCCGCTATTTCTTTTAAATTCAGCTTATAGACACCATAAGCATTCGCTGTTGCGAATAAGGGTATGGTGGCTTGCTGTTGTCCCGGCAAGGGCATTCTGTTAATCGCCACCTTTACATTGTCGCTGGTATAGCTGGCTATTTTCACCATTCCGTTGCCTGATTTATAAGGCGCGTCTTCATCATCAGCAAATTGGGCTGAAGCACCAGAACTGAAGCCGATATACATATCATCAGTATTTACAGAATCCGCAGCTATTTGTATCCGTAAGTGCCTGTCGATATTGGCATTATTCTGATTGGTGATTTCATCCTTTGTAGCCATGAAAAGGTTAAGACCTGTATTTTGAGTGGTCACCTTGGCCGATTCATTGAAAATTAGTTGCGGACTCGTATTATTGGCCGCTAAAACAAAAAAGCCCTGTCCGCTTACTATCGTACGGGTGCCATGATTAGTAAACGTACCGCCTTTTTGGTAGGTGTCGTAATTATTTGTTGCAGGGTTCAGTTCGTATATGGTATTGCCTACATTATTGGCGTATATCCCTGTTGTGGTTGTAGAAGTGTTGTATGTCTCCCAGTCGATTGAACTTGCATAAGGATTACCTACCAGGTTAAAACCCCTTACCGCAGTATTGGCTGTTGCGTTAGTCCATCCTAAATTTGCCGAGGCGGGCGTGTACCAGTCATGTACAATTACTTGCCCTGTAGTCAATATACCGTACGCGCTTAGCGTAACTGTTGGCGCTGCGTTGTATGAGGTAAGTGTTTCGGCAGCTACTGTAGTTGCTGCCCTGTTCCCCCTGAAAAAGAACATCACCCCATTGCCCGCCGGAATATTATAAACAGTAGCACTCCCATTCATATAATAATTATACGCGGGTACATTATTGATAGCACTGATACCCCAGAAATTACCGCTGGTAAAAGAGGTATTATTAGGCGCCTGGTCTTCGCGGAAAAGATAAAGTGTCGGGTTGCTGGTTTTATTAAAACCGCCGCCGGCATTGCCTGTAAGATAGACACTGTTACTCAAAAAATTTATCCCATAAACCTTATTTCCGCTAACTGTTGCAGAATAAACGGGTGAAGACAATAAGCGGTACCCCCGATAGCCAACACCACCCGTTATGTATCGTTCCACGTGAATTGAATCGGCGCTGGAGCCGATAATTGAAGTAGTAAGTACCTGCCCAAGCGAAGCTGAACCGGTTGCATCTGATTTTAGTGTCAATGTACCGGTTAAAGTAGTATTTAAAACTCCGGAACCAGTAATATTTATGACTGCCACCGGGGCAATGTTAATTGACCCCGTTCCTGTAATTGTTGTTGTAACAGTTGTGGGAATAGTCAGGGAGGTGCCAATTGTTAATAAACCAGGCGAAGTAAGGGTTAGTGTATGATTACCGCCGTTGTTACCAAAGGTCAGTGTGCTCACGGTTACCGCGGTAGTTATTAAAGGTTCCTTCTTGCTGCCGGTATAGGCAGATACGCCGATGCTTACAAAATCGTTTACACCGGGCGGCGAACCGGTACTCCAGTTTGAGCCGGTGAGCCATGCGCTGGATATAAATCCTAACCAGGCAACCGCTGTACCCACAGAAATATTGACAACCGTGCTGCCGCTGCCAAAATAGTTGTAAGCCGTAACGGTATAATTAGTGGCTGCCGATGTGGCAGTAGGCGTACCGGAGATGGTGCCGGTCGTAGTATTAAAACTCAATCCGGTGGGGAGTGTGCCGGTTAAAACATAACCGCCCAATGGCGGAAATTCGTAGATCTTATTACCGCCGTAACTGGAAACAAACACATCGCCACTCCCGTCTACGGTAAGTCCCTCCGGATCGGTTACTGAAATGGTATTAAGAAGTACTCCTGCAGACGAATAGATATCCACTATATTATTACCTGAATCACCTACATAAACATTTCCTGTTGGACCGATCGCCAATGCATACGGCCCGTTGAAAGAGCCTGCCGGAGGTGCGAATACTCCCAAAGAAGCTCCGGCGGAAGAATATTTGATTACGTTTTTACTTCCGTAGTTTAACACATAAATGCTACCCGAGGCATCAACCCTTACATCAGAAGGCGTACTGCCACCACCCTCTGTTATGGTGAGCGCAACTGCCCATGTATTATAGGTGTATTTTTTAACCTGGTTACTATTGGAATTGGTAACATACAAATTTCCGGATGCGTCGATACCTATGCCTAAAGGGCTGTTCAAACCTGTGATTATCGTGGTTTTTACAAGGCCTGGTGTAATTTTATACACATTGCCCGATCCTGTATCTACGATATAAGCATTCCCTGCTGCATCAAAAGCAATGCCATCCGGGTTGGTATAGCCAGTGCCAAACGTGTTCACATAAACACCCGCCGAAGTATAATAGGTAACTGAGGGCCCGCCGTATTGGGTAACATACAGGTCACCGTTAACAGGGTTGATCGCCATTCCGCTTGGTCCGGATATACTGGTTGTCGGGAATGTAGCTGTAGTTATCGCGCCGCCGGTATTTGTTGGGACCAGCGGGGTTATAGCTGTACCTACGGTATAAACATTTGTGGATGGGGTGTACGATATTACCGGAACCTGCGCATATAAGTTTTCGCCAAGCAACGTTATGAACAGTATAAGAAAATAAACAACCGGTTTACGAGGAACTATAAGCATTTCCTTTTTCGCTATTACAATAAAGCATCAAATCCAAACCCCGGCACCGGATTTACCAGCACTAAAAAAATCAAATACCTAATAAAGCCAGACGTTACGTTAATTATTTAAGTATCTATATAATTGGTTTACTAATAGTTAATATTCACTACTAATATTTATATAATTCTACTCATACAAAAATCCTGAAAAAAAATTTCGTGTCAAACCAATTAATGTTGTAACACTGATATACTTATCAACAAATGATGGGTTTATTAACATTTGTTAGCTTTGAATGTGGATTGTTTCGCTAAAAGGTTGTGGAGTATGTTTTTTTGAAAAACGTAATTATTAACCAGCCCCTATTAAATTATCTTATAAGTTAATATTAATCAACATGTTGTATTAGTTTAGCTAATGATTAGCTGTCTGTTTTTACGAAAAAAGCTTTAAATTCAGCAGTATTTATGCTTAATTTAAAGCTTTTTCACCCGGAAGTACCTGGTTTTGTTTTGTCTGTTTTTTATAATTTCACGAAAGTTCCCTTTCCTATCAGGCTGTTATTATAGCTGTTAACCACCTGCAGAATATACGTTCCGGGTAACAGGTTACTGACATCAGTTTTCCAGGTTAGCCCGGTGGTTTCAGCAGATTGTACTATCGTTCCCAACATATTTACAATCCTGATCCCGTAAACAGTGCTTGTTCCGCCCGGATTGTTAGCCGGACCTCCTGTAGTGTTTGTTGTTGAAGCAAATGGCGGCGTTATCGTTAAATTAAGGTCACTTTTTGCCGGGTTAGGGTAAATGGTAACGCTGTTTTTTACAAGGTTGTTAGTAGCATTGTTATACATCACCGTGACAATGGCTGAATAGGTTACTGTTCCGTTCAAATCAACAAGCTTTAACCTGTACAGATTCGCGCCACTTGCCGGATTTTTATCCAGATAACTGTACGAACCTAATGCACTCGAAGCGATGGCACCCAATACATCAAAAGTTGCGCCGTTATCTGTACTTCTTTCCACGGTAAAACTGGTATAGTTCTGTTCATTCTCTGTAGCCCATGCCACCTGGGCTCCCCCGCTTGCTTTTGTGGCAGTAAAATTAAGTAAGTGAAGCCCCAGCGCCGGATTTTGGCGGATAACCAATTGAAAGCGGTTGTTACCATAGCTGGCTGTGTCCGTTGTAATATTAAAGGCATAGGTTGTATTATGCCGCATATCCAGGGAATCCTTATTAAAACTATCCATCAGCCAAACCTCATAAAGCTGCGGGATGGCTTCCAGCTCGGTCATATTTATTTTATAAACGCCATAGGCATTGGCGGTTACAAACAATGGTACGGTTACCGGCGTTAAACCAGGCAAAGGCATTTTGTTTATTGCAAGTTTTACGTTATCACTTGAAAAACTGGCCATTTTTACTTTCCCGTTCCCTCCTTTATAAGGTGCGTCTTCGTCATCAACAAATTGCGATGAAGCCGCTGAATTAAAACCAATGTACACATCATCCGTATTGATTGAGTCCAAAGCCATTTGTAAACGTAAATGCTGATCAGGGGCTGGGTTGGTATTATTAAGATTACCGTGATTAACCCTGGCTGCCATCAAAAGGTTAAGTCCTGTATTTTGCGTTGCTGTTTTTGCAGTTTCATTGAAAATAAGCTGAGGGCTGGTGCTATTGGCTGCCAATACAAAAAATCCCTGGCCGCTTGCTATCGTTCTGGTCCCGTGATTGGTGTATACGCCGCCTTTTTGATAGGTATCATAATTATTTGTTGCGGGGTTAAGCTCATATATAGTAGTACCCACATTATTCGCATAAATACCGGTTGTAGTTGTGGTTGTGTTATATTGTTCCCAATCAATGGAGCTGGCATAAGGGTTGCCCACTAAATTAAACCCGCGCACAGCAGAATTATTTTTTGCACCCACCGTAGTAACAGTATAACCTAAATTGGCTGATGCCGGGGTGTACCAGTCATGTACAATTACCTGCCCCTGGTTTAAAGTACCCGAGGTAGTTGTAGTTACAGTCACCGGTGTGGTGTAGGAGGTAAGTGTTTCAACCCCTACAGCGGCCGAAGCTTTGTTGCCCCTAAAAAACATCATCACCCCATTACCGACCGGAAGATAAAAGTTACCGGGTGCGCCTGCTCCGGTAACAGAATAATTATAGGTTGGTGCATTGTTGATCGCGCTTATACCCCAAAAATTTCCGTTCGTAAACGTCGTATTTAAAGGTATCTGGTCTTCCCGATACAAATAAAGTGTCGGGTTGCTTGTTTTATCAAAGCCGCCACCTGCGGCACCTGTAAGCCAAATGCTGTTTTGCAAATAATTTATGCTGAAAACATTGTTTGAGCTCACTGTTGCAGTATAAACTGGAGATGAGATCAAGCGGTAACCGCGGTAACCGGCACCACCGGTTATATAACGTTCAACATTTACCGTCCCGCTAATTGAGTAGCCGCTGGTTATTGCCGCCACGCTTGCTGTTTGCGTTGCAGTACTTTTTAAGGTCAAAGCTGCAGGTGATGCACCAACAACAAGGTTCCCTTTAGTTAAAGTCAGCGTATTATAAATATCAACCGGGCCGCCGCTGATGGTTACCGTGCCACCCGCTGAATTGTTAATGGTCATAGCGCCAAGTTGGGCTGTGTTTGAAGTGTTGGTACCGGTATAGGTTTGCGTTGCTGCCGATCCGTTCCATGTTAGTCCCGATGTATTACTTGCGCCATATAAAATCTGGCCGGTTGAACTGTTATAAATATTACAGCCCACACTAAGCGTAAATCCATTTAAATTTAAGGATGCCCCGCTTGCGATCGTCAAACCATATATACTTTCATTTGCAGTTAGTGATGGATAATTTGTTAAACCACTTGGGATCACAAGTGTTGTATTACCAGTGAAAGAAGGTAGCTGGCTGCTTGTTCCGGCAGTAGTATTATTCCAGTTTGTCGCTACGGTCGGGTCGGTACTTGTAGCCCCTGTCCAGGTATAAGTCAATGCTCCGGGACAGTTTGCCGCATTGCTTGCGATAACCGATGTTGAACCAACCGTAGTAAATGTAGTTGGGCTGTTTTGATCGCCATATTCAGCTTTTATCCAGTCGCTTGTTTTGGCAACATTTGACACGCGCGGCTCATCAATTATCCCGTTAAAGTAATATTGGCTGCCCCCTTCGCCAACGCCTATATAGTAGGTCAATGCAGATGTGGGGCCAGTAGTGGTACTGGTAACTGCATATTGTGTACCATCAACATAGGTACTTACTGATGACCCATTATAAACGCCCTGTATGTAGTGCCATGTTCCTGTTGCTAAGGCAGGAGCCGTTGGCGTAGCCCCCCTGTCAATCGTCGGGGACTCTGTTTCAGGAATATTATTGGTATACACGCCGAGTTTGTAACCGCCGGTACTGCTGCCTGCGGCACCCTGATTGGTCATAATCTTTTGATCTATATTTATCGCAGCTAACTTGACCCAGGCCGATAAGGTAAATGTGCCGGCTATATTTACGGCGCTGTTAGATATGCTGTTTGAAGTACCATTGAATGAATAGGCATTGCCGATTTTTCCGGCAACCAGGTTGGTTGCCGACATACCGTTCGCGGTACCAGTATGCCCATTTGCGGTACCATCAGTTGTTGTACCAGTGTAAGTCGTTTCTGTAAAATGGTAAACAGCCTGGTAGTCACTTGCCCAGGTACTCTGGTAAAAAGCAGTAGTATGCGTGGCAATTGCAGTTTTCGATCCATATAAGAAAGTAATACTCTTATTTGTAGCATAGGTGAGCGTAGGTATTTTAACCCATACCAACAAAGTACCGGTAGCCTGGTTATAGCTTTCAACCTGATAGTTTAATTCAGAAGCTGTAGCCGGGTCATAAAAAGCAAAATCATACGCAGGCCCGGTTGGATAATATACCTTATCAGCACAGGTGCCTGAAATTATCAGGTTATTGTCCTGAATACTTAGTAAAGCCGGAAAGTTAGTCAGGTTAGATGTTATACCTAATGAAGTTGTGTTTAAAGTAATATTATCACTAAAGGCATAGGTACTATATCCCGCGTTAACTGTTTGTGTTGACGTGGCTGAACAGCCGCCCGAATTGGTCACAGTTAAAGATACCGTATATAAACCAGGCGACGAATAGACAACAGAAAATGGCCCCTGCCCTGTTCCGGTTGATGGCGTGCCCCCGGTGAAAGTCCATGCATAGGTAGATGTTGATGGGTCTGTACCTGTATAAGTAACGGTGGCAGTACCACCTACAGAAATTGATGAGGTAGCTGTAAAAGTTGCTGAAGGCGCGGCACTTATTGTGGGTGTTATTGTAGCAGTTGAAGAACAACCACCTGCTCCACCGGTTACAGTAAGCGTGTAATTACCTGCAACAGCGGATGCAAACGTGGCATACTGGCCGGTTACTGTAGTACCACCCGAATCCTGCCATGTATAGGTTGCACCGGTTATGGTTGGTGCATTTAAAGTTATGGAGCTTCCTGCGCAGGCGGCTGCGGTTCCGCCTATCAAGTTTAAATTATTTGCATTTGCAACTTCCGTTGCTGTTAGCTCCCGGTTATATACGCTAATATCATCCAATGAGCCGGTAAAATAATAATTAGCCGGCGCACTTGTCCACCCCGCGAGATTATCATAGGCTACGCGCCAGTAACCATTAACGCCAAAAACCTGGGATGTAGTCATGGTTGCATCCGTTGCCTGTAATGTACCGTCAACATATAAGTTAGATCCGTTGGTGGTTGAGGTGGTTGTAACAACATGGTGCCAGTTTCCATCAATATAAGTACCCGCTGTATTAATGGTTTTAACTGCATTCGGATAAATCCCATAATAAATCTGGCCACTGCTATTCATATAGATATGCCGGTCGTATTCACTGCTGGCGCCCGTTTGCGATGACCCGTAACCTACCAGCATGCCGCCGGCCGTAGTAGTTTTAAACCATACGCTTATTGAAAAATTTTGCGGACCAGGTGATGCAGAAAAAGTAGCGGTTGAAATATACTGACTTGAACCATTAAAAGTATAGGCACTATTGGCATTGCTATATCTGTCGGTAGTTGCTGTTGGTGCCCCTTGCAATGTTCCGTTATCGCCGTTTCCTGATACGTCATTGGCATTGCCATTCAGCGGATATGAAAATATAGCCCCGCTTAACGGTGAAGATACCGATGGATTTATGGTCGCTGTTACAGCCGTGCGGGTTTGACTTGTCAGCCCGCCCTGTGTATAATCGACATAATAAGTTGTGGTCGTGCTCACAGTGGGCGAATAAGTTGCACCTGTTGCCAGGGATACACCTCCGGCGGCGGCAGCGTACCAGTTGTAAGTTCCGCCTGCCGGTAAACTCCCCGAGGCTGTGAGGCTTACATTACCCGAAGTACAGGAAGCTCCATTTGTACCTGTTGGTAATGATGGATAAACAGTTATTGTAAACGCAGCCGATGTTCTGTTACCTCCTGCATTAGTGGCTTTGATAGTTATTGAGGTGGTTGAGAAAACCGCAGTTGGAGTTCCTGAAATTACACCGTTAGCGGCGAGCGACAAGCCTGCTGGTAAGGACCCGGTCATTATTGTACAGGAAGTTGCAGCGCCGCCGCTGTTTGTTGGCGTTAAGGTTACAGGCGTTCCTACGGTATAAACGTTCGGTGTGCTGTAATTAAGATTCGGTGAGGTGACAGCATAAGCGCTATTAAAAGAAAATATTATGCCATTTAGAACTGTAAAAAATACAATTAAATACTTCGATTTAGTCAGCTGCCGCCCCATATGGAAAAATAATATATTCAATAAATAAATAAATGCCCGTGGCAACCCTGGAATAACTAACCTGTGAATTAGCCATAACTCCCATTGAAAATGGGATCTTGTAATCAATCCGGGTTTCGGGTATTACTACCTAAAATTTACCAATCGTTACAAATAACCCATATTCACTGTTTTTTATCAACATGTTTTATCAACATATTAACATCTTTTTTTCATTGAAATTTAATATCACTGAGGCAATAAACAAACTAATTGTTTATCAATGACTTCTATACACCCGCCTTTAAATGTGATCGTTTTTTTTATACGCAGAAAAAAATTCAATGTTTCATTTTAAGATAATTTTTTAATTATTTCTATAAAATAGGTATTAAATGTAAAATATCTGTTAAGAGAACATTGTACACTTTGTAATTATACTGACATAAAAACCACCCGGTTTGTGATATAAACCAAACAAAAATTATCTTCGTTATTTAATATGAATATTCAAAAAATAACATTTGGCAATGGTTGCTTTTGGTGTACTGAAGCCATCTTTGAAACAGTAAAAGGCGTTAAAAGAGTAACATCGGGCTATATGGGCGGACAGACTAAAAACCCGACCTATAAAGACATCTGCACAGGCGCTACCGGGCATGCCGAAGTAATCGATCTGGAGTACGATGCGGATGAACTGTCATTCGATGAACTGCTGCTGATATTTTTTAAAACACATAACCCCACAACTTTAAACCGCCAGGGAAATGATATTGGTACGCAGTACCGGTCAGCCATATTTTATTATAACGATGAGCAAAAACAGCAGGCCGAAGCGATGATCAAAAGGCTGACAGCCGAAAAGGTTTTTGATAAGCCGATAGTAACTGAAATTACCCCGGCAACTGAGTTTTATAAAGCCGAGGATTATCACCAGAGTTATTTTAACAATAACCCGCGTAACCCCTATTGCGCGGCTGTTATTCAACCCAAGCTGCATAAATTTGCAAAGGAGTTCACCGAAAAAATAAGACCCGAATTGCTATAGCTGAAAGCTTAAAGCAGAAAGCCAAAAGCTTTGGTCTTTCTGCTTTAGGCTTTCGGCTTTTTAAATCTATAACTTTACAAACGTGTTTTTTCCTACTTCTTTTTTGGTGCTATTATTTATTACCCTGATGACATAGGCGCCTGGGGACAGGGTACCAATATTATTTTGCCAGGTTGGCGACGATGTTGTAGCCGACATTACTGTAGCACCGGTTACACTTATGATTTTGATCTCATATGATTGGGGAGGGCTGCTTTGATTTAAGTTCCGGGTCATTGCCCCAGTCGTTAAAACAACAGGGCCCGAAACCGGATTGCTGTCGTTTTGGTTGATAGCCAAATTAATTACACTGCTTGCGGGGTTAGGGTAAACACTGATATTACCGGCAATTGCATTGTTCCCGTTTCCGTAAAAAAGTGTAACAATATTGGAATAGGTGATGGCGCCATTCAGATCCTGTATTTTTAAACGGTACTGATCGGAAGCCACGGGCGGGGCTTTATCCAAGCTGCTGTAAGTGCCTGTTGCATTTGACACAAAACCATTCACAACAACAAAAGTTACGCCGCCGTCGCTGCTTCGTTCAACAGAGAAGTTGGTATAGTCTTGTTCATTTTCTGTAGTCCACAAAATTTGGGAGCCATTGGTAGCTTTTTTTGCAGTAAAACTTAATAAATGAACCATCAAAGCCGGGTTTTGCCTGATAAGCAATTGAAAGCGTTTACGACCAGAACTATTGCTGTCTGCGGTGATGTTAAACGCGTAGCTTGTATTATGTCTCAGGTCCAATGAATCACCAATAAAACGGTCCATCAGCCAAACATCATATAGCTGCGGAATGCTTTCCAGTTCGGTCATATTTAAATTATAGGCGCCGTAAGCTGTGGCATTTACAAAAAGCGGAATGTTTACAGGTTTCAATCCTGGCAACGGCATTTTATTAATTGCCAGCTCTACGTTGTCACTTGAAAAACTTGCCATTTTTACCTGCCCGTTCCCTGATTTGTAAGGAGAGTCTTCATTAAAGACATATTGCGATGAAGCAGCTGAATTAAAGCCGATATACATATCATCTGTGTTGACTGAGTCTTTGGCCATTTGTAAACGCAAATGCGGGTCGGGAGTGGTACTTTCTAAAGCGGCCATATCGCCCTTGCTTGCCATAAAAAGGTTAAGCCCGGTGTTTTGGGTGTTTGTTTTAGCTGACTCATTGAAAATAAGCTGCGGACTGGTACTATTGGCCGCCAATACAAAAAAGCCCTGCCCGCTTGCTATGGTTTTGGTTCCATGATTGGTATGTGCGCCGCCTTTTTGATAGGTATCGTAATTATTTGTTGCCGGGTTAAGTTCATAAATGGTATTGCCAACATTGTTCGCATAAATGCCGGTAGTAGTTGTGGAGGTATTGTATTGTTCCCAGTCAATAGAACTGGCATAAGGGTTGCCCACTAAATTAAACCCACGAACGGCATAGTTAGTGGTCGTTGTGTTTGTACCAGAACCTGTGTAGCCCAAATTTGCAGAGGCTGGTGTGTACCAGTCGTGTACTATCACCTGTCCCTGGTTTAAGGTGCCTGTTGTTGTGGTGGTATCGCTTACCGGAGTATAGCCCACTGTTGTTTCTGCCGTTAAAGAAGCGGAAGCTTTGTTCCCTCTGAAGAAAAACATTACCCCATTGCCAACAGGAAGATAAAAAGTTCCCGATGTACCTGCTCCGGTAACTGAATAGTTATATGTAGGGCTATTATTGATGGCGCTTATCCCTTCAAAATTTCCGCTGATAAAAGTAGTGTTTGATGGTATCTGATCTTCGCGGTATAAATAAAGTGTAGGGCTGCCCGTCTTATTAAAACCACCACCCGAAGCGCCTGTAAGCCAAACGCTGTTTTGCAAATAATTTATGCTGAAAACATTGTTTGAACTAACCGTGGCCGAATAAACCGGTGACGAAATTAAACGGTAACCACGGTAACCCGATCCGCCGGTGATATATCGCTGTACTTTTACACTGTTTATAATCGTTGAGCCTGAAGTAATAGCCGCAACCGTTGCAGAGCTTGTGCTGTTTGACTTAAGTGTCAGTACTCCGCCCGCATCCAATTTTGTAGTACTGCCAACCATATACAAAACGCCTGTTGTTGATACGGCAAAGCCGCCTGATCCCGACATCGTTTTGGCGTTTGCAAGCGAAGTGCCGCTGAAACTTACATTGTTAAACTGTGTACCCGATGCGCTAAGGTCCGACAAGGTTTGTGCTGCCGGGCCATTGAAATAAACGGTGCCGGTGCCGGCAGTAAAAGTTGAGGTGTTTTGATATAAACCATTAAAGTAATCATTCTCCGCTCCGCATTGAAAAGTGCCGCCATTATTTTGAAAGGTACCACTAACGGTGACAACCCCGGGGCCCGACCCGCCTGCAACCGTTCCGCCGCTGTTTTGCAGGGTGCTGGTTGTTAAGTTCCCGGTGCCGAGCTGAAATGTACCGGCGGTGTTTTGTAATGCGTTTGAAACAGTTATGTTCCCGCTTCCCTGGGTTACATTGGCGCTGTTTGTCCAGCTATCGCCTACGGTAACAGTTGGATTATTTGTATTTAAATACACCGCTGATGATGAACTGGTAACATCCTGAGCTACCGTTAAATTTCCGCTGTTGGATGTTTGTGAACCCGAACCTGTAAGCTGAAGGTATTGATAAACATCGGGGCTGCTGCTTAAGGCAGCTGTGTTGTCGGTGTACACCGTTTGGGTTGTACCAGTGCTATTAACATAATCAACGGTACAGGTGCCGGTTCCCCCGGTATTATTATAAAAATCTATTGAAGAGGCTACACTTGACGTATTTATAGCCGCAGTATTTGATAGCTGTAACACCGGGGTTTGTGACGAACCCGTTGGCATATCAATACTAAAAGTCGGGGCCGCAGCGGCAGCTATCCCAGAGACTGTATTAGCTGTCAATATCGTGCCTCCTATTGCAGTAGTGCCTCCCTGCAATGAAAAAATGCGGCATTGTTAAAGCCAAGGCTTAAAAGCAAACCATAACTTGTTGAATTAACCGTAACGTTCCCCGTAACCTGTAAACTGGCGATGGTTGAAACTAAACTAAGAAAGTTATTGGCCAGTAGCGGTGGGAACGTGCTGTTATCCCCTACGTTGACCGAGGCACAGCTTATCGCGCCTGTCCCGGCAAGCGTTGTTGTAAAAGTGCCATAACTGCTATTGCTTGGGTTTTGCGTTATGCTGCCGGTTACTGTGAGTATATAACCACTGTTCACCGTTAGTGTTGCGGTACTTTTTGTGCCGAACGTAAGACTGGCTATTGTAGGTGAGGTTCCTGCATTTAAGACTGGCTGGGTGGCAAATGTATAAGTTACGCCTATCTGAGCTATGTCAGTTACTGACTTTCCCGGATAGTTAATTGTTTGCACAACACCGCCTACCTTCCAGTTGCCGGGGGGGGTCCAGCTTGTACTGGATGCGCCTGTCCAGTCATAAGTAGTTGCTGCAATAGTTTGTGCTGCATTCAAACAAAGTAAAATACATGTGAATAAAAATATATTCAATCGTTTTTTACCGGGATGCGCGCCTTTAAATGTTAAACCGATTAAAACCAAACTTACAACCCAGGTTTCGTGAGAGTGTCGAAACTTTTTCATAGCAAATATTTTTTGATAATTGCTGCAAGTGGGCCTGCAAAATCAATACTTTTTTTTCACACAGCAACACTATCACAGCGACTTGAAAGTGTATACGAATTAACAATGAGGGGGTTACGTTAAACGAAATATTTTTCTTTTAACACAAAAAAAGACGAAAAGTGATTTAGGGCCAATCGTTTTACCCATTTATTAAAATATTTACTTTATAGCAAAAAAATGTGATAGTTATCACATTTTGATTATTTTATTTACCAAAAAAGATTTTAATTTTCCTTTTAGTTACAGTAAATTATTGTTGCTTATAACGAAATATTTTGAAACAATAACACAATTACCTTGCCCGCAAAACTTAAATAATTGTAAATGAGCTATGTGCACAGGCAAAAATACAGCACAAAAAAATATGGGAAATCGTAAAAAAAAAATGCACATTTTTTATAAATGTGCATTAAATTAACTCAATTGAATAGAAAAACTGAGTATGATATTGTGAAATTAAATATGGATCGCCCTGTTCTCTGTAGCGGCCAGGCAAGCCTCACGCATAGCTTCGGTATAGGTCGGGTGTGCGTGGCTCATCCGTGCTATATCTTCGGCTGATGCGCGATATTCCATAGCAACCACAGCCTCGGCAATCATGTCGGCGGCGCGGGGACCTATCATGTGCACGCCCAATATTTCATCCGTTGCAGCATCTGCCAATACTTTTACAAAACCGTCAAGGTCGCCACTTGCACGGGCGCGCCCGCTGGCTTTGAAAGGGAACGAACCTGTTTTATATTTTATGCCTTTTTCTTTTAGTTGTTCTTCGGTTTGGCCAACGGCGGCAACTTCCGGCCAGGTATAAACTACACCGGGGATCAGGTTATAATCAATATGTGGTTTTTGGCCGGCAATAATTTCCGCAACCAATGTGCCTTCATCTTCGGCCTTATGGGCAAGCATGACGCCCCTAATCACATCACCGATGGCATAAACGCCTTTCACGCTGGTTTCCAAATGGTCATTAACCGTGATCTTGCGCCCGCGTTCTTCAACGGTGATGCCAATTTTATCCAGACCCAAACCATCGGTATAGGCAATACGACCAACTGCAACCAGGCAATAATCGCCTTTCAACTCTCTCTTTTCGCCTTTAGGGTCATCAAAAGTTACAGTTACTTCCTTGCCTTTTACGGCAACGCCGGTAACCTTATGCCCCAGGTAAAATTCGATGCCTATTTTTTGCAGTACTTTCTGCAGTTCTTTCCCCAGGCCCTTGTCCATAGTTGGGATAATGGAATCCATAAACTCAATTACGGAAACTTTTGAACCCAGACGCGTATAAACCGAACCAAGCTCCAAACCTATAACCCCACCACCTATCAGCACCAGATGTTTTGGTATTTCTGTCAGAGTTAATGCTTCTGTAGAGGTGATAATGCGTTTTTTATCAACTTTTAAAAACGGCAGGCTTGAAGGCTTTGAACCGGTGGCTATAATGATATTTTTACCTGTGATCTCCTGATCGGTACCATCTGTCTTTTTTATATTGATCGTATTTTTATCTTTAAATGAACCGATACCATAATAGGTATCGATCTTATTCTTTTTCATCAGGTACGCAATGCCGCTGGTGTTAGCAGCAACAACTTCCTGCTTACGTTTTATCATCTGGCCGAAATCAACCTTTAAATTATCAAGGTTAATGCCATGTGTTTTAAATGTATGTGCGGCATTATGGTAATGCTCTGATGAATCGAGCAATGCCTTTGAAGGGATACAGCCCACATTAAGGCAGGTACCTCCTAATGTATTATATTTTTCAATGATAGCAGTTTTTAAACCCAGTTGGGCACAACGTATAGCAGCAACATAGCCGCCAGGACCCGAACCGATTACGATAACATCATATTGCATAAGCTTGTAAATTATAGAGGCGCAAAGTTAAGGATTATATGAGGGGTGGGAAATAGTTATTTGATTTATATAGACAAAGTTGACCCGATTCTGATTGAGAGGTGAATTAAATTGATCGTCAGGTCTAATTTTCTGCAAAATACAAGTAATAATCTTCACTCAATTGTTTAAATGAAAACTGGTGATAGCCTGTAAAACTTTTTATTATCGCGTGCTCAATACCATTTGCTAAATATTCGCTGGGCATGAGGATATAAAGCGGACCACTTTTAGCGGCAAATCTCATTTTTGAAAGACCCTTGCTGTCCATACTTTCCGAATCGAGCGTAATAACACGGTTATTAATTATTTCCGCAGCAATGTCCGAACTCATAACAACAAAAACAGCATCATTATGATGGTTACGATCAAGCTTTACTATTTCATCCAAGGCTTTTTTGTCGTACAACTGCTGGCTTATGCCTGAGTTTCCCCTCGCAGCGGCTTTATTTGCTTTAATTTCAGCATTAAAATAGCTATAGCCCTTAAAAAGAAAAAATCCCCATAAAATAAAAAAAAGCAACCTGGTGATTTTTGTTTTGTAAAGGAGATGCACAAAGCCGGGCAGAAACAATAACCCGACAATCCGAAAATGCCGCCCCTCGTATGAAATTGCCGTTTGTTTCAGGTACACGTAACTAAAAAAAATCACAGCACAAGCATAGAAAACAAAAAATGCCATGAGATACTTGTTGTCCGGGGAAAACCGTGGAAGAAAAAATGCGAAGGCCAAACTGCAAAATGCAAACGCAGCCATAACAAAAACCGCCAGTTGATAGGCAATTTTGGACCCGTCAGGCTGATAGATCAACCCATCGGTAAATTCATCAATTGAAATACCGGAGAGCATTGGTGATGCCAATGGAAAACCAAAGGTTTCCGGTCGGATCAAGGTTTGCCCTCCGGCACTCATGGGGTTTGGGCCTTTTGAAAGATAAAAAATGCAAATTATTACAAAAGCTGCAATTACCGGGATGGCCAGCAACAATCCGTTTCTAAACCATACGCCGATTCTTTTTTCAAAATCCCGCGAAGGCAAAGTACTCCGATTGATCTCGCCTGTCAGGATGGCTGTTTCATTGCTGGAGATATTGATCCAAATACAGCCCACACCCGCCATGTACATCCACAAAAAGGATGATTTTGAAAAAAAGCCAATAAAAAGAACTAAAAAAACAAACACTAAAACCCGCCAGTTTACTTTCTCAAAGCTGAAACATCCATATAAAAACCAACCCATAAAGGCAAAAAGCAATACTTCGCCACCCAAATAATAAACAAACGATATAAAGAAAAACAGCTGACTCGCTATAAACGCCGTGCTGATTGCTGCCACCCATGACGTAAAGCCCAGTTTTTTAAATAATTTGTAATAACCGGCCAACCCAATTATATTACAGCAGCCTATAGTTAGGGCCACCGCATGACCTGTGTCAATTTTTAACAAGGTTTTAAAAAGATACGGAAAAAGATACTGGCCGGGCGACCACCAGGATAAAAACTGAACCTGGTCTTTTGCTATATTTAAAGGGTCGGGGCTTATTAATAAATTAAAATGATGGCCCTGTTCCATGCTGTGCATCACCAAAAACCCCCAACATGGGTCTGGGTCTGCTCCTGGCGGCACTATAAATGCCATAATGCCTAAAAACAGCACGCCCAGAAAGGTAACCAATAGCAAAACCTGATGTGGTTTATGTTTTTGTAAGAATTGCGGCATATTTTAAATTTTATACAACAAAACCTTGAATGCAATCTATAGTCAGCTCAAATATTCCGGCTTTTAGATAGAAAAGCGCCGGCGCTTAAACTGTGAAGGTTCCTTCATAAAATAACATAAAACGTATAGAATTTTCAATGGGACATTTGTCCTATATTATTGGAGATGAGCTTTCTTGATGGATTTTATTATGATGGTAAATAATAGGATATTAACCTGGAAATGAATATAGCAGAGTTGTGATGTATCACTACTAAAGAAAAAGATACAGGTATTTGAATGATTATTTCCGCCGGGCAAATGCAGTAAAGAAGCGTAAGTTCGGGATAAGAAAAACCTTTGCCCATCGGGGCTACCGCTTTGTAGCACCTTATTCAAGCTTTATTTTTGCCGCGTCAGTGGCTACCCAATTCGCGAAGGGTAGCCACTGACGTGGCAATTATCCTTGTTATTTGGTTTCTACAAAGCGGTAGCCCCGATGGGGCATATTGCAATGTTTTCCAATTCTTATCTCGAACTCACATTGAATTGAGCAATAAGGTGAATGTTTTAGCCTTACTTCCCCGGAGCAGGCAGGTTTAATGCTGCATTATCAATTACAAGCAGCCAGTCTTCACTGGTTTGGGGCGAAAACTTTTTTATACCCCGGGCTTCAAATTTGCCGATCAACCAGGCTTTTCCGTTTCGCGGATCATACCACCATGCCTTGATCTTCTTAATATTAAAAGCTTTCAAATTTAGCGTTAACACACCGCCAACAGGCAGATAAGCCATAAAAATGCTGTGGCTGACCGTCTGCGCGGCACATACATAGTCAATTGTTCCGAATTTGCCGCGGCCATCGGTTATTATCCTTTTACTTGTATCAGGTATAAGGCCCTGCCACCGGCGCGACCCGAATACTTTAAAACAGTTCAGCATTTGCGCCATGCCTTCGGTATTCATCAGCGGCTGCCAATTGGTAAGCACATACTCCCGGTTATCCTTTTGCCCCGGACAAAAACTGGTTCCGGCACATCCGCTAAGCAGGCCATCATAATTTTTGCGGCGGATCCACTGCGGGTTTTCATTGTCTTCGCCATGCGGTATATCGTGTTCATAGCTTTGGTCCAGCTGGAAAATCATTTTACCCTTTCCATAATGGCCGAGTTCCGTTTTATACTGGGGTGCATCTTTTCCAAGTGCCGATTCGGTAAAATCATACAGGCCATCAAGATCCATATATTTTGAATACAGCTTGTTTCCCGATGACCAGTTCGTCCCCTGCGCCGACTCAAAATGACCGGTCCATAAATGGTGTTTGTCCCATTCTTTAATTCCCTTTATAATGTTGTCCATATGGCTGTAAAGCGCACTATCGCCTTTGTTATCGCCACCTGCCACCCAAATAATATTGGTAAAGTCCTTATAGCGTTTCCCGAGGAATTGCCCGTAAGTCCGGCTTTTAGCAACATTATTATTAGGGCTAAGCAATTGCCCCCACCAACCCTGGTTGCGGTCGCCTTTATAGCCCAGGTAGCAGGGCACCAGCAGTACCAGCATACCTTTTGCTTTAGCCATTCGCAAAAACCTGTCAGCGTGATTAAAATAAGCGGCATTGTATGTTGAGAAATCCCATTGTGTTTTAAATGGCGGGATACCCTGCCAGTTGGGCGGATTACCGGCAAACCTGGTATCAAAAGAAATAATACTTACCAAAAGCGTATTAAAGCCCCTGCGTTTTACACTATCAATAAATGCGGCCTCGTCCGTTACTGATAATGCCTGGATCAATCCCCAGGCCGATATTTCTTTAATAAGGAAAGGTTTGTTTTTTTGATCGGACAGATATTTTTTGTTTGCACTTAGCCTGAGGGGAAAGCTTACAGAAGACTGGGCATCTGCCCTAAGGCTTGTTTGCAGTTGCAAAAGAAATAACAAAACAATACAGCGCAGAAAAGAGCGGATAATAGCATAGGGAGCAAAGATTTTTGAGGCTGACATTGTTGAATGATTAGGATGCATCTAAGATAACGTATTTGGTCATTGAAAGTTTTCAAAATAAGAATCATAACGTATTTGAGGGTCTGTTTCTTCCTAACAACCGACCATCCTTATGGGATTTAAAAAAAATAGGCCTCCTTCCGGAGGCCTATTTGATATAAACAATATACGTTAATTTTAGATGATAACCTATTTACGCAACAGTGCCCTCTTTCAGCTTCTCTGCATTTTCAGCAAATTGCAAGGCTTCCATAATTTCCTGTAAATCGCCGTTCAATACGCCAGGCAGGTTGTAAATAGTTAAGCCGATACGGTGTTCAGTAAGGCGCCCCTGTGGGTAATTATAGGTACGCACTTTAGCAGAGCGGTCGCCGGTAGAGACCATCGTTTTGCGTTTTTTGGAGGTTATTTCGAGGTGCTTTTGCAGTTCCATCTCATAAACCCTCGAGCGCAACACCTGCAAAGCCTTATCATAGTTTTTCAACTGCGATTTCTGGTCCTGGCATTGGGCCACTATTCCTGTGGGAATGTGCGTTAACCTTACTGCGGAATAAGTAGTGTTAACCGACTGCCCGCCCGGTCCGGATGCGCAAAATAGATCTTTGCGGATATCGCTTACCTGCAGGTCGATGTCAAACTCGTCAACTTCCGGCAATACTACAACTGTAGCGGCGGAAGTATGCACCCGCCCCTGTGTTTCGGTATCAGGCACGCGCTGAACCCGGTGTACACCCGATTCGTATTTTAAATTTCCATAGGCGTCCTCAGCATTAACATTAAACACAATTTCCTTGTAGCCGCCAGATGTACCTTCGGTATAGTCAACCAATTCGGTTTTCCAGCCACGTTTTTCGCAATAGCGCATGTACATCCGGTAAAGGTCGCCTGCAAATAATGCTGCTTCGTCGCCGCCAGTGCCGCCACGGATCTCAATAATTGCATTTTTTGAGTCTTCCGGATCTTTCGGTATCAGCATTAAGCGGATAGCCTCTTCCATTTCATCCTGTTTAACCAGTAATTCATCCAATTCGGCCTTGGCCATTTCGCGGAATTCTTCGTCTTTTTCGGTGGCTAAGATCTCTTTGTTGCTATCAATATTACTCATAATGTTGCGGTAGATATTGTACTCATCCACAACCTTGGCAAGATCCTTATATTCTTTATTTAACTGGGCAAAACGCTTCATATCAGCCATAGCATCGGGGCTGCTCAATTCGGTTTCAACATTTTTCCAGCGCTGAAATATCGCTTCTAATTTCTCTAACATAATATTTTTTGAAAATTAATGTATAGCTGGGATTCGATAAAAATTAAAGCTTTGGCTAAAAGTAAATTCCGGCTATGCAAAAAATCGCACAAAAATACGCATTTTAAGGCAATAAAAATTCATTGGCGTGTAAAGAGATGTTTAGCAAATCTTTTATAGGTAATAATGCAAAACGCCAAAGATCGAAACCTTTGGCGTTTTTATTTTATAGCACCTTTTTAGATGATACAATTCGGGGAGCTTCAAATTTCCCCCATATCATACCATATTCAACAGCAATTAATCCTGCAGATTAAAAGCCTGTTTTACCTGGTTATAATCTTTAAGATTAATATGTAGCCTGGCTGCAGCCACTAAGCCACCGCCTGGAATAATTACATACCTGAACTGGTGCGCATTGGAAATGCTGCCGTAAGCATTCAAGCTGGATACTAAATCAATTTCAATATTGCCAAGCGTAACATTGGCCGACCATGTATCGATATCAGCCGAGCTGCCATCCATGTACGTAATAACTATTGGCAACGGACTCACCTGGTTTGTTGGCCATATTGTAGTAACGTAGCCATCCAGTTTGCCATACACAATAACAGCGCCTTTGTCTAAAATATCCTGTGTTATTTTAGTTGCCGCTATATTGGCGTCAAAATGAAAAGACCCGAAAACTGTAGTTTTGGCATACGTTGCAGGAGTAATCCAGGCAGAATACATTACATTGGCAGTACCTGTTGCTCCGGTAGCACCTGTTGGGCCAATTGCGCCGGCAGGGCCGATAGTACCTGTTGGTCCAGTTGGGCCGGTTGGGCCAGTTGATCCCTGAGGTCCCGGGGCGCCATTTTTGCCGCATGATGCCGCAAACAGCATTACAACTGTTGAGAGCAGCAATAAGTAGTTGATTTTTTTCATGTTTTTAATGGTTAAAATGTGTAATAATATTTTTTTGATAAAATAGAATTCAAAAAACAAGTCATTATTTATTGAATTCTATGATCCAAAATTGAATTATTATTAATACAAAGCGATCAGGGTATTTACGGGATTTGGGAAGTGTTTTAACGCTATTTTTCTGAGTAAAAACCAAAATCCTTTCGGGTACTTTTACGCGGTTAAAAACAGTATCGCGGATATTTTAAATAACCATTGGGCAAGCGCATGTTTATTTAAAAAATGCAGACCGGAATTATATCTTTGAAAATAATGACAGCTCCGCTTACCCATAATAAAATATAAATTGATCATCGCTATTTCAATCACGTTATTTTTCATCATACTGCGCTTTACAGTAACAGTTTTTAATTTTATATCCAACCCAAAGCTAACAAGGGTAAACAGGGCTTATGATGATCTGGTATCCATATTGATACCGGCGCGCAATGAAGAAGATAATATACTGGCACTGCTCACCTCAATTCACCAACAGGATTATAAAAACTATGAGGTAATAATTTATGACGATGATTCATCCGATGGTACTAATGCAATTTGCTCGGCATTTGCACAAAACCATCCCCGTTTCACCGTAATAAAGGGAGGTAAACTGCCTGAAGGCTGGATTGGTAAAAATTATGCCTGCCACCAATTGGCGAAAAAAGCAAACGGGAAGTTTTTTTTATTTTTAGATGCGGACGAAAATATCAGCAATGGTCTTATCAACAGTGCCGTTCATCGGATGCAATTATATAACCTGGGTTTATTAAGCTTGTTTGCCGACCAGCAGATGCTTACCATTGGAGAAAGAACAACTGTGCCACTTTTGCATTACCTGTTGCTGAATTTATTGCCGTTACGACTGGTATTCCTTACAAAAAATGCCGGCTTCGCCACTGCATGCGGGCAATTTATGCTATTCGACGCAGCTATTTACAGGGAAAACCGCTGGCACAAACTGGTAAGGGACCAAATAGTGGAAGATGCTGCCATTATGAGGCAAATAAAGATCGCGGGCAATAACGGGGAGGTTTTACTGGCAAATGGCATGATCAGCTGCAGGATGTACAGAGGTTACCATGCAGCTCTCAGCGGGTTCAGCAAAAATGCCCTCGCTGCTTTTAACTACAACGTCATTGGTTTGTTGGTTTACATTTTACTGTTGATTGCCGGGCCAATGCTCGTTATCATGACACTTAACTTTCAGCTCATATTTTTCATGACCGGACTGATCATCCTTACCCGTGTAATGATCTCCTTATCCGCCGGGCAAAAGGTATTTTATAACATTATACTGCACCCTCTACAAATGGCAAACCTGGTTATCATCGCTTTTTTGTCGATACAAAAACACCTCACCAAAACCATTGTATGGAAGGGGCGACGGGTTTGATTTAGGAATTGCTTATTGAACCAACTTGAATTTTTTCTTCCGGCCTTTCCCGACCTTCGAACTTTCAGACTTAGCGTCAATTTATGGGTGACACAAAGTAGTCGCGGTTTAATTCACCCTCCAATTACTCCCCCAGCCGTTCCATTGAGCCATTGCCCTGCTTCGGAAGAGAGTTCTTTTGATAATCGTAAAATCAAAAAACAGGCTAAAAGAAGTAAAAAACGGGTCCTATATGAAATTTTAGTTTCATCGGCCAAAACTGGCTTTCCATCTATATTTTTAAGGATTATATCTATAAAACTTTTTTATAAAAAATATAAAATGTTTATTTGAGGCGCGATACCATACATTAAAATATTATACACGTTAAACCATAAAAATTTCAATCTTAAACTATGTTAATTAACAGAAAACTAACAATTACAGCGGGTTTGTTTGCCGTGATGGCACTGGGTGTTGCAGCGTCGATGCCACAGCAGCAACGCGAAGAACCAAAATTGGTTAACCTTAAGGTGTTCCCCAAAAACGTACCTTACCGGGTACTTGACCATACGATGGATGTTTGGTCTGCATCTTTAGGCGTACATTGCAACTTTTGCCATGTAAGGGACGCACAAACCAATAAAATGAACTTTGCCAATGATGCGAAACCAGAGAAAAATATGGCTTGCGAGATGTATAAAATGATGGGCAAAATAAATACAAAATATTTTAAAGGCACCAAAGATTCACTCGGCATGGTACTAACAACCGGTGTAAATTGCTATACCTGCCACAGAGGGGTATCGCATCCTGAAGTTAAACTACCTGAAGAACACAGGGGTCCTGGTGGTCCGGGTGGTCCGGGCGGCCCTCCGCAAGGTGGACCAGGCGGACCGGTTGGTCTTCCTCAAGGTGGCCCAGGCGGGCATCCGGGAAAATAAACCTGGTTACCGAAAATATACGGGATGATTTTAAATTTCCATTTAGAATCATCCCTTTTTTGTGTTTTATGATTGTGAAAATGGGGTGGTATTTTCAAGCAAAATATTTTTCAATTTCATTAACCGCATTTTCAAGTCCATTTTCATTCCTGATTTGCCGACCAATTTTGGCAGCGTTTCTTTTTAGTTCGTCCGTTTGAACGTGCGCCAATGCTGATAACAGTTTTCCTGAATTGAGCTGTTTAACTGGCATATGAACGCCTAAGTTCATTCGTTCAATTATTTTACCCCAGGTTGGCTGGTCGGTGTAAAACGAAATAATGATTACCGGCAAATTGTGTCTTAACATAGCTGCCAATGTGCCTGCACCACCGTGAAATATTCCCGCTTTGCATTTTGGCAGGATTGCTTCGTGATTTACATATTTTGTTACGAACAGGTTTTCGTGGACACGCAGGTTCTCAAACATTCCCCAGCCCGTACAAAACAAAATCCGCTCATTGGTTTTTGTCAGGATGTCATTTAACATAGCTACAAACTTCTCCGGGTTGCCTATGCCATTGCTTCCAAAGCCGATATAAATTGGTTTTTCACCCGCTGTTAGCCAATTGGTTAAGGCTGATGAAATTTCATCGGCCGGATGGTTTTCCCTATAATGTTTGGGAACAGTTAAAAAGCCGGTTATTTTATGGTGTTCATCCCAGTCTTTTGGTTGCGGTATCAATGCCGGGCTTAAGCAATACAAATCTAATATCTTTTGTTTACCGATGTGACTAACAAGGCTCTCTTTTAAAACCGGCAGCCCTAATTCCGCCCTGAATTCGACGGTTTCTTCTTTTATAAATTTCCAATAAAACGCATAGGCTAATTTATAAGTCA
>Ga0364859_10173_pt1 | contig 46676 bp, 40 predicted proteins | sample ExccelAu500001D3_FD_206911 | JGI IMG/M metagenome (GOLD analysis project Ga0364859, IMG submission 206911) | Enriched cells from Trout Bog Lake Hypolimnion, Wisconsin, USA - BchlTB.Aug20.5000.01 .D3 | ecosystem: Environmental > Aquatic > Freshwater > Lake > Hypolimnion/Profundal zone | place: USA... | reverse complement strand
TTGCAGCCAACAAATTTATTCGCCCCGCACTGCCTTTCTGGCCAGGTGCAGGAATACATCATCCATGGAAGCGCAATCCATTTTTTCCTTTAATTGTTTAGGCGTATCCAAAGCTTCAATCCTGCCATCCACCATGATACTAACCCGGTTACAATATTCTGCTTCATCCATATAATGGGTGGTTACAAAAATGGTAATCCCATGTTCAGAAGCATCATAAATCAGTTCCCAGAATTCCCTTCGGGTTACCGGATCTACGCCCCCCGTGGGTTCATCTAAAAATACAATGGCAGGGTCATGTACAATGGCAACTGAAAATGCCAGTTTCTGTTTCCAGCCCAGGGGCAATGATTTTACCAGGGTATCCTGCTGACTGGTGAGGTGTAAATGCTCTGCCAGGTATTGGGTTTTGTCTGCAATCTGCTTATTGCTTAATCCATAAATACCGCCATAGAACCGGATATTTTCCCTTACGGTTAAATCTTCATACAAAGAAAATTTCTGGCTCATATACCCGATACTTTTCTTGATCTTTTCTGTTTCATGGTATACATCAAAACCAGCAACAGTAGCTTTTCCGGAACTGGGGATGGATAATCCGCATAACATTCTCATAGCCGTGGTTTTACCCGCTCCATTTGCTCCCAGAAAACCAAATATTTCACCCTTACTTACTTCAAAGGATATATGGTCCACCGCAATAAAATCCCCAAAACGTTTGGTGAGTTTTTCAGCAGTAATCACTTTTCCTGAATTAATGATTCCGGTTTTACTGCCTGTAACACTATGACTCTTTTCTTTTTCCATGCCTGTTAATTGTTGGGGTCCTGCATTAATGCCATAAAACAATCTTCAATATTGGCATCAATTTGTTTTACTTCTATCGCTTTAAATTGCTGATCGCTGATATAACTCACTATTTGCTGCCCATCCGGTATCTCTGTTTTCATCACCACATGATAGTATTCACCAAAAGAATAACAGCTTTTTACTGCTTCCCATTTCTTGAGAGTTTTGAGTAGGCCAAACATATTTTCTGCCTTCACGGCCCAAAGCTTATTGCCAAAATTTTTACTGATAGCTGCAGGTGTATCAATAGCCAGGATCTTCCCTTTTTGTATCAGTGCTACCCTATCGCATAAACTGGCTTCATCCATATAAGGGGTAGATACCAGGATACTGATTCCCTGTGCTTTTAACCTTTTCAGCATTTCCCAGAACTCTTTACGCGAAACTGCATCCACACCAGTGGTAGGTTCATCCAGGAACAATACAGATGGTTTATGAATCAATGCGCAGCTTAATGCCAGTTTCTGTTTCATTCCACCGGATAATTTTCCGGCTCTTCTTTTTTTAAAGGGTTCTATCTGCGAATAAATATCTTTAATCAGTTCATAATTTTCTTCAATGGTGGTGTTGAAAATAGTGGCAAAGAAATCAAGGTTTTCCTCTACTGTTAAATCCTGATATAAGGAAAACCTGCCGGGCATATATCCCACCCTTTTGCGTATTTCCTTATAGTCTTTTACCACATCAAAACCATCCACAGAAGCAGTGCCTTCTTCTGCCAGTAATAAAGTGGTCAGTATCCGGAAAAGGGATGTTTTACCTGCCCCATCCGGACCCACTATTCCAAACAGTTCACCTGCTGCCACTTCAAAAGAAATGCCCTGCAAAGCAGTGACTGTTTCTTTTTTAGTTACATATTTTTTTACAATATCTTTTACAACAACTGCCGGCATATTATTTAAATTGAATTTCTCCGTACATTCCTATTTTCAGGTACCCGTCATTTTTTACAGTCACTTTAACCGCATATACCAGGTTGGCTCTTTCTTCTTTTGTCTGTATGGTTTTAGGGGTAAATTCGGCTTTATCAGATATCATGGTAATGGTACCGGGATATTCCTGATACGATTTTTCATCTTTATCAATAAACACTTTCACTGTTTGTCCAAGTTTAACCGCTGGCAGCTGGTCGCCCGTAATATAAGTCCGCAATATGATGGTAGATAAATCCGCAATTTTATACAGCGCTTTTCCGGCAGTGGTTACTTCACCAGCCATGGCATATTTGGTTAATACCGTACCGTTAATCGGGTTATATACTTTTGTCCTGTTTTCAGTATCTTTTAATTCAGCAATCTGTTTTTTAAGGGGGTCTGTATCACTTAAGATAGTCCGGTTGGCAGTAGACACATTATTCACCTGTACGGCAATCTGCTGCTGGTCAACCGCTATTTGTTTTTTAACGGTTTCAATCTGGAAATTATAATCATCCAGTTGTTTTTGAGTGGCCGCATCTGCTTTAATCAGGTTTTCAATCCTGTTGCGTTCGTAATAGAGGTTATCCAGCTGTGTCTGTAAAACCGCAATCTGGTCTTTCAGTAATTTAACCTGGGGCTGTACATCCTGGGTTTTCTGTCCCAGTGAAACAATCTGCGATTCCAGTCTTCTTTGCTGTAAATTAATGGGCAGGGCATCTATAACTGCCACTAAACTATCTTTCTGCAATACATCTCCTTCTTTCAGGTTCAATTGTAATAATTTACCCGAAACCTCGGATGAAACAATCACTTCATCAGCTTCGAATATACCGGCAGCATCATGCTTCAATTGGGTATTACCGCAGGATGATAAAATACCTGCCATCAAAATATTTGCTAGGATAAACTTCAGATTCATACACTGTATTTTTATTGATTTCCTTGAATGGTTTGATAATTAATTTTTGCCTGCAATAATTGAATCTGGTGCAGGATATTTAAAGACCTGGTTTGATCTTCCGCATTGATTTCCCTTAGATAATCATTTGAATTAATAACCCCGTTTTGCAACTGAGCCTTTGAAGATTCGGTTATTTTTGAGCGGACTGCCATAATCTTTTCATCAATATCCATTTCATCTTTCAGGTTCTTTATGTTGGCTTGTTGCTGTACCAGTTCTGTACGGGTATTGAACAGGAATACTTCTTTTTGAACATTGTTAATTTTACGGTTTACATCTATAATCTGTTGCTGGCGTTTAGAGGTATAAAAATTACTGATGGACCAGTTAAACCGTATTCCTCCGATTCCGTACAGTGTAAAAGCATTATCCAGCATATTATAACCTGGTTTACCATAACCCCCTTCTGCAAAGAGGCTGAGAGTGGGAATATTTTTTGCATTTACCAATTGCTGCTGTGCACGCCACAGACTATCCTGATAACCATACAGCAATATTTCAGGCCTCTGAATAGCATCATCCAATGTTGTTTTCACAACAGGAACTTCCAGTACTACATTTTCACTGATGGGTACCCGTACAAATAATTCCAGTACATGCAGTAAAGCCAGTCTGCTGTTTTTAATTTCAATCACTTTTTGGTCGTTTTGCAACAACTGGGCTTCCAACACCCATTGTGCAGATTTAAATGCTGTTCCGTTTTGTACCTGAGCCTGTACCGTTTTCAGTCCGATATTTACATCTTCCCTGGCAAGAACAGCTTGTTTTAACTGTTCATCCAGCAATAAAACACCCAGGTATAACTGGTTAATCCTGTCTTTCAACTGGTATAATTCCACTTCTGTTTTCTGATCGTCAACCAATGAAGAACGTTCCTGAATGGTTTTTTGGGTTTTAACGATGCCGCCATCATAGATCAGCTGGTTCAGGTCGCCCCATACTTTGTACTGGTCTTTACTCAATGGGGTATATTTAAATCCCGCAATAGGGATGGAAATAGTAGTCACATCACTCTGATAGGAAGCCTGTCCGTTTACACTCAATTGCGGTAAAAAAGCAGTACGGATATTTTCTATAGTAAGGAAAGCAGAACGGGCAATTAAATCCTTTTGTTTGATTAAAGGATAATTCTCCCTCGCCAACTGATAGGCTTTCTCCAGGTTAAGGGAGGTAAGTGCAGGCTGACTATATCCCAACTGCATCATTACAACAAAAAAGATACTCAGTTGAATACCCTTTTTATTTTTTAACCATTTAGTCAAATTATGCATACAAAAACTAATTTTTAATGGATTCAATAATAAATTCTGCCACCACCCTTTTTCTTTGTTCCATCATATTCCTGAATTGCAGTTCATCCAGATCCAGCATGATATTGATTACCGGTTTGGCAACAAAAGGAAATATACACATAGACATCATATTCACTAATAAATGGGCAGGGCTTACTGCTTTTATAGTTCCTTTACTTACCTCTTTTTCAATATCTTCCATAAAACGGTGAATGACAACCGGCCGCTGTACTTTAAAAAAATCTACAATCCCAAACTCTGGATTTTTATTCATTTCATTCAATACAAATAAAGGCAGGTAAGGGTTATGAATAATTACCTCTATATAACTGGAAACAATCTGACGGATCTTGTCAAAAAAGTCCATATCAGATAAAAGGATCATTTCAAACCTTGGAAATATCTTACCTACGGTTTCCAAAAAGATCATTTCAAACAGCTTATCCTTAGTCCGGAAATAATAATGCAGCAATGCCTTATTTATTCCGGCTTCATCAGCAATATCCTGCATACGTGCTCCGTCCAATCCTTTCTGAACAAAAACTTTTCTGGCGGCATCCAGTATCTTTTCCTCTGTGGATTTGTCTTTTTCTTTATTAACCATATATTTTAACCAAATGGTTAACAAAAGTAACCAGAATATCCAATATTCAAAATTTTAAAGCTGAATTATTTCTTTACTGGTGGGGATTGGATTTCCGGAATACTATGTATTATCAGTAATACGAATAAAAAATAGGCACCATAAAGCGGGGTAACGGCAGATAAATAACATGTGACTATAAAAGCAGCCATACTAAGCAGGTTGATAAACAGCAACCAAAGAGACCAGTTTTTCCGCAACAGCCATTTGTTAAAAAGCCAGTAAAAAATGCTTAAGAAAATAGATATTGCTACAAAAATCCGCCCAGTCCTATTTTTAAAATACAGTGCAGAACCAAATCCTGACAGGGAACTATCGGTGGGTGCCACAACAAATTTTTCCAAACGTTCAGAAAACAGTGGTTCTTTTTTTTCTACCACTTTATGAGTAGTGTCTTTTGCATAGTCATCAGCCAATCCGGTTAATAAACTGTCTTTTTCAATGGAGGAATCTTTTGTGGTTACTGCCAGCTGATTGGCTGCCTGCTCCGCTTTAATTTTATCTGCTTCTGCCTGGTTATAAGCAATTGTTGCTTCCCCGTTATTACAGGTAATCAGAAAAAAAGAAAAAGGCAGGAAATAACAAATAACTGTAAAAAATCTAAGCAGGGGTTTAAATAAACTCATAATTAATAAATAAGCCTGAACCAGGGGTATTCTTTAAACATTTCCCTGAAAGGCCAGGGAATGGCCAGTAAAACTATAACTAATGCCACAATATAGAAAATACCCATTTTCATATGCTTGGATTCTGTATTATCTACTGTATCTGTTATAGCAATTTTACGGGAATAGGTAATTATACCTATGGCTACTAAAATCAGAAATGGATGTTCAATAGCCCAGAACCGCATAAACGGGCTACCCACCACTTCTCCAAAAGAATTAAGTAAAAAAAAGCTAAACCCATGCTCGCCAAAAAAATACTGGTATAAGCCAATTGCCATATTAATATACATCACCAGCATTAACCTGAAATTCCAGGTAATATCTTTACTGGTATATTTTTGCGTATTGCCACTTATATAACTTCTGATAATATTCAGAACAAGCAAAAAAATAATCAGCCAGCGAAGCAGGCTATGTAAGGCAAGCAAACCAAGTGATAATACATTCGGGTCTTCCATTTTTTTGTAAAAGTTATATATTAATACAGGATAAAGCCATTTTGCAATCCGAAAGCTAATATAACAGAAAATAAAGATAAATGTTTAATTTATTCTACCCAATCTGCTATAAATAGGTTAATTCCCCTGCCCCCACCATTATTCCTGTTACTGGAAAAAATGATTTTTTTACCATCCGGACTAAACATAGGAAATGCATCAAACCCTTTATCACGGCTTATTTTCTCTAATCCCTTTCCGTTTAAATCGGTCAGGTACATATTAAAAGGAAACCCATATTTATATTCATGATTACTGCAAAAAATAATATGCTTGCTATCCGGAGTAAAGTTTGGGGCCCAGTTGGCCTGTCCCAGGTTGGTAATCTGGTGTGCATCGCTTCCATCTGCATTAGCCACAAATACTTCCATATGGGTGGGTGCCACCAGGTTTTCTTTCAACAGGGCTTTGTATTCTTCCACTTCTTCTGGTGTTTTGGGCCGGCTGGCTCTCCACACTATTTTTTTACCATCCGGACTAAACCAGGCTCCGCCATCATACCCTAAAGAATGGGTAATCCGTTTTACTTTATAGGTTTTCAAATTCATTACATACAAATCCAGGTCTCCATCCCTCAATGAGGTAAAGATCATTTTCTTTCCATCGGGCGATAAAGTCCCTTCTGCATCATACCCTTTAGTTTTAGTAAGCTGCTTCAATATATTACCACTGGTATCTGCCAGAAAAATATCATAACTATCTGTTACCGGCCAGATATACTTATTGCCATGTTTGGAACGGTCCGGATCTGCCGGACAGGTATCTGATGCCAGGTGTGTGGATGCATAAATAATATGTTTCCCATCGGGTAAAAAATAAGAACAGGTGGTTCTACCCCCTTTGCTGATTCTTTTATAAATAAAGGGCTCATCAGCCTTTACAGGTACTTTACCCATAAAAATCTGGTCGCAATTGATCCCATCTTTTGGACTTCTTCGCTGGAATATGATATATTTTCCATCAAAACTCCAGTAAGCTTCTGCATTATCCCCGTCAAATGTCAGTTGCCTGATATTTTTAAAATGCTTTTCATTGGCATATTGTATACTGTCTGAATACAGTTGCTTTACTGCAACTTTCTGATGAAAAGCAGCACAAAAGATAAACACAGTAAAAAGTGCAATGGCAGATATTAATTTCCTCATAATAGCTAAATAAAAGTCAAAATTGGTATTTACTTACCTTGTAAATATCTATAAAAATAATAGATTAAAAAATCGGTTCTACTTTTGCGGCATGAAAAAAGGCCTGATTATTATTGCCCCATTAATTTTTTTCTGGGTCTCCTGTAAAAACAAAGACACCCAACCCTCCAATTCCAATGCCAAAAACGCTATTAAAGAAACACCGTTATATGTAAAAAACCTGGCCCGGGAAGCAGACCAGTATCCGGATAGTGTAGGCTTACGGCTAAAACTGGTGAATGCTTACGACAGCCTGAATAATTTTAAGGAAGCGATTAGCCAGATGGATGCTTTAATAAAAAAAGACAGCGGCAATTACGGGCTTTGGTACAGAAAGGGAAAGCTGCTGGAGAATGCAGGAGATACTCCCAATGCCATCAATCAGTATAAAATTGCCTTAAATATCTATCCCTCTCCGGATGGAGTATTATCACTAGCCAATTTACTGGCCGAAACCAAAAATAAAAATACTTTACTGCTCTGCAAACAGGTACTGGATTTAAGAATGGGTAATGAATATGATGCACATGCTTATTTTATCAGCGGTGTGTATTATGCCAGGACCAATGATATACCCAGGGCCCTGCAGGCTTTTGATGCCTGTATTAATAATAATTTCTCTTATATAGAAGCTTATCTGGAAAAGGGGTTTATTTATTATGACAGCAAACAGTACGCCGCAGCACTGAAAATTTTTAAAATGGCTGCCAATATTAATAATACCTATGCAGATGCTTATTACTGGATGGCAAAAACCCAGGAAGCTTTACAGCAAAAAGACGAGGCATTGAAGAATTACCAGGCTGCCCTGATGCTGGATAAATCCCTTAAAGAAGCCAGGGATGGTATTAACAGGTTACAATAAAAAGGAAAAATTGGACTAATTTTGCAGCCTTATTCATTAATTGAAACAATTATGGCATTGATTGCACCCTCTTTATTGGCTTGTAATTTCTTAAAACTGGAAGAAGCATGTATCATGATCAATGAAAGCAGTGCCGATTGGTTTCATTTTGATGTAATGGATGGCAGGTTTGTTCCCAATATCAGTTTTGGTTTGCCCATACTGGAACATGTGAAAAAAGTAGCTACCAAACCACTGGATGTGCACCTGATGATTGAAGAACCCGGCAAATATGCGGAAGATTTTAAAAAAGCAGGTGCCGATATCTTAACGGTACATGAAGAAGCTTGTCCGCATTTACACCGCAACATTCAGCAAATCAAAGCATTGGGAATGAAAGCCGGTGTTGCATTAAACCCCCATACACCCATTTCTTCACTGGAAAATGTTATCAAAGACCTGGATCTCGTACTCCTGATGAGTGTAAATCCCGGTTTTGGAGGGCAACAATTTATTCAGCAGACTTTTGCCAAAATAAAAGCACTGAAACAACTGATACTGGCAAACAATGCCACCGCTTTAATAGAAATAGACGGCGGGGTAACCCTTGAAAATGCTGCTGCCCTGATTGCAGCCGGTGCTGATGTGCTGGTAGCGGGCAATACGGTTTTTAAATCTGCAGACCCTGTTCATACAATTCAGCAACTGAAACTGATCGTATAGTTTTTTCAGGATTTATTCTTTCACCTGTATAGCTAGTTTAGGACTGGTCAGGTTCGTACATGATTTTGAGTTATCGCACAGTTATCCCACAGTTATCCCACATATTTCCCGCATTTTATGTGGTATAACTGCGGTTTAACTGTGCCTTACATGTAGTTTAAATCAGAATCAGGTTAGAATCTGGCAGGGTTCCTTACCTTAGCAAAATTAGCTCAACTCAATGATCGCTGCCATGCAAAAAGTGCTGATTCTGGGTGGAACCACATTCGACCATATTGTACATTTAACCGAATTGCCGGTCCCTGTTTCGCAAACCATTCATAAAGCCCCGTTTTTTGAAGCAACCGGTTCTACCGGTTCCGGAAAAGCCTTGCATTTAACCAAACTGGGGGTGCCAAATATACTATATAGTGTATTAGGGAATGACAGTTACGGGCAACAAATCATCCAATACCTGCAAGCGCAGGGGGTTGATCTGGTCTATGATTTTGACCCTGCCGGTACAGAAAGGCATATCAATATTATGGATACAAATGGAAACAGGATTTCGATGTTTGTTACCCAATCTTCTGAGAAAGTGGACTTTGATCAGTCCAAAATGCAACGATACCTTTCCGATACCGATATCATTGTTATAAATATTATAGGCTACTGCAAACAGTTTATTCCACTTATTAACCTATATAATAAACCGGTTTGGACTGACCTCCATGATTATGATGGAATAAACCCGTATCACCAGCCATTTATAGATTGTGCGCAGTTTATCCATTTAAGTTCTGATAATTTACCGGATTACCGGCCCCTGATGGAACGTTTGATAGCGCAAGGCAAAGAAATAGTTATTTGTACCCATGGCAAACAGGGAGCTACTGCTTTAACTAAAGACGGAACCTGGTATGTACAGCCAGCTTTAAAGGGTTTTCCTTTATTAGATGCCAATGGTGCAGGTGATGGTTTTTTTGCAGGTTTTCTGTTTGGACATTTGCATCAGTTACCTGTACAAACCTGTTTACAATTAGGTGCTATTGCAGCTGCTTATTGTATCACATCAGCACAATTAGTTTATGAAGCTTTGGAGGAATCATTCCTCTTAGCTGAACACCACCGGTTATATGGTGAAGATTTTAATATAGCTGCAATTACAGGTCATTAGCAGATCCACTGAAAATTATCTGAAATAAAATATTCATACATATTTCCTTTCACAATTTGCATATTAACACAGTATTACTATTCACACCTGTGTATAATAAGTTTTAGGTTTTGTGAGGGATATAAAATTATATTTGAGAGACAAAGGATTTATATTAACCACGATTCATTACTCAACTAAACAGTAAGAATTTGACAGACACAATCATCAACCTTGAAACCGTTAACCCGATTGAGTTCTTCGGAGTGAATAACGGAAAATTAGACTTATTGAAACGCAAATTTCCTTTACTTAAAATTTTATCTAGAGGCACTCAAATAAAACTGAGTGGGGCACCGGAACAAATTGAAAGTGCCAAGGAAAAAATTGAACTCGTAATTCAGTATCTGGAACGCAACGGGCATTTGAGTGAAAACTATTTTGAACAAATCCTGGGGGGTGATGATGCTGAAACCATTGACAATTTTGTGGACCGGAATCCGAATGACATTCTGGTATTTGGTCCGAATGGAAAGACAGTAAGAGCCAGAACAGCCAATCAGAAGAAAATGGTACTGGCGGCTGACAAAAATGATGTTGTATTTGCCATTGGGCCTGCCGGTACCGGTAAAACCTATACTGCAGTGGCACTGGCAGTAAGGGCATTGAAAAACAAAGTAGTTAAGAAAATTATCCTGACCCGGCCTGCAGTGGAAGCTGGTGAAAGTTTGGGTTTTCTTCCGGGCGACCTTAAAGAAAAAATTGATCCTTACCTGCGGCCATTATATGACGCTTTGGATGATATGATACCTGCTGATAAGCTGGGGTATTATATGACTACCCGGACCATTGAAATTGCTCCACTGGCTTATATGCGCGGACGTACACTGGACAATGCTTTTATTATTCTGGATGAAGCCCAGAATACGAATGACCTGCAGCTTAAAATGTTCCTGACCCGCATTGGTGCCAATGCAAAGGCAATTATTACCGGCGACCCTACTCAGATAGATTTACCCAGAAACCAGCATAGCGGTTTGTTTAAATCTATGCGGATATTGCAGAATATTGAAGGGATTGCACATATAGAACTGAATGAAGAAGACGTGGTAAGGCATAGGCTGGTAAAGGCAATCATCAAAGCTTATGAGAAAGAACATGAACGGGAAGAAGCAAGGCATCCATCCATACACGACCGCTAAATAAACTGTGCATAAAGGTGGTAGCGATACTACCTTTATGCTTAAATGTAAATAATCATAAAGATTTATTTATTTTTGAACCAGTTTACCCTTTATAAATATATAATTCGATGAAGAAATTAGTCATTGTTTTTTTAGTTTTTGTGACGTTTGATGCCTTGTCGCAAAACAAACCCGGTGGAGCCACTTATTCCGGAAGTACCCGTACTTCCAAGAAACCTGCTCCTAAATCCAGTAAAACACCGGCTACTTATCCTAATGCAAATCCTTCATCCAAAAATGTGGTCTATCAGTATGTGGATACTACTTTTCCCAACAGTGAAAATCATTTTCCTTTAACAGGTAATGCCGGAATAGGAACCAATGTACCACAGGCAGCACTTGAAATAAGAAGAAATGCCGGTGATACACGTAAAAAGAATGTATTGCTGCAATTGAGTAATGATTGGTCTCCCAACGGACAAAATGAACCCAGTATTTTATTTTCAAACGGAGATATCAGTTCTCCCAGCAATGTAAGTTACTGGACAATTGGTGCCAGAGTTTCCGGAGATAATACTTTAAAAACACCACAAACTTTTAAAGTTTGCCATAAACCAGTAGGTTCAAATGTAGAACAGGAGTTTTTCTCTATAGATTCTTATCAGGGCAGGGTAAAGATCGGGGATGTTTCCACTTTGTTTGATGGGTATAAACTTTTTGTAGAAGAAGGTATTTTAACAGAAAAAGTAAAAGTTGCCGTAAAAAATTCAGACGACTGGTTTGATTATGTTTTTAAACCTGAGTTTAAACTGATGCCATTGGCCGATCTGGACAAATATATTAAAACCAACCAGCATTTACCTGATATTCCCACTACCAAGGAAGTAATGAAAGATGGAATGGATCTGGGTAAAATGAATGGTCTGCTTCTTAAGAAAATTGAAGAACTAACCAAGTATGTAATTGAAATAAAAGCAGACCTGGACGAAACAAAGAAAGAACTGGAAGAAACCAAAAAACAAATAAAAAAAGATTAGTGTTTTAAAATATCGTGCCCCATTTTATCCCTTTTGGTTTCCAGATAACGTTCATTATGGATATTGGGTGCTATTTCAATACTTACCGTTTCAATGATTTCCAATCCGTATCCTTTCATGGCTGCCCTTTTTTTAGGGTTATTGCTCATCAGTTTCAGTTTAGAAACGTTGAGATACCTTAACATCTGGGCACCTACACCATAATCCCTTTCATCCATTTTAAAACCCAGGTGCAGGTTGGCTTCTACCGTATCCATACCTTCTTCCTGCAGTTTGTACGCTTTCAATTTATTCATCAGTCCAATCCCCCTGCCTTCCTGATTCATATAAAGAATAACACCCTTTCCTTCCCTTTCCACCATTTGCATCGCCCTGTGTAACTGGTCGCCACAATCACAACGTAAGCTACCCAGGATATCTCCGGTAAAACAACTGCTGTGTACACGAACCAGTACGGGCTCATTGTTGCTCCATTCACCTTTAATCATGGCCAAATGTTCAGCTCCTGTTAGTTTTTCTTTAAATGCCACCAGTTTAAAGTGGCCGTATTTGGTAGGCATGTCCACCCTGGTTACTTCTTCAATTAAAGAATCGGATAATAATCTGTATTCAATCAGGTCTTTGATAGAAATAATCTTAACATCAAATTTCCTGGCTATTTCCATTAATTGGGGCAAACGGGCCATACTGCCATCTTCATTCATCACTTCTACCAATACACCGGCAGGTTGTAATCCGGCCAACCGGGCTAAATCTACAGTAGCTTCTGTATGTCCTGCCCTTCTTAAAACACCACCCTCTTTGGCACGTAATGGGAAAATATGTCCCGGGCGGCCCAGGTCTGAAGGTTTGGTATCCGGATGAATCAATGCCTGCACCGTTTTGGAACGGTCCTGTGCAGAAATACCGGTACTGGTATCCGGGCTGAGTAAATCGACTGAAACTGTAAACGCTGTTTCATGCAAAGCCGTATTGGAAGTAACCATGGGTTGAAGGTCCAGTTCATTACAACGGTCGTTGGTTAATGCCACACAAATTAAGCCCCTGCCTTCCTTACTCATGAAATTGATGATCTCCGGACTGGCAAATTCTGCTGCAATAATAAAATCCCCCTCATTTTCACGATCCTCGTCATCCACCACTATTACCATCTTCCCCGCCTGAATATCGGATATTCCACTTTGTACACTATCTAACATTTTAAACTTTTTGGTTGCAAAAGTACGTTTATCTGAATAAGTAACTCTAAAGACTCATCCTTTGATTAATTGCTAGGATTTACATTCATTACTTGAATTTTTTCAAATGGTATTAGCTTATAATTAGACATTTAGCAAAAACAAATAATCAATAATAATACTATTATCTGATAAAATCAAAGTCCCTAACAATTTGTTAATATAATGTTAGAATTCGATGGAGATTATTTCATTTATTTGCAGCTGAATTAAAAAAAAGGTGGTCTATTGTTAAAGTTTCACTAACACCGATTCCTGACAGAAACAATAATAACCACATATTTCTAAAGACTAACGAGCTAAGCTGTACGATTAAAAATTGTAAAACAAAAATTAACCTATGCGGAAAAGTCTATTACTAGTATTTGCACTTTGTTGCAGCATGTTGCTGGGGATAAATGCAAAAGCTCAAGAAACCACGTCAGATATCCAGGGTTCAGTAACCGATGGAAAATCTGGGGTAAGTGGCGCAGTTGTAACTGCTATCAACTTACCATCCGGTACCAAGTATGTAACCACAACCAGAAAGGATGGTCGTTATAACCTGCCCAACGTAAAAGTTGGCGGTCCGTATACGATTATTGTTTCTTATGTTGGTTTTAAAGAAGAAAGACAGGAAAATATATTCCTTTCTTTAGGTCAGGAATTTAAAGCTGATTTTCCTCTTTCTCTGGACACTAAAATTTTGAATGATGTAACTGTAAAAGGTTTACGCCAGAACAAAATTTTCAATAACAGTCATACCGGTAGCCAGGAACTGATTACCAGGGACCAGATTGAAAAATTACCAACCATTAACCGTGCGATTACTGATTACACTAAACTGGAACCAACATCTAATGGTTTAAGTTTTGGAGGCAGAAGTGGCCAGTATGATAATATTACTGTTAACGGAGCTAATTTTAACAATGGTTTCGGTCTTTCTGCTACTTTAGGCGGACAGACTGGCCAACAGCCCATCAGTTTGGATGCGATTGACCAGATTCAGGTAAACGTTTCTCCTTATGATGTGAGACAAGGAGGTTTTACCAGTGCTGGTGTAAACAGTGTTCTGAAAACAGGTACCAACCAGTTTAAAGGTTCTGTATATACTTATTTAAAAGGACCAGGCACACAGGGTTATAATGTTGAAAATACCCAATTGGCAAGGTCACCCTTTAATTTCTATATCAGGGGTGCTTCATTAGGCGGCGCTATTGTAAAAAATAAATTATTCTTCTTTGGAAGTTATGAAGAACTGAACCAGACAGCCCCTGCATACAGTGTGGTTGCCAGCAATGCAAGTTTAGCTGCAAGTCCTGGTGCGGTTTCTCAGGTGAATTCAGATTCTTTAAATGCTTTAGTAAGCTTTTTGAAATCTAAATTCAATTATGATCCGGGTTCCTACCAGAATTACAGTAATGCCACTACCAGTAAAAAAGCTACTGTTAAATTAGACTGGAACATTAACAGCAAAAATACTTTCTCTTTAACTTACCTGTATTTCAGGTCCAGTGCACAAACCAATCAGAGTACTTCCAGAACCGGAGGAGGTTTCCAGAAAGGGCCAGCTTCTCAGAGTTATACTTATGGGTTACCTTTTGCTGCAAGTGAATATTATATCAATAATAACTTCGACATCATCTTAGGAGAATTAAATACCAGGTTTAGTAATAAATGGTCTAACAAATTCCAGGCTGGTTATACCAGAGAAAGAGACCCCAGAGCACCCGGATCCAGCAGTCTGATGCCTGCAGTAGATATCCTGAACGGTACCGGTAATACTTATGGAACACAGGTAGCTACTTCTTTCGGATATGAAACTTACACTTATAATAACCTGATCAATACGGATGTTTACCAGGTATCTGATGTAGTAACCCATTATGCAGGTGCGCATGAAATCACTTTCGGCACACAGGATTATGACAGGAAATATGCTGATGCATTTGCACCTAACTATGCAGGTGGTTACCAGTTCCCTTCCTTCCAGGCGTTTTATACTGCTGCCAATGGCGGACCAGCTGTAGATAAATACTATCAGGCATGGTCTAATATTCCTGGCGGTGCATTTCCGTTCTATTATGCCGGTTCTACTGAAATAGGTTTATTTGCACAGGATAAATGGCGTGCAGCGTCTAACTTCACTGTAACATATGGTGTTCGTTATGATATGACTATTTACAAGGCAGTTTTCCTGAATAACCCTTATTTTGATGCTTTAACTTTTGCCAATAATGCTTCTTATAATATTGGCCAGGCACCTAAAAATGCTGTAATTCTTTCTCCAAGAGCAGGATTTAACTGGGATGTACTGAAAGACAGAACTGTACAGGTTAGAGGTGGTTTAGGTTTATTCTCCGGCCCTCCACCGTTTGTATGGTTAGCTAACCAGGGTGGTAATAATGGTATCTTAACCGGTTCAGGTAGCTATTCCAATGTTAATTTTACCAGCAATGCCATTGCCAATCCTCCTACCGGAGTTAATACCACGCCACCAACATCAGTACAGAGTGCAACTAGCTACAGTGCTGCGGTAACTGATCCTCATTTCAAATACCCAACTGTATTGAAAACCAACCTGGCAATAGATAAAAAATTCGCGAACGATTGGATTATTACTGCAGAAGCTTCTTATTCAAAAGATATCGATGCAGTTTATTATTCTAACCTGAACCTGAATGAAACGCATGCATTTGCTTTAAATGGTGCTGATAACAGGTTAAGGTATTTAACTTCTACTGCTAACAGTAATAAATATTGGTACGGAGCTGGTGGTGCTACACAGGCAAACCCGAATTTAGGAACTGCTATTTTAATGAGCAATAATTCTCAGGGTTATGCGTACACTTTAACCGGCAGAATTCAAAAGACCTTCCCAAGATTATACCTGAGTGCGGCATATACTTATAGTAAAGCTAAGAATGTAGCTACCGGCGGTAGTACTGCTTCTACTTTATGGAGTGGCAGAAATGTTGGTGCAGCTGATCCTAATGGTGCAAATTTATCTTATGCTGACTATTATCAGCCTCACCGTATCATTGCTTATGCTACTTATAAAGTGGCTTATTCCCAGCATTTCGTAACTACAATCGGTGCTATTTTTGAAGCAGCACCCAATGGTGTAGGTTCTTATACTTATGGTGGAGATTTAAACGGTGATGGTAATTCCGGTAATGACCTGATTTATATTCCAAGAAATGCAAGTGAAATTAACCTGGTTAAAGCTGGTTCCGGTGGTTTAGGTACTGGTGCAAGTTCAGATCCAAGGTCAGTTTCCCAGATCTGGAATCAGTTGAACAACTTTATCAATCAGGACCGTTATTTATCTTTCCGACGTGGTCAGATTGCTCAGGCAAATGCAGTGGTATTACCTGATTTCAGACACCTGGATATCAATATCACTCAGGATATTTATTTCTATACCAAGAATGGCAAAGAAAATGATAAACATACTTTACGTTTATCTCTGGATTTAATCAATGCAGGAAACTTCCTGAACAGAAACTGGGGTTTAGCTAAACAGCAAAGTACTTCTTCTCCATTAACCTTTGAAGGTATGGCTGCTGATGGTAAAACACCTTCTTTCTCTTTCCCTTATATCGATGCTACCAATCAGGTACCTCTGGTGAATAGTTTCGTAAACAGTACCAGCATTTTCTCCCGCTGGCAGATGCAGTTTGGAATTAAATACATGTTTAACTAACCAAATAGAAATCTCCATATAATAAAAAGCCCTGAAATTTCAGGGCTTTTTTTATGCTGTTAAATTGTTCAGAAAGTTAATTATTGCTTTTTATGCCATCCCCAATTCAGAAAAGCCGGAAAAGACTTTGCCCATGTTTCCACATCATGCCGGCCCTCTTCCACTAAATAATACAGGATATGTTCGTCTGTATACCCTTTTAATTTCAATTCCATTATCAGGTCCAGCGTATCATCTATACTATCAATCACACCATTATTATTACGGTCTGCCGTTTCATCCAGGGTACCACATTCAAAAAAGAAACGTAACCAGGGATAAAACCCTCCTTTTAATACCTGCAAATGCATCAACCTGTCATTTTCATCTTCATATCCAGCATCATAGGCTTTTCTTCTCCACCATAAACTTCCACTGAAAATACCTGCTTTACAAAACTCATTGGGATGGTTCCATACAATATCCAATGCACTTAATCCCCCTAAAGAAAATCCGGCAAATGATTTTTCCTTAAAAGAAGGTGCATGATAGTACCTTCTTATAAAAGGCAGTAATTCATCAAAAATAAATTTACTGTACAAACCAGCTTTATCGCCCCTGTTTTCAAAATCAGCTGCAAAAGCAGTTCCATATTCCCTTTTTCTTTCTTCGCCGCAATGAATTCCGATACAGAATAAGGGTTCAGCATCTCCAGAGCTGATAAAATTTTCCAGAATAGCTGTAAAAGGCATTTTTAATAAATCCTGCCCATCATTGATTAATAATAAATGGAACAGTTCGGGTTGTATAAAATCAATAGGAACATAGGCATCCAGTAAAACTTCCCTTTCTAAATAAATAGAATAGATTGTATGTTGTTCCCGTGTAAAATGAATAGGATCCGTAATATTCTCAGCAGTCATAAGTTCAAATGTAAGGGAAACCCTCTTTAGAAAAATTAACAAGATTCAGGCTGCAATTTTAAGAATATGGCTGAGTTTTATTATATTGAACAACATTCATAAAAAAATAACCCTAAAATAAATAGTTGTATGAAAAAAATAGGAATCCTTTTTGGTAAAGAACGAAGTTTTCCTGAAGCTTTTATTGAACGTATTAACAGTAAAAAGATTCCGGGTATTTCAGCTGAGTTTGTAAAAATAGATAAAGTAAAACAGGGCGAGCCTACGGATTATGCGGTAATCATAGACCGGATTAGCCAGGATGTTCCCTTTTACAGGGCCTATCTTAAAAATGCAGCAATTAGTGGCACAGCAGTAATCAACAATCCATTCTGGTGGAGTGCAGATGAAAAATTTTTCAATAATGCACTGGCTACAAAAATAGAAGTACCTGTTCCCAAAACGGTGATCTTACCTTCCAGGGATTTACCGGATGACACCAGTGATGCCTCTTTTGCCAACTTGGCTTATCCGCTGGACTGGGAAACTATTTTCAGTTATATTGGTTTTCCGGCTTACATGAAACCATTTGCCGGTGGCGGATGGAAAAATGTATACAAACTGAATAATATTGACGAATTTTTTGAAAAACACCAGCAAACCGGTCAACTGGTAATGTTATTACAGGAGGAAATTATTTTTGATGAATATTACCGTTGTTATTGTATTGGTGGCAAGCATGTGCGCATCATGCCTTATGAACCCAGGAACCCTCATCACCTGCGTTATTCAGCCTCTTTTTCCCCATCTGAAGAATTGTATGCTACCATGCATGACATTGTATTAAGAATTAATCAGTATTTAGGCTATGATTTTAATACGGTTGAACTGGCTATCCGCGATGGTGTACCTTATGCAATAGATTTTTGTAATCCGGCACCGGATGCTGACCTGATCAGTGTAGGGCAGGAAAACTTTGACTGGGTAGTGGAAACTGCTGCTGCTTATGCCATTGAAAAAGCACTCTCTCAGGAAAATGGTAAAGACAACCTTACCTGGGGGGAATATATTAAAAGAAGTGCAGCGGGAAATCAATTATATCCTTAAACAATCAAGTGAAAATATATTATGTCACATCTGAGTTTCAGACATTTTACATTAGGCGTTGAAGAAGAATACATGGTGATTGACCCCACAACAAGGGAACTGATCAGCCATGACCAGAAAATAGTTACCGAGGGTCATAAAATTTTAAAAGACAAGGTAAAAGCAGAAATGCACCAGGCAGTAGTGGAAGTAGGTACAGATGTCTGCGCCAATGTGGATGAAGCATTCAGGGATATTGCCACATTGAGGGGTACCATTTCAGAAATAGCCGGCAACCTGGGATTTTGGGTAGCAGCTGCAGGCACCCATCCCTTTAGCCACTGGAATCACCAGTTGATTACCGATAATATCCGTTACCACCAGATAGTGAATGAATTGCAGGATGCTGCCAGGAGTAATTTAATCTTTGGGCTGCATGTGCATGTTGGGATGGAAGACCGTAAAATGGCCATTCATATTGCCAATAGTGCCCGTTATTTTTTACCGCATGTGTATGCTTTGAGTACCAATTCGCCTTTCTGGGAAGGCAGGGATACCGGATATAAATCTTACCGGACCAAGGTCTTTGACAAATTCCCCAGAACAGGTATCCCCGATTATTTCGAAAGCATCGAAGCATATGATAATTATGTAAACCTGCTGATTAAAACAAACTGTATAGACAATGCCAAGAAAATATGGTGGGATTTAAGGGTACACCCCTTTTTCAATACAGTTGAATTCCGAATTTGTGATGTACCCCTGACTGCCAATGAAACCATTGCCATTGCTGCCTTATTTCAGGCAATATGTGCCAAATTATATAAGCTGAAAACGCAGAATATGAACTTTATCACCTACCAGCGATCACTTATTAATGAAAATAAATGGAGGGCCAGCAGGTATGGGATTGACGGTTCCTTAATTGATTTTGGAAAAGAAGCAGAAGTTAATACCAGGGCATTATTATACGAACTGATTGATTTTGTGGATGATGTGGTGGATGAACTGGGTAGCCGGCATACCCTTACACATTTACATAAGATGATTGAAAATGGTACGGGTGCAGACCGCCAGATAAAAGTGTATCAGGAAACCAAAGACATGGTAAAAGTGGTGGATTATATGCACGAACAATTTTTATCAATAGATTAAGATAAATAAACATTAAAATTCAGCCCCTCCCTAAAAAGAGGGGCTTTTTTAATAATTTTACGCTTCTAATACCATTAAGGCAACAAAACAGATTAGTAAGGCATCTATTATTAGTAAAACTAAACCTACCCTTCGAACTTGACCGAATTTGAACTCATTAATGGGTGTACACGGCAGAATCCAAATTGCCAGCGCATGCTGTTTGAACAGTATGCCGGTAAATTTATGACCGTATGCAAACGCTATGCAAATGATGATATGGAGGCAGAAGATATGCTACAGGAAGGGTTTATAAGGATATTCAACAATATCCATCAATTTAAATTTGAAGGATCCTTTGAAGGCTGGATGCGCAGAATTGTTGTTAATGTGGCATTGAAATCTTTACAGAAGAAAAAGATTAAGTTTAGTGAAATAAAAGAAAATTCCACTGATACGCCATCCATAGAAGCATTTGCCTATAATAACCTGGGACAGGAGGATTTGCTGAAACTGATTAACCGGTTACCCGATGGGTACCGGATTGTGTTTAACCTGGCAGTTATTGAAGGCTACAGCCATGAGGAAATAGGTAAAATGCTGAATGTTCAGCCCAGTACCAGCAGAAGCCAATTGGTTAAAGCAAGAAAAATGTTGCAATCACAAATACTTGAAATTCAAAAAATTGCTGTTTGATGACAGATAAACTATTTGACAATTTTGTGAGAGATAAGTTTGAAAACTATCCCTCCCCCATACCGGAAGGCTTATGGGAAAAAATTGCTAACGAAAAAACAAAAAGGCCCAAAGCTTTCTGGTGGCAGCATAATGGAGGCTGGTATGCAGGTATGGGCATTATTGCCTTGTTTAGTGGTGCTTACTTTATATTTAATAATTTAAAAGAAAAAAATATTGAATTCAATTCTACTTTATCAACCCAAATTCCGGTAAAATCCGGTACTACTACAGAACTGAAAAAAGCAGCCAATCAGACTAATACTATCCATCTTAAAGATTCAATTACCGAGGAAGAAAATTTAAATTCAGCCAGTAACCAGCAGGTAATAAATAAAACTAATAGCTATGCAAAAGAAGCCAGTACAGCAGAATTTGGTTTCTCAAAAAATAAAAAATTCATTTCCAGCTTATTATCAAGGTCTAAAAACAATGAAGGGACTAACCAGAATACTACCGGCTTAAATAATGAAGAAGCATTTGCATTACCGGTTAAAAACACAGTAAACAGCCAGTATTTCTCTTCAAACAGTTTAGCCCTGTATAATTCAAATACAATGCACCAGCCACCCCTGAACCTGAAAAACATTCTGGGTCTGGGAAATGATTGTCCGAGTGCCAATGGTTATAAACCCAATACAGTTTATGTGGAAACTTATTTATCACCCGATTATTCGTTTAAGTTATTACAATCAAAAGGGGTGAGTAATGCATACCTGCAAAAGAAGGACAGTACTGAGCATATGGGAGTAGGATTCTCAGCCGGTGTGAGACTTGCCAAGAAAATGGGGGATCATGTGCTGCTTAAAGCAGGAATCCAGTATTCGCAGATTGATGAAAAATTTGCGCAAAGGCTGGTAAATGAAAGTCAGACTACTACCGTTATTGTAACCCGAACCATCGTTCGTGCCCAGGGAGATACCACAATAAGAGATACTACATCAGTTACTCAAACAGGTTATAAAGTAACCAAAAGTAATAACCATTATAAGAATGTGGATATACCAATCAGTATTGGTTATGAATTTGGAGACCCTGAATCTAAATGGAAAATAGGGGTAAATGGTGGGGTTATATTCAATGTTGCCTCCTGGTTTAATGGGGTTACCCTGGATACTGCTTATAACATTATCAGTGCAGATTCAAAAGGATCTTCCGGCTTTTATAAAACAAAAGTTGGACTCAGTTTTATGGGCAGTGTTAGTATCATCAATAATATCAGCCCAACACTGGATATTTTTGCAGAACCTTATTTCCGATATGGTAATTATACTACCAACAGCAGTGCAGGTTTCAGCCAGAAATTTAATACCCTTGGGATTCAATTGGGATTACGAATGAAAATAAGTGGCAGGCAGCATTTATAAACTATGCAGTATCCTTTACAGTGATAACATGAAAAAACATTTACTCATATATATATTACTGGTTTTAGCAATTGCCTGTAAAAAAGAGTCAAGCATTACCTTCACGCTCAATAATACCCTGGCAATTAATGATACTACCTGGACAACATCCTCCATCAGTACCGGAAAAGTAGATTCTATTTACAATGGATTGTGCAATGTTCCCCTGAATGTAGATTCTTTTAACTGTGGCACAGGAGGTTCTTTTTTATATGATGACCCCTATCACAATGCAGTTTTAACATTTCCTGCGCTATCTTACAATAATGCAGGGGGAGTACCTGTTAATGGTGCAAACAATATAAAAATAGAATTAACTGTACTGGAAAAGAAAGGCGATTTCATTAAATGTATGATACCTACCAATACAGGTAAAACAATATTAGCATCCTCCTATAGTTTTTATTTACGCTTATCAGTATTGGGTCAGGAAGTATTCCCTGCACCAAACAGTTATTTCAGTTTTCAGTGGAACGATGATGAACCTTTGACAGCGATTAAATTTTATGAAGGATTAAACCTTAGCAATCAGGATTCATTATTTAACTGGAATTACAGTGCGAAAGGAACTATTAACCCCAATTATTATCCCGGTTCTCAAACAATAAAAGGATATCAGTTAAATTCTGCTGTAACACACTGGAATGGCTGTATGAGCCCACTGGATACAAGCGCAGGAACGGGCAGGTTAGATATTATTTTACCCCCTAACTTTACGAATAAGAATACACTGGTTTTTGGCCTGATATCTAATAGCAATGCAGTAATCCGTTTAGCTCCCGATTATAATGCCCGTACTTTTTATGCAACTGGTATTCCGGTAAATGCACCATTAACCGCCATCAGCATTTCTTTAATTGATAATATATTTTATCTTGGGATTCCTCAACCTGGCAATTTCAGCAACAATATCATTAAACTGAATCCTAAAGCCAGTTCTGTAAATGAGATTCAAAACTTTCTCAACAGCTTGTAAGTTTTTTTACTTATTAAAATCAAATAGGGTAGCCGTAAAAAGGCCACGTTCCCGTTTCTTAAAAACCACATTCCAGTTTCCCTTATATCTCAGTACTTTGGGTACTAGCATACCGGAAATATGTGTCAGTTCCACTTCCATACTCACATCAAAATCATATAACCCGGCTTTATAACTTAAACTGTAATTACGGCCCAGCACTTCCAGTGTTTTCATATCAAACCAGGTAGTCATCTCATCTACCACAATTTCATCTCTGGAGAATAGACCCAGGTTTTCTTTTGGTTTAATGGAAAATACATAACATAATTGATTTTTGTACTCCACTATATCCAGTTTATAGTCGTATAATTTATGTGCATGTTCATCATATAAATCCAGCTTACCGCCAATAAACGGAATACCCGGTATTTTTTTACCTGGATTAAAGAAAAGCATTTTTAATTGCTCTTTATGCTTGTCGATACCAGATTTACTTTCTGTTGAAATGACATGTCCTTTCACTATATTATTTTCTCCGCATACAGACCCTTTGGTAAAAAAAAGAGATGCATACAACTCTCCTGTCAGATAATTGTAATTATGTTTTGCATCATAAAAATCACCGGTGGTTTCTTCTTCCAGTACACTCATGGTTCTGCAACCATTTTGGCGGGTTTGCCTGGTTTTACTGTATAAGGATGCTTTTACCAACTGGTTTTTATCCATCATCTTAATATCATTATAAGAGGAGAAATTTAAGATCCGGAGGTTACGGAAAGCTTTATAAAAAGTAGTATCTTCTTTAATGGTCTGCAATAACTTTTTATAGTCAAAATTATTGCGAACAAAAACTTCCGGTAAAGTCACTTTACCATTATCCCCGTAAACGGTGGTGTCTTTGGACTGGGTATAGGATACTGTTAAAAAGAAAAGACAAAAAATGGTGCCCGTTAACTTTATCATTTTATGAAAATCATTTTATAATCCACTTTTATTTTGCCTTTGCTGATATCGGTAAGTTTGCTTTGTAATAACTTTTTACGCAAAGGTTTCAAATAATCTATAAATAGTTTGCCCTCTATATGATCATATTCATGCTGGATAATACGTGCAGAAATACCATTAAATGTTTCAGTATGCCATTCAAAATGCTCATCCTGGTATTCCATGGTAATGGTCTCAGGGCGGTACACATCTTCCCTGATCTTGGGAATACTTAAACAACCCTCATTATAAGCCCACTCCTCTCCGGTATATTCCTGAATATGTGCATTGATAAATACTTTTCTGAAACCAGGCTCATCGGGATATTTGCCTATTTCTTCTTCGTCCAGGTTCTCAAAAATCTGTGCACTGTCCATGACAAACAAGCGGATATCCTTATTAATCTGAGGTGCAGCCAGACCTACCCCACTGCTGGCATACATGGTTTCCCACATGTCTTCTATCAGTTTACCTAAATCCGGATGATCTGACTGAATATATTTCGCTTCCTTTCTTAAAACCTGTGCACCGTAGGCTACAATTGGTAGAATCATTTCGATGTTGTTACTTAATATATAAACAGCAAAAATAAAGGCAAAACGCTCAACGAGCAAATCTCGCCTGCTTAAATGCGGTTTTGTAAATAATCCTGCAACATAATAGTGGCAGCAATCTGATCAATATTTTCTTTCTTTTGGCGGTCTTTCTTTTTCATTCCCATTTCCACCATGGCCCGGGATGCCAGTTTGGAAGTATACCGTTCATCCACTGTTTTAATGGGTATGGCAGGGAATTCTTTTTGCAATTGTTTAATGGCATTATATACCAGTGGAGTAGCATGAGTGGGGGAATCGTCCAGATTCAGGGGCTCACCTATTAAAATTAATTCCACCTCTTCCTGCTGAAAGTATTTTTTTAGAAATGGGATCAGTTCTTTGGTAGGAACGGCAGTTAATGCAGTGGCAATAATCTGAAAGGGATCGGTTACTGCCAACCCTGTTCTTTTTCCGCCATAGTCGATACAAATGATTCTGGGCATTATTAATTTGAAAGTTTGGCTTGTAATGTACGAATTAACCCAACAACAGATCCGCTATTACAAATATGGCAAAAACCACACTGGCAATGCCATTGGCAGTCATAAATGCAATATTCACTTTCCTTAAATCATGCGGTTTTACCAAAGAATGCTGATAAATAAGCATACCTGCAAAAACAGCAATCCCTATCCAGTATAAAAAATGGAAATGTCCATAAATACCTGCACTGATTACACAAGCTGCACTGAGCAGGTGTAACAGTTCAGAAACCCGTAAAGCTTTGGCTTTACCAAGCACTGCCGGAATACTGTATAACTGTTGCGACTGGTCGAATTCCACATCCTGCAAAGCATAAATTACATCAAAACCACTCACCCAGAAGATCACTGCAAAGGAAAACAGAACCGGCAAAACATCAAATCTTCCGGTTACAGCCAGGTAAGCACCAATCGGAGCCAATGACAAACCCAGTCCCAGTACTAAATGACATAATGCTGTAAAACGCTTGGTATAGGAATAAAAAAGAATAACAAATAATGCTACAGGCGACAAATAAAAACAGATACTATTGATAAAGTAAGTAGCCAGTACAAATATTACTGAGGAAAGAATGACGAACCGCAGGGCACTGTTAGCAGAAATAATCCCTTTGGGAATTTCCCGGATTGCTGTTCTGGGGTTCTTTTCATCAAAGCTCCTGTCGAGATACCTGTTAAATGCCATAGCAGCACTCCTGGCTGCAACCATGCATACCAACACCAATATAAATGCCTGTAATAAATAGATAAAATGAGCAGAAACATTCCCGAAGGAAATGATTTTAAACTGCGACTGATCAAATTTGCCCAATTGCAGGTCCCGGTTAAAAGTAATCATGCCCAGAAAGAAGCCTATTAATGCAAAAGGCATGGCAAAAATGGTATGTGAAAATTTGACCAGGGATAAATAATTCTTTACTTTACTCATATTACTTCATTAATTCTTTTTAAATCCGGCTTCGGATAATTTCCATAATACAATTCCCGCTGCAACAGATATATTCAGTGAATGTTTCATACCCAACTGGGGTATTTCTATACAACCATCGCATAAGGGCAACAAATCAGCATCCACCCCTTCCACTTCATTGCCTAAAATAACTGCCATTGGTGCTATAGGGTCCGGAAAATTCTCCAGGGAAATACTTCCCTCTGCCTGTTCCACCGCATATATTTTATACCCCTTCTCCTTCAACTGTTCCACTGCTTCTTTTGTTTTTTCAAAATACATCCAATCCACTGTTTCTGTTGCCCCCAAAGCGGTTTTATGAATATCCCGGTGCGGAGGCTGGGGTGTATACCCGCATAAACAGATGGCTTCTATTAAAAAAGCGTCAGAAGTCCTGAACACACTGCCCACATTGTGCATACTACGGATATTATCCAGTACCACAATAATGGGTGTTTTAGCTGCTTTTTTAAATTCATCCACCGATTTACGCCCTAACTCATCCATTGAAATTTTCCGCATGCCTCTGTTTCTTCCCTTAAATGGGTAAAGAAGTGTGCGAAAATAAACCATAAAACCAATACACAAGCCATTCAGGCGCAGAAAGCTGGTGGAACATTGAATACAAGAGTATAATTCACAAGTTGGTCACAACTTTAAAATAATAGAACTGATTTTACAGCAGCAGTTTATATTTGTCGCCCATGTCTAAAAGCAGTTCAGATACGCCATTAATGCAGCAGCACAGGGCCATTAAGCAAAGATATCCTGATGCTATTTTATTGTTCCGGGTGGGAGATTTTTATGAGACTTTCGGGGAAGATGCCATTAAAGCTTCAGCTGTGCTGGGTATTACCCTAACCAAAAGAAATAACGGATCGCCTGCATCTTCAGAACTGGCGGGTTTCCCGCACCATGCCCTTGATACCTACCTGCATAAACTGGTAAAAGCAGGATACAGGGTGGCAATCTGCGATCAGCTGGAAGATCCTAAACTGGCGAAGGGCATTGTTAAAAGAGGGGTTACGGAAATGGTTACTCCGGGTATTGCCATTAATGAAAAGCTGCTGGAACATAACAGCAATAATTTTCTGGCTGCGGTTCACTTTACCGAAAACAACCTGGGTGTTGCATTTCTGGATATTTCTACCGGTGAGTTTTTTGTAGCACAAGGTAATGAGGAATATATTGATAAATTACTGCAAAGCTTAAAGCCTGCTGAAATTATATTTCAGCGCAGTAACCAGAAACAGTTTAAAGAAAGCTTTGGCAACAAATTTTATACCTACACTTTAGAAAGCTGGATTTTTGACCTGGATTTTGCAACAGACAGCTTACTTAAGCATTTTCAAACCCATTCACTGAAAGGCTTTGGCATAGAAAATATGCAGAGTGGAATAGTGGCAGCCGGTGCTATTTTATATTACCTGAAAGAGACCGAACATCCCAACCTGCAGCATATTACGGTGATACAACGGATAGAAAGGGATGATTTTTTATGGATGGACCGCTTTACCATCCGCAATCTGGAAATCCTAAACAGCGGTGCAGAAAACGGCAACTGCCTGCTGAAAGTACTGGATAATACGGTAAGCCCCATGGGTGCCAGGTTGCTGAAACGATGGACTGTAATGCCTTTAAAGGATATTAAAAAGATTAATGAGCGGTTGGATGCAGTAGAATTGTTGATCAAAGAAACAGATACAAGGCATCAGCTGATACAGTTTATAAAGCAATGCGGGGATATTGAGCGGCTGGTGAGTAAGATACCCATGAAGAAAATCAACCCACGTGAAATTATACAGCTGGCTAAAGGGTTGCAACAAACAGAACTGATAAAATCAGCCTGTTTTGCCTTACCCAATGATTATGTAAAGCGGTTGAGTGATGGATTGAACCCCTGCCTGCTGATGCTGGACAAAATTAAACATCAGATTGCAGAAACACCACCGGTTGCAGCGGGTAAGGGTGGCGTGATCCGGGAAGGTGTACATGAGGAACTGGATAATCTGAGAAAGATTGCCAGTGGTGGTAAAGACTACCTGATTAATATACAACAGCGGGAAGCAGAACGTACCGGTATCAATTCTTTAAAAATCAGTTTTAATAATGTATTTGGTTATTACCTGGAAGTAACCAATTCTCATAAATCTAAAGTACCTACAGATTGGATCCGTAAACAGACCCTTGCGAATGCAGAGCGGTATATTACACCGGAACTGAAAGAATATGAAGAAAAGATTACCGGTGCAGAAGAAAAAATCCTGGCCATAGAACTGGCATTATACGATGAGCTATTAATGGCTTTACAGGATTATATTGCCCCCATACAGGTAAATGGCAATATTATTGCGATTATTGACGGACTGTGCAATTTTGCAGAAAATGCCCTGAAGTTCAACTATAAGAAACCACAATTGCATGAAGGGCTGGATCTGGAATTTCAGGATAGCCGCCACCCGGTTATTGAAAGAAATTTACCACCGGGCGAAACCTATATTTCCAATAATATACAGATGGACCCTGCCAATGAACAGATCATTATTTTAACGGGGCCCAATATGAGTGGTAAGAGTGCAATTTTACGGCAGACTGCCCTCATTACTTTAATGGCACATATGGGCAGCTTTGTACCGGCAGGTTTTGCCAAAGTACCACTGACGGATAAAATATTTACCCGCGTAGGTGCCAGTGATAACCTGAGTGGAGGGGAAAGCACATTTATGGTGGAAATGAATGAAACTGCCAGTATCATTAATAATGTGTCTGCCCGCAGTTTACTGTTACTGGATGAAATTGGCCGTGGCACTTCTACCTACGATGGTATTTCTATTGCCTGGAGTATTGTGGAGTTCTTACACAATAGCCCTGCTGCCCCTAAAACTTTATTTGCCACCCATTATCATGAACTGAATGAACTGGAAAATAAACTACCCCGCGTAAAAAATTATCATGTTACCAATAAGGAAGTGGGTAATAAAATTATATTCCTGAGAAAACTGGCACCCGGAGGCAGTACTCACAGTTTTGGTATTCATGTAGCCAAAATGGCCGGAATGCCCCCTGAACTTATTGCCCGTGCCAATGAAATATTAAAACAACTGGAAGACAGCAGGGAGCCTGAAGTAGGTAGCCAGGATACACCGGGACATAAAACCGGTATGAAAATAAAAGAGACTGTAAAACATCTCGGCGGGCCCAAATTACAGTTATCCATTTTTGATGCCCATTCTGAAACCTTTGAAAATATCCGGAAATTACTGACGGAAATAGATATTAACAGGCTTACACCGGTAGAAGCTCTGATGAAACTGAATGAAGTAAAAAACCTGCTGAAATAAATTAACTCTAAAGTGATTTGTCAATAAATAGTATTAGGATAGAGTAAAAATAATTAAAGCCGAAAAGACAATTATGTTTCATATATTATTAGTCAGGTCTGTCCTGACAGATTAACTACAAAAGATAATTTTTTATTAACTTTTCATAATTATCACTTATCTTTCATATCGAATTAGTCAGGTTTATCCTGACAATTTAACTATGAAGCATAAATATATTTCTACACAGTCAAATGAATTGCTATCCTATTTCAACGGTCAGGATAAGGTTTGTTTTGATTATGCAGAAGCATTTGAAGCATTGCCAGATTCAAAAGCAAGTGCTGTGAGGGAATTGCTAAGCGATATGACCAGGCGCGGACTCTTAATGCGGCTTCGAGAAGGTATTTATTACATCATTCCTTACGAAGCCAATGCCGATACTTTTATGCCAGACTGGCATCTGATTGCTGAAAACATTGTAAAAAATGCAGATCACTATATAGGTTATTATTCTGCTTTGCAAATTCATAACCTCATCACCCAGCCTTCTTTAAAAGAGCAAATTATTGTTTCCAAACAACTAAGGCCATCAGAAATCAAAATCAGGAATATTTACTTTCAATTTATTTACCACAACGAAAACCATTTTTTTGGATTTAAAAAAATTTGGATAGATAACTTTCATAAAGTGCTTTGTTCTGATTTAGAAAAAACAATTATTGATTGCCTTTTCAAACCAGATTATGCAGGTGGCATTGTTGAAATAGCAAAAGCAATCTATATTTCAAAAGATAAAATAAAGTTTAACCAACTCCTTGATTACACAAAAAAATTCAATTCACAAGCCGTAATCAAACGGCTTGGTTTTCTTTTAAATGTTCTTAAAATAAACAATGAAATTGTTGAGGAACTCCAAAAAATGAAAACGGCTTCCTATGTTGTACTGGATACAGAATTACCAAACACCGGAAAATTAATCAGCAAATGGAGTATTCAGCAGAATGTAGAAACAGAAACCATTAAATCAGCTATTTACACATGATTAAACTCGGAGAGATACAACAAAAGGCAAGTGAAATTGGAGTTCGTGACCAGCAAATAGAAAAGGACTATATTCTTTCGTGGATATTAAACGGTATTTCTCAGCATGAGCAGCTTTCAAAAGCTATCGTTTTTAAAGGAGGAACTGTTTTAAAAAAAATCTATTTCGAAGATTATCGTTTTTCCGAGGATCTCGATTTTACATTGCTTAACAATAAAATAACCAATGAGCAAATATTTACATGGTTCATTGAATTATTTAAATATGTAAAGGAAGATGCAAATATCCCATTGGCTATTATTGAAAACAACGAACACGAGGATGGCGGTATCAACTTTTACATTAGCTACACAGGTCCACTTGGCGGCCAAGGTAGCAACAAAAAAGTAAAAGTAGATATTTCAAGAAGCGAACAACTGGAATATACTCCCGTTATGAAAGATGTTATTATAGGCTATTCTGACATAGAAGAACACCAGCTTTTGTGTTATCCATTGGAAGAAGTATTGGTAGAAAAAATGCGGACGGTGATGCAACGGATGCAGGCAAGAGATTTCTATGATATCTGGTTTTTATTGGAACAACATGGAATGGATCTTGCATTTCAAATAAAAGAGTTTGAGAAAAAGTGTACCAGTAAAAATTTAAACCATCTTGACTTTCCTAAAAAGTTATCTGAACGCCTGCCACAGTATAAAGGGCGTTGGGTAAAATCAATGAATGAACAGATAAAAGATTTACCAGATTTTGATCGGGTGGAAAGAGAAGTACAAAGGCATCTTAAAAAATTGAAATTGCAATGAATAGTAATGTAAAACGTATTTTTTGCGAATTTCTCAAAGGATGAGTTTTCTTTTGACTTGCTTCTGGCTTATGGTATTTCTAAAACTTCCATTACCCGGTTAAAAAAACGTGATTTCAATTTGTAAAAAACAATGAGTGAAATATTATACAAGAAAAAAAATTCTTTAAAAAAGCATTGTTAGTTGCCACTTTTTTCCTCAAAATGCCCTATCCACTTTACATTATTAAATAAAGTGGAGTGTGAAATTTTACCTTTAAATTCTGGTGCAATTATATTTAATCCGTTTTTTACATTTTCAAATATTTCTTTTGGCAATTTATTGCTAAGTGTAATTCGGTTTATTGTGTCTAATGTAATTGGAATACTAAATGAGTTTGTCTGAACTGTATTACATAAAGCAACGATACGAAATTCTTTTTCAGGTCTGAATGGATCACGTTTGAGAAATGGAAATTTTTTACTCTCTTTTTCGTTAGTTGCTAAATCTTTTATTTTTTTGTATTCAATTTTTTGATAATAAAAATCACAGTCAACCTTTTTGATACAGTCACACAATTTATTATAATTAAATTCAATACAGCAGCCGCTTTCTCCATCAGCGAAAGCGTTCCAGTGATGTATTGTTTCTCTACTATCCGTAAGACAAAGAGCAAAAAGACTTTCTTTGTTTTCCCTCTTACGATAAAGCTCCATAATAAATCTATCATTGCCATCCTCCCAAAGGCTTGGATTCAGTAAAGTCAATTTTTTTTTTAATAACAAGTCAATTAAAAAAGGAATTTTTGTAAAGCGATTTAAAAATTTTGGATTTGAGTTGCTCATTTATTTACAGTTTACTTTAATTTTTTCGTATGCTTCTTTTTTCCCATACTCACCTGCTTTAGATAAATCAGAACAACCATCTAATTTTTTGCCTAATTTAATATTTGCAAGTCCTCGATAATAATATGAATTTTCTGATTGAATATTTATTTCAATTGCTTTACTCATGTCTTTAACACATTTTTCATATTCCCCAATTTCATAGTAAATCTCACCTCTAGTATCCCAAATAAAGGATTCACTTTCATTTAGACTTAATGCCTTATTTACAAGAGGTAAAGCATCTCGATATTTACCAAGTTCTACTAAGCAATAAGCTTTATTGTTATAAACCGTTGACATTTTATAAACAGTTGGTTTTGCTTTTTTTTCACGCTCAATAATTGCATCATAATCTTTTATTGTACCTATCTTGTCTTTTAAAAAAGACTTTGCAAGCCCTCTCATAAAATAAGCATCAGTGTTATCTTCATTCATTGTAATGCAAGTGGTAAAGTCCTTTATTGCCTCGAAATATTTTTTCTCTCTAAAATATGCCATACCCCTATAAAAAAAACTTATGTTACTTATGCTATCAAAGGTTGAGTGCATTTGAATTACTTTAGTGAAATCTCTTATTGCTTCATCAAAATTTTTAATCCCATACAAATAAATAATACCACGAAAATTATATACATTATCGTTAGGATCTACTTCTATGGATTTATTAATTTGTTCTAATGCTCCATTTGTATTATTATTTCCCCAATATTCCTGTGCTTTTTGAAAATACAAAAGCCCCTTATACGTTGGTGTTAATTCATCTATTTTCTTAGATTTGTTTAAATTTTGTTCATCGCGAAACGAAGAATTTTTACGTGCATCATAAGCTGATGATATTATTGATTTTTCAATATTTGAAAGCAAAGTTGCATGAAAAGCAAACTGATTACTGTTAGACCAATCAACTTGTCCTTTTTCATTGATATTTACGGTACTTATAAAATTATCAATTTTTGATTTATTTTCTTCATACAATTTTCTATCTTGTTGATATAAAAGTGAATAATTGAGAGTGCTTAAATCATCAATTCGTTGCTGTATCCAATCAGCTCTTGCATCAAATAAACTTTGCTTATATTGTAAAACAGTAGTCATTAACCCTAAATCTACAGATCCCTGATAATTATTGGGTTTAATAGGTTCTTTATATCCTTTAAATACATTTGGGGTCAAATTATACTTGGCATTATCGTCATAATCCCTTTCAGATTTACCTACTAAAAAGCCTCTATTATAACCGTCTTGAAAGCTATTGTCACTTTCGTTGATACTGGGTAGTGGTGGCAACGGAGTTAATGGGGATAAACAATTTACATTTTTGTCGTAACAGTATCCTTGTTTAAATCCTACATTAAATCCTTTTTCAAATTCATTTAAAAATTGTGCATTAACTATGTTGAAGCCGAACACAATTAGAACTATTAATAGAAATTTTTTCATAAAGAATGTATTGATTATCAGAACATAAAGGTATAAATATTTTAATCCCTTAAGTATATCATCAACCTCAAAAACTTACTGTGATTTTTAGAAGTTAGAACCTTGCACTAAAGCATGTAGCTTTATCTAGTGTTTTGGGCCAGTAAATCATTTTTTACATACCCCCATATAAAATACTAACGAGAAGATTTGCTTCTTTAAATGGGGCTTATTTTTGGAAAATAGGGGGAAGATGTTCCATTGATACATAAGTTTTTAAAGATTGTACAAATATTGACACCTTAATTCTTACTTTTAACAATAAGGTCAATAAAATTTATAAAAAAGTCAATGAATCAACGGAAAATTCTGTTAATACTATTCTGCCTCGAATGCTGCATATCAAATTTCGCAGGTGCACAATCCAGCAAAGCCCCAAAACCCATTAATGTTTTCGGGTATTATGCCGGCAGGCCTACCATGATTGATAGCTTTCCTGTTGAAAAACTTACCCATTTATGTTTCAGTTTCACCCATTTGAAAGGCAATCAGATTTCACTGGGTAATTTCAGGGACAGCCTGGGATTAAAGAATTGTGTGGCCTTAAAAAAGAGGAACCCCCATCTGAAAGTGATTGTTTCTCTGGGTGGCTGGACGGGTTGTTTTACCTGTTCCACCGTGTTTTCAGCAGACAGCTCCCGTAAAATTTTTGCTTCTTCTGTAAAACAATTTCTGGACTATTTTAAAGCAGATGGTATTGACCTGGACTGGGAATATCCGGCAATTCCTGGCCCGCCAGGCCATCCCTATTCAGTAAATGACCGCCAGAATTTTACCTTTTTAATCCAAACCTTAAGAGATACCCTGGGTAAGGAAAAAGAAATCAGTTTTGCAGCCGGTGGCTTTACCAGTTATTTAAAGAATTCTGTGGAATGGGAGAAAGTAATACCGCTGGTTGACCGGGTTAATCTAATGACCTACGATCTGGTTAGCGGGTATGATACCATCACCGGACATCATACTCCCTTATATTCCAATAAATACCAGGTGGAATCCTGCGACCATGCAATAAAAATGCTCAAAGCCATGGGTGTACCTGCCAGTAAATTACTCATCGGGGCTGCTTTCTATGCTCGTATCTGGCAAAATATACCGGAAGCCAACAATGGATTTCATCAGCATGGCAGTTTTTACAGAGGGGTTTCTTACCGGTATTTTACCAACTTTTTTGCGGCAGATAGTGGTTATATTTCCTATAAAGACAAGGCGTCTCAAGCCTCTTATTATTACAATCCCGAAAAAAAATGGTTTGTTACGTATGATGACAGTGCTTCCATAGTTGCCAAAACCAGGTATGCCATTAAACAGCATTTAGATGGTATTATGTTCTGGCAACTGGCTGATGATAGTTTTACGAACGGATTATTAGAAGTTATAGACGAAACCAAAAAGAAATATTTCCATTAAACACCCCTTTTTAGCTGTAGTTGAAGGCAAACTGAAACCATTCAGATGGGGGAAAGATTATTCCCATATTTTGGTTAAAACCATATTAAACCCAAGACAAACCCATAGCAAACCATGAAAATTGTGGTTAAAATAGTGTTATGTTACTGTTTATATACTGCTTAAGATAATCTGTACTGAACCATTTATGGTTTAAGCAGGGCTGTAATATGCTTCCAAGACCTGCTCTTCTTTCCAGATAGATGACATTTATAGGGTCAGGCGCCTATCTTTGCCGCATGCATTATGTATCGGCCGAAGGCCTTGTTAAGAGTTACGGAATCAATCCACTTTTTAAAGATATTTCCTTTCATATCAACGAAGGCGATAAAATTGCCTTAATTGCCCGGAATGGAGTGGGCAAATCTACTTTATTAAGAATTTTAAATGGCACAGAAACTCCGGATGAAGGAAAATTGTTTATTCATAAAGATGTTACGGTAGCATTATTTGAACAGGATCCCAAATTTGATGAAGGGAAAACAGTGCTGGAAAATATATTCCATACCAATCACCCGGTATTAAATATCATCCGCGAATATGAACTGGCGAGCGACAGTGAAGACGGGGAAGCTTTGGCAGAACTTTTTGGCAAAATGGATGACCTGAATGCCTGGGAATTTGAAGTGAAAGTGAAGCAGATTTTAACCAAACTGAATATTCATCATTTAGAACAGCCGGTTAGTAATTTAAGTGGCGGCCAACGGAAAAGGGTGGCATTGGCCAAAACACTGATTGATATCGGGTTTAACCATAAGCATACTTTACTGATGATGGATGAGCCGACCAACCATCTGGATGTGGAAATGATTGAGTGGCTGGAAAACTATATAAACCAGGAAAATGTAACCTTATTGCTGGTAACCCATGACCGTTATTTTCTGGATGCGGTAAGTGAGGAAATATGGGAACTGGAGCGTAGTGATATGTTTGTCTACCGGGGAGATTATGAGAATTATGTAGAGCGTAAAGCTGCCCGTATTGAAAGCGAAATCTCCAGTATTGATAAGGCAAAAAACGAATACCGCAAAGAACTGGAATGGATGCGCAAACAGCCGAAAGCCAGGACTACCAAGAGCAAAAGCCGTCAAGATAACTTTTATGAAGTAGAGGCCAGGGCCAAACAGAAGATAGAAGACGCACAGGTACAATTGCAGGTGAAGATGAGCAGGCTGGGTGGTAAGATTATAGAAATGAAAAAAGTGTACAAGAGCTTTGGCGCAACCCCAATTTTAAAAGGTTTTGATTATACATTCAGCAAGGGGGAGCGGATTGGAGTGATTGGAAAGAATGGGGTTGGGAAAAGTACTTTTTTAAATATGCTGCAATTGCTGGAACCGGTAGACAGTGGTAAAATTAACATTGGGGATACCATTATTTTCGGCAATTTCTCCCAGATGGGGTTAGTCATAAAAGAGGATATGCGGGTAATTGAGTATGTAAAAACTTTTGCTGAAAACTTTCCACTGGCCAATGGCGGCAGCTTAAGTGCAGCACAATTTTTAGAATTGTTTTTATTTACGCCGGATAAGCAATACACCTACCTCAATTCCTTAAGCGGGGGTGAAAAAAAGCGTTTACAGTTATTAACCATCCTGTTTACCAATCCAAACTTTTTAATACTGGATGAGCCTACAAATGACTTAGACCTGCCCACATTGGCTGTACTGGAGAATTTTTTAAGTGAGTATAAAGGTTGTGTGATTATTGTAAGCCATGACCGGTATTTTATGGACAGGCTGGTAGACCATTTATTTGTATTTGAAGGCGAAGGCGAAGTACGGGATTTTCCGGGTAACTATACGCAATACCGCATCTGGCTGAAACAGAATGAAAAGAAAGAGAATAAGTGGCAGGACCTGGAACAGCATAAAAGCAAGGGCAATTCTCTGGATGAAAATATAAAAGCTGAGGCACCAACAGAGGAGAAAAAGAAACTAACTTATAAAGAAAAGCGTGAGTTTGAAATACTGGAAAAAGAAATTCCGTCATTGGAAGCAGAAAAGACAAAGGTTACCGAAGCGATGAGTATTGGAAATTTAGGATTTGATGAACTGAGTAAACTGAGTGAACAAATAAACAGAATAACCAAACAGCTCGAGGAAAAAGAACTGAGATGGCTGGAATTGAGTGAAATGCAATAAAGATTGAAAAAATAGCTAATTACGATAACGTAAAAAAAGTAAGGTTTTACACCTTACTTTTTTTTGTTTATTACCTGAATAATTGGGATTATTTAAAACTGATTAATTCCACATCAAAAATCAGGGTACTGTTTGGCCCTATTTGCGCACTCACCTGCCTGTCGCCATATCCCAGGTTTGCAGGAATAAAAAACCTGAATTTACTGCCTGCGGGCATTAATTGTAACCCTTCTGTCCAACCTTTTATGACCATATTCAACGGAAAACTGGCCGGAACCCCTCTTTTAACGGAAGAATCAAAAACAGTACCGTCGATCAGTGTACCATGATAATGGCAGGTAACAGTATGTGTAGGCCAGGGTTTATCTCCTTCGCCTGACTGTAACACTTCATATTGCAAGCCACTGGCTGTTTCGGTTACCCCTTCACGCAATTTATTGGCGGCTAAGAAATCCTGGCCGGCTTTTAAGTTAACAGCACTTTTATCAGATTTTAGTTGTGCTAATTTGTCTGCTATTCCCATACATTTATTTTTAACGAAAGTAATACTTGCAAAATAATTGGCGTAATAAAATACTGTACCTTTTATCCAAAATCTGCTATGAGCCATATTGAACATAAAAAAGCACTGATTACCGGTGGTGCTTCCGGTATAGGAAAAATAATGGGGAGAATGCTGCTGGAAAAGGGGTTAGGAACCCTGGTAATCTGGGATATAAATGAAACTATGTTATTACATACTGTGGAGGAATTTAAAACCCTTGGATATACTGTAAAACATGCTGTGGTGAATGTGATGCATACGGAAGCAGTGCTGGAAGCAGCGAACCTTTTAAATACTGAAATAGGTGGTATAGATATATTGATCAATAATGCAGGTATTGTGGTGGGGAAATTTTTTACAGACCATACGCATGAAGAAATTGACCGGACCATGATTATTAATTGCAGTGCACTGATGCATATTACCAAAGCATTGTTACCCGGAATGATTGCCGCCAGGCAAGGACATATTGTAAATATTGCTTCTGCAGCGGGAATGGTCAGTAATCCGAAAATGAGTGTGTATGCTGCCAGCAAATGGGCGGTTATAGGATGGAGTGATTCTTTGCGACTGGAAATGGAAAGTATACAATCGAATGTAAAAGTCACCACAGTAACCCCCTATTATATCAACACCGGAATGTTTGACGGCGTGAAAAGCAGGATAATACCCATTGTGAAATCGGAGACAGCTGCCAGAAAAATAATCAGCGGAATAGAAAGCAATAAATTGTTTGTCCGCATGCCCGGCATTGTATACCTCCTGCCCCTTATTAAAGGTATTTTACCGGTAAGATGGTTTGATCTGATTGTTGGAAGATGGATGGGTATTTATACTACTATGAAAGATTTTAAAGGAAGAAAATAACACAGGGAAGCAGTATCCATCAGACATATTTTATTAATTCTATATTCAATTTATCGATATTTTTTGGTATCTTTGCAGCTTCAGTAAAGGTTATTTGAAATTGAAACGAAGAATTAGATACTTGCGTATAAATTGGCTAAAACATGATTTGCCGGCAGGCTTATCTGTGTTTTTGGTTGCACTTCCGCTTTGTTTAGGAATTGCATTAGCTTCCGGTGCGCCCCTATCTGCGGGCATAATATCAGGCATTATTGGTGGAGTAGTAGTATCCCTGATCAGTAAATCTCCCTTAAGTGTATCAGGCCCTGCAGCAGGGTTATCTACCATTGTAGCTGCAACAATTATATCCACAGGCGATTACCATGTATTTTTATTATCAGTTATAGTTGCAGGTTTATTTCAGATTATATTAGGGTTATTTAAATTAGGGGTGATAGCCAATTATTTTCCTTCAGCAGTTATCAAAGGCATGCTGGCAGCCATAGGCATTATTTTAATTTCCAAACAGATACCGGTGGCATTGGGATATGACCAGCCTGATTTCTGGGATACAGGTTTTTTAACACTTTTTTCCTCTACCAATTTCTTTGGCAGTATTGAGAATTTCAACCACCATACCAGCAGGGGTGCCATATTAATAGGTATGGCTTCATTGGCAGTATTCCCGATTTTAAAAAATTATTTTCCTAAACGGCATACCTTATTACCGGCCCCCTTACTGGCAGTGGCAGTAGGTATACTGGTAAATATAATATTCGGGAATATAGCAGCACATTTATCGCTCAAACAAACTCAGTTAGTGAATATACCTGGTACTATATTCAGCCATATTCAGTACCCTGATTTTACAAAAATATTTTCCATGGATATCTGGAAGACAGGGATCATTATCGGACTATTGGCTACACTGGAAACCTTATTATGCCTGGAAGCGATAGATAAGCTGGATATCCGTAACCGGATTTCACCTGTAAACCAGGAGTTGATGGCACAGGGTATTGGTAATATTTTATGCGGGCTTTTAGGTGCCATCCCCATTACTGCTGTGATTGTTAGAGGTGCAGCAAATGTTGATGCAGGAGGCCGTACTAAATTATCTTCCTTTACACATGGTGTATTTCTTTTTTTGTCTGTATTACTGATTCCTTTTGTGTTAAACAGAATACCTTATGCGTCATTAGCAGCAGTATTACTGGTAACCGGGTATAACCTTACCAAGCCTAAACTATACCGTAATATGTATAGCCTGGGTATGAAACAGTTTTTACCCTTTGTTCTTACTATAGTGGTGATCCTAGCGACAGATTTACTGAAAGGTGTATGTATCGGGCTCCTTCTTTCCATCTTCTTTATAATACAGAATAACTTTAAAGCAGAATACCAAATTCAGAAAAGAAAGCAGCATGCCACTGAAGTTTTCTTTATTAAACTGAACAGTATGGTAACTTTCTTAAATAAAGTAAACCTGAAAGATGCACTGGATAAAATTCCGGAATATTCTGTGTTAACCATTGATGGCAGTGAAAGCAGGTTTATTGATTATGATATTTTGGAAATCATAAGCGAATACAGTCAGAAAGCGCATGACAGGCATATTGAGCTTCATTTAATTGGTATTCAGAAAGTGAATATTACTGCTATCCATTAAATCTTTACATGAGATAAAGATGACAAAAATCATGATTTATCTTTTTCTATTCCAATAGATTGCATTTTATACTTTATCTCAACTAACGAAAACGATTGACATGCCAACACTAACTAACGGTTACAAATCCGGTAACCAATTATCTGCCCGTTCTGTATTAATCTGGAGAATTGTTCAAACCGCAGTATGGCTGGTAGGAATTACCATTTTTATCAGTTTAGTCTTTTTTCCTGATCTGGGTGTATTATTATTCTGGAATATTTTGATTCCGGTAGCTCCTGCATTGATAGTAGTTGCGGTAGGCGTTTGGAGAAATGTTTGTCCACTGGCTTCTGTAGCCCTTCTACCCAGGCATCTGGGATTATCCAAAAAGAATAAAATGCCTTTACACTTGCATGCCAAATTGAGTGTGGTTTCAGTAATTGCATTATACCTGATTGTTCCACTACGGCATGCCGTATTCAATACCAGTGGCCATGCCACAGCTATCTTATTAACTATTGCAGCTATAACCGGAATGACCATGGGATTTATTTATGACTGGAAAAGTGCCTGGTGTTCTTCCTTATGCCCGGTGCATCCGGTTGAAAAATTATATGGTGGAAACGTATTGTTTTCCATGCCAAATGCGCATTGCGAACAATGTGTAAACTGTGTGATACCCTGTCCGGATTCTACTCCTAATAATCATCCTAAAGCATCCCAGAAAACAATTTATCATAAGATTAGTGGATTTTTAATTATTGGTGGTTTACCTGGCTTTATCTGGGGATGGTTTCATGTGCCCGACGAATCTGGAGTTAGCTCTCTTTCAGGTGTACTGGATGTTTATAAAATGCCCTTAGCAGGACTGGCCGTTACATTGATACTATATATTGTATTAACCAAATTACTGAATAAAAAATACGACAGGGCCCTTACTTCCATTTTTGCAGCAAGCGGTGTATCCTGTTATTATTGGTACAGGATTCCTTCTTTATTGGGATTTGGTATATTTAACAAAGATGGTTTGCTGATTAACCTGAGCAATAGTATTCCAGCCTGGAGTATAATGGCAATTACAATTATTACTACGCTTTTCTTTTTCTGGTGGATTTTGGGAAGAAATAACCATCATAGCAGCTGGGTTATCCGGCCTGAATTTGCAGAAAGAGAAAATGATAATACGCAGAAAACGTTTGCGGAAAGCATTGCTTGAAAAAAGTGATTAGGAGGCTTACAGTTATGGTTTAATAGAATTACATTCGTTTTTCTATTACCAAAACGACTGCTATGCACAACTGGAGAATAAAACTCTCTTTATTCCTGAACTATTTTGTTTTTGCGATTTTATTAAACAGTGTAGGGACTGTTATATTACAGGTACAGAATAATTTTGGAGTTTCCCAGAGTAATGCAGCCTATTTAGATCCCTTTAAAGACCTGAGTATTGCCATTGTTTCCTTCCTGGTTTCTTCTTTTATTGCAAGAATTGGGTATAAGGTAGCGATGCAAATAGCATTGGGGTTTATTTCTGTGGTATGTATAATCGTACCAACTTTCCCCAGCTTTCCCTCTACTTTATTATTATTTGCAGCAACCGGCAGCAGTTTTGCGCTGATTAAAATGTCTGTCTACAGTACTATCGGATTGGTAACCCGGGATGAAAAAGAGCATATCAGCATGATGAATTTTATAGAATCATTCTTCATGGTAGGTATATTAACTGGTTATTTTATTTTCTCCTATTTTGTAGACAGTAAAAATACAGCTTCCACTTCCTGGTTCAGGGTGTATTATTTATTAGGTGCCATATCCCTGCTTGCATTTATTTTATTATGGACTGCCCAATTGGATGAATCTTCTTCTAAAAACAACCAGCCAGAATCTTTGGTGGATGATTTTAAAGAAATGATTCGTTTACTGTTAACACCACTTGTATTGATTTTCATTTGCTGTGCTTTTTTCTATGTATTGATAGAACAAAGTATTATGAACTGGTTACCCACATTTAATAATAAAGTTTTATTGTTACCTGCTGCCTTAAGTATACAGATGGCCAGTATTTTAGCTGGTTCCACCGCATTGGGCAGATTTTTAGCTGGTCTGATATTGAAAAGATTAAACTGGCTGGTGGTACTCGTAAGTTGTTTGGCCATTGCGGCATTACTGGTTATCAATGCGATACCCCTGGCTAAAAATATAGATGGGCATGCAGTAACCGGATGGGGGAATGCGCCATTGGCTGCATTTATATTCCCTTTAATTGGATTTGTGATTGCACCTGTTTATCCTGCCATTAATTCTGTTATTTTAAGTACACTGCCTGTAAAGAAACATGGATTTATGTCGGGTCTGATTATCATTTTTTCTGCATTGGGAGGAACAACAGGATCTATCATTACCGGCAATATATTTCAACATTACGGCGGGCAAAATGCTTTCTATTTTTCATTGATCCCTATTACTATTTTAATAGTAGCCCTGATATTTTTTAAAAGAGTTCAATCCAAATATAAATCTGCCTTATAATCATGTCAACCAAGCATTTATTTTTTATAGACAGCTTAGATGAGTTATATACAGAAGTTCAGTCTTCGGATCTTTTCGAAGATTCAAAACATTTTGTGGATAGCATTCCCAATAGTTCAATTGAAGAAATATTAAATTGTTTTAAACAGGAAAAAGGCAAACCGGGATTTAATCTTGCCTTGTTTGTTGCTACCCACTTTACCATGCCACCGGAAGCAGATAATCATTATCATTCCAATCATAAAACTATACTGGTTCACCTGAATGAGTTATGGGATGTTTTACAACGCAATCCGGATAAAGATTCAGGCACTTTAATTCCGCTTCCCTATCCGTATATTGTTCCGGGAGGAAGGTTCAGGGAAATCTATTATTGGGACAGCTATTTTACGATGCTGGGTTTAAAAGTGTCTAACAGGATTGAGATCATCGAAAATATGCTGAATAATTTCGCCTACCTGATAGATACATTTGGATTTATACCCAATGGTAACAGGACGTATTATCTGTCAAGATCCCAACCTCCGTTTTTTGCTTTAATGGTAGAATTACTGGCTTCTATACAAGGAGATTCTGTGTTATTAAAGTATGCTTCGGAATTAGAAAAAGAATATGCATTCTGGATGGATGGATCTGCATTACTCAGTGCTCAGAATCCAACACACAGAAGAACTGTTCGGTTATATGATGGTACTATTGTAAACAGGTATTATGATGACAAGCAAAAGCCCAGGCCTGAAGCTTATCTGGAAGACCTGCACCTTTCCCATAAAACTGCAATGCAACCAGAAGTCCTTTTCAGAAATATACGTGCAGCTGCAGAATCAGGATGGGATTTCAGCAGCCGTTGGTTTAAAGACGAAAAAAATATGCATACCATTCAGACAACAGATTTAATACCGGTTGACCTGAATACATTACTGGTTCATGTAGAACAAACCCTGGCAAAAATCTACTCCTTACAGGATAAAACAGCTGAAGCCAATATATTTATACAAAAAGCCGAGTCAAGAAAAAATGCCATAGAAACCTATTGCTGGAACAAGGAAAAGCAATTCTATTTTGATTATAATTTCAGGGAAAACACCAATACGAATACTTATTCTTTAGCAGCTGCCTATCCCCTTTTTTTTTCCATTGCCCCTGAAAAAAATGCTGCAGCTGTAAAACATTGTATTATGGAGCAGTTTCTGAAAGTTGGGGGAGTAATTACCACTATTAATCATACACACCAACAATGGGATGCCCCTAACGGATGGGCTCCTTTACAATGGATTACTTATAAAGCCCTTATAAATTATCAGTTTAGAGAAGAAGCCGGTCTTTTAAAACAAAGATGGCTTGCTGCCAATGAAAGTATTTATACTGAGACTGAAAAAATGATGGAGAAATACAATGTTTCAGATACAGATATTAAAGCAGGTGGAGGGGAGTACCCCAACCAGGATGGCTTTGGATGGACAAATGGGGTTTATCTGGCCATGAAAGCGGAATGAAAATAATATTTCAGTTTAAAGGATTAATTGAAACAGGCAACGGTGTGTAATGTGAATGGCTTTCCTTTATTTTCCAAACAGCTGGTCTTTTCTTTTTTCCATTTCAACGGCAATAAACTGCTGGTCTTCATTTCCTTTTTTCAATTCCGCGGTAATATTACTATAGCTTTCCTTGTCCCTGTTCTGGCTAATTTTATAAACATGTTCCAAAGCAATCACTTCCATTTCAAAACCAACAATTGCTTTCATGTTCTTTTGAATATACGCTTCATCCATCTTTTTAAATGAAGCTTCAGAATTTTCATTACCCTCAAAATGACTAGTCAGCTTATTTAACAACTGATACAAAGATTGATCGTCCATCCAACAAATATGCCCTTTTGCATGAACTGCCTGGTAATTCCAGGTGCTGGCTACATTTTTTTGGGAATACCAGGAAGCACTTACATAGCTATGTGGGCCACTAAAAACGGCCAGGCATTTATTATGCTGCTCAAAGGAAAGGGTATGTTCCTGTTTACGCATAAAATGCCCAAGCAGAAACAATTTATCATTCCTCACTTCCGATAAGACAGGTACATGAGTGGCAACTGGAAACCCTTCTTTATTCACTCCACAAAGCAATACAAAAGGATGTGCATTCATGAAAGCAATTACTTCTTCATGTTCTGTGGCTTTAAAGTAGGATATATCGTACATTTTTGATGGTTATTTAAGAGTATTATTTATCTGCTGCCTCTTCTCCAAAAATATTCTTTTTTTCTTCTTTTTTATTAAATCCAAAATTATAACGCAGATTAATACCCAGTCTTCTGCTATCAGTAGCCCTTGTTCCATTGGCATTGATATTGCCCACTTGAGTAGTAAACCGGGTTGACTGGGTATAAAAAATATCACTGCAACTTAAACTAACCGTCAGCTTTTCCTTAAAAAACTTATGGTTGATACTGGTATTTAAAGAGCCGAAAGTAGCCAGGTCGTAAAACTGTTGCTGGCCTTTAAATTTAACAAACCCATTCAGGGTAATATTGGTTAGTTTATTCAGTTTAAGGTTATGAAAAGTAAAGAAAGTCCAACTGCCCCTTTTATACAATAAAGGTAAATTTTCATATTCTCCATTATAAAAGTTATGGTTGTACTGAACACCAAACACAAAAAAATATTTTCTGCCTGGTGGAATAACACCCAGTGCCCTGAAATAGATTTCTTTATTGGTACCCAGGTTATCGTAGGTTTTATAGGCTATGGATTTAACTGAATCGGACTGGTACATCACATTGGCAAATACATCTTTGGTATCGTTATACCCAAGTGCGATAATCGGCTTTTCATCCACACTAACATTTGCTTCCAGGTTTTGGGTAAACTGAGGTTTCAAATTGGGGTTACCTGTTTCGTACAGGTATTGATTAACGTATTTGGGAAAAGGGTTTAAATAATCGTAGGGCGGCCTGGTTATACTTTTTCTGTACACCAGGTAGCTTCTCAATTCGTAACCAGCAATTTTTATAATTGGTCTGCTCAGGTAGATATAGGGAAACAAATCTGTTCTGTGCACATTAAAAGTGGTATCAGATGGTATAGACTGATGCCCGTTCATATTGGTATTTTCTGCCCTTACACCTGCTTTAAGGATCACTTTTCCAAAAGTTTTAGAGACCTGCAGATAAAAAGCATTGATATTTTCAAGATACCTGAACCTGTTGGTACGGATAGGATCAGGGCTAGTAACACCGGCAATGTTCTGATCAAAATCAGTATTACTGTAATAATTAAGGAAGGATAATTTTAAGCCACTTTCAACAGTCAGGTGATGGGCTAATTTTAATTTGATATCAGAAACCAGGTTAACGATATTTCTGTTATTATGAATAGTTCCTTCTCCTCCTTCAGTTACAATTGCCGGTATACTATAATGGTTACTATAGGTTTGGTCACTTTTATAACCCGAAAAACTATATGAAACGGTATTTACCCATTCAGAACCAGTTGTATCCAGTTTATATACAGAGGATATATCATGACCCGTAAAAATTGATTTCCCTGTATTTAATACATTACCGGTGTTATATACCAGCTCCTGCCCTGAAGGGAGTGAACTGATCAGGTTCGAATTCAGTGCATTATTATTAAAATCATTATAGCTGATTTTACCATCATAATTCAGGCTCCATTTATTATTAAAAGTATATCCCAGTCCATACCCTGTATAGATAACATTGGATGGTAAAGTTGTATTGGTATACTGGCTCAGCAGGGAATCACCCGAAAGAAATCTGTTTGAAGTTACATTATCAAAATTGTTTCTTTTAGCCAGATTCAGGTTGATATATTCAGTGGTTTTTCCGTTATTATTATTAATGGAAAGATTGATAAATTCATTAGAATAAGTGCCTTGCTGCCATCCTCCGGAAATACTGCCGGTTGTACCAATCCTAA
>Ga0364859_10166_pt1 | contig 47458 bp, 44 predicted proteins | sample ExccelAu500001D3_FD_206911 | JGI IMG/M metagenome (GOLD analysis project Ga0364859, IMG submission 206911) | Enriched cells from Trout Bog Lake Hypolimnion, Wisconsin, USA - BchlTB.Aug20.5000.01 .D3 | ecosystem: Environmental > Aquatic > Freshwater > Lake > Hypolimnion/Profundal zone | place: USA... | reverse complement strand
TCGGGAGTACCGCAGCAGCCGGGGGTCAAATGGTTTCACTAGTGGACGGTATCCAAAACTCCTACCTCAGGGGTAGAGATCTGATTTGGATTAATCCGCTTGCGGAAGACCCAGTACGACCAACCTTGATAGAGAAGGACGATAGGGGTCATTACAACTGCTACCCAGGTCATAACACCCAGGGTGTAGTGGGTACTGGATGCATTGAAGATATTGAGGCCTGGACCTGCGTTGAGGTTAGGCATCACATTTGGATAGAGGCCTGTGAAGAGGGTGATGACTACCGCCGCCGTAGCAATAGCTGAGAACAGGAAGGCATAACCTTCGCGACCCTTCGCATTTGCTGCAAGTGCAGTAAGCCAAGCAACGACGACAGCCACAGAACCTGCGATCACCCCGCCCTTTGAGGTTAGGCCTAGCAAGGTCCAGCCCAGGAAGAGAACAGCGAGTAGAGCGGTCACAAGACCAACACGTTGTCCCAACTTATTAGCCCGGACTCGGATCTCGCCATCTGTCTTGAGCGCTAAGAAGAAGGCACCGTGTGAGACGAAGAGGGCGAGGGTAGTTAAACCACCGAGTAGGGCATATGGATTAAGCAGATTCCAGAAACCACCTGTGTATTGAATATACCCAGCAGGTTCTTTTGTCAGTGGAACGCCGCGAACGATATTGGCGAAGGCAACGCCCCAGAGTAAGGCCGGCAAGAAGCTGGCGATGGTTATTGCCAAGTCCCAACGTGAACGCCACTTATCACTGCCGTACTTGCTGCGATATTCAAAGGCAACACCTCGGACGATAAGTGAGAGCAGAATTAAGAAGAGAGGGAGATAGAAACCACTAAACAAGGTGGCATACCACTCCGGGAAGGCAGCGAATGTTGCTCCGCCTGCGACGAGTAGCCAGACCTCGTTTCCATCCCATAGAGGTCCTAGCGTGGTGAGCACTGCTCGACGTTCCGCTTGGTTCTTTGCAACAACGGGTAGCAATATACCTACGCCGAAGTCGAATCCCTCGAGGATGAAGTAGCCAATCCAAAGGACTGCGATGATGACGAACCAGAATGAATTAAGTGACATTTCAATTTCTCCTTAGCAGCCTAGTAAGCCATCGTGAGTGTCTGGGAGTTTGCATCGACTTCTTTGGTCGTTTCAGGGCCAACCTTTATGGTGCGAAGGATGAGACCAAATTCGATCACAGCAAGTACTCCATAGAGCAAGGTGAATACAACCATTGTGAAGAGAACGCTTGCAGCGCTCACTCCTGGGCTTACGCCAGCTGAAGTCTTAAAGAGTCCGAAGACAACCCAAGGTTGACGTGCACTCTCTGTGAAGATCCAACCAAATGAGTTTGCCAAGATTGGTAGGAACGGCAGCACAATCATGCTGCGCACGAACCAACGTTTACGCGGGAAGCGTCCTTGTCGAATAAAGAGAAGTGCAAGGAGCGAGATCAGCGCTGTAAGGGCACCGAAACCAATCATCAAGCGGAAACTCCAGTAAGCGAATGGAATATTAGGAGTGTAGTTACCAGGACCATATTTCTGTTCGTAACTCTTCTCGAGGTTATTTACTCCCTCAACCGTTCCATTGACGTTGCCGGTAGCCATGAAGGAGAGCACTGATGGAAGACCAATCTGAAATACTGATTTGCTTCCATTGAGAGTTCCGATGGTAAGAAGCGAGAAAGGCACATTGGTCTTTGTGTCATATACCGCCTCAGCAGCCGCCATCTTCATTGGTTGTTGCGTAGTCATAAGGCGAGCAGTGGTGTCACCAGAAACAGCAACAAGTACAAAGGAGATCAAGACGGTAATGAGACCGATCTTCAGCGCTGGCTTTGCGACCTCAGCATCCTTATTGTGGAAGAGCATCCAAGCTCCAACTGCCGCAAATAGTGCGCCAGCAGTGAGGAATGCTGATGGGATTGTGTGGAAGAAGGCGGCCACTGCAGTTGAGTTACCAAGTACCTTAAAGATGCTGGTGAGTTCTGCGCGCCCACGGGTTCCATTTAATACATATCCAACTGGATGTTGCATGAATGCATTTGCGGCGAGGATGAAGTAAGCCGAGAGAAGTGTTCCGGTTGCGCCTAGCCATATTGAGGCAAGGTGCAACTTCTTTGGAAGGCGATCCCACCCAAAGATCCACATTCCAAGGAAGGTGCTCTCTAAGAAGAAGGCGAGCAAGCCCTCCATTGCGAGTGGTGCGCCGAAGATATCTCCAACGAAGCGGCTATATGAGGACCAGTTCATTCCAAACTGGAACTCCTGAACGATCCCCGTAACAACGCCAATGGCGAAGTTAATTAGGAATAGCTTTCCAAAGAACTTAGTAGCTCTGAGGTACTTGTCCTTATTTGTGCGATACCAAGCGGTTTGTAGCCCAGCCACTAAGAAGCCAGAGCCGATGGTGATTGGCACAAAGATAAAGTGGTAGACGGTGGTGATACCGAATTGCCATCTGGCAAGGTCTAATGCGCTCATTAATTTCCCCTATCTGATGGGGGAATCTTGGCAAAAAGCACAGTATTTACACAGGGAAAAGGCGAGTGCTATCCCTAGTTGGAGTGTGTTTTACGCCAACTTTGGCCATAGAAAGACCAAATTATCAATCTAATGCAGCTGATTCAGGCCTATTTAAGTGAGTTACCAACCTTAGGTATCTGCCAGAGATTAAGAACCTGAAGGGTGATCGATTGGATCAGATCTTGCGATTGCTTTCCGTACGAGATATCCACACAAGCATCACTTAATTGGCAACTCCACGTAGTCATTCCTGCATTGAAAAGTGCGCTACCTGAAGGAAATGAGATCCAGTCCACTTGGGCCACTGGAGGCTTCTTGATGGTCTTATGGCTGGCTTCATCTCTCCATGACATTAGGCCGCTGTAGAGGACATGGACTCCGGGAGGGGAGGCGCGATTAGGTGTAGTTGCCTCTACCTCAGTGTCGGGCGAGATCCCACTTATTACATCTGTTTTTGGAACATGTAACCAGATGGGAATACTCACCGGTTTTACCGTTCCGTAAACGTGAACCCCAGTTGTCTGCTCTCCGGAGATTAAATCCGGTGGAGTATTAATGCGTTCATTGCTGAATTCAATTGTTACATCGCTGAGGTTGCGGTCTGGATCATCGGTTGCAAAGCGATACATAACGACATGGCGATCAGGTCCGTACTTAGAAGGCTCAAGGCGCGTCTGCCAGTAGGCAGTGTTTCCTCCGAAGATTGCGATATTGGTTCCGTTGTTTCTTGCCGCAATGAACGTCTCAAACATTCGATGGGTGAAGTACTCTGCGTGTCCCCCAACGATTACACCCGAGTACTTGGTGGTGATTGATGGCCACTGATTAAAATCTAAATCAGATTCTTCATCAATATTAATTCCCTGCTTCTCTGCAAATTGAATGAATGGAATCGCATCTCTCTGAACTGAATACGCGCCACTACCAACCAATGGGCGGTCAAAGGAGACCAGACGACTACGTTCATCTTCATCAGCGATGCCATCTTTACCAGGTCCCTGATATCCAGAGCGTCCACCAAAACTGTTGTACATCTGCCAGGTTAAAAATGAATTCATCATCACTAACTTGGATGAACCGATAGGGCTTCTGACTACAAGAGGTGCAAAATTCTCAATCACTCCAAATGGCGAAAGCGAGACAATTAAATAGAGGCCCGGGGTCCAATCATTGCCAACGGTAAATGTTGTTGTGACCGGCCAATTTGCTTCGGTATATCGCGTTGCATCCTTGGAAACCGTTGAAACACCTGGCTTTAATTTAGTAGGAGCGGAGCGCCAAACCTCTCGAGCTCCCGCTCCGTTGTAGTAACCAATGCGCCAGGCGGCAAAGGTTCTAGGACCTTTTACAGTCGGATAATTTTGAGAGTAGTAGAGCGCGGCGTGGATTTTCACTTGAGCACCACATGAAACCGCGGTTTGATCGAGCCATAAAGCGCTTCCCTTTGCTGCATAGAGATCCATCGATTTCCAGTCGGCGGCAGTCATTTTCACCCCAGGCTTTTGATTCTCATCTTTGACCCATGTCGATGAGAGTGCAGGACATGTTGAATTTACAAAGGGAGTGGAATCGGCAGGAAGAACTGTCTTTTGAGAGGCCGCAAAGGTCTCCATCGCGCGATAGGGCAGATCAGCATGTTTAACAATCGGGGGAAACTTAGGTTCAGAAGGGCTCTTTTGCAGAAATAAATAAGAAACGGCTCCACCGAGGACCAACGAGACAACAATCACCGCGGCAATTAATGAGGCAGCGCGTAGCGAGAAGGGAAGTTTCATAGTGGCTGGATCTTAGTACGTGGCACGGCCCCCGCTAATATCGAAGACTGCTCCGGTGGAGAAGGAGCATTCCTCGGAGGCCAGCCATGAGATAAGAGCGGCAACTTCTTCGACTTCGCCAACTCGATTCATAGGTATCTTCGAGATCATGTATTTCAAGGTCTCCTCAGTTGTATTCACATTCATGGGAGTTTGTATAAAGGCTGGTGTGATCGCATTGACCAACACCCCCGTGGTTGCCAGCTCTTTACCGAGAGATTTTGTGAGGCCGATGACAGCAGCTTTCGAAGCTGAGTATGCGCTTAGGTTTGGATTGCCTTCCTTGCCGGCAATGCTTGCAATATTTACGATCCGTCCCCAACCCTTTGTAACCATTCCCGGGACGACGGCGCGACAGGTATTAAAAGTTCCATTGAGATTGATCGCAATCGTCCGATTCCAATCGGCATCTGTAGTTTGAATCAACGGAGTATTAGGCCCAGTAATTCCAGCTGAATTAATAAGTATGTCAACGGAGCCAATCTCGGCAACAGCCTGGTTCACCTGATCGCTATTTGAAACATCAACTTGATAATCTGCGCTCGCTGCCATATCGAGCGAGTAGACCTTGATCCCGGCAGCTCTAAAGCGCTCAGCAACTGCGGCCCCAATTCCACTCTCTGCCCCAGTGATAATGGCGGTTCTCATGATGATCTCCTATGGCCTCTTTGAACCTCTGGAGTCTAGTTTCTGTGCGAGAAGTTGGTTGAAATGAAGGGGATTCCCGACACCGTAATTGCCTGTAAACTCCCCTCACCACTTGGAGACGTCGCATAGCCCGGTCGAGTGCGCCTCACTGCTAATGAGGTAAGGGGTAAAACCCTTCAAGAGTTCAAATCTCTTCGTCTCCGCCAGTTTGAGCGTAAATCCCCTGTCTTTTAATTAAGGCGGGGGATTTTGCATTTATGTACTCAAACCAATGCCCACTTTTTGCCCACTTTAATCAGTGAACCAAGACAAGCTTTCAGAACCCATACCGCTTTTGAGCGAGTTCCCAAGGCCGTAGCCAATAAATTCCAACTCTTGAGTGTTGATGTTCGTACCACTTATTATGGCCCTATGTTAAAAAAAGCGCTGCTGGTCACCCTGTCACTACTTGGGTTACTCGTCAGTCCAATCTCATTAACAACCTCTTCAGCGCACGCCGCTACTACGGTTTGTGGTTCTAGTTTTTCGTACCCCAATGGCTGCAAATTGGGACAAGATAGTTCGGGTCAGTACATCAACCCAATTACAACGTGCCACAACTACGATTCCATTATTAATGGGGACATAACAAACCCTGGCCGTGATTGGATTCTTAACGTTGTGGAAGAAGATGTTGGTTCCAATGCAACAGTTAGTGCACCACATTCTGGCAAAGTTGCAATAACGATAAATCTGGACTGTAGGGGATGGATTGCTTACCAATTCAGCGGCTCTCTTGTAGCTGCCGATGGTACGAGGTACCCAATAACTTTTAACGCAGGGAGCCTTAGAAACCAAGATGATACGTACGATACAACTGATTATTGTTTTATAAAGCAACTGACGAGTCACTGTAAATGGCTTGATGTTGAGGGCAGCTATAACATTCCTGCCTCAGCCCCTTCTGGTGATTACTCCATTGCGCTTCATTCAGTAAGTCTCCCAGTCGCCGCTGGTATCACTGACCCGCTGCTGCCACCTGCGAAAGACTTCTTATATAAATCAACTGTAACGGTCAACTCAAATACCCCAGCAGCAACGCCTTCTCCAACCCCCACTCCTTCGCAAGTGGCCGAATCAGCCATTTCTCCCGCTTTTACCTTGAGTTACTTGAGTGGGACTATAACGGTTCACTTTGCGTCAAGTGACGTGGCTAATTTCCTTAATCAGAATCCGAGTGGACAAGCAGTTCTACGAGTAACGAATTCGGCAGGTGCATCTACCACAGGAACTCCGTTCACATTTAGACAAGGTGAAGCCACCACTTCTATTACTAATGTAACGGCTGGTATTTGGAGTGTGCAATCGGCTGGGATTAATGCCTCAGGTCAGGGACCCTGGTCGTCGCCTCAGTTAATTTCAGCTATAGACCCTGTTGCAACTCCATCCCCAGTGGCAACCTCATCATCTGGTTCTATAGTTAAAAAAGTAATCACTTGGAAGTGCGTAAAAGGGAAAATTACAACCACATTGAAAGGCACAAAGGCGGTTTGCCCCAAGGGCTACACCTTGAAAAAGTAGCTTTGTTGCTTGACCAGACAAATAAACAGATAACTTGAGCTGTTTTCTTCCCTTTCACTTGGAATTCTATCTAGGAAGCGTGGAATGAAGGCCTACGAAGGGATTGCACATGTCTAATGACCGTCCTTTAACAGGAGACAACCCCAAGCCTTGGTTTAAGAAAAAGCGCTTTGTTATTCCCGCTGGATTGGTTGTTCTTGCAATTATTGGAAGTGCCACAGGAGGTAACAAGTCCTCTACGAGCACGAGTAGTTCGTCTTCGGCAACGGTCACAGCTTCTAATCCGCTTGCAACAAGTGACAACAAAACCGCATGTTCCTCAATGAGATTTATTTACGCCCAGAATAGCGGCGTTTTGTCAGATTGGTCCAAGCAGGCTGCCACAGACGCCGATGCAGGAAAGGCGATGCAGAAGATTGGACAGAACTTTACTGATATCGGAAGCACTGCTTCTGGGGCAGTTCAAACCGCAATGACGAATGCAGGCCTGGATTACAAAAAAATGTATGTCGCTCTGTCAAATGGCGACTCTGCGGCGCTTTCAACTGATTTAACGCAAGCTCTTGCTGATGCCACCACCTTTGACAATGTATGTAAATCCATTGGAGTTAACTAATTGGCAAAGAACATTTACACAGTTGCTATAGTCAAAGGGAAGAAAAAAAGTACAACCAATATCCAGCTGGATAGCGATGGCTTTACGCTAGGAACTTTTCGCACAAAGGAGACACACCGCTGGGACTCCTTGAAGGGCTTAGAGCTTGACGGTCCAGATAACGTTAATTCAAGAATTACTGCTACGAGGCTTCTTACTCTTGGTGTTTTTGCATTAGCGGCCAAGAAGAAAACTGGAGAAAGCTATGCCTTCTTCACACTTAGTGATGGAAGTCCCGTGGTCATTGAGTTTCCGAAAACTTCACACGCACAGCTGAAGGCAATCTTTACTCCATACATGAGCAAGATTGCAGCCCAAGCACTTGAAGAAAAGCCAGCTCAGAGCTCGGCCGAACAGCTGAAAGAATTTGCATCCCTCCTAGAACAAGGACTAATCACACAAGAAGATTACGACGCAGCCAAGAAACATATATTAGGCCTTTGAGTTTTAGCTCACGAGTAAAACTCTAGAACTCCCCCATGCCCGCTGCACATGCCTCGGTGGGTAGCTGCAAAAGAATATGTTCCATCTTTGCATTTACCGGTTGAACCAGTTGGTCGTGCAGACGAAGTTGTAGCAGGGCTAGGTGATGTGCTTCCCATAGTCGTGGAGCTACCCACACTTGATGTTGCAGGCTGTGGCGCTGGTAAAGAAATTGAACTAGTAGCTGGTGAAGGCGTGGTGCTTGGAGCCTGGTTCAGAACATAAGTCATATATGCGGAATACCAGTCAGTTGCGATAGCGCTTTGCGCCGTGAGTAAATCTAAGGAGCCGCTACACACTAATTTGTGTAACTTATTTTCCAGAACATCCTTTTTATGTGCTCCATAAGCGTCATTCCAGGGCTCTGGCCACAAATTAAGTGGACTGGTTGGGTTACCTCCCAGTTCTAACGGTATTAGGTGGTCTTCCTCAAAGAGGCTAGTGCTAGTGCTTCCATACCGTGAATAAGGCGTTGATTTAAGTTGCTGCATCTTCAGTTTTGTTGTGTACGAGGATGTGGGACGAATAGTGGCTGTGTATCCATTAATGCAGATTGTCTTTTGGATGTTACTTTGAGTAACCGCAGGGTTCGTAGCTCCAGGCGTAACAGTTGAGACTGGTAAATCCAAGATTGGGTCACTGCCGTAAGAAATGTATATATTTGTCGTGATAAAAAGCGTAGCGATAAGGCTGACACCAAACTTAGAACTTAGCTTCATTTCTGCTGCACCTCACTTTGCTTGCTGACAGATGAGCGCTTTCCTGCACCAGGTTTACCAATCACACGTGCAGTTCTAGCAGTGTGTAATCTATTTCTAATTGTTGTTGGCGAGACCTTCTCAATCGCCGCTAATACCTGAGAGGGAGATGTTTCAAGCCAATCCGTGAGCAACTTATAGTTTAAGGCAGTGAATGTAGTTAGTGATTGCTCGGGCACGCCTAATAGGAAACGAAATTGCGTATCCCACTGGGCGCTAAGGCTGGCGCTAGGTTCAAGCTCCCGCATGCGGAGTAAGGACTCAAACCTCAGAGCTAATATGTGGCCTGTCAAAAGAGTGCGTGCAGTGGAACGTCCGAATAGCTCATAAACATCAGCGGGTTGAATATGGCCGCCAATTTCATCCCTGGTGAAGTCCGTGGCCCAGTCAGCATCCCGCCCTTCAACTAGAGTTTTATGCCCAGTTGACCTGTTGAGCTTCAAGTAGCCAAGCGGGAAAGCATCCACCCTCCTAATCAGGAAGTCAGTGCCCACCTCTTGCGAGGCTAGAGCGACCTCCGAACCAGACAATTCGGACGATGTCGCCTGAATATGGTGAATTGAGACGGTCCAACTACCCTGCTTAGCAAGGTGGGTAGGCATAGCTGGGATTGAGGCCATGGCACCATCCTAGGCGCTAGGATTCTAAATAACCAGCAGATTTCCTGATACATCAACACCCACCCAGCAGATTCCATGGTATTCTACTGGTATGAAGTCAAGCATCACGAACCATAACTACCCGCTGGGGGTTAAAGACCCAGTGGACTTAGCCGACCTTGTTTGGACAACGTCCCACATTGCGCTGTTTTTAAGTCAGAGACTTGAAGTCGCTTTAACCGTTGTGAATTCATATGGGTTCCCAATACCGCTGACGAATCAAAAGCGTAACCGCAGATGGCTGGCAGAAGATGTACGTAAATTCTTTGAGAAGCGTTCACAAGGTGAGTTTGCTGCAACCACTTCATACAACATAGACAAGACGCAAGCACCAAAGAGCTTTCGTTTCAAGGACTAAGGAAGATAAAAATGAAGACACCACGCAGAAAAGCAATAGCACCTGATGCAAAGTTTGCTCGGATGTTAACTAAAGCAAAGCAAGAAGGTAAGAAGCTTGTTACAGATGAAATTACTATCATCCCACCGAGCACTAAAGATAAGTATTGGACATTGCGTGCAAGCTTTCGCAATACACCCAAGTCACGTTCTTCAAGAGATGACCTTGGAGAAGTCAATGCCGCCTACTTAGATTTAAGTGCAGAACTTCAATCACTACGAAATGGCGCAGATGGTATGCCAGAAAATGCACACCAATCTTTAGCTGACGTCATCACGAACTACATTGACCAAGGTGGACCTAAGCATGAATGGCGAGGTAAGACGCCTCAGAATAGAACGGAAGACTTCTCACACTTAATTGCACTAGCAGAAAAGCAGGGATTAAAGTGTGAAGATTTAAATGCAAGCACAGTTCGCACATTCCTCTCCACTGCAACTAAAAGCAGTAAGCGAGCAAAGGGAATACTCACAACAGTACGCACCTTTGTAAAATGGGGGATAGGGACTGGTTACTTTTCTACTAAGCAATTTGATGCTGTTGCGACTGTAGTATGGGCTGCGCCAAAGGGAAGTAATTACAAAGCCCCCCTCTCTCGTCGTGAACAGTCCAAGTTACATTTCGGTACGGATGATATTGCTGGGGGAGAAGTTCCAACGCATGACCAAGTGGTTGCAATCGCTGATGAGCTACAAAAGCACTACAAGTTTGGCTCAGCGCTAGTTCATGTCTCCGCCAATTTGGGTACGAGAGCAAATGAGACTTTGATTTATACCGCCTCAAAGCAAGTTCATAAAAAGGGACTTGGGAATTACGTAGACCTAAGTGAAGAAGTTGTGAGAGTCCACTGGCAGTATGGAAAAAACTCAACGGATAAAGCTGGCCGTGTCACCAAGAACAACAAATTCCGTTCAGTAGTGATTCCACCAGTAGAAAACATTGCAACTCAGTTTGACGTCTACGCCTGGCTCAAGCAACGTTCAAAAGAAGCTCTAGAAGAGCAGGCTGCAGGCACAAATCCGCTAGCTCTGATATTCCCAGGACCTAAGGGCAGAGTGATAAACCTGAATTCCTTTAGCAGTGAGAAGATGCGCCCGACTTTGGACGCCCTCGGCATGAAAATGCCTGCCTACTATGACGCTGCGGGCAAGGAGCGCCACATGTATCGCTTCACCATCCATAGTTTCCGAGACCGTTACGGCACTACAGCCGCTGATGAGTGGGGCTACTCAGAACGCCAACTACTGGAACAGGGAAGTTGGGCGGATTCTGAGACTGTTCGCAAGTTCTATCTGGGTACAACCGACGGCACATACGAATCTGTGAGAGACCTCCACAAGACCAGAAAAGCGTTTAAGAAGGTTCGTAAGGCTAGTTAATGACGAACTGCGCTCCCTTCCTGCCAAGTCCCGTACTGGACTTTGTCATTACAACTCCTCTCAACTAGCTCAGCGGTAACTGGAATTTTCTAGTTACACCATCACTATATGTAGAAAGACTGCAATAAGACTATGTTCCTAGCATCTCCAACTGCCACACAGCTGCCGTTTACGGCTAACTGTGAGTACGTTGGCATAGACAAGATAAGGTTTATATATCCTGCCTTACAGGAATATAGTGATGGGTACCATGCCCTGTTCACCAAACATATGGTGATAAAAACCCGCAGTGGTGGGGTAATGCTTCACGACAAAGGGAAATTCCAAACAGATACAGACGCCCCTGTTTATGTGGAGCTTAGGGACCACGGGACTAAAGTCTTAGTGGAGTTCAATCCTGCCAGGCTACTTGACCCAGGCGGAGACACCCTATGTGCTGCAAACTTGCTGGAAGCATGCGTCATTTACGTGATGAAAGAGCTTTCATATGCCGTTATGCCTGCCTGGGGCGTGGATTCAGCAACAGGGGAGTTTGTATTTGATGACCACACCAGATGGCCTAAGGGTTGGCAAAAGGAAGTTGTACTAACACGTTTGGACCTTGCGAGGGATATCTACTCAAGCTTTAAGAGCTTTGGGGTGGCTTCCCTAACCCATATTCGTAAAAAGCGACACCGCAAAGATGTCCTCTATAGAAATGGCGAGGTGGTTCAGACCATGACGTGGGGGAGTAAAGCCACAGTTCGGTGCAACTTCTATAACAAGTCCAAGGTTCATCATGGGGATGAAAATGGTGGCTGGTTCCGTTTTGAAGAGCAGGTCCACACCCAGGCCTTAAAAAAGCATGGGCTTAGAACTCTTGATGGCGTAACCGAGGCCAATATGCATCGTTTGTTATGGGAACGCTGGGAATTAAGTCAGTTGAGCTCAGAAGTCTCTATATCTGAAGGTTCCCTGGACTTCATAAAAGAGCTTCATCTCCATACCACTCCTAAGAAAGTCCAAACGTTCCTCGGTATCGCTCTTTCAATGGCCAAGGGATTCCCTACCTACATGAATGACCGCACCATAAGCGAATATCGCAAGATAGGAGCTAAGTGTGGGTTCAATTTAGGAGATGACCTTGAAACCCTTGGAAGTAAGACCGTCCAAATAGATTTTGCCCAGGGACTCGTAGTAGAAACAGAAAAACAACTAAGTAGTTCTGAGTTGACCCAGACAACTACGGACCTAGATGTAACACTTATATCAACGATAGGAGCAATACATGACTGAAATGCCAATGCTGTTTACACCTGTGCAAGCAGCAAAAATTATGAATGTGAGCAGGTCTCACGTTTACACCATGATGAACAAGGGCGAACTTGGTTCTGTAAACATTGGTAGATGTCGCAGAATTACTGTTTCTCAGATGAATGATTTTATTGCTTCGCTGACTGCTAGTACGTCTGTGTAAGTTATATGATAACTAGAAAAACTCTTACCTGGGTTAACACGGAAACCACCACCTTTATACCTGATAAGAGTGTTTTAGTAATTCATTCAGCGCACAACATGAGTCTTCAGTGAACAAAACAATATGTTAACTTCCACCGATTCTTTGAATCACCCCGTGTTACACGCATAAATAGACCCAACAAAGAGGGCAGTAGAGGAAAAGGTACTATATGTATCCCAACATCTCTCAGTTCGGAGATAAACCCAAGCTAGGGAATCCAGTTGTACAACACCTAAACAAAGGCGTAAGTACTAACTATAAGCAGTTGAATCAGCAAATTAGCTACCAGTTAAAGGAAAAGAAGCTACAAGAACAATCTTGCTATCCATGGCAATTAGATTGTGTTTGGACCCCCCCGGGGGTTAAACGACAAGTAAATAGAAAAGGCACCAGGTGAGACACGTAGTTTAGGGTTCCAAGTGACAGGCAGTAGCCTTTTCCCATGAAGGCCAAGATAATTGGGCTCTTAGTTGCCACAGCAACATTGGGCTTATTGCTGCTCGGGGGTTTGCATTTAAGTTCTGTACACCCATTCTCATCAAAAGCAACCATGATTTCTTAACTTTTTCACTTCTTAGTCTTAGACTCACTCCATGAACAAGCAGAGGACACTCCTAGTCAGCGGTTTGATTATGTTGACGCTTCTTTTGGCTGGATGTGGTAATTCTACGGATAGCTCCTCTAGCAATGACCTAGGTCAGAGTGCCCCATCCACTGGACCTACTGTTGTTGACAATTCTTGGGTTCCGTCAGGCTTTGGAACTAACGAAACTTATTCATTTGTAGCTCCAGGAGTAGCCTTTCAAATCCAAAGCCCAAACAAGAATCCACTCCAGCAAAAGGAATGGTGTGGAGGGTTTGAAAGCACCAACTACTGCGCTTTCATAGCAGTACTGGCCCATGATGCATGTTCACCGTCTGGAACTTTGCAGCTTTTTGATGCCTCTGGGAATGTAATGGGAACTGCTTATACGGGTGACCAAAATAGTTCCGACTCAGTGTCACTTGCGCCTGGTCAAAAGACTGTGCTGGCATATCGGTTAAGCCGAGATGTAGCGAAATGGAATCTCACCTCCCTAACGTGTTAGCGAACTCAGCGGGCAGAGTTTCGTTGTTTTGCCCATGTTTTGCCCATGAATTAGAAGAATTTATGCTTGTTTGAAGGGTTTAATTACCCTGTAAACTAACTAATTAAGCGTAGGCAGGGCTTAGGACAAACCTCACTCCCTCACTGCTAATGAGGTAGGCCCGTTAAACGGCCTCGGAGGTTCAAATCCTCTCGTCTCCGCAAAGTAAAAGCGTGGGCATAAATGACCCATCTTCCCAATTGCTCCAACTCGCCGCGGCATTTCTCCCGAACCAAGGAGAATTGCATAAACGGGTTTCTCTTGCCTCGTCTACTTTCGACCCCACCCGAGATCGAGCCTTTTTGGCCACTTTTGAGCCAAATCGAAAGCTAATGAAATGAATTTCCGAGGTGATTCCGTAAAGGTAATTGGGATTGAAAATAGTCTCCTAGTCCCTAGGTCAGCAGACCATCGTATAGTGACCCATCGGGACATCAATTAAACTGAGATGACGCGCATTCATATTCGCTGTTTCGGAGGCATTAGTGACTTCTCCAAAAATTGCTCTAATCACTTCCCACCCCGAAATAGCAGCAAGACTCGTGGACCCAACTCTTGGTGAAAAACTTTCAAAAGGCTCCGACAAGAAAGTTGAATGGTATTGCGAGAACGAACCGCATACATACGAGGCGTCTGTTTCAAACACAGTAATGGGACGTAAATGTTCCTACTGCAAGCGAGGTCCCCGAATGAGCTACTTAGCGAGTACGAATCCAAAGTTAGCAAGAATTATCTTGAACCAGATTCAATCGGGTAGCCTCATTAAACGAAGCAATGAAATTTTAAAATACTGCACACGTTGCTTTGAATTGAAGCAGATTGCGGAGTTTTATAAAGCTTCAGGATCCAGAGATGGACGAAAGGCCTACTGCAAGGAATGCGGACTATTAGATTCTAAAAATTATTTGATAGAAAATTTTGATAAAGTGAGCGAATATCAACGTAAACAATATGAAAAAATGCGTGCTAAAAGGCTCGAACAAGTGAAATCTTGGAGCGACTCGAACTCTGATAAAACTAGAAGTTATAAGAAGAAATACTCAAAGGAGCATCCAGAAGTAGGCCTAGCCGTCAGACATAGACGTAGAGCTCGACTTAGAAATGCAGATTTTGAAAATTATAAATATTTAGATATTTTCGAGAGAGACAACTGGATCTGCCAAATTTGCAAGAAGCCAATAGATAAATTGCTGAAGTCCCCGCATCCATTATCTCCAAACCTTGACCACATTAAGCCGCTAGCCAAGGGTGGAACGGACACTCCTTCCAATGTCCAAGCAACTCATCGCAAATGCAACTTAAAGAAGAGTTCGAAATGGTAATAAATTATTAAATGAAATTTGGAAGAGGATCATGCATTCTGAAGGCGTATTAGCTACATTGAAGTCAGGAATGACTCAAAATCCTTCCTTAGTTTATTGATGCTTACTTTCGTCCCTGCCAGGTAATTAAAGTATTCATCCACTGACCACGTTAAAGTTTTACCGTGCCTTGAGAAATAGAAACCCACCTCCTCAATTTTGTATGCATTTTTAAAATCGGAAAGGACGTATCCAGCGAGTTGCCAAAGATACTGCCGACCGGGAGATGGCCTCGTTTTCGTGGTTTTAATATCTATCAGTCTGCGATTAATTATTAGGTCAGCGTCGGCCCCTCCAAGCAATTTGCTTGCGCCGAAAGTCGGATTAAGTATTGCCGATTCTTGGGTTAAAAGTGCATATTGCGACTCATAAAATAATTTTGCTAGCTCGAAGAGATCTTTAGCAACTGTTTCTGGGCATAGGGCAATTAATTCTTCAAGAGTTGCATCAATACCCGCGTAACCGATTGGAGCATCAATTCCAGTGGGACTTCTAAAAACTTGTTCATAAAGGGCCAAGACATAGCACAAATGATTTAAGCGCAACTCCTTCTCTGGTTGGAGCAATCTTGGACCAAGTTCGGGGGACATGGTTTTCAATTCCGCTTCTAATTCTCTAAACGCTCTTGGAATACCTTGACTACCAAAAGAGATAGCCATTTGCACGGCACCTCGGTGAGCGACGAGATCTTGTGTAGGTGCCGCGTTGAAAAAGTATCGAACTCTGTAGTCAAAAGCGGTGCCAACCGTGTGCCAGGGAAAACCATCTTCGTCGCTTGGTAGAACTTTAAGGTCCCCGGCTTCCCAAGCGGATGTAGGGGAGTTAGCACCCTCTGCACGCCCTTCAAGTGCAAGTGTGCGAATCTCTTTAAACCTTGTGTTTGGCAAATTTTCTTGAAAAAAATGTTTTACTGGACTCTTAGAATCCTTCAAGTGACCAGTAAGCGACATGGGCTAGACACTACCTTCCACATGAGAATACGGCAGAGTATTAGAGAGTCTCTTGAGTGTAGCTGGAGGCGAGGTTCGGCAACATTTAATCTATTAAGGAACTAAAAGCATTGAAAATTAAGGCTTGAGTAATTCGTTTCAAATCCTCTCGTCTCCGCACTAACTTTTTAGATCTCTTGCCCTACATCTCACTTACTTCAACGAGAAAACCTCACCGAACAAGCCGAAGGGCCCCTCATACTTGGTGGACTGAGGGGCCCTTCGGAACCTAGGTTCTACATTTGCCTATTACTTATTTATTGCTACTTATTACTTACTCACCTATTACTTACTTACCAGGCTTTACTGGAGGAACTGGCTTTGCAGGATCGGCAGGCTTAACAGGTGCAGCAGGCTTAACTGGAAGTGGTGGTTGAACCGGACGTACTGGCTCTGGTCCGAGAGCAGCGACGGCTGCTTTGTATGTTGAATCCGCAGCGCTTGTAGCAGTGTGGAAGGCTTTCAAGGCTGCATCGAGTTGATCAGTGGTTGGAGTTCCGGAGGTGGCTGAGAGGAATGCGGCGTCAGCTGCATCATTTGCAGCCTTGTGTGTGGCTTGAAGTGGAGCTATCTGAGCATCGTATGCAGCTTCAGCGGCGCGATAGGTACCGATCGTTGCTTCCCATGCTGCCCAATAAGCCTTATTGGTAGCGGTCCAATCTGACCAATACTTTTGCATTGCTGCTCGGTAGGCAATGTCATTATTGACGAGTGCTACTCGGTAATTTGTTACATCAATTTTGTATTGAGCTAAAGCAGCCTTATATGCAGCCTGTGCTGGCGAAGGGGTTTTAGCTGGTGCTGGGGTTGTAACTGGGGTTGTCGTTGGGGCAGGTGTTTCATCAGCGATGGCGGCCGCTGTAGTTCCAAGCAATAGCCCAGAAGTGAGGAGGGCTGTTGCGATGAGGCTCTTCTTCTTCATATTTCTCGCTCCTTATTACCTTTTTGTGTGGCGGGCTTTTTGCCCTTGAGTGAATGGTTGATCCCGACCTTGTGGAATCTTTGTGAAAACTCATTGGGCTTCTTGTGGATCCAAAAACCTGAATTCGCCTTAAAGTTGCCGCATGAAGGTCGTCATTGCCCCTGATTCATTTAAGGGTTCAATCTCGAACTTCGAGGCGGCTCGCGCTATTGCGCAAGGATGGACAATGGTTCGCCCAGATGATCAACTTGTTGTGGCACCTATGGCCGATGGTGGAGAGGGGACTCTCGAGACGATCGCCGCAAGTTCGTCCGATTCAATTCGAACTCCAATTGGATTGCCGCATCAGCCAATATGGCTACTGCTTGCGGATGGCACTGCGGTGGTCGAGCTCGCAAGCATCTCTGGACTTACTTTGTATGAAAAGTTGATGCCCATGCAGGCCAGCACATATGAGCTTGGGAGAGTGCTCAGAGAGGTCGCGTTGGACTCTCGAGTCGAAAGAATTGTGATCACAGTGGGTGGATCTGCCAGCACAGATGGAGGAGCCGGGGTGTTAATCGGATTGGGGGCGCGGTTACTCAACCGAGCGGGACTCCCCATTTCCTTAGGCGGTGCTGGACTTTTGGAGCTAGAGACGATTGATCTAGCTGGAGTGATTGATGCTCCGACGGGAGGTATTACCTGCCTAATGGATGTAACCAATCCACTTTTGGGAAGTCAAGGGAGTGCCGCAGTCTTTGCTCCTCAAAAGGGCGCGAGCCCTGGGCAAGTTATTGAATTAGAGGCAGGCTTGCAAAATTTGCAACGAGTAGCGGGCCTGCCTGACTTTCCTGGAGCGGGTGCAGCAGGTGGAACACCGTATGGATTGGCAGTTGCTTGGAATATCTCACTGAGCTCTGGTGCGCTCGCTGTTGCTAAGGCGATCGGCTTTGAATCTCACATCAGCGATTGCGATCTCATAATTACTGGTGAAGGTAAATTTGATTCGCAAAGTGGATCAGGAAAAGTTGTCGGAACAGTTGCAGATATTGCCTTGCGGTATGGAAAAGAAATTAAGTATTGCGTTGGAAGTAGCGAAGATCCCCTGGGTGATCGAGGAGTTGCACTCATAGACATAGCCCCATCTTTAGATGAGGCTATGTTCAATACCTTTCAGTGGCTAGTTGAAGCCGGCAAGAGATTGGCGCTACAACAGGCGGATTAAAGTACTGCGACGGTGTGATTCTCGATGAAATCCCAGTCGTACTCAATGCAAAGTCCTTCACCCTTTGGTGCCATTACATATCCATCTTCAATATTGAGTTTGGTCTTTGTTCCAAATTCAAAATCATCAAATGGGTAGAGTGTTTCAAAGAACTCGCAGTTGGTAAGGGCAAGCGATGGATGCAACTGGATCTGCTCCATGCCGTGATAGATCGTAGTGTGAAGTTCGCATTGGACTCCGAAGGCTTCGGCGACGTGAGCGGTCTTCATAACAGCGGTGATTCCACCACGCCACGACACATCGCTACGGACGATATCCGCTAAACCTTCGCTGATGTATTGAGCAGTTGAATATTGAGCTCCTGCAACGACTTCAGTTCCGCAAATTGGAATATCTAATTTCTCACGCAATTTACGTAGACCGTTGAAGTTCACATCAAGAAGCGGCTCTTCTAACCAACGGTAATTCAATTTTTCGAGTTCACGACCGGCTTTGAGAGCCTGTTCATAGGTATAAGAAATAACTGGATCTGCCATCAAGGTAAAGTCATCGCCAACTGCTTCGCGCACGGCGCGGTAGCACTCAATATCGAGGGCGAGATCTCCTGGGGGATGAAGTTTGTAACCTTTATACCCCTTTGCTTTTACCTCAAGTGCCTGCTTTACATACTCCGCAGGACCAGGCAAGAACATCGATGAGACATAAAGCGGAACTTTCTCGCGGGCTGCGCCGAGCAGACGATAAACAGGCTGGTGCGCCATCTTTCCGACGATGTCCCAGCATGCATTATCAAATGGTGCATATGAATAAATAGGTACATGGTTCCAACGACGATCAAAGAGCTCAAAATCCTTCATATTCTTTGCAGCATCGTGGGCGCTGCGTCCCATAAAGAATGGTTTAACTTGTGATTGGGTTCCAGCAGCGGCCTTGGCATCTAGAGCACCAAATCCAAATGAGGTTCCGGTAACTCCATCGGTCGTAGTAATGGTCACAACAGTGAAATCAGGACGCGATCCTCCAGGCAGTTGTACCGCTTCAACAGCATCTAAGTTGTTGAGCTCATCACCGCCTCGGCAAGCTCGAATCTCGATCTTACTTATTGTGCTATCGCTCATGTGCTTTCCGTTCTGTATGGACGAGATGAAGGTCTGGAGTAAACCTTTTGAGAGAAGATTCAATATGGCTGTACATCTCAGCCTTTGCCTTCTCGGAGTTATGTGAGGCTATTGCCTTGGCAATCGCGACGTGCTGCTTGATAGCCAACTGTCCGCGGTCGGAGTGGTAATAGCGCGCAAATAGATCCTGTACGAAATTTGATTTATCTCCTGGCTCCACCAGATGCTTCTGGGTTGCCACATACAAGCGAAATAGGTGAAGATGGCAATGAGTATTGGCAAAAGCTGCCGCGAGCGATTTATTTCCTGAGTAATTGGCGATCAAGGTATGAAAGCGAGCATCGTGTTCGGTAATCGCTTCAATCAGATGCTCATCATCATACGTGAGAGCTTCTTTTGCACTCATGATCTCGTTCTGCAATTTCTTAATTCCATCAGCATCGATCAAGATGGCGGCCTGTTCTGCCGCGTAAGGTTCGATGAGTAGTCGGAAACTGAAGAGATCTGCAAACTCTTTCTTCGATAATAAATTTGTTGCTCGATAACCTTTGAGAGGTTCTTTTGCAATCAAATCTTCCGATTCGAGTCTGGCAAGAGCTTCGCGAATTGGAGTTTGTGAAACTCCAAGTTGAACAGAAAGCGCATCGATATTTACTCGTTCACCCGGCACGATCTCATGAGCAAAGATCATGGCGCGAATCATCGAGTACGTTTCATCGGAGAGGATTGAGCGACGTGGCTGTGGCTTAATTTTTACAGTCTTGCTTTGGGTCATGCGCCTATCCTCCTTTCTAAATGGTTTGATTTACTCGTCAACGCTGACTAGTGGGGCAATCGTAATCCGTCCATTCCGCCATCGACGGCTAGAACTGTGCCCGTAGTCGAACTCTGTTGAGGACTAGCAAGATAGAGAATCGCATTCGCGACCTCATCGGCAGATACCAAGCGCCCCATTGGTTGGCGCGCCTCAAGTGCCTTGCGTTCAGCGACTGGATCACTCGCAGCAGCCAGGAGTCTGGCCACCCATGGCGTATCGGCGGTCCCAGGGTTGACGCAATTGACGCGAATTCCTTGCTTCACAAAGTCGGCCGCCATTGCCAGAGTCAAGGACATGACAGCGCCTTTACTTGCGCTATAGACAGCACGTTTTGGCAACCCCACCGTTGCTGCGATCGAACATGTGTTGACGATTGCTGGGTTCTTGCTCTTGAGAAGGAGTGGGTGCACAGCGGCGCTGACTCGAGCAATACCTGCCACGTTGATGTTGAACAAGCGAGCCCATTCATCATCTGTCGCATCGAGTACTGAACCAACTGCTCCGACGCCGGCGTTATTTGCCAGTATGTCGATCGTCGAAACCTCTGCACTAACTTTGGAGACGGCAGCAGCGACGCTCGCGGTATCACCCACATCGCACTCGATGTAGGTTGCTGCTCCATCCATTGAGCCTTTATCTATATCGAAACCAAAGACCGTGGCACCTTCGCTCTTGAGCTTCCTAGCAACCGCAAGTCCAATTCCAGATCCAGCGCCAGTAACTATGACGTTGAGCCCATTGAATTCATTGCTCATAGCGAGTCTCCATTCGTTGATAGTTCAGAAACCCAATAACTCCCCGTGGGGTAGGTGTATTTCTGAATGCTTTCGTTGCTCATCTGGGCGCCAGACCCAGGTAGTGCAGGTGCTTGATAGGCACCTGCAACCACCCTCGCAGGTTCTAAGAAATGCTCATGGAGATGGTCGACATATTCGACGATTCTCTTTTCGTGATGTCCTGTGACGGCAACTGCATCAAACATCGCAAGATGTTGCACCATTTCACAGAGACCAATTCCTCCAGCATGTGGAACAACAGGGATTCCATACTTAGCCGCGAGCAGAATGTTGGCGATGTTCTCATTTACACCTGCAACGCGCGTTGCATCGATCTGCATGTAAGAGATGGCGTTGAGTTGCAAAAGTTGCTTGAAAATAAGGCGATTTGCTGCCATCTCACCGGTTGCGACTTTGGTTGGCGCTATCTCCCGAGCAATCCGAGCATGACCGACAACATCATCGGGATGAGTTGGTTCTTCAATCCACTCCAATTTGAATTCCTGTAGTTGGTTGACCCAATCAATTGCGGTATCGACATTCCAAACCTGATTTGCATCGATCGCGATCTTGAAATCTGGTCCGACCTCGGCGCGCACCTTTGTGAGACGACGTCGATCATCTTCGATCGATTTGCCACACTTATATTTGATGAGGCTAAATCCATCAGCAACTGCGGCGCGAGTCAGATCGAGCATCTTCTCGTCGGTATATCCGAGCCATCCTGGAGTAGTCGTATACGCCTTTACGCCGCGCGAACGAAGTATCGATTCATTCTCAGAACGCTGCGATTGTGCCTTCTTCAAAATCTCTAGAGCCTCAGTTGGGGTAAGAGCATCGGCTATATAGCGAAAGTCAATTGCTGCTACTAATTGCTCTGGAGTTAAATCAGATAACAACTTCCACAGCGGAACTTTGCGCTCCTTAGCAAATAAATCCCACAGGGCATTGAGTACGGCTCCTGCTGCCATATGGAACACGCCTTTATCTGTACCTAACCAACGCAATTGACTATCTGCAGATAAGGCGCGAGCGATATCACCAATTCCATTAAAAGCATCGTCGGTGCTCATGCCAACGACTTGCTGGACAAGAATCTCGATCGCCTTTATCTGAACATCATTACCTCGACCAATAGTGAAGACAAGTGAGTCACCGGTTAGTGAGTCATCTTCGGTAAATAGACGCAGATAGGCGGCGGAGTAATCTGGGTCAGCGTTCATGGCATCTGAACCATCGAGCATCTTTGATGTAGGGAACCTGACATCAAATGTCTCTGCGCGGATTATGGAGTGCGCCATATCAGTCCAGATACTTCTTTAAGCCGTTAGGAATGCCGCTTTCAGCCCATACGCCTTCATATCCAATACCGGGATCTTGTGGGGCGTGAACTAAACCATTGGTATCTACGAGTGCTTCCCGCTCTATTGGATTTCCAAAGACCAATGATTCGTAATAAGTGTTGTTCTTAATGGCCATGCAAAGGTGTGCGCTCTCAAGTCCATATCCGTGTACTTCTGCGCGCAAGTGGAAAGAATCTGCGAGGTGCGCAATGCGCATTGCACCAGTAAATCCGCCACGAAGGAAGGTACTGGTACGCACGGCCGAGGCCACTCCTGTGGCGATAAAGTCACCAGCACTCATGTGAGCACCATCTGTGACCTCTCCCAGCAACAATGGAACGCGAACTCTCTCGCCCAACCACTTGTATGCCGTGACGCTAAATTCGCGCATCGGTTCTTCGTACCAGAGATAACCGGCATCAGCTAAGGCATGTCCTAAATATGTGGCATCAAGTAGATCAAATCCTGCAGACCCGTCATACATCAATGGGATGTCATCACCAACATGTTCGCGCAATTTGGTGCAGAGCAAAGCATCTTTCTTAGCATCACCGAATGCATGCAATTTGATTGCGGGATAGCCGAGCGCTAAGCATTGATCTGCAACATCAAGAAACTCTTCGATAGTAGAGAATGTAACTGTTGATGCATAAGCCTGAATTGATTCGCGATAACCACCCAATAATTTCCATACAGGTAGCCCAGCTTGTTTAGCTGCGATATCCCAAAGGGCTACATCAACAACGTGGGCCATATTGGGAGCGAATCTTTCAATTCGATCTAACTCCCAAGCGCGCTCCCATAGGTATTCACGATTGAGAGGGTCTTGGCCGATAAGTTCTGCCTTAAACCTGCGATCTACATAATCTTTAAGAATGACGCCACGAGTTGCTGTGGCAAATCCTGTGATTCCTACATCTGTTTCGATTACCAACCAGCCGCCAACTGTGGCTGGATCTGAACCTGGAAGACCTTTGCGCCAGATGAAGGCTGGCTTAAATGCAGGGCGATCTACGAGAATCACTTCTACATTGGTGATCTTCATCGGTTCAACTCCTTAGCTAGTTGGTGAAGCCGGTTTGTAACTTTTTGATAACGGGGAACTTTTCCCCGCATAAAAAGCCAGACCGTTTTTGAAACTGTGGGACATCCTAGAGAAATATTTGTAAAAATACTATACGAAATAGTATTTATCCTCTAACCTCATGCCAACTGGCCACCTCTCCCTCGATAGGTGGGTTAGCAACGAAAGGGGAAAACCTTGAAAAGAAAGCATTCCTTGTTTGTCGTAGCAACGGCAGCATTGTTGGGAGCTTCTTTAGTAACTCCAGTCGCTACGCAAGCAGCGATTCCTTCAATCACCATCTGGGTCGATTCACCTCGCCTACCTGGTGCACAGTTGTATGCAAAGCTCATGAAGGGCAAAGTGAATGTCAATGTTCAACTTCACGCCCAAGGTGATCTAGTTGCGAAAGTACAACTATTCAACACCGTTAAAAAAGGCTGGCCAGATGTAGTTTTCGGTCCACCTAATGACGTTGCCTTTTTGAAGAATCCGTTGGTTAACGACGTTCTTCAACTCGACAACCTCCAACCTGCAAGTGTGTGGAAGCAATTTGGCAACGGTAATAACTGGTGCGAACTAGATGGCCACATTTATTGCGTAAAGAATGACCTGGCGCAGACAGTGCTTTGGTACAACAAGACTCTGATGGATCAATTCGGATACAAGGTTCCTACAACAATGGCTCAATTTGCAGCAATTGGTATGGACGTTGCAAAGAATCACCCAGGATATTCACTTGGTACCCTCGGTGATCAAGCCGCATACTCTGGCTTCCTCGAGCCATCACAGTGCCCATTGAATGAGGCAAAGAATGACACAGTTGTAGTAATTAACTCGAAGGATCCACATTGCACTCGAGTTTCTGCACTTGTACAACCTCTCATCGACAATGGCGTACTTGATGTACGTAGCCCGTTTGATGCTGGTTACATTAAGGATGTCGCACAAGCCGGCAAGTGGTTGATGGAAATCGGTCCATCATGGTGGGGTCAATTCGTTCTACGCCCTGCTAGCTCTTACAACATCCCTGCTGGGCAAATTGCAACCGCTCCAATGCCTATTTGGCCTGGAGAGACAAAGGCTTACTCTGGTGAGTATGGTGGAGGTATCTATACCATTTCTCCTCACTCAAAGTTCCCTAAGGAAGCTCTTGCTTTCGCAATGTTCATGGTCGGAGACAAGCGCAACCTTGTTGACGTAGCAAACCCTGACGGAAGTCATGGTGCTCCTACCTATCCTGCATTCGGACCTGGAAACAAGATCTGGACTCAGGCTGTAGCTAAGGATCCTTACTATGCTCAGAACATTGTTCCTGCACTTGATACGCAGGCACAATTGATCTGGGGCGGTACTAAGCCAGTTCGCTATGACGCCAATGGCGCATGGGGTGCATCATTCGATCCTGACTTGGCGCAGAATAAAAATATGCAACATGCGATAGATGCCTACGCTACATACACCTCTAACGAAGCGACCCAAGTGGGTTACGCGGTAGTTAGCAAGTAATACCGAGTAAAAAACGTATCAGAGTGCCTCGCAGGGCTTTAGATGGTCCTGCGAGGCTTCTTAAAATTGCTAAACCGAGGAGTTAATGTGAGCCAAGGTCGACATTACAAACCAAAAAACCTCTTGATGATTCTTATGCTTGCCCCGTACCTAGTTTTGTTATTTCTTTTTGGCATTTTGCCCCTTATCATGGCAATTTTTAACGTTCCAAGTAAATCGCCGTCTAATCCCAATGGCGGATGGAAAGTTTTCAGTATCGTTTTGCATGATTTCCGTTTAGTTCCGGCGGCTGAACACGTTTTAGGATTCATGGCGATATTTGTTCCGCTAATGATCTTTTTTGTCGTGGCAATGTCTCTCATGTTGGATGTCAACTCGGCTCCATGGAAAAAATATGTAAGGCTCGCTTATATCGTTCCCGCTTGCGTATCGGGTTCCGTCGCAGTTCTTCTTTGGTATGTCTTGCTAGAACCTACACTCAGCCCATTTAAATCCGTTATGCATTGGCTCGGGATAACTCAAGCATCGCAAATTTGGAAGACCCAGAACCTCACTTTCATTCTCGCGTTTATGGCTTTCTTTGCCCTGGCGGGACAGTGGATCCTCATTCAATTCGGATCGTTGCAATCTATTTCAACTGAGATACTTGAAGCTGCCCGTGTTGATGGCTGTTCACAATTCCAGATGGCCATGCGCATCAAACTTCCACTGATTCGCAAGTATGTAATTTATATGAGCGTGCTTGTCTTTGCTGGAGGGCTGCAGATTTTCGTCGAACCACAATTGCTCAACACCAGCATTTATGCCGGCATCGCAAACCAGTGGTCATTCGACCAGTTGAGCTATTCACTGGCCTTCCAAAACGGAAACTTTGGTGAAGCTTCTGCTCTCTCGCTCATGCTTCTAGTTCCAAGTTTGATTGGCGCACTTCTCGTAATTTATAAGACAGACATGTTTGAAGATGTCACACTAAAAAGTCCTAAGAAATTGGCAAAGGAAGCACGTAAGCGTGAGGCGGCTAGAGCATGAGCATTAATCTAAAAGGGAAAGAATCCACGCCTGCCACAAAGCGTGTTAAGAAGCGCCGCAAAGTAGGAATCGGTCATTATGCGGTAAATGTTTGGTTGATTTTTTGGGCCGTAATCAGCGTTATCCCGATGCTTTGGCTCATTCTCGCGCCCTCAAAGAGCGATAGAAATCTCTCCTACAAGAATCCGCTTTCATTTGGCCATATTTCAGGATATTGGCATGCGTGGAAAAATTTGCAGGATTTTAACAGCGGCGTACTCGCCCGTTGGGTCTTTAACTCGATTACATATAACCTGGCTATTGTTCTTATTGCCAGCTTGACCGCGTCCCTCGCAGGCTTTGTAATTACGGCCTCAAAAATCCGCTTCAAGAAAGCATTCTTGATTTCGACGCTGATTATGATGCTGGTGCCACCAGTTGCCTTGGTTATTCCACTCTTTATCGAGATGAACAAGGCCAATTTGATTGATAATCCTTGGTCCGTAATCTTGATCTCATCGCTCTACCCATTCGGGGCTTTTCTCTCTTACATCTATTACTCCAACACGATTCCACCAGAAATTTATGAATCTGCACGGCTCGACGGTTGCAGCGATATTCGACTGTATACGAAGATTGCATTCCCTCTTAGTTATCCGCTTCTCGCCCTACTTGCATTCTTTGCCTTCGTTGGCAACTGGGGTAACTACTTCATGCCGTACATCATGCTTCCATCACCCGAGCATTACACGCTCCCAGTGGGACTTGGAGCGCTGTTCTTCTCCACGCCAGCAATCAATCCAGGTAACGGTGCTACATCTGTCCCGATTCTTAAACCAGAAATCGCTCTCGCAGGTATTCTGATCGCGGTGCCAGTGATGATCGTATTTTTGATCTCTCAGAAGCGACTTATTCGCGGAATGCTTTCTGGATCTATAAAAGAGTAATTATTTCCGAGAGCGGTTATACGAAAGGTTCATCATGGAACGCTTGGTCTTTCCCTTCTCCGAGGGAAATCGCAGTATGGGCGAACTCCTTGGGGGCAAAGGTGCAAACCTTTCGGAGATGATCTCGCTGGGAATTCCGGTTCCCGATGGATTCACCATAACTACTGCGGCCTGCCGAGATTTTCTTGAACGCAAGAGCCTCTCGCCTCAACTCGAGTCAGATATTGAATTCGCTGTCGCCAAGTTAGAGAACCGCACTGGTCGTCGCTTTGGCGACCTGAAGAACCCACTCTTGGTATCTGTTCGCTCGGGCGCAAAGTTCTCTATGCCGGGCATGATGGAGACGGTTCTCAATGTTGGAATTAATCCCGACGTAGCCGCGGCCCTTGCAGTTAAGTCCACAGATCCTAAATTTGCTTGGGATTCATTTCGCCGCTTTGTGGAGATGTATGGCCGCATAGTCTGCGGAGTTTCTGGTTCTCACTTTGAGGAGATTCGCGAGAAGTTCCTCGTCGATCACTCTCTTGCTTCTCGTGAGGAGCTCTCCGCCGTTCAGATCGAAGAGCTCTCATACTTATTTATTTCAAAGATTGAGGATGAGACGGCGCGGGCATTCCCCATGGATGCCAAGTCGCAACTCCTTCGAACCGTAGAGGCGGTCTTCAATTCCTGGAACTCTGAGAGGGCAACCCTCTATCGCCGCCGTGAACGCATCCCCGCCACACTTGGAACCGCGGTCAACGTACAGATGATGGTCTTTGGAAACTTTGGCGAAGATTCCGGGACAGGAGTTTGCTTCACAAGAAATCCAGCAACCGGGGAGAGCGGCGATTACGGAGATTATCTGGTCTGTGCCCAAGGCGAAGATGTTGTCTCTGGAATTCGCAACACTTTAACTTTGCAGGACCTCTCTGAGATCGCACCCGAGGGCTATAAAGAGCTCAAGATAATTATGAGCAAGCTGGAGAATCACTATCGCGATATGTGCGACATCGAGTTCACCATCGAATCGGGAAAGCTCTGGATCTTGCAAACTCGAGTCGGTAAGCGCACTGCAGAAGCTGCTTTCCGCATCGCAAGCACATTGGTAGATGAGGGTCTCATCTCTATTGATGAAGCACTTGTTCGAGTTACCGGCGAACAGTTGATGAACTTGATGTTCCCACAATTTGATTTAAGTGCCGCAAACGAGAGATTATCAACGGGAATTCCTGCATCTCCTGGCGCAGCTGTGGGTCGAGTTGTCTTTGACTCTAAGAGTGCGGTGGATGAGGCGATGAAAGGTGTGCCGGTAATTTTGGTGCGCAGTGAGACCTCACCGGAAGATCTACCTGGCATGGTTGCAGCGCAAGGTATCTTGACCTCACGTGGCGGTAAGACATCACACGCTGCGGTGGTTGCACGTGGAATGGGTCGAGTGGCGATCTGTGGCGCAGAAGAAGTGAAGGTTGATCTCGCTGCACAAGAATTTAGAGTAAATGGCCATGTTGTTAAGGCTGGCGATCTGATCTCGATTGATGGGGCGACAGGTGCGATCTATCTCGGCGAGATGAAGGTTGTTGAATCATCGGTGAGTCAGTACCTGCAAAACTCTGTTCTTCCACAAAAATTCACTCCTTTGATCCGTGCCATCGAGCGATTTTTAACACGAGCAGATTTAGTTCGTCGTTTAGAGGTACGTGCCAACGCGGATACCGCGGCCGACAGCGAACTAGCGCGCAACTTCGGAGCGCAAGGTGTTGGTCTTGTTCGCACTGAGCACATGTTCTTAGGTGAGCGCCGCATACTCGTCGAGAGCCTGATCTTGGCCGAATCCCCTGAGGTCAGGAGCGCGATTTTGGAGGAGATGGAAGAACTCCAATATCAAGATTTCGTAGGGATCTATCGCGCTATGGAAGGCCTGCCCGTCACCATTCGACTATTAGATCCACCGCTCCACGAGTTCCTCTCGGACAAGACCGAGTTGTCGCTGCGTATCGCTAACAAGGATGCCCAAGGTCTTGAAGTGAGTGCGCATGAAAGAGCCTTATTAGCAGCAGTGAATCGACTCCACGAGGCCAACCCCATGATGGGTCTACGTGGAGTTCGACTCGGAGTCCTGATCCCTGAACTCTTCATCATGCAGGTGCGTGCGGTAACGCGAGCAGCGGCTGATCTGCGCCGAGAAGGAATTTCGGTAAAGCCAGAGATCATGATCCCGCTCGTCGCCAGCCAGAGAGAGCTGCTCTATTTCCGCGGAGTTTTGGAGGCAGAGATTCACTCCTTGTTGGCGAAGTTAGATGTAAAGATCGATATTCCTATCGGAAGCATGCTCGAGACCCCTCGCGCTGCAATCACCGCCGCTAAGTTGGCTGATTACTCCGACTTCTTCTCCTTTGGAACTAACGACTTAACTCAACTCACATGGGCATTTAGCCGCGACGATGTTGAGCATAGTTTCCTGCCACGTTATCTTGATCTAGAACTTCTTCCATTCAGTCCCTTTGAATCTCTCGATCAAGATGGTGTTGGACTACTACTTCGCATTGCATATGAAGAGGTAAAGGCGGTCAAAGCGAATCTCAAGTTAGGCGTATGTGGTGAACATGGTGGTGATCCGCAGAGTATTCACTTCTTCCATCAACTTGGGTTGGATTATGTCTCGTGTTCGCCTTATCGAGTTCCAATAGCAAGGTTAGAAGCAGGTCGAGCCGCGGTATTAAACAGGAGATTAATGACTCACGATGAAAAGGCAACGGCATGAAGCATGATGAATTAACAGAACTTAAAGGCGGAGCAGTTGTATCGAGGCTTGGTCTGGGTACCGCACAATTAGGCGGTCTCTATTCATCAGTTGCCGATGAAGAGGGTCAAGCGCTTATTGATGCTGCTATGGATCGTGGCATTCATTATTTTGATACCGCACCGCATTATGGAAAGGGTGTTTCAGAGAAGCGAGTAGGACGCTACCTATCTCACTATCCACGAGATAGCTGGGTGCTCTCCTCTAAAGTCGGTCGACTATTGGTTCCCACCGATAAAGAGGATGACTCATTCTTTCTTGACGCAGATAATTCAGTAGAGCGTCTCAACGATTACTCGGAATCGGGTATCCGTCGCTCCTTTGAAGAGAGCTTGGTCCGTCTTGGGCTTGAATCAATAGATATTGTCTATATCCACGACCCAGATGACTACCCAGAAGAGGCGATCAATTTCGCCTACCCAGCGCTCGAGAAATTGCGCTCAGAGGGTCTGGTTAAATCAATTGGTATTGGTATGAATTACAACGAGATCCCGACTCGGATGGTTAATGAGACCGATATTGACGTTGTGATGAATGCTGGTCGGTACACCTTGCTAGACCAGAGCGCGGCAGATGAACTCTTCCCGGCCGCAATCAAAAAGGGCGTATCAATAGTCTCGGTAGGGGTTTTCAACTCCGGAGTCCTGGCACATCCATCACCTGACTCGCATTATTTCTATGAACCCGCTCCAGCCAAGATCGTGGCTCGCGCCTTGGAGTTTCAGAGCGAACTCCAACAATTTGGTGTCACTTTGCAACAGGCTGCGATCCAATTCCCATTGCGCCACGAAGCCGTTAAATGTGTAGTTGTCGGTTGTCGCAGCGCTGCATCACTCAATCAAAATATTGAAAACTTTGATCGTGCGGTTCCCGCCGAGGCGTGGGAGGTAGTTGACGAACTGATCGCAAAGCACAGAAAGCAGGATCTCTAATGGCTCTGCACCCACAATGCGCCTTCTTTCTCGCTGAAGCTGCCAAAGCCAATGTGCCGGATATGCCGACGCTTGGACCTCATGGAGCTCGCCTGATCGGACATACTCCGCGTGAATTCTCCGGGCCACTCCGCGATGATGTAAAGATTTCTACCCGCTACATAACTACACCTACAGCAGATGTAGTGGCCAATATTTATCAACCACCTGGTGTTGGTCCTCATAACGGCATGGCATATTTCCACGGCGGCGGATGGGCCTTTAATTACATCAATAAATACGATGCTCAATTACAGGATTTGGCAGCTCGGACTAATTCAGTGATTATTGCCATCAATTATCAAAAGGCACCAGAGCATAAGTATCCAATTCCATTTGATGATTGTTATACAGCTTTTGTCTGGTTACACGAGCACGCTGAAGAATTTAACATTGATACAAAGAAGATCGGTATTGGTGGAGATAGTGCTGGTGGAAATCTCGCTTCTGGAGTTGCACAGAAGATTCGGGATGTAAATCAACACCATCTTGCCTATCAGATGCTTATTTATCCTTGCAATGGGCTGGATTTTGAAACTAAGTCATACCTGGCTAACGCCGATGATTATGGTCTGACTCGTAACAACATGATGTGGCTCTGGGAGTTGTATCTCAACGGTCCGCAGGATTTTAGTGACCCATATGCGGTTCCACTCAATGCAACCAATTTTGAAGGGTTAGCCCCTGCCATACTCTTCACAGCCGAGTACGACGTATTGCATGATGATGGAGTGCTCTACGCTAAAAAGTTATCGGATGCGGGAGTTCCGGTTATTTACAAGGATTACCTCGGAATGATTCACGGATTCTTTAACTACGGCAGCGTCATCGATGAAGGTATTGCCGCTCGGAGTTTTCTCGTCGATTCTATTAATCAGATTCTGCGGGGATAAGATGCCATCGAACCTTAAGGGAATGACCTGGGATCACCCTCGAGGTCTCGACTCTGTCGTCAACTCAAATCAACTTTTATTGAATGAGATCGGTATAACGGTCGATTGGGATGCCAGATCGCTTTTAGCCTTTGGCGATCAACCAATCGTCGAGTTCTACAACGACTATGACCTGATGATCATCGATCATCCCCACGTTCCTGATGCGGTCCACGCCGAGGCCGTTGTGGCCTTCGATGAGCTGCTGAGTGACGAGGAATTAGAGCTGTTGAGCAAGACATCCGTTGGTCAATCTCACGCGAGCTATCAATATCGCGGGAGCCAGTGGGCGCTGGCGATAGATACGGCAGCGCAAGTCTCTGCCTATAGACCCGATAAGGCAGATCGCGCGCCAATTTATTGGGACGAGGTTCTGGATTTTGCAGCGGCAGGAACTGTGCTCTGGGCACAGAAACCAGTCGATGCTTACAGCACGTTCGCTACGTTAATGGCGCAACGCGAGGCGCCATTAACGAGCGCGGGTAGATTCATTAATAAAGAGGTAGCAGCAGAAGTCTTGGGGTTCATGGTCGAGCTCTCTGCCAAGGTTCCTGACTTCTGCCTGTCCAGTAATCCCATAGATATCGCCGAAATCTTGGCGCGTGATGAGGGTTACACCTATGGAGTCTGTATGTACGGGTATAGCAACTACTCTCGTGCGGGCTTCCGAGAGCGCCTTTTGGCTTATGACGATGTGCCCTCCTTCGACGGTCAGGCAGCCGGATCTCAATTAGGCGGCGCTGGGATAGCGGTTTCGAGTAAATCAAAGGATCCAGAGCGTGCGGCACAGATCGCATTATTGCTCTCCTCGCCAGATATTCAATCGACCGCCTACATGCAAGCGGGCGGACAGCCTGGAAATCTAGTCGCTTGGAAGAGCGCTCAAGCCAATCAGTTCACTCATAACTTCTTCATCAATACCTTGCGTACTTTGGAGCGGGCATGGGTAAGGCCCAGGATCTTTGGTTGGCCAGAAGTTCAGTTCGCCTCTTCGCAGATCATCCATCGAGTTCTCACCGAGAAGCGGTTTAGTGCTCAAGATTTAGGTGCAATTGAGAGCACCTACGCACTTCATATCAAGGAGTCGGTATGAGACAGATATGGAGTGAATTTGTTATTGGAAGTAAGCGGGTTGGACCAACTCGCACTATCACCGCGGATGACATTTTGATTCACGCTAAAGAGACTGGTGATTTCTATCCGCATCACATGGATGCAGAATGGTGCGCAACGCAACCATTTAAGAAGCGAATGGCTCATGGAACTTTGGTGCTATCGGTTGCGGTAGGTTCGCTCGCCGATGAGATCAATGAAGCGGCGATGAGTTATGGATATGACAGAGTGCGCTTTATAGCTCCGGTGTATATCGATGACACCATACAAGCCCATTCTGAGATCGTGGCTCAGCGTGAACATGTTAAGAATCCCGAAAAGTATGGATTTATCGATGAGAACGTCGTTGTAACCAATCAGAATAATGAGACTGTAATGGCATTTACACATATCTATTTGGTGGATAAATCATGAGCACAATTTCATTACACCCAGCGGTCCGTTCCGCAATGATCTCCGACTCCCTCGATCTGATCGGGATTCGGAATAATGTAATGAGCAAAGAGATCAGACCTTTAGATCGTGGTATGAAGGTAACGGGTTATGCCGCAACTATTGAGTTTGAACCCTCGGAGGAGTTTGATCCCAATGACCCTTACGGACCAGCAATTGAATATCTAGATTCGCTGCAACGAGGTGAGGTGGCGATTGTTGCAACGGGTCAGAGCACTCGATCAGCATTCTGGGGAGAGTTGTTTTCAACAGCTGCACTTCGACGCGGAGCAACCGGGGTTGTATGTGATGGTCCGCTACGCGATGTCAATGAGATATTTGAGGTTGGTTTTAACGCATTTGGTGTCGGCACTCTTCCTTACGACTACAAAGGTCGAATGCGCGTGAGCAAGGTTCGCGGAGAGGTCGTGTGTGGAGGAGTCGCGGTCTCTCCGGGAGATTTCATCATTGCCGATATCGATGGGGTGGTTGTGGTGCCTGCATTCGCTATTGAAAAAGTCTTTACCGCTGCCAACGCGAGAGCACAGGGCGAAAACCACGTATTAGCTGATTTAAAGGCGGGCAGTACCGTCCGCGAAGCCTGGGATAAGCACCATCTACTCTAGAGAAGGGGTAACACATTATGAGCAGTCACGAATTAATTGATTCACACCAGCACTTGTGGGTGATGAGCGAGCGTGCGTACGACTGGATCGAGCCCTCATATGGAGTTATTTACGATGACTTCACTCCAGAAAGGCTCGAACCCGAGATCGGGCCATCCGGAGTTACCGGGAGCGTTCTCGTACAAGCGGCTGATACTTACGAAGATACCTTTTATATGTTAGATATTGCTCACAAATATAAATTTGTTCGTGGCGTCGTGGGTTTCATTCCGTTAGATCGCACCGCAGAAGCCGCCAGAGCGCTCAAGATCTTCTCAAAAGACAATTACTTCAAAGGCGTGCGAAATTTGACCCATAATTACGCAGATAAGAAATATGAGTCAGATGACAAGTGGATCTTGCGTCCCGCAGTTCTAGATACCCTAGCGATTGTTGAGGAGAGCGGACTTGCCTTTGATTATGTGGTCGTTAATGAGGCGCATCTAGCCAACGTTTCGATTTTGGCAAAGAAATTCCCACGTCTCAAGATTGTGATCGATCATTTCGGTAAACCAAATATCGCTGGCAAGGTAATGGAGCCTTGGGCGGGACAGATGTCGGAGCTTGGTGAGTTCGATAACGTTTATGGAAAGTTCTCGGGACTTAATACCGCATCTGCTGCGGGATGGACTGTAGCCGATTGGCAGCCTTACGTAGATCACATGGTGAAGAGTTTTGGAGCGCACCGCATCTTGATGGGGGGCGATTGGCCAGTTATCACTTTGATGAATAACTACGTTGATGTGTGGAGGGCTCAGGTAGCGGCGGTTGCAAACTACAGCGAGAAAGATCAAGAGTGGATTAAGAGCAAGACCGCAATTGAAGTCTATGGATTGAAGGGATAAACCATGCAACGTTATGCATCAGTTATTGGAATGAAGCCCGAGCATCGGGAAGAGTATGAGCGTTTACATGCCGATGTATGGCCCGACGTTCTCAAGCAGATTTACCAGAGCAATATTCGCAACTACTCCATCTATCGATATGGCGAGCTTCTATTTTCTTACTTTGAGTATGTAGGAGATGATTTCGAAGGAGATATGGCGAAGATGGCGGAGGATCCAACCACTCAACGTTGGTGGGATATCTGCAAGCCACTGCAAACACCGGTCGCAGATCGCAAGCCAGGTGAGTGGTGGTCTGATATCCCTGAGATCTTTCACGTCGATTAAATAACTACTTATAAGGAGATAATGTGATTACCCGCCAGCCCCGCCCAGAACTTCCCCTCGACGGGATTTTGGTTCTCGATTTCTCGCAATTTTTGGCGGGACCTGTCGCGGCGATGCGCTTGGCAGATCTAGGCGCACGAGTAATTAAGATCGAACGCCCCGGTTCTGGAGATATCGGTCGAACCCTGGCCTTTGCAGGGCTAGAAAGTGACGGGGACACTCTCTCCTTCCACATCATGAATCGCAACAAGGAGAGCTTCGCCGCCGACCTAAAGAGCGATGACGATAAGGCCGAGGTCTGGGAACTCATTAAACAGGCTGATGTCATCATTCAAAACTTCCGTCCCGGAGTGATCGAGCGACTGGGCTTTGGGTATGAGGATGTCAAGAAGGTTAATCCAGGGATCATTTACGCAAGTGCCTCTGGTTACGGCGCTACAGGACCTTGGAAGGATCGTCCGGGCCAAGATCTATTAGCGCAATCGATCTCTGGTTTCCCTTGGCTCAATGGCTCTAAAGATATGCCACCTATTCCAGTTGGAATCGCAGTAGCCGATATCTTCACCTCAGCCCATATCGCGCAAGGAGTTACTGCACTGCTACTTCGCCGAGAGCGCACAGGTGTAGGTGGTCACGTTGAGTCTAGCCTCATTGAATCGATGCTCGACCTGCAATTTGAACTGCTGAGCGCTCATATGTTTGATCAGGATGTAGTGGTGAATCGTGGAGCTAAGAACTCTGCCCATGCATTTCTACCTGCTCCATATGGTCTCTATGCGACGAGCAATGGATACATTGCGATTGCGATGAATCCGATTCCTAAAATTGGCGAGTTACTTGGAATCGACTTCTCTGGATACTCCGATCCAAATACCTGGTGGTCTCATCAAGAGGAGATCATGCGAATTCTGACGGAGAAACTAGCTACCAATACGACCGAGCATTGGCTTGAGATTTTGGATGGTGCCGATGTGTGGTGCGCACCTGTACTTACTCTTCCAGAGCTGGTAAATCATGAGGGATTCAAAGAGTTAGACATGATGCAACAGACCACACGCAGCTCGAGTGACGGCAGCACCCAAATTTCAATAGCTACTACTAGATCGCCGTTACGTATTGATGGTCGACCTTTAAAGAGTGGCAAAGGTGCTCCACATGTTGGGGAAGACACCGCAAAAATTCGTGAAGAGTTGCTTAAGGGGGAGTAATGCAAAATCCAAATCCAGATCCAACCGCTAGATATCAAGTTCCGGTATGGAATCAAGATGTGAAGTTGTATGAGGACTATAAAGTAGGCGAAGTTGATCGCTCTATCAGAAGGACGATATCAGAGGGTGAGGTGATGCTCTTTAGTTCACTTCTGGTTGATCTCCACCCCTATGTAGCGGATGACAAGTGGGCCCGTGAAGAAGGACTGTTTGGTAGAAGGATTGTCCCCGGAGCGCTGGTCTTTAGTTATGGAATGGGTTTATTTGCGCACAACAATGTAAATACCTTTTCTTATGGCTACGACAGATTGCGATTCATTAAGCCAGTATTTATTGGTGACACGATCTACGCCATGCGCACGCTCCTAGAGAAGACCCCGAAGTACGAAAATATGGGGCTCTTCCGAGTGAGCTACGAGGTCTTTCGTGCCGATAATGAGGAGTTAGTTCTCTACACCGAGCACCTGCAGACCGTCCTTTATCGCACCTCGCAACAAGAGAATCAGGCTCAATCATGATTGATCTATTTAAGGATGTCTCGGAATTCTGCAGCTTTGAGATTGCAGATGCACACAAAGTTCCGATTGCAATTATCGGAGCAGGGGGAATTGTCGATGGAGCTCACCTTCCGGCATACAAGATTGCCGGAGTTGAGGTGATCGGAATTTTTGATGTGGATCAGGCTAAAGCCAAGGATGTTGCCGAGCGTCACGGTATTCCCAAGGTTTATGGTTCTCTTGAAGAACTACTTGCAGATCCAAAATCTGTCATCGTGGATATTGCGGTTCCAGCTGCTCTCCAGCCGGCGATCTTCTACCAAGTGGCTGCGGCAAAGAAACATATACTGGCGCAGAAACCGATGGCCACGACCGTTGCCGATGGGCTGAAGATGGCGAAGGTCGTTGAAGATAACGGAATCATCGCTGCGGTAAATCATCAACTCCGCTTTGAAGAGGGCATGGCTGCCGCCTACAGAATGGTGGAGCTGGGATGGGTCGGAAAAGTCACCAATGTAACGATTGAGGTCAACCTCGTTACACCGTGGGAGATGTGGCCTTGGGCTAGGGATTTAGAACGCTTAGAGATCATGCTCCACTCAATTCATTATCACGATGTTATTCGTTGGTTCTTGGGTGAACCTAATGCCGTCTTCTGCGTTGCAGGTCGGACGCACGGTCAGTACCCAATCGGTGAGACTCGCACCATCAGTACCTACGCATACGACGAAGGCGTTACAGCGCTCGTTCATGCCAACCACATCAATCGTGGCGGAGATAATCGCGCCGAGTTCCGCATCGATGGCGATCGTGGCTCCATACGAGGAACTCTTGGTCTCTTGTATGACTATCCCGTTGGACGCGTTGATACTCTGGAAGTTAATTCGCAGGTTGTACCGACTGATGGATGGACGCCATACCCAGTGACCACGCGTTGGTTCCCGGATGCATTCCGAGGAACTATCGGATCTGTCATGCGCGCTATTGCAATAGGTGCACCACTACGGACAAGCGTTGCCGATACGGTTGGAACTCTGCGGTTGGTAGAAGCGCTCTACCAATCGATGGATACTGGTTTAAGCGTCAAGCTTGGTAATCAATAACCTTTGAGGTGATCTCACCGATTCCGGCGATACCGGTCTCAATGAGTTGACCTGCACGTAAGTATTTCGTTGGGTTGAAGCCCATACCTACTCCACCAGGTGTTCCAGTATTAATTACATCTCCAGGGAATAACTCCATGAACTGCGAGATGTACCAGACCAGATGATCGATTCCGAAGAGCAAATCTGAGGTATGTGAATCTTGACGAACCTCGCCATCGATCTTGCACCAGATATGCAGGTTAGATGCATTGATGGAATCCGCTGTCACGATTACGGGACCCATGGGATTGAAGTTCGGGAAAGACTTTCCCTTTACCCATTGCCCTGAACGCTCCAATTGCCAGTGGCGCTCGCTAATATCTTGCGAGATGCTGTAACCCAATATGTGCTTCTTAGATTCTTCAGGACTCTTCAAGTAGAGAGCGCGCTTACCAATCACAACCGCAAGCTCTACCTCGTAGTCTGTGGCGGTACTTCCTGGTGGGATGACGACATCATCATTCGGCCCAATGAATGAATCTGGTGCCTTCATGAAGATAATGGGTTCGGCAGGAGTTGCTGCGTTTGTCTCGGCAATGTGCTTCACATAGTTGAGCCCCACGCAGATCAGCTTGGTAGGACGTGTGAGGGGAGCGCCAATCCTCTCCGAACCAAACTCTGTGCTCTCTAGTTTCGAGAGGTCAGCCATACTGACCTTGGCGACGGCGCCATTCTCTAGTGATTCACGGCTCCAGTCCCCGATTAACGAATCAACAAAATAGGCGCGATCATGTTCGACGACTACCGGACGCTCTTTACCGACTGCGCCAACTCGAGCTATTTTCATATTCCCCCGCCTAGTTGTGATTTATTGTGGAAGTCTGCCTAAGCCTTGATGTGTTTGCAAAATACGTACATGTCTTGACTCCAACTCTTCTAACGAGTTAACGCCGAGCAATTTCATGTTGCGAATGATCTGAGTTTTGAGAATTTCTAAGGCGCGTTCAACACCTTGTTGTCCACCTGCCATTAAGCCATATAAGTAAGCGCGACCGATATAAGTGAAGTCAGCTCCCAGGGCAATCGCAGCCAGAATATCGGCGCCATGCATGATGCCAGTATCTAAATGAATTTCGGCATCGCCTTTGAGTTCTCGCTTTACATCAACTAAGAGATGAAGTGGAACTGGTGCACGATCGAGTTGGCGACCACCGTGGTTGGAGAGCAAGATCGCATCTGCTCCCGCCTTCGCTGCGTTCTTAGCATCATCCAATGTTTGGATTCCCTTAACGGTGAGCTTGCCCTTCCACTGCTTCCTAATCCATTTCAGATCTTCAAAGGTCATGGATGGGTCAAACATAAAATCGAGAAGTTCAGCAACGGTTCCGTTCCAATTAGACATCGAGGCGAAACTAATTCCAGGTGTAGTAAGAAAATTAATCCACCACTCAGGTTTTGGAATGGCATCGGCCAAAGTCTTTCCGGTCAAGCGAGGGGGAATCGTTAATCCGTTACGAACATCGCGCAGCCGCGCACCTGCAACAGGAACGTCAACGGTCAGCAGAAGATGATCGACGCCAGCAGCTTCAGCGCGGCGCACTAACTCCATGCTTCGATCGCGGTCTTTCCACATATACAACTGGAACCAATTGGTGCCAGCTGGCGCAGCAGCGACAACATCTTCCACGGTGGTTGTACCGAGTGTGGAGAGCGTGAAGGGGATTCCATATTTGGCTGCAGCTCGTGCACCTGCTCGCTCACCCTCGGTGTGCATCATGCGCGTGAAGCCGGTTGGGGCGATGCCGACCGGCAGAGCGAACTTCTTACCCAAGACCTCGCAGGAGGTGTCGAGGGTGCTTACATCTTTAAGAATGTTGGGGCGAAACTCCAGATCTAAAAAGGCTTGGCGAGCGCGCTCCAGCGTTACCTCTGATTCGGCAGAGCCATCTGTGTAATCAAAGGGACCTTGGGGGGTGCGCTTCTTAGCAATTTCACGCAGATCCCAGATGGTTAGCGCGCTAGCGAGGCGGCGCTCCTTGCGGTGCAGAGTTGGCCCGGTGAATTTCAGGAGGGGGGCAAGCTCGGAGACCTTGGGAAACTGCCGTTTTACATTAGGAATTTCCACGCCTACGCCTCCTCAGGTAATTCGAAAATCATATAGGATTATTGGGTATTAGTAAACGAACCCGAGTGAGGGGCTGCTCACACCTGCCACTAATTTTCTGAGGCTAGATCACGACCCTTAATCGTTGTAGGGATACTCACCTCTGTCTGGGCTGGTGCAAAAGGACCCTCATAGGTCGGAAGATTGGCGAACCTGGCGACCTCTAGAGTCAGTGAGATCTTCGCTCCCGGTGCTAAATCCACCTGCAGGTGAGCTCCATTTACGGCACTTTTAACACCAGAGTGATCGGTCGCGCTGATGATCTGATGTTCTGCAAACGCTCCCGCTTGAATCATCGTGCTTTGTGCGGTGGTCGGTGAGATATTCACCAGAGTGAGTTCGACCGTATTCGCGGTTATCTTCGAAACTAGCGCAGCTACATCGGCGGGCAAACCTGGACGCTTCTTCTCTGCGTCAAAGTAGCGCACTGCTACGTGAAGATGCCCACCGTGATATGCCGGCATCGGGCCACCTAGCGTGAGATGCACCAGCGCTTCAAGAATTGCTGGTTGCAATATCTGCCAATCATGAATCGACATCGCCTCGCGATAATGATCCATCGTGTATGGATCCCACTCTGCGCTGCGGAAGCGATCGATTTGGAAATTAACGGCGTCAATATTGTTCTGCAAAATTCTCTCTGGGTAGTCAGGCATATATCCGCGGATGTATCCATACCAAGCAGCAGTGTGCTGTGGTCTGGCGCTTCCAAGAACATAACCTTCAGTAGAGATGACCTCGTTGCTGGCATCCCAACCTCGCTCTACGCGTTGTGCATCGGCTTCATCCTGCGAGATGTTCCAAACAATTATTGGATCAATGGCGCGTTGGATTCTAAAGTCACGCCAGCCTGCATCGAAGTGGCGGTTAGGAACTTTGATGACGCCATCTTCTTCAATACGCATCTGCCACAGGAAGTCGAGCTGCGAACGCACCAAATCTAGATGCCTCATATCGCCTTGAGTAAGTAGTACTGCATTTGCTCCAGCAACCGTGAGAGGTTCCAAGATAGTCATAGCTCCATGCGGCCAACGCCATCCGTAGTACCCACCCCACCACTTACCATCGTTATAAGTACCTATGGCTCCATCTAGTCCAATGTTGTCCGGGATGATTCCGCCATTACGCGCCGTACGCTCTTCCCAAGCCGCCAGATACTGCAATGTCCACTCTTTATATTTTTCCTCGTGGTTATACATGAATGCATGTGTGGCTAATCCTGTAGCGGTGAGATTGACGGGAACATCTCCCATTCCCATTCGTTCATTTATCTTCTCGAGGATTTCGCGATAGATCTTGTTATCGTGCCAAGGCGTGCGCTTTTGATATGGATCTTGACCGGTTAAATCTTCAAAAGGAGGTAGGTACTCCTCCAAGATCTGTCGGTTCGGTCCCCAGTCTTCCCAGGTGTGGATGTAGTGAGCACCACCGCTTCCATTGATCGGAGCTTTAATTATTTTATGATTCGGATCCCAATTATCTACATTGGGGTTTTCACCGGTATAGAGCGCGGCAAATTTCTTGGTGCGTTGCCGATCCTTTAATACATGAGGATTTGCCAGGGCGAACCAATAGAAACCAAGTAGCGCTTCGCCATGGTGCATCCAGTCATACGCATTATCAAATTCATCAACCACTTGACCGTATTCGGTCCACTGCCATGTGATTGCATCCCAGATTTCGCGGTGGCGTTTATCGAGGCGAGGATCGCCACCCATTATGTAATGGAGAGTGAAATTCATAAATCCCTCGTAGGGATCATCTGAACCATCAAAGCCTGGCCACTCGCTACGCCAGATCAAGGTGTTATCTGAGTTGGTGTAGCGATCGGCAAACTCGAGTGAAGAGTCATCAATCAACTTAATCAGCGCTCGCTCCAGTACCGCCCACTCTGGAATATCGCCAACCTGGTGAGCGCTGATTTTTGGAATTGAATGGGAAGTGGTCACCGGAAGCCCTTCGCTAGTTCCTCAAAATCCTATATGATTTTTACATGCACGACAAGGGATTAGATCCATCCACGCTCACCGCGATCATCACAGGTGGGACGACTGGCATTGGCCGGGCTACCGCTCGGGAGTTAGCCGATCGTGGATACAACCTGCTCTTAGTGGGTCAAGAGGATCCCTACTTATTAGAGAGAGAACTCTTGGATCGTGGGGCAATTGCCCGATTTATGCAGGTTGATTTAATCAGAGCAGAAGAGGCAGCAAAGCAGATAGTCGCCGCTGCATTGGAGATCTTTCATCGGATCGATCTTGTGGTTAATTGCGCTGGAGTGATCAGTCATAAAGATGTTGAAGAGGTAACCGAGAAGGATTGGGACCGGATCTTTGCCGTTAATCTCAAAGCGGCATTCTTTTTAGCCCAGCAAGCCTTTCCCCATTTAGAGCTTACCCGCGGAAATATCATCAATGTTTCATCGACCAATGCCATTCGTCCGGCAAGCCGAAATCAACTCTATGACTCCCTCAAAGCCGCGCTCAATAATTTAACCCAAGGTTTGGCGCTGGATTTCCGTGACTCAGGCGTGCGGGTTAATGCAGTGATGCCCAGCGGAGTACGCACCCCATTAGCCGAAGAATGGTTGCACAAATATCTAGGTAGAGCTCCGGCCAAGGCCGATTTTGATATTCCTTCACTTGCCCAACCTGAGCAGATTGCAACGGTTATCGCCGCGCTCGCCAGCAAGGATATGGCTTGGGTGAACGGGGTAACCCTGGCTGCCGATGGTGGCTTTGGGTTGTAGCATACAAATGTGAATAATATTGAAGCGTTTAATAATCATCTCCCTGTAAAAGTTCGATTCGGTGAAGGAAAGGCGGCGACACTCGCCGATGTGATTGCGGAGTTCAACGCAACGCGAGTCTTCCTGATGGTCGATGAGGGAATCGAAAAATTTAATCCCGCCGCTAAGGCCTGCGTGGATGCGCTCACCTCGAACTCACACTTAACTGTTACAACTTTTGAGAAACCTGCTGGCGAACCTACGATCGATATGGTTGATGACGCTACTAAGGCGCTCACCGCTTCAAAGGCAGAGGTTGTAGTCGCACTCGGTGGAGGATCGGTTATCGATACTGCAAAAGCAGCGCGCTTGTGTTCTCAACTCGGAATCACCTTCCGTGAATTCCAATCAAAACCTGCTCAATACCCCGTACCTACCGTCGCATTGATCGCGCTTCCTACATCAGCCGGAACCGGTTCAGAAGTATCCGGTGGTTCAGTAATTTCAGATCCTGCTGCTGGTCGCAAAGCAGGTATTGCAAATGGCAACTTGCGCGCACAAGTTGCGATCGTCGATCCAGTCTTGACCTACAGCATGCCTCCATCGATGACCGCCAACACTGGTATCGATGCGCTTGCTCAGGCAATCGCAGGCATCATTGCTAAGTGCAGCACTCCAATCGGAGATGCAATTGGTTACGAAGCGATTCGCATGATGACGCCAGCACTTGTTGCCGCTTATAAAGATGGCACTAATAAAGAGGCACGCGCAGGAATGGCAGCGGGCAGCATGATGGCCGGCCTCACCATGAATATTTCTGATTGCACCGCTGAGCACTCATTGGGTCAAGCAATCGGTGGACTTAAGCACGTGCCACATGGTTTAACTATTGGGCTTGTTCTCGCCGAAACCCTTACTCGTGAAGCTCGCGTAGTCCCCGAGAAAATGGAGCGCGTTGCCGATGCCATGGGCGAGCCCGATGATGGCAGCAAAGATGGTTCCCGCGCGGTGCGTGCTGTCAGCAGAATCTTGGCAGAGCTCAACTTCCCGGTTCTCTCCAGCCTTGGCTTTGTGGAGTCCGATATCGATAACTTGGCAGATATTGCTCTGGAAGATTTCTTCATCACCATGGCGCCAAAGCCTTGGAGTAAGCAAGAGGTCGTCGATGCATTCATGTCAGCGCTTAAGTTGGAGTCTCGCGTCGCTTAACCGCTCGTTGTGACTCTCGGGTATTTAAGCCATACCTGTAAAGTGCCTTCGTACAATCTCCACAAGAGTTTCAATAGAAGAGGTCACCTTGCCGCATTACAAGATCGCCATTGTTGGCGCAGGTCCCGCTGGTTATTTCACCGCTCAGGCGTTGCAAAATGCGCAGAGTGAGGAGCTCACCTTCTCTATAGATATGTTTGAGAGGCTCCCCACGATGTGGGGACTTGTTCGCTCAGGAGTTGCTCCCGATCACCCAAAGATTAAGACCGTTGCAAAAGTTTTCGAGAAGGTAGCGGCTGAACCCAACTTCCGCCTCTTTGGAAATGTCGAGGTCGGTCGAGATTTAGATATCGAAGAGATCTGCCCACGTTATGACGCAGTGGTGATGTGCACTGGTTCGAGCCTCGGCAAGAAGTTGGGTATTCCTGGAGAAGAACTACCAGGCTCGCTCTCTGCCGCTGAGTTCGTGCCTTGGTATAACGGACATCCTGATTATGTGAATGTACAGGTTCCACTCGATGGAGATACGGCTGTTGTGATCGGCGCAGGTAACGTAGCGATGGATTGCGCTCGCATGCTAGGTATCAACCCTATTGAGCTTGATACAACAGATACCGCCGAGCACGCACTCGCTGCACTCCACGCAAGCAAGATTCGACATGTGTATATCGCAGGTCGGCGTGGGCCTGAACACGCCGCCTTCACAGCTCCCGAGCTACGCGAGCTTCCTAAGTTGGAACATACAAATGTTGTTATTGACGCTGGTTCAGTTCATGCCGCACACGAACGAGCAGAGGCTGCAGGTGAGATCGAGAAGCACCTTGCTTCGAACTTGGAAGCATGGCGCTTGATCGCCGAGCATCCTCACGGTGGACATGAGCGCACTATGGAGTTCCGTTTTCTCTCAACCCCCAAGGAGATTAAGGGAGTTGACCGTGTTGAAGAAGTCGTCTTTGGAATCAATGAAGTTAGAGATGGAAAAGTTGTTGATACCGGCGAGACATATTCGATTAAGACCAACCTTGTTATAAGTGCAATCGGCTACTACGCCGATCACATCAAGGGAATCTCGGTTCGTGACGGCAAGATCGAAAATGACAATGGGCGAGTACTAGGCACCAATATTTACACCGTAGGTTGGGCAAAGCGTGGTCCTTCAGGTGTTATCGGCACTAATAAGAGCGATGCCTCAGATGTTGTAAAACTTTTGATCGAAGACCTGGATCCAGAACCAAAGAATGGTGGGGATATCACCGTTGTGATCCCGCAAGCGATCACGATCATCGATCAAGCAGGCTGGGCGAAGATAAACGCTGCTGAGATCGCTGCGGGTGAGCCATTAGGTAAGCCTCGCGTCAAAGAAGTGGATATCGCAAAACTTATTGCTCTTGCCGAATAACGTACCTCGAGCCTGCAGCCAAAGCTAAGCCCAGCGCAGCGGGAACCAGCATGGCCCAACGCAAGGTGATTGCTTCTGAGATGTAACCCATGATCGGTGGACCAACAACAAAGCCAAAGTAGGAGATTCCCGAAACAGTTGCCACCGCTTCCGATGGTGCGATAGTTCCCGAGAATTTGTGAATCGCGATGGTTCCTGCTTCGCTGTAAATCATTGGAATAACGATGCACATTCCCATTCCAAGGAATACCCATCCAAAGATCTCTCCACCAATTCCGCCGATGAGCAACCCTGAGGCAAGTCCGGTACCCGCAATCAAACCACCAAAGAAAAGTAATTGCCCTGGACCGAATTTGTGAGCTAATCGATCGCCCAGGAAACGTCCTGTAACCATGGTTATCGAAAAGCAGATGTACGGGAGCGTTCCTATGAAAGGAGAGGTATGGAAGGTCGTTCGAGCCAAAACCCCGCCCCAGTCACCGGCTGAGCCTTCACCGATTGAGGCTGACATTCCCAACAACCCCATGACCCAGAAAATGGTGGGACGTTTAGGACGCTTATGTTTACGTGGTTCCTGTTGATCACTCGATGCAGGTAGGAATCGAGATTTCATAAAATAGAGCACGATAATAAATAGAACCGATACCGAACACTCCTGAATAATCTCTTTGACGTGGCCTTGAGCCATCAACCCACCAATTGCACTTCCGGCTAGGGCTCCTACTGAATACAAGGCATGGAAGGTACTCATAACGCGGCGTTTAAAACGTTGTTCTAGCGTTACAGCATGAGTATTCATTGCGACATCTTGGAGCGCAATGGAATATCCAAAGAGATACAAGGTGATGCAGAAAGTTATGTAGTTAAAAGAGAGTCCCACTAATGGCATCGCCAGAATGATCGAAAGAGATCCAAGTATTGTGACTCGAGCGCTTCCATGTTTGGCTGACCATCGTCCGCTTGGTCCAAGCGCTGTTAAAACACCAGCCGCCAATAGAAAGAGAGCCATACCTAATGCGCCGTTGCTAATTTTCAAATGAAATTTATAGTCTGGTAGTTGCGAGACCAGAACTCCTACCGAAAAACCATTCATCATGAATGCCAGAGTTGTCGCCAAGCGGGCTCTGGTTAATTCATTTTGACTCACGGTTGGATAGTACGGAATGTGCCCTATTTATATGCCAAATTTGCTGGTTTTGGGCTCTCGCCCCTCAGCAGGTAGTATTCACTCTCTCAACCGGCGCTTGTAGCTCAACGGATAGAGCATCTGACTACGGATCAGAAGGTTAGGGGTTCGAATCCCTTCAAGCGCACTTTGTGATGTGTCGGGACATCGTTGACAGATGTGGCGAGACATCCTTGACACTTCACTTTGGCTTTCTAGACCTCTTTGTCATCTCATCTACTAAGTAGTTGGTCCAGTAAGTTCTTGTTGGTTCGATCTCATGCTTGGAGAGAACCTCTCCAGTCTTTTTCTCAACTACTGAAACTCTGTAGTGATCGACCACGACAAAAACTTTCTTGAAATGATGTTCGATTCCAACGCCAAGGTGATGCATCTTGCCGGCTCGTCGTAGTGAGAGTTTTCCAAATTGATCCACGCTGTCATGGCGGACTCGATAGTGCTCTTTATCCTTTGCCTCTTTGGGAGTTGCTTTCACCGTTGCCTCATAGGAGCTCTGTGGAGTTTTCATTGCAAGTGCCTTATGTGGTCTCTTGGTGTTATAGATAATTCGAAACTCATCAAGCTGGCGCTGTAGTTCTTTGAGATCGTGCGCCGCCTCTTGCTCTGTGAGCCACTTCTTCAGTGTCTGGTGGAAGCGTTCGATCTTGCCTTGTGTCTCTGGATGTCCAGGAGAACCATTCTTCTGGACTATCTCCAGTTCTGAGAGGAGATATTCAAATCCATTTTTGCCCTTCACAAAACGGGAGGTATAGACATTGCCATTATCTGTAAGCGTTGAAAATGGCGTCCCGTAAGTGTTTCGACACTCGTTGAATGTATCAATGACAATCTTGCCGGTTATGGCTTTATAGGCTGAGCAATAGAGCAACAACCTTGAGTGGTCATCGAGCCAATTGATAATCTCAACATCACTTCCATCTTTAAGTCGCCAATGGGTGAAATCAGATTGCCAGGTCTCATTGGGTTGCACCGCTTCAAAGCGGGTGATGTAAGCCTTAGGACGTTTAGATGGTGTTGGTGTTACTAGCCCTGCAGCACGCAAGATGCGCCAGATGGTGGAGAGAGCTGGAACGCGTAACTGCGATTGGCCTAAATGCCAGGCAATAGATGCGGCTCCGGCATCTAGACCTTGGGAGAGTAGATCTCTTCTCAATCGGATGATCTCATCGCGTTGTTCCGCAGTGAGGGCTCGTGGGTTGCTCTTCGGTCGCCTGGAGCCAGGCTCTAACGCCTCAAGGCCACCTGCTCTGTAGCGGGCGAGGAGTTGATAGATCCACTGCCGGCTCACCCCAAAGCGAGCAGCTGCCTGCGTAGGAGTTAAGCCATCATGGAGCAGGCTCAAGACAATGACTT
>Ga0364859_10162_pt1 | contig 47761 bp, 28 predicted proteins | sample ExccelAu500001D3_FD_206911 | JGI IMG/M metagenome (GOLD analysis project Ga0364859, IMG submission 206911) | Enriched cells from Trout Bog Lake Hypolimnion, Wisconsin, USA - BchlTB.Aug20.5000.01 .D3 | ecosystem: Environmental > Aquatic > Freshwater > Lake > Hypolimnion/Profundal zone | place: USA... | reverse complement strand
GCCTCAAATGACCGACGACCTTAAGAAGGTTATTGAGCTCATTAAGTACAGGTATGGACAAAACTCCAGTGTGTTTATTTTGGGACATAGTTTTGGAGGCCTTTTAACCGCCTCATTTATAACAACCGACCAAAATCAATCGATGGTGAAAGGCTGGATTATGGTGGATGGTTCACATAATTACCCACTGAACGATACCCTTACGAGACTAATGCTTTTAAAGGTGGGCCAGCAACAGATTGACTCGAACAAACATGTTTCAGATTGGCAGCTGATTATAAGCTATTGCAATGCCCATCCGGGTAATTTCACGCTTAAAGAATCTGATCAGCTGGAGAATTATGCAGAAAAAGCAGAAACCTATATTCCGGAAGTTAATCAATTTAATCTTATAGCTGCAATGGAGGCAATTTCAATAGAGGATGATTTACCAATCACCTCTATTTTATTCAATTACCTATATTCAGGAAATGCAGGTTTTAATGCTGCGTTAGCTAAAACTCAATTTTCATCTTTGCTTTATAAAGTGGTCACCCCAACATTATTGCTATATGGGGAATATGATTTTATATGTCCTAAGGAGCTTGGGGAGGATATTTTGAACCGGATTACTGCAGCTGAAAAAAAAATGGTAATTTCCCCGGTTAGTGGCCACAATTTAATGTTCCAGGACGAAGTTTTATTTTGTAATGAGGTCAACGACTTTATTGCAAAATACAGATAATTTGGGTTCAATCTGACTTTACTGACCCATCCCTGTCAAGCCCAAAAGAGAGGAATCGATCTTTGTAATCACCTCCCTAAATTAAGCTTTTTAAGCCATTTAAATTTTGTATTGAATATTGTGTTTCGTACGTTTGTATCGGTCACCTAAACTTTTCATTCCTGGTCAACATTCGAATGGTACATTAAAATTAAAACGATGCTTAAATTTCATCCTGAAAATGAACAAAGAGAGGATAAATGGGCTGAGCTTACTATGCTGGTCTGTGGCACTTTTACTGCATCAACAGGAGGATTAATACTGATATTATGGTCTTTTGGGGTTTTTAACTATGTCAGCCCCGGACAAAAGCTTATTCCAATGGCTGACGAGACCGCGCTATTGTTTCTTCTATTTGGTACTGCATTTACATTCCATCCACAAGGGTTCAAAAACAAAGTAATACATATAGCGATCAACTCGGTTGGAGCTTTAATACTAATTGGTTCATTACTGATACTTGGTGATATTGGAACCGGGAATACCTTTAATTTAAGAAATTTCCTGGGGTTGCAATCTGTCATGGTGGAAAGTATCAAGGCCGGTACTATGTCATTTCTTTCGGCCATTTGTTTTATCTTAATATCCGCATCGCTTTTGATGCTCTTGCGCAAATCAAAACAAATTTCAGTCATTTTTAGTGCTCTGACTCTCTTCATAGGATACGTTGTAATTGTTGGCTATGCCTACGGTGTTCCAGTTCTCTATGGAGGCTCCACAATCCCAATGGCATTGCTCACTGCGCTATTATTTGTAATATCCTCTATTGGACTGCTAATTGCGGCAGGGAAAGAAGCTTATCCCATCAAATATTTTACAGGAAGTGCTGTCAGAGCAAGATTGTTACGAATCATGATTCCTGCGATATTTATTTTGTCCCAATTACAAGGGTTTCTGCTATCCCTGTATTCCGGGAATTTTGGCAGTTCTTTTGGACTGATAAACGGCATCTCCACCATTTTGGTACTCCTGATATCAGGAATCGTTATATTTTCGATCTCCCGTTCAATGGGTACTTCAATTGATAAAAATTTTACAGCTCTTAAAAAGGCAGAAGAGAAGATAAGTGAAAGCGAAGAGAATTTTCGCAAAATTTTTGAAAATAACTCAGCAGCAATCGCGGTAATCGAACAGGATACAACCCTGGCTATGGTTAATGACCAATATTGTAAAATGACTGGTTATAGAAAGGAAGAGGTGATTGGTAAAAGTTGGACAAAACAAATATCAACTCAGGACCAGGAACGATTAACGGAATATAATCAACAACTACTAGCTGGCCCCAATAGTTTCGAATTTACATTTTATAATAGCAATGGGGATGTAAGGTATGTAACTGTATCGGCTACAATATTATGGAATGGGAAAATATTGGCTTCATTTCTGGATGTCACTGAACGGAAAATTGAGGAACAAAAGTTATCTCATTTTGCGGCTCTGGTGGCCTCCTCTAACGCAATTATTATAAGTAAAACCCTGGATGGAATTATCACGAGCTGGAATAGCGGGGCCGAATTAGTTTATGGTTATTGTGCCTCAGAAATGATTGGTCAGCCAATTTCCAAATTGTCTCCTACAGGTTCTGATAATCAAATGATTCAAATTCTTAAAAAGATAAAAACAGGAATCTCTCTTGAACAATTTGAAACCGATCGTCAACGGAAAGACGGACAACTCATTAAGGTATCAATATCCGTTTCTCCGATAAAAAGCTGGGATGGTGAAATTATAGGTGCCTCTACGATAGGTCATGATATTACTTTGCGTAAAAAGATAGAAAAAGAACTAAACATTAAAACTGAACAATTAGTTAAACTCAATGCAGAAAAGGACAAGTTATTTTCCATTATTGCCCATGATCTGCGAAGCCCTTTCAGCGGAATTCTCGGACTGACAGAGGCAATGGCCAATGACTTGCCCAGTTTGACTCACAATGAGATTCAGGAAATATCGATAGTTCTTCATAAGTCGGTCAATAATTTATACAATTTGCTTGAAAATCTGTTGGAATGGTCATATATGCAAAGAGGCTTTACCAATTTTGATCCTGTAATATTTCTATTGCGCCCCAGAATAGATGAGAGTTTAAACCTAAGCATTGAAGCAGCTGCAAAAAAGGAGATTGAAATTGCGTTTGATATCCCGGATGATTTGCTGGTTTATTCAGATCCCACTATGTTTGGAAGTATTATTCGGAATATAACTAACAATGCAGTGAAGTTTACTCCCAGAGGAGGTAAGATAATTGTGTCTGCAAAGTCAGCTGATGGAAACAAGGTGGAAATTTCAGTTCGGGATAATGGTATCGGAATGAGTAAATATATCGTGGATAACCTTTTTTTAATTGATGTAAATACAGCCAGAAAGGGGACTGAAGGGGAATCAAGCACAGGTTTGGGGTTGATCATCTGCAAGGATTTCATTGAAAAGCATGATGGGAGATTGTGGGTGGAAAGTGAAGAGGGGAGAGGAAGTATTTTCAGGTTTACAATTCCGTCAAAACAGACCGATTAATTTTTGGCGCAAATATTAAATTAGCCATTCCCATTGGTTAAAACTCATCAGGATTGACTCAGAATTGTTTGGCCCGAGATATTATTATGGAATCAAATTGCTGATATAAAATCTGTTGCGTTTTATTTTCAAGGTTTACCGGATTCGAAACTAATCCTTAATTCAACCAATCAACAAATATCAAAAAGTCAAAAAATGTAATAATTTGACTTTTGATTTTTTTACAAAATTTTTATTTTTGCCTCCCGTATTTTAAATTATTAACTAATTAAGGAGGATTTTTACATGTCAGCACAAATTAAAAGGTTAAGACTGTTATTATCCCTGTTACTTGGGATTTTATGGTTTAACAATTACGCCATTCAAGCGGATGAAAGCGTGAATTTGTACACGCCCTATACGAAAATATCCGTTCCCCCAGGGGAGTCTGTTGATTATGCAATCGATGTAATCAATAAAAGCAAGGAACTTAAAAATGTAGATATTTCTGTCACGGGAATACCCAGGGGATGGAATTACGTCATAAAATCCGGAGGGTGGACTATCCGGCAACTCTCGGTACTTCCCGGTGAGAAAAAGAGTTTCTCCCTTAAAGTTGAGATACCTTTGAAAGTCAATAAAGGGAACTATCCTTTTAAGGTTATTGCCGGCGGATTTGATTCGATGCCCCTGATTATAAACATATCAGAGCAGGGAACCTTTAAGACCGAATTTACAACCGGGCAATCGAATATGGAAGGGCATTCCAATTCCAATTTCACCTTCAGTGCAGTCTTGAAGAATCGTACGGCAGATAAACAACTTTATGCTTTAATGGCCGATGCCCCTCGGGGATGGAACGTAACCTTTAAGGTAAGCAATCAGCAGGTAACCTCTGTAAACCCTGAGGCCAACTCCACTACCCCTGTAATTATCGAAGTAAAACCACCTGAGAAAATTGAAGCTGGCAAGTATAAAATTCCGGTTAGTGCCACAACCAACAGTTCAACCGCAATCCTTGATCTGGAGGTAGTGATAAGGGGTTCTTATTCCATGGAACTGACTACTCCTGCTGGTTTGCTGAGTACCAATATTATTGCCGGTGATTCGAAACGGGTTGAACTTTTGCTTAAGAACACCGGCTCCTCCGAGCTCAGAGATATTACGCTGCAATTTACTGCACCGGTCAACTGGGATGTCACTTTCGATCCTAAAAAAGTAGACCTGCTTCAGCCGGGTAAATCCGCACAGGTTTTTGCCACCCTAAAGGCAGACAATAAGGCAATTCCCGGAGATTACCTAACCAATATCGATGCCAAAACACCGGAAACTTCTTCCAAAGTATCCTTCAGAATCTCTGTCGAAACACCAATGCTTTGGGGTTGGATTGGGGTGTTGGTTATACTTGTCGCTCTGGGTAGCGTCTATTATCTGTTCCGTAAATATGGAAGGAGGTAAACCGTGGACGGTAATATTATCGAACTGGTCGATCTTACCAAACAGTATGGATCATTTACAGCAGTCAATGATCTCAATCTAAGCGTACGAAAAGGTGAAATATTTGGTTTGCTTGGGCCAAACGGAGCTGGCAAGTCAACCACGATCCTTATGTTGCTTGGATTAACAGAGCCGACATCCGGATCAGCCTGGGTTTGCGGGATTGATCCGACAACTAATCCAATTGCGGTAAAAAGCCGGGTTGGTTATTTACCTGAAGACGTCGGATTTTATTATAACCGGAGTGGTTTTGAAAATCTAATGTTTACCGCCCGGTTAAACCGACTTTCCGATAAGGAAGCAAAATTCAAGGTAATGCAGCTTTTGGATCGGGTAGGTTTGTCCTCCTCGTCTGAAAAAAGCACCGGTAAATATTCGCGCGGAATGCTGCAGCGACTTGGACTGGCAGACGTATTGGTCAAAAACCCCGAGGTAATTATCCTGGATGAACCTACATTAGGTCTGGATCCCACCGGAGTGCGTGAGTTCCTGGACTTAATCGTTGATCTGTGCAGAGAAGACGGTCTTACTGTCCTTTTTTCATCACACGATCTGCATCATGTTCAGCAGGTTTGCGATAGAGTAGGATTATTTATCTCCGGTAAATTGATTGCCGAAGGCGATATCCAAACCTTGTCGAAGAAACTATTTGCCCAAAGTCCATTTGTTATTGAGGTCGGTTTCTCGATGCTTGACCCTGGTTCATCTGATCAATCTGCTCTAAGCACTTCATCAGAACGGGTAATGACGGTTTTGAGAAAAATTGGAGGGATCTCTGCGGTCAATCCTAAAGAGGATTTTTATCAAATCGCTTGTGCGCACGATGCTACGCATGAAATTGCACGGGCAATTATTGAATCTGGTGCTGGATTAAACTATCTGAATAAGAAAGAATATGGACTCAATGATATTTACTACCGCTATTTCGAAGGAGGCGAAAATCATGAATAATCCGAAAAACTCCCCACACAATCTCTATGAAACCTGGCTTAACAGAACAAATGGCCTTTTTTTAGGCTTCAAAAGGTTTATACCCGGCAATGAGGATAATGCAATTCTCCATCCATTCAGGGTTATTGTAAAAAAAGAGGTGGCCGATCATGTGAGAAGCCTTCGTTTCCTGATTCTAATTGCAATTATCGCTTTAACATGCCTTGGTTCGATGTATACAGCATTATCGAACATCGATAAGGCAATAAAGCCGAACGATCCGGAAGGGACATTTTTCTTTTTGAAACTGTTTACAATATCTGATGGTACCCTCCCCTCATTTTTTGTTTTTATAAGCTTTCTGGGGCCACTACTTGGTATAAGCCTTGGATTTGATGCCATAAACTCTGAACAAAATAATGGCACACTGAGCCGTATTCTTTCCCAACCAATTTATCGTGATTATTTGCTAAACGCCAAATTTCTGGCGGCTTTAATCGTTATAAGCGTTATGTTTTTTGCGCTGGGTTTTCTGGTAATTGGTTTTGGATTGATTACGATAGGGATTCCGCCAACTTCCGAAGAGTTTCTGCGAATTGTGTTTTTTATCGTGCTAAGCATCTTTTATGTAGCCTTTTGGTTGAATTTGTCTCTATTTTTTTCGGTTAGTTTCAGGCAGCCGGCAACCTCTGCCCTCGCAGGTATTGCTGTCTGGCTATTTTTCACGGTATTCTACAGAATGATAATTAATTTAATTACCAAGTCTTTTGAACCATCTCAGTATGCTGCTGCATCTCAGATTGTCAGATTTGAAGGATTAAAAATAGGTTTATTAAGATTATTGCCCAATGAGCTTTTCAGTGAGGGCACAACGACTTTGTTAATGCCATCTGTTCGCAGCCTTGGGCCCTTGACAATGGAGCAGGTTTATGGAACCATTCCGGGGCCGCTGCCTCTTGGACAGAGTTTGTTACTCGTTTGGCCCCAGGTCACTGGTCTTATTGCAGCAACAGTTCTCTGCTTTGCTTTATCCTATGTCTCTTTCATGAGAAGAGAGATCCGGGCGAGATAGATTTACAGGTAAAAACCGGAATACTGAGCCGTCTCCAACAAAATGGGGCGGCTCTTCTTTATTGAGGATATCAGGATTCATTTTTACCGTGAAGTAACATGTCAACCGCTTCGTTGAAGGAACCGGCCGGGATAATCTCTCCCGAGTTTACAAAAAAGATCTCATCAGCATTCTCAATGGTATTTAAGCGGTGGGCTATGATTACCTGTGTGGTTGACTCAGGGAGTTTCTTAAGAATATTGTCCAGTAATTGTTCGGTAACCGTATCAATATTTGCAGTTGCTTCATCCAAAATCAACAACTCGGGTTTCCGAAGAACAGCCCGGATAAATGCAATGAGTTGTTTTTGTCCTAAGCTAATACCATCGCCAGTTGTTTGTACCAGGGTGTTCAGACCCTGATCAAATCGTTCTACTAAGCCCTCAAGTCCGGCTTCCAGAATGGCCCCTGAGAGTTGTTCGTCTGAAAAGTTCATATATCCGGAATTTCCATAGAGAATGTTGTCTCTAACAGTACCGGAAAACAGAAACGGCTCCTGAAGGATAAATCCAATTTTTCGGCTACGCTCTTCCGGGGTATACGAACGGATATCCCTTCCATCTAACAATATTGTCCCTTTGGTGGTATCGTATAATCTTGAAATGAGCGATGCGGTAGTTGTTTTGCCTCCACCAGTCGGTCCTACAAAGGCATATGTTTTACCTCGTTCAAGTTCGAAGTTTACCTTGTGCAAAACATCTTTTCCTCCCGGATATCTGAATGAAACATTCCTGAAATGAAGAAATGATTTACTTGTTTCACTCTTGGCATTTCCGATTATATGCAGGTTTGTTTCCAATGATAATAATTGAGAAATCCGGTCCCAACCAGCCAATGCCACCTGAAAGTTGGCCCATAAAGCCGCAAGTTGTCTCAAAGGGTTGTAAAAATTAGTCACATAAGCAATAAAGCTGATCAGTAACCCAATTGTAAATTGCCCCTGAACAATTAGATAAATTCCCAAAAGCAAAACAATTAACTGTCCGATATTGGCTGCCAGGGTATATACCGGCATAAAGATATTATTGGCTATGCCAGTCTGGATAGACTTGGCATAATTTTCCCCGTTGGCCTCTTCAAAACGTTTACGAAAATAGTCCCGGCGATTAAAGGCAATAATCACTTTAAAGTTGGCAAGACTCTCCTGTATCTCGGCACTTAAACCCCCGGTGCTTTTCATGCTGGCTGCATTTTTGCGTTTTACCCAGGGTGATATAATTTTAGTGAAAATCCAAACCAGTAGTGCCGGTGAAAGGGCAGCCAAACCTAAACGAAGGTTTATACTCAATAAGAAAATCCCTGCTCCGGCCATGGTGAAAATACTCCCAATAAACTGCATTAATGATTGCGAGAAGAACTGGTTAACCTTGTCTGTGTCGTTATTAATGCGTGAAATAAGATCGCCGGCTTTATTCTGGTTAAAGAAGTCGACAGGCAGCTCCTGAAGTTTATTAAATACTGCATTGCGCAAACTAAAGAGCATCCGTTGTCCAATGCCACCCATCATGAGCATCTGGATGTAATTTATTATATATGCTACCAGGTAAAGTAACAGCAGAATACCTGCGAATACCAGCACTCCATGATATTGCCTGGTTTGAATATAGGTGTCAATCGTGTGTCCGATCAAGTAAGGCCCAAGTAAACTTAGCATTGCATTCAAAAGAATGGCCCCAAATGCAATGATAAGGTTTCGGCGCTCTTCACCAATAAGCGCCACCAATTTACGCAGAGATGTGAGATTGGAAGTTTTTTTCTCCGTTTTCTCCTGTACCTGATTTAGATTATAGTTCATAGTGATGGGTACTTCGTTGTGAGCTATAGATTTGAACATATTCAGGGGAGGTTTCCTTTAATTCCTTATGGGTACCAGATGCGATCAACTCACCTTCCATAAGAAGTATGATTTGTTCAAATTGTTTTACCGGTGCTATCTTTTGAGTTACAGAAATAAGAGTCAAATCAGGATAGTTTCTTACAAGATTGCCTAGAATTCTGTTTTCGGTCTTTCTATCAACCCGGGAGGTGAAATCATCCAAAAGTAATATCCTTGGATTTACTGCCAGGGCACGTGCAAGCATAACCCGTTGCTTTTGACCACCTGAAAGAGATGTCCCCCTTTCAGATACTATTGTTTCGAGCTTATTGGGCAGAGATTCAATAAATTCGGTTAATTCAGCGGTCGCAATGGCCTTTTCCAAGGACTCATCGGTAACCTGATCATTGAAGGCGATATTTTCGCGAAGACTCAGGTTGAAAAGAACACTTTCTTGAAATACTATTCCTATTTGACTGTGAAACAGCTCCCTGGTATATTTCTCCGCGCCAATACCATCAAATTCTATAATTCCCTGGCTTGGAGAAATAAGTTTAGTAAGCAAATACAGTAACTGACTTTTGCCTGCGGCTGTGGGACCGATAAGAGCTGTTTTACTTCCCGCCGGTACTGAAAATGAAATATTCTTAAGAACCGGTTTCTCTGCATAATATAAGGAGACATTTTTAAGACAAATATCACCTTTGATTTTGCTTTGAATTGTTCCGGTTTCAACCTCATCAGGAGATTCCATTACATCATATATCCTTACATAAGAGGCGGATGCCTGGGCAATGATGCTGCTCATGAATCCGATCATAAGAATCGGGAAGATTAATAGTAAAATATAACTGTTGAAGGCTGCAAAATTGCCGAGTGACATACTGCCAGCCACCACGAAATGACCACCAAGAGCAAGAATAGTAATCACTGCCAGGTTACCGACAAACATAATAGTTGGAATCAGTGTGGCAAACAGTCGCAGAATAGATAGTCCGAGATTTCGCGATTCTATATTAGTTTCCAGAAATTTCATACTTTCTGGCTGCTGAGAGTTCAGTACACGGATCAAGGCGGAACCCATGATGCTCTCGTTAATAATTTTATTCAGAAGATCAATAATTTCTCTCCCCCGCTTAAACAATACCCTGACTTTTCGCAGAACAATGAAAAATGCAAAACTGATTACAGGAACTATTAAAATAACTGCCAATGCCAGTTTCCAGTTGATAAGAAGGAGTAGGATACAAGTGCCGATAATAACAAAAACTGATGATACGATGGTTACAAAAGCCTGAGAAACAAACATTTTAATGGAATCGATATCGGAAGTGAGGTTTGTCAGAAGTTTTGATGGGTTGGATTTAAGAACATAAGCATAGCTTTGGCGCGAAATTTTTTCAGAAAGTTGTGATCGCAAATCTTTTGCCACTTGTTCGGAAACATAGGTTTGAATAATATTTTGCAAAATAGTAAATATAAAAATGGCTGAAGCAGCAGCAATAAATTCAAAACCGATACTTTTCATGTCAAAATGTTTTAACGAAAAGTCATCAATGCCATGCGCAATAATCTTTGGAATCAACATGTTAATCCCATTCCCAAGAAGCGCCATGATTGTTAGCAGAACGATCTTACCGGAATATGGTTTAAGCAAATTGAATATACTGGGCTTACTGAGTCGGTTCTTTGGAGAATGAACGGATTTATCCATATTTAATCACTTTATTCTGCAAAGGAATTAAAAAAGCCGGTTATTCACTCAAATTCTCTCCAAATTAGTTAAATCCTATGGTTGGCATCGTCACGATCACCAGTCAACGGTATAATCCGTGAAAAAATGGGACGAGTGGCGATCTTTTGCGGATATGAGGTTGGTAATAAAGTGATTACCGGTGGAATCAGCTTGGAAAATTAACTGAATCCCAAGCATTAGGTCTATAGAGCATGTGAATTGTTCAATTACTTTGCAGAATGTCAAAGCTGGGAATAAGTAGCGATCTTGCAACTAACTTCTGAAGCAAGTAACTTTTAGTTGCTTCGAATCCTTTAATTTTTAATCTCATTTTAATCTGCTTTTTATTTCTGTTTAAGACCGCGAATTTACATTTGTCCGCGATTAGAAATTAGAAATATGATACGGAACACAAAACAATTGCTACAGGTCATTATTCCCTTAATACTAAGTTGCTCTTTGTCAGTTGGACAGGGTGTGTATAGGGATACCCTGAAAATTACAATTCAGGAAGCCGACCGCATTTTCATTGCTAAAAACCTCCAGTTACTGGCACAGAAATATAATGTTGATGCGACAAAGGCGCTTATCATTCAGGCCCGCCTTTATCCTAACCCGGAAATCAGCTTTGAGCAGGGTGCTTATAACCCGCAAACTAAAAAATGGTTTGAACAGGATTTTACCAATGGAGAACAGGCTTACCAGCTATCGCAAATGATCGTATTGTCCCGAAAGATTAAAAAACAGACCAATATTGCAGAAACGAACTATAAACTTGCCGAAGACAATTTGTCTGACCTCTTGCGGACCTTGAAATTAGCGCTTCACAGCAATTTTTATAATATTTACTTCCTTCAGCAAACAGCCAAAGTTTATGACGAGGAGATTCGTTCCTTTAAAATGATTGTGGCGGCCTATAATCAGGTGAAAGGAAAAGGTTATGTTTCAGAGGCTGATATTGTTCTAGTCCAGGCTCAACTCTATTCATTACAGAACGAATACCTGACTTTGATTGATAATATCAATGATCTGCAGAGTCAGACAAGACTATTACTGCAAGTTCCGGCTACTAATTACCTGCTTCCCTCTATCGACCCTAAGGTCGTCAGGACTGACCCACAGACTGCTAGCTTAAATTCGTTATTGGACTCTGCCTATTTGAATCGAACGGATCTTCAGATTGCAAAAGACAATTTGTTGCTGAGCAAGCAAACCTATAAATTGCAGAAAGCACTGGCAATCCCTGATTTTACAGCGGGAGTTGCCATTGACAGGCATGGCAGTTACGTTACAAATTTTAATGCCGTTAATATCGGCATTGCCATTCCTATTTTTAACCGTAACCAGGGAAATATTAAAAATGCCCGGATTCTGATGGATTATAATAATACAGAGTTACAGCTTACAAAAAAGGTTTTGGATGAACAGGTGGTCCGCGGATTTCAAAAAGCGATCGATGCAGATAAACTTTATAAAGAGATTGACCCCGCCTTTTCATCCAATTTTGATACCCTGGCCAATGAAATGTTGAAGAATTACATGAAAAGGATTGTCAACCTTCTGAACTTTCTGACTTTCTATGATTCCTACAAGCAAAATTCAGTTCAATTAAATTCAATTCTATTTAACAAGGTGAATGCATTGGAAAACCTCAATTACCTGACAGGCACCAGTTTTTTCAACAAGTAAGATAATCAGATAATTTTAAAAAATAATTATAGCCCAATGAAATCAAGTATTAACGTAGCAATTCTAATATTTTCACTCGCTTTTATTTTCCAGGGTTGTGGCGAAAATAGCCCGAAGCATGAGGAGAAAACCAAATATGTTATCCCCGATTCTCTACTCCATACTCTGGTTATTGAAACTGTAAAAAGATGTCCGCTGGTCAATGTTATAAAACTGACCGGAATGGTTGATTTTAATCAGGATAAACAGGTAAATATATTCTCGCTGGTTAGTGGTAATGTGCAGGATGTTAAAGTTCAGCTTGGAGACTACGTAACCAGGGGTGAAGTGTTGGCCGTGGTGAAAAGCAGTGAAATGGCCGGATACAGCAACGGTTTGATAATTGCACAGACCAATGTAACCGCCACAAAAAAATTGCTGGATGCCACAAATGATCTTTTCAAAAGTGGCCTTGCTTCCACCCTGGATGTGACTGCTGCACAGGTAAACTATGACCAGGCTGAATCGCAGCTTGAAATGGCAAAGCGGGTGCTGAAAATTAATGGGAACAACATTAATGGAGACTATATTATCAAATCACCGATCAACGGTTTTGTTGTTCAAAAGAATGTTACAAATAATACGATGGTTCGCACCGATAACGCGACTAACCTTTTCACAATATCTGATCTGAAGGATGTGTGGGTGCAGGCAAGCGTTTATGAAGCCAATGTAGAGCAGGTGAATATTGGGGATAATGTGGAAGTTCGGATACTCTCGGCCCCTGAAAAGGTATTTACCGGGAAGGTGGATAAAATTCTCAATGTACTCGATCCTGTCAGCAAGGTTATTAAAGTCAGGGTGGTTTTACAGAACCCCGATTATATCTTGAAGCCGCAAATGTTTGCCAGTATCATTGTTTCCAATCCTGAGAAAGGGGTGGATGCACTTTGTGTCCCCAATGAGGCGCTGGTATACGAACGAAGCCGCTATTATGTATTGGTTTACAAAGGGAAAGGGAATGCCGATATCACACCGGTGGTTATACTAAACACGCTTGGCAATAAATCTTATCTCCGTGAAGGTGTTCATGAAGGGGATCAGGTTATTGCTTCGACAGCCCTCCAGATCTACAGCGAATTGAACAATTAACCGCTAATCCTAACAAAATGACCAGGTTTCTAAGATCCATCATATCGTTTTCATTATTAAACAGGTATTTCATACTATTTGCTGCCAGTGCACTGGTTATTACCGGTATTATCGTTTTTAAGGATATGCCGATCGAGGCCTTTCCCGACGTTACAAATACTGAAATAGATGTGATCACCCAATGGCCGGGCAGAAGCGCTGAGGAGGTGGAAAAAAAAGTAACCATCCCATTGGAAATCGCCCTGAATCCGGTTCAGAAAAAGACAAGCCTCCGCTCAACGAGCATATTCGGGTTATCGTACGTGAAAGTTATTTTCGAGGATGATGTAAAAGATCCACAGGCCAGAATGCAGGTGATGGGACTAATCAACAATGCTTCCCTCCCTCCCGGCATTATCCCGGCTATTCAGCCGCCAACAGGACCTACCGGGGAGATTTTCCGCTATACGATCAAAAGTACTTTCCGGGATGTCCGGGAACTGAAAAGCATCCAAGACTGGGTAATAGACCGTCACCTGAGATCTGTACCTGGTGTAGCCGACCTGAACAGCTTTGGGGGTAAAACAAAAACCTATGAAATTAAGGTTAATCCAGGCAAGCTCACTTCGCTTGGTCTTACGCCACTCGATGTTTTTACCGCCGTTCAGAATACCAATATCAACATTGGCGGAGATATGATTTTTGAGAATGATGAAGCATATGCCGTGCGGGGAATAGGTCTGATCAACGATATAAATGAAATTAATAATATTATAATTCAGAATAATAGTGGTGTGCCTCTCCTGGTAAAGGACGTGGCAACCGTTGAAATATCAAATCTTCCCAGGCTTGGCTGGATAACGAGAAGCGATGCCGTAAGGGATACTACCGGTCACCGGGTTGTTTCGTCTGAGGATGATGTGGTTGAATGTATTGTTGTGATGCGGAAAGGGGAAAACCCTTCTGAAGTTGCTGCAGCGGTCGAGAAGGAAATTGATAGGCTGAACAAGGATATTTTGCCATCTGATACAAAAATCATCCCCTATTATGACCGAAGCACGTTGATCTCCTATGCAACCAATACGGTTCTTCATAATCTCATTGAAGGAATCTTATTTGTAATCATACTCGTTTCATTGTTCTTGTTCGATTGGAGGACTACCCTTATCGTGGCGCTCATTATCCCGATGTCCTTGTTGTTTGCCTTTATATGCCTGAGGATGATGGGAATGACGGCGAATTTATTGTCGATGGGTGCAGTAGACTTTGGAATTATTATCGATGGGGCAGTGGTAATGGTGGAAGGGCTGTTTGTGGCATTAAATTCGAAGGTAAGTGAGGTTGGGATGGAAAAGTTTAACAAACTGTCCAAAATGGGGATGTACAAAATAGTTGGAACCCGAATGGGTAAAGCTATTTTCTTCTCAAAAGTGATCATTATTACCTGTCTTATTCCAATTTTTGCCTTTCAGAAAGTAGAGGGAAAGATGTTTTCTCCATTGGCTTATACCCTTGGTTTTGCATTGATTGGCGCCCTCATAACCACACTTACCCTGGTGCCGGTATTGATTTCAATGTTGCTCAATAAGAATGTTCAAGAGAGGCATAATCCTTTTGTACTCTTTATGCACAAAATTATGCTGGGTGGTTTTGAGGCCCATTTTAAAAAGAGAAAATTGGTATTGATTATTTCTGCCATTGCGGTAGTTGCAGGATTGTATAGTTTTAAATTCCTTGGGTCTGAGTTCCTGCCTCAACTAAATGAGGGGGCTATATGGTTGCGTGTTCAGTTGCCTTATAGTGCTTCATTGAAAAAGGGGGTTGATGTCTCGATCCAGACCAGAAATATACTGATGACTTTCCCTCAGGTGAAATGTGTGGTCTCTCAAACTGGCCGGCCTGACGACGGAACTGATGTTGCCGGATTTTATAACAATGAATTTGATGTCGTTATCCTACCTGAGTCGGAATGGAAACCGAAGATCTCAAAGGAAGAACTGATTGATCAGATGAGCAGGAAGCTTTCGGTAATCCCCGGGGTTAACCTTAACTTTTCGCAGCCCATCATGGACAATGTAGAAGAGGCTGTATCGGGTGTAAAAGGGTCGATCTGTGTAAAAATCTACGGCGACTCCTTAAATTATATGGAACAGAAACTGAATGAAGTTTATAATGTAATGAAGGATATTCACGGTGTAGAGGACCTGGGTGTGATCCACAATATCGGCCAGCCTGAGATCGATGTAAACCTCGATCAGCAAAAGATGGCTTTGTATGGCGTCTCCACCGCAAATGCCAATGCAGTTCTTGCCATGGCAATTGGCGGTCAGGTTGCTTCGACCCTGTATGAAGGAATTGAGACCTATGATATCAGGATTCGTCTGCCGGAAGAATATCGTAAAACACAGGAGGATATTGGAAACTTGTTGGTTCCTACCCAGAACGGCTCCAAGGTGCCAATCAAATCAATTGCCGAAATCAGCAGAAAGACAGGCGCTTGTCTGATCTACAGAGATGAAAACCAGCGATATGCCGCTCTCAAGTTTTCTACGCGAGGCCGCGATATGGGCAGTACTGTAGCTGAAGCCCAAAAAAAAGTGAATAAGAAAGTTATTTTGAAAAGAGGTTACAGCTTGGCCTGGCAGGGGGATTTTGAAAATAAGGAGCGGGCTCAGAAACGGTTGGCCGGAGTCGTACCAATCAGTTTATTGCTTATATTTATCCTGCTGTTCAGTATGTTTGGAAATCTTAAGGACTCTTTATTGGTATTTCTGAATGTCCCGTTTGCGTTGGTCGGAGGTATCATCGCTTTGTATGTAACAGGTACAAATTTTAGCATTGCAGCAGGTATAGGATTCATAGCCCTTTGCGGTATTTGCATTCAGGATGGGATCATACTTATTACCATATTTAAAGAAAACATGAATAAAATGTGGAAAGGATCCGAGTCGCTGTACAGTGCTATAAAATCGGGGGTAAATGCCCGGATCCGCCCCGTGCTCATGACCGCTTTAATGGCCGCAATCGGATTATTGCCGGCAGCCTTGTCTCATGGCATTGGGTCTGAAAGTTCGCGTCCGCTGGCAAGGGTGGTCATTGGGGGTATTCTTTGTGCAATGATCTTTTCATTATGGGTCTTCCCGCTGATATTCAGTTTTGCATACCGTAAATTCGATAAACGGCATTTAGGTAAATACCGGAAATAAATTGCTTATTTTTAGAAATAATTTCCGATAAAAGCATGGCGAATATCCTGGTTATTGAAGACGAAGTCAATGTTTCATCCTTTATCAGGCAAGGACTTCAGGAAGAAGGGCATATTGTTGATATAGCCTATGATGGAGCTATAGGTTTAAGTCTTGCATGTTCAACACTGTATGACGTTATTGTTCTTGATGTGATTCTTCCCCATATGAACGGACTTGAATTTTGTAAAAGATTTCGTGAGAGCCAGGGTTTTTCGGTGCCGATACTTATGCTTACTGCCCTGGGCAGCACTGAAGATATTGTAAAAGGATTGCAGACCGGAGCAGATGATTATTTAGTCAAACCTTTTGCATTCAAAGAGTTGTTTGCTCGCATCAACGTTATTCTCCGGCGAAAAGGGTTAGGCTATTCCAATAAACTATACGAAATTGCAGATCTGGTATTGAATACTGAAACAAAAATCGTAACCCGATCGGGTGTGAAAATACCCTTGACCTCCAAGGAATTCAGGTTGCTCGAATTTCTGCTTTCCAATGCTAACCGGGTGTTATCCCGAACAAGTATCCTTGAAAATGTATGGGGAACCAATTTTGAAATGAATACCAACGTGGTAGAAGTTTACATTAATTTTCTCCGGAATAAGGTGGACAAAGGCTTTTCGGTAAAGCTAATTCATACGGTAATTGGTATGGGATACGTCTTAAGAGAAGAGTAAAATGAAAATCAGAAATAAAATAGCAGTCACCTTTGCAGGAATTGTTTCATTCGTGCTTCTTTTTTCTTTCTCGATGATCTATTACCTGTCGGCACATTACATGGAAAAGGATTTTTATTCACTCGTCCTTGATAAGGCAAATCTTACCGCATGGAAATATTTTGAGCAAGACGAGATGAGTCCTACGGTCTATGCAAAAGTTTTGAGCAGTTACGCTAAAAGTTTGCCGGATGCAGAAGAGATAGTGCTCGACACCAAGGATAAGAAACTTGTAACTGATTCCCTCGGGAAAATAGTCCCGCTAGAGCTGGCTGCAAATCTTTTGAAAGGGAAAACCATTAAGTTTTCAAATCTGAACAAGCAAAGTATTGGAATTTACTATCCTGATAACCAGGGCAATTTTGTTGTTATTATTACGGCAGTGAATGGGATTGGCCATCAACAGCTTCAGAAACTTTTTGAATTGCTGCTACTGATCTTTTCCATCAGCATTCTGTTCATGTTTTTAATTGGACAGTTATATGCGAAGAATATCCTTCATCCAATTGTAAATATCCTCAGGAATATAAAAAAGATTAGGGTTACGAACCTGAATCTTCGATTAAGCGAGTCAGCTGGGAATGATGAGCTTGCCGAATTGACCCGGACTTTTAATCAAATGCTTGACCGGCTTGAAAATTCATTTACACTTCAGAGAAATTTCATTCACAATGCATCCCATGAACTTAAAAACCCAATTACAGCGATCCTTGGAAAGGCTGAAATAGCACTTGGAAAACAAAGATCGGCAGATGAGTATACAAAGACGCTAAGCGAGATCATGACTGAAGCGGAACGGCTTGACCTGCTTACCCGAAATCTGCTCAGCCTGGCCCAGACCGATTTCGACCTTTCAACCCTCGCGAATGAGGAAATCAGGCTGGATGAACTGATCTGGGATATTAAAGAACATTTTGACAAAACAAGATATACCGGAAGGATTGAAGTTCACTTTTCAATCATTCCGGAAATTTCGGAATTAGTTACGATTGCGGGAAAGCCAGGGCTGATAAGGATCGCCATTGAAAATATCATGGATAATGCCTGTAAATTTTCCGGTCAACAAAAAGTAGAGGTAAATCTTAATGCAACTCAAAAAAACATTCAGCTTCTAATTGCTGACAAGGGGATTGGAATTCCTGAAACGGAAAGAAAAGATCTCTTCCAGCCATTTTTCCGGGCAAGTAATGCCCTGGCTTTTAAAGGATCGGGTATAGGGCTTTCACTGGTACATAAAATTATCACTATGTTTGGGGGAACTATTGAAATTGCATCAATGGCGGGTAATGGGACCACAGTAATTATTAATTTTGAACGCGAAGAACAAAATTCTTAAGTATGAAAGGAGGATTTGATCATGAATGAAAAATTGGAAAAGGAAACCAGTGGTATTTCTGCTTTGGTTAATCTCAGTACTTTGCCGGATTTAGCACCCATCTTACTTTTGAAACCTAAATCCGGAAAGGGAAAAACAGTCATGAAAGCGTTAAAGCAACGTAAGACAGTCCGTGAAATAAGCGAGAAGAAGCTCTCGTTGCAAACCCTTTCCAATCTTCTTTGGGCTGCATGCGGGGTAAATCGCAAAAAGGGTCCGTTTGGAGTTCCCGGAAGGACGTCGGCATCAGCCAGTAATTCGCAGGAAATTGATCTTTATGTTGCCTTTGAGGAGGGAACTTATTGGTATGATGCAATCGGGAACAGACTTCTCCCGGTAGCTGCAGAGGATTTACGTCCCCTCGCAATCGGTCAGGGGCAGGTAAGTTTTGGAGATAAAGCTCCTGTCCGCCTGATTTTTGTTGCAGATATCGATAAGCTTGCCAATACCTCAGGTTATCAGGAGCCTGGACTACAGAATCCGGAAGTTCAAAAATCGTATTATTTTGTGGATACCGGGATGATGGCAGCCAATGTCTATTTGTTTGCAGCGTCTCAGGGCATGGTGGCGTGGTTTCATAATTGCAATAAGACAATTCTTACCGAAAAGTTAAAGTTACGTACTGAACAAAAGGTTATTTTTGGACAGACAGTCGGATACCCGGTTAAAAAATAAAAAAATAGATTATGGAAATTGATAATGAATTAAAAGAGATTTTAAACCCCCGGAAATCAGCACTTTTAGTCTGGGATGTACAAAATATGCTGGTTAATAGTATATTCAATCCTGAAACATTTATGGCCAATACAAAGAGTCTGATTTCACTGGCACGGGAACTGAAGGTTCCTGTTATATTTTCAAAAATCACCCCCCTTCCCGAAAAATTTGAGTCCCCTTCCCGAAAATATTTTTTCAAAAAAAGAAGGTTCTCAATGAATCAGTCACCTGATGGTCTGGATCTTTCAATTGAACCTATCGGTGACGATATTGTTATGCCCAAAAACACGGCCAGCATATTTATTGGCACAAATTTCGAACAGCTTCTTCGAAATGCAGGGATAACAACTGTGATAATCACAGGAATTGCCACAGAATATGGAGTTGAATCAAGTGGCAGGGATGCCTCCAACAGAGGATTTTTCCCGGTAATAATTACGGATGCAGTCTCTTCCTTTAACCAGGAAGCTCACTACCGCTCCCTGGAGAACCTAAAAAGCATGATGATTCTCTTAAAAACGGAGGAACTTATCACATTTTGGGAATTAGGCTGAATTTAAGACCGCCTTTCATTAATCAAGAGATGATAAAATTGCAGCTGAGTTATACCAGTAAATTCATTATACGAATTCTAAGCTCTATTTAACCCGGAATTCAGAATCAGCTGTTGAATCAGTATTATTTCAAATGCTCCTGGCCGATCAGATGATTATTCATGATTGTTTAAATTTCTCTTTTAAATAGGTAAAATCGACAGGTTTAGTTAGAAAATCGTCAGCCCCAAGCTGTTTGGCTTTATCAAAACTCTCAGCATCGCCATATGCTGTGATAATCATTACCACTGGTGGCGGCTTTAGATATTTCTCCTTTATTTGGCGAAGCAGCTCTAATCCGCTCATCCCGGGCATATTGATATCGGACAAGATCAATACGGTTTCATGTTCATGCAGGTTAAGGTAGGTCAGGGCCTCTTCCCCGGAAAAGGCAAATGCAAATTCCATCGATTTCTCTTTAATTTCTTTTCTGAATCTTTGTTCAAAAAGTGTCTGAATATCCCGTTCATCGTCAACTACTAAAATCTTCATTTTCTGAATATTAAATTTAAACTGGTAAAATAATTGAGAACTCAGCCCCCTGGCCCTCATTGGTATCCACTTTCAACTCGCCACCATGCGCTTTCACAATATCATAGCTTAATGATAATCCAAGTCCGGTTCCTTCACCTGTCGGTTTAGTTGTAAAGAATGGCTGAAATATTTTATCCAATGCGTTTTGAGGAATACCGTTGCCGTTATCCCTGACCGAAATCTTAACTTTTCCCGCTACTCCCTTTGTGGGAGAGATCATGGAAGTTCTCAATGAAACGGTGGGTTGGTATGGCGGGAGACCTTGCCGGTTTTCAGATCTTTCAATGTCCCTTTGCAGTTTATTTTTTTCATTTACTGCGTAGAATGCATTGGTAATCAGGTTGAGAATTGCACGACCCATATCCTGAGGAATGATATTGACACTGATAATACTTTCGTCAAAATGGGTTTCCATGGTTACATTGAACGATTTATCCTTTGCCCGCAAACCATGGTAAGCCAGGCGCAGATATTCATCTGCCAATGCATTAATGTTTGTAGGTTCCTTGATCCCACTGTTGCTGCGACTATGCTGTAACATCCCTTTTACAATAGCATCTGCCCGTTTTCCGTGGTGTTTTATCTTTTGTTCGTTATCGGCAATATCTTTGGCAAGGGCTTTGACTTCATCCATATTCCCTTTTTCAATCTCCTCCTGCATCTCTTGAATTAGTTCTGCATTTACTTCGGAGAAATTATTAACGAAGTTGAGCGGATTTTGAATTTCATGTGCAATTCCTGCAGTAAGTTCACCCAGGGAAGCCATCTTTTCCGATTGGATGAGTTGAGTTTGGGTAGCGCGTAACTCATCCAGGGCATTTTCCAGTTCCTCTTTCTGTTCGGTCAGTTCCGAAGTTCGTTCAGCGACCAATACTTCGAGTTCCACCTTTCTGATTGCAATTGCACGGTTCAGTTCATCTTCGTGTTGTCTTTTAATTCGTTCTTTTTCAGCTGCCTTAAATTGCCTGTTTTGGCTGTATAGGATGGCTGCCATCCAAAAAAATGAAAAGCCGGTCGCATTATTAAAGTAATTTTCATGATCCTTAAAAAAACTATCATTAATCAATTGTGTCAAATCACCCAACAAGGAGAAAAGTTCAAAAGGGATAAATGCCACAATGAACATTCGAAGCAGTCGTAATTCATCCTGTTTCAGGGCAAAGACAATAATGGCAATCAGGTAGGCATGCCAGACCCATTTGATGAACTCTGTTTCGGAAAAAATAACTTCAGCGGCAAAAAGCATGACAGAAAGGAACAATGCATATTTAAGAGGTTGCTCCCAATGCTTCAGAATACTTGTCCTGACATATTTTCTGATTCGATTCGTAACAATCAAACTAACAACCAGGGGAGCAACAGAAAGTGACATAAAATTTGGTTTAGTTTTTTGACACTACAAGATTATAATAAATTCTGTAAATTCACCCTCTTTTGTAATAACTTTCAACTCTCCGCCATGACCTTTTGTTATTATTTCGTAACTCAATGATAAACCCAGCCCTGTTCCCTCACCTGAAGGTTTGGTTGTAAAGAAAGGCTGAAAAATTTTGTCCAGATTTTTTTGGAGTATCCCGTTGCCATTATCTTTTACAGAAAGTAAAACTTTAGATACACTGACATCATTTATGGCCAATACTCCCACTCTCCCCAAAGGGGGTAACCGCGAAGTCTGAACAGTGACTGTGGGTTCGTATATGGACAGATCTTCAATGTTTTCAAAACCTCGAAGGTCTAAAGTTTTCTTTTTCTCGTCAACGGCATAAAAAGCATTGGTTATTAAATTGAGAATCACTCGTCCAATGTCCTGTGGAATAATGTTGATATACCCAATAGATTGATCAAAATTTGTCTTCATTGTTGCATTGAATGATTTATCTTTGGCCCTTAAACCATGATAGGCCAATCGTAAATATTCATCAGCAATGGCATTTATATTGGCTGGCTCCTTAATTCCGGAGCTGCTGCGGCTATGTTGTAACATTCCCTTCACAATGGCATCTGCCCGTTTCCCATGCTGAAGGATTTTTTCTTCATTCTCTTCGATATCCATTGCGATTGCTTTTACTTCAGCCATGTTACCCCTGTCAATTTCAGTCCTCATCTCAGCGATTAATTCTTTATTGACCTCAGAAAAATTATTGACGAAGTTCAATGGGTTTTGGATTTCGTGAGCAATACCGGCTGTCAGTTCACCCAATGATGCCATTTTTTCGGATTGGATCAGTTGTGCCTGTGTTGTTTTGAGTTCAGTATAAGCTTTTTCAATTTCCTTTGCCTGGGCCAACTCCCGATCCCTTGTTCTCTCCCTCTCCGCCTGCAGCAAACGGCGTCTCTGGAACCGGTCAACACCAAAAATTCCGGCAATAAACAACAAAAGATAGACAAGATAAGCAGTCCACGTTTCCCAAAACGGAGGTGAAATAATTACCTCAACAGCCTTTTCGGTTCGGATGCCATTATTGCTGTTAAAAGCCTTTACCTCCAGGATATATTTACCAGGTGGCACATCATAATATGAAGCTTTACCATCTGAACTAATATCTAACCAGTCACGATCAAAATTCTTCAACCTGTATAAAATTTTAGAATCCTCAGGATTACTAAAATCAATTGTATTTAGTCCAATGGAGAAAGCATTTTGGTTATATTTCAGATGAATTTGAGTGCTTTTAGCCAGAGAATGTTGAAACGGGCCTCTTGATGAGGGGTTTATCGGTTTTCCTGCAATCCAAAAAGAATTCAAAATAATTGAAGGTGCAAATGTGTTGAAACTTAATTTTTCAGGTTGAAAAGAATAATACCCGTCCGCATTTGCATAATACAGATATCCTCGCGGACTTATATAACCTGTTTGATACCAGAGTGATCCGCCATTAACGCCGTTATTCTTTCCGAATATACTTATTTTATCCCGGCTGGAGTTTAGCCTCACGATTCCTAATCCTGAACTAAACCAGAGGTTATGCTCTTTGTCTTCAATAATACCCCACGCATTTGGAATATGGAATCCGATCCTTTTTTCATCAAGCTGCGAAAATTTGTCAGATTTTCGGTTGTATTGAAAGATTCCAGAGGTTGTTCCTACCCAAATATCATTTTGAGAATCCTCGTAAATGTTGTTAACAGATTCATCAAACAGGTAATGTTTAAATTTTCCATTTTGCCGGTTCATCAGGTTTACACCACCTCCATCCCACGTTCCAACCCAAAAATTATTTTGAGAATCATCAAGAAAACAGGTAGTACTATTTCTGCTGATGCTATTTGTATCTTTAGAATTATTCAGATAATGTTTGAAATAACCGGTACCGGGATCTAAGACATCGCAGCCGTTTGTGGTCCCGATCCAAAGGTCCGAATGCCTGTCGCGATATATCTCAATTATATTATCTGAGCTCAGGCTCTTGTTGTTTTTCGGATCGTGCCTGAAATGGGTAAACTTTCCTGTCGCCGGATTCAGCAGGTTTATTCCTCCCCCCCAGGATCCCAACCATAGATCTCCGTCACGATCTTTATAAATTGAGTTGGCATTGTTAATGCTTATGCTGTTTTTATTCCTGGGGTCATTTTTATAAAGATATGGCTGTGCTGCCCCTGGGTCTTGTCGGAAAAGCCCCTCTGTTCCGGTTCCATACCAAAAAGTTGAATTCTGATCCTCATAGAAAGAGGTAGTGGCCGGAGTTTTAAAATGAGGTATACTATTTCGGAAAGGATCAACACGATAAAGATTCTTTTCCTGGGTGCTGATCCAAAAAACACCTTCCCTGGATACCAGTGCACACCAGCCGCTGTCATCCTTAAACCCGGAAGCGTTTTTTTCATTACTGCTAAAATGTGTCAAAGTTTGATTCAGAGGATCATAGTGTAATATTCCTTGCGAAAAAGTTCCAATCCAGATAGCCCCTTTTCCATCTTCGGTAATATAAGTGATATGGTCATATTTGTCATCCTTTTTTACCGGCGGACGACTTAGTTTTTCCGGTTTCTTTGGATCATACAAATGTCGCACAAAGACACCTCCGGAACGATCCATTGTATGCAATCCATCACTCCCTGCCGTACCTACCCAGAATGTTCCCCTGCTATCCTCAAAAATAGCCCTTATCTTATTATTACTAAGGCTTTGCGGATCGTTCGGATTTTGAATATATCTTATAAACTTCCCATTTATAGGGTCAAAACGGTTGAGCCCACCCTCATTATTGCTGACAAAAGGGTTGCCAGTCCCGATCCACAGAGTCCCCTGACGATCCTGGTATATAATCCTTATTTTGTTACAACTAAGGCTCGAAGGGTCATTATCCGAATGAGAATAATGGGTAAACTTCCCTGTTGCCTGATCCAAATAATCAAGTCCTCCATACGTACCTATCCAGAGATTTCCCTTTTTGTCCATTAAAACAGATGCGACAGTATCGTTACCCAGACTAGTGGGATCTCCCTGTCTATGTCTGAAATGGGTGAATTTGCCCGATTCCTGGTCGAATCTGTCCAGCCCTGTTCCATAAAATCCAATCCAAATTATACCTGTCGGATCAGCAAACAGACACTCTGGATAGCTGCCGCCCAGAGAGTTTGGATTTTTTTGATCATATTTGTAGCTTATCATCCTCGAACCGTCATAACGGATAATGCTACCATTATCCTGATCTGAAAGCCATATATAGCCCTGGGGATCCTGTGCGATACTGTTGATCTTCCCAAGAAATATCCCATCGTTTCCAAGTATCGGATTGAAGAATATTTGCGGGTTCTGGGCGTAACTATTTAAACCGGAAACCAGGAGAAGTACAATCAAATATGGAGAAAATCTGTTTTTCATGCAGTCTGTTTTTTTAAGAAGAATAATTTTTCATACAGGTATCTTAATAATGAAATCAGATCCCTGCTCTTCAACTGAAGCAACAATAATCTCTCCACCATGCGATTTGATTATATCGTAGCTCAAGGATAAACCTAATCCTGTTCCTTCACCCGTCGGTTTGGTTGTAAAGAAAGGCTGGAAGATCTTATCCAATACTTTTTGAGGAATCCCATTACCATTATCGCGAACAGAAATCTGAACAGCCCCCCTCTGTTCTCCGGAAGGGGGGATGAATAAAGAAGTCACAGTAACAGTTGGCTCATAAAGCCCCACTTCAGGGATTGGTGGGGCTTTTTTCTTTTCATTCACTGCATAAAACGCATTGTTAATCAGGTTAAGCAATACCCTTCCGACATCCTGCGGAATGATGTTAATAAGCCCAATAGTTTTGTCAAAATCAGTTTTCATTGTCACATTGAACGATTGGTCTTTTGCCCGCAACCCATGATATGCAAGGCGTAAATATTCATCAGCCAATGCATTAATGTTTGTTGGTTCCTTAACCCCATTATTGGTACGGCTGTGTTGAAGCATCCCTTTTACAATTGCATCAGCACGTTTCCCGTGTTGGTTTATCTTTTGTTCGTTATCAGCAATGTCATTGGCAATCGCTTTTACCTCGTCCATATTCCCTTTCTCAATTTCCTCCTTTAACTCTTCAATCAGTTCTGCATTTACCTCCGAAAAATTATTGACGAAGTTGAGCGGGTTTTGAATCTCATGGGCAATACCGGCGGTAAGTTCACCCAGTGAAGCCATTTTTTCGGACTGAATGAGTTGTGCCTGAGCCGCTTTAAGCTCAGTATATGCTTTTTCAATTTCCTGGGTTCTTTCTGATACTTTTTCCTCCAGATTCTCATACAGGATTGAATTTTCGATGGCAATTCCTATTTGACCGGATAGCATTTGTAAAAGTTCGATTCTGGTTTTATTAAAAACACCTTTTAAAAGACTATTTTCAAGATACAATAATCCATTAATTCTTCCTTTGGCAGTAATTGGAAGACACATCACAGATAATATTCCATTATTCTGAATATATGGGTCAGAACGAAAACGCTCTTCATTGAGAGCGTCATTGACAATAACAGTTTCTTCAGAACGCCAGCAATAGTTCAAAATTGAATTTGGCACTATATTCATTTTATTTAGGGGAACCGAAGGAAGTATCTCGATGTCGTCGGAACCAGTAATACCTACTGCTTCAATACAAAGCTGATCACCTTTGGAAAGTAGTAAACATCCTCTTTCAGCACCTGCATTCTCGATGGTAATATGCATTAAATTCTTAAGCAGATCAGCATATTTTACCTGACTTGCAATACTCTGGGAAGCCTTTAAAACACTGGCCAGATCGAGTGCTGTTTTACTGGAGACAGAGGTATTTGCTGAGAATCCGGATTGCTCACTTCCCCGGGAATTTGATTTAGCTCTTAACAAGGTCGGATATGTATTCTCCAATTGTTTGCATTTGGCTTCTGCCCCCCAATTGTTGTATGCTTCCCAGGCATCATTAAGGTATATCTGACTTTGTTTAATTAATTGTTTTTTGGAACAGAGTATAGCCGCTCTTTCATTGGCTATGGCTTCCACATAACTAATTCTGTTCTTTGAGGCTAGTTTTATGGCCTGTTCATAGAATTGCAAGGCTTTTCCCACCTTATTGTTTAAGACAAACAGCTCAGCCTGTAGCAAATAATAATGTTGGCTGAAATTTTCAGGGCACCCTTTGGTCCAAAGTTTCATATCCTGAATATGTTTTTTAAATACTTTCAGGGATTTCTTTTTCTCTCCTGGATCCATGGTTTCATAATAGGAAGCAATAGAAAGTGAAGTGAAAAAAGCATGAAACCCTTCCAGTATATCTCCCAGGAAATTCGCCGAATAGGTAAGCACTCGCTGACTTTCTGCAAGGGCCTCTTTATATTCTCCAAAAAAGTATAAATGATAGCACTTTGCCGAATGATAAAATGCCAGTTTTGTATTGTTCCCTTCCTTGTTGAGACGTTCCAGGGTTTCTGCACTGTTAAAAGTCGGGTCATCCCAGCCATTTCCACTGGTTTGCCCGTTTAATGATTTTGCCAATTGATAAAAGCACTGAAAAAAATCGAGCCCCCCCTTGCCATTTCTAATCAAGGATAAATGTTCTTCAGAACTATCTATAATCACTTTGAGGTTTTCTCCGGCGACAAACCTTGATCTTAAATACAATGCCACAGAATAACCCGTAAAAATATGGTCGCCATTGAGCACACACGCTTTAATCGTCTCCAGCATGTTATCATAACCATCGCGGATTGGAATTTTCCAGTGGTTATAAAAGCTTAATACAGTATAACTTAATCTCCATCGGATAAGCGGAGAGTGCGTTCTCTGATGAAGTTTCATGGTGATATTCCAAAGGTTAAATCCCTTCTTTTGCATCTTGAGTGCTGACAGAACAACGACCGAAAAACCTGAAAATCCCCACCCGCTGGCATCTGTAAACCCTTCCTTAAGATACAATTTTACAATCTTAAAAATTACCAGCATCATTAGATTCTGATCCTGCTGGTAGGCACTGGTTGCCAGGTCAATCAAAAATTTATTGAGTGCAATTATTTCTTCGTCTTTGCAATCCTTTAAATGGTAAAGAGGTTCCGGGTTTCTGTATTTGGCATAGAAAAGGCACAGATACTTTGCCATGGTAAGCAAGGTAGCAACTTGGATCGCCCGTCTATTTTCAGGGAAGCGAATATTGTAAAGTTTCGCTGCTTCAAGCCCAAGGCGAAGAGATTCACTGGTATTCCCAATCTTCAGGTAAAGCGATGAATGGACATAATATACCCTTAGTTTCTCAAAATTTGTCTTGGAATAACCAAGTACTTCTTTAAAATATTGTTCGGCTATTATCGGATTATCATTTAGATATTCACATTCACCCAGTTCAAATAAGACATTGAATGTCAATTCATAACTTGAAATCCAACTGTTTTCGCCCAATAGATCTTTGGCTACAGCTAAAAAATGGACTCCCAAACTATAGGAAGTTGAGTCCTTAGCCCTTCTTCCGGCAATTAAACAGAGTTCGGTAATTCTTATCTTTTCCACCTTATTCTCAATCAGATGGGAACTAATTATAAAGTGGTTCAATAATTCAAATATCCCTTCCTGTAATTGAGACTCATCCCGGCTTAATAAAAGCAACCGGCCAATTCTAAGATGCGTCAGGGGAAGTTCTCCCGAGTCAATTAAACTATAGGCCGCCTGCTGTACTTTATCATGGGAGAAGGTAAATTGTGCAGTTTCTACGGAAAGTTGCTGCTCAATATCGTAGTCGGTATTGAGGGAACTCAAGGCCAATGTTCTGTATCTTTTATCGATAGAACTTAAATAACTTCCATTAAGGGCTGGTTTAAGGTCATTGTAAACCTGCAACTGCGATTCTTCAGTGATGTCAGCAAGATCAGCCAGATTAAATGTATTCCCCAATACGGCCGCATATTTCAAAACTTCCTGGGTATGTTGAGGCAAGTTAACCAATCCCTCAGTCATCAGATCGATCACGTTGTCTGTATAACCTAATTCATCAATCTCTTTCTGGTCCCATATCCAACTTTCAACCGGATCTTTTTTTACTAATTTCTTATCATAAAGAGATTTGAGGAAGCTATGAATAAAAAATGGATTCCCCTTTGTTTTAGCAAATACATGCTTGCCCAGTACTTTCGCCCTGGCTTTTTCCATTCCGAAAGAATCAATTATTATCTGACCGGTCGTTTCCTGACTTAACGGATTTAGCTGGATGACTTTAACCAGGCAATTTGACTCGTAAATCTGTTTAAGGGTGATCAATAACGGGTGCCCTTTTTCAACTTCATTATCCCGATAAGCCCCAAGAATCAGGATGTTTTCCAGCCTGGGATTCTCAAGTATCCGTTTGACCAGGTTTAACGAGGATAAATCAGCCCATTGGAGGTCGTCCAAAAAGATGACCAATGGACTCTCTGAGGTGCTGAACACGTAGATAAAATCGAGAAGGACCATATGAAATCTGGCCTCCTGTTCAGCGGGTTGTAATTTAAGAACTGCGGGCTGTTTCTCAATGATCTTCTCCAATTGAGGGATAACCTCAGTAATAAGTCCGGCATTTTCGCCCAGAATGTATACAATTCGGTCTCTCCAGGCGCTTATTTTATCATCTGATTCTGATAGCAGGTTTTTTATGAACTCCTGAATGGCTTCAATAAATGCGTAGTAGGGGATATCCTTTTTAAACTGGTCAAACTTGCCGCTAATGAAAGTCCCTTTACTTTGAATGATTGGAAATTTAATATGCCTGATAAGTGCCGATTTTCCAACCCCGGAATAACCTGCAACCAGAACAAGCATCGATTTTAGCTGGTTCAGATTTTTGTAGTAACCCAGCAATTCATTTCTCTCTTCTTCACGGCCATACAATTTCTGACTTTGTTTGTATTGCTCCGTAATATCGTTTAATCCGGCTTTGAAGTTGATTAAGGGTTCTTTTGAACGGAAATGCTTCATTATGGTCACCAAATCCGATTTTAAACCAGCAGCACTATGATACCTGTCATCAGGATTTTTCTCCATTAACTTGGCAATAACCTGGTCTAAACCTTTGGGTAAATCGGGTATTATCAACGATAGAGGTACCGGATTTCTGGACAGGTGAAAATGGATAACTTCGAGCGGATCTATAGAATCGAATGGAGGTTTCCCTGCAAGCAATTCATACATCAATACCCCAAAAGAATAAAAATCACAACTTTGAGTCACTGAATATTCCGTCCGCCCGGTTTGCTCCGGGGAGATGTAGACCAAAGTACCTTCGATTTGATCTACATTCAAAATCTCATTGGTTTCGAGGTAAAGATTTGATGAGATCCCAAAATCAAGTAATTTCAGGGCTCCATCGAGGGTAATCATAAGATTACTCGAATTAATATCTTTGTGAATTACCCCTTTCTGATGTATATATTGAAGTATATCTGCCAGTTGAATCGCTATTTCAAGGGCCTGTTTAAGGTTGATCTTCTTCTCGAAAATCAGTTTTCTTAAATCGGTACCTTCGATGTACTCCTGGACCAGGGCAACCGTTTTACCATCATACAGAATTCCGTAAACTCTTGGGATACCGGTATGATTAAGATCTTTCAGGACATCATACTCGTGACCTAATTTTGAAATCTTCAGTATATTTTCATTAAGCAATATTGATTGTTTTAAAACTACCTTCTGATTATCAAGGAGCCTGTTCGCCAGAATTATCTCATTTCGCTCGTTTTTAAAAAGCGATTTTAAGATGGTATAGTCTTTGTGAATAAATTCTGAAGATTTCATCTTTCGACTTTTTTTAAAGAAAGTAAACCATAATACCACAACTTATTTTCAAGAGCCTCAAACTGTTTGATCGAACTGAAATGGTTTCCATGATTTACCTTGTTACGAAGGCCAATTCCTTTGAGAAATATCCCTAAACTCCAAAGTTTACTTGCCATGGAATGGAGGTGTTTTAGGGATGGCTTTGTATATTCGGTAATGTTTTCTATTTCAAATTCAGTAAACCCGCAGTTTTCAGCATGTCTTTGATGTTCAGACGCTTCATCGATGTCTTTTATTGACCAACCATCCAGCCAGTCATGCAAAAGTTTTTCACCCTGAGGTAGCAAAGGTCTTTTGGCTCTGAAATAGTCTGCACAAATCAGTCGGCCGCCAGGTTTAAGTAACCGGAAAGCCTCTTTATAAAAATTCAGTTTTTCGCTGGCATGGCACATACTTTCGCAAGCCCAGATTAACGAAAAAGTGTTGTCTTTGAAATTGGTATTGGAATAGTCTTGCTCAGAAAACGATATCCTGCTGTCCAGTTGACTCTTACGGGCTGCTTTTTGGGCCTTTTCAACCTGATGCGGTACCAGGGTAATACCAGTAACATGGACCTTATAGTTCTCTGCCAGCCAGAGAGAACTTCCACCACGACCACATCCTGCATCGAGAATGATGTCTCCATCTTTCACGCCACCTTTAAGTGCCATTACTTTGTTTAAATTTAAAAGTGCTTCACCATGGGATTTAACTTCGTGATCATAATAGCCGAAGTGCACCGCCCTTGTTTTTTTGCTAAACCAAAGCACCCGATAATCCAAACGGGTATTATCATAATAGCTTATAATTGATTTCCGATACTCAGCATCCATTGTTTATAATATTTCAAGTCAATGACCAATATTCCTTTAAATCTGCTGGAATTCTGAAGCCCGATTGTTTTCCCTCTCTGAAGTGGAGTGATAAGATTCCTATCATTATACCACCTAATGCAGACATGGAATCGACGATCAGTTTCTCATCCAGTTCATCAATCAGGTCATGGGTTTCGTCATGGTGCAGGATCCCATGAAGGAAATCAATATGAAGGTCAATTAGAAGTTTCCGGTCTTCAATTCGGCCCATCATTTTCAACACCCAGGCAATTATTCGCCCAATGATTCCTAGTTTAGGTTTAACCTTTTGATAATCAGATTTTTTATCCAGTATTGTAACGTAGTAATTTTTAAGGTGATGATGAAACTGAGAACGCAGGAGTTTTTCATGCTTTTCTTTTTCACTGGTAGTTTCATGTTTTGCAAAAAAATCAGGATACAACTCCTGATATGAAGGTCCCAGCATACGGTCGAAACAGTCTGGGAATTGATCATCAGCTAACATTCTTTTCATGATCAACAGAGTTAACTCCAGTGGCAGATGGAAATGCTCCATTGTCTGCACCAATGCCTTGGTCAAAGGGATTCCTGCCTCCGTTTTATCCTTGAACAAGTGGTTGTAAACAGTATGTTGCAGGGTCCAGGCCTCATTTAAATCTTTGCAAATTAGCTCATCCTGAACCCCCATAATCCGGCCTATTGTCTTCCAGGTATGAAACCACGCCTGTTGTTCTTGCGGGTTAAGTGTATCCCCCAGCATTGACATTCCTTTAAAAAACTCTAAAGAAAAGACCTGATTTGTGGCTACAATATCTTCCTGATTTATCGGCTTACCCCAGGCTTCATTCCATTTTTCACCTTCTTTATTATCTAAAATAATATGACGCATAGCCGCGTGCATAATCCGGACTTTAAGGGCTGTGAGAATTCCCCTTTTGTCTGGTTCCCACCAATTTTTATCCATTACATCGAAAACAAACTGAGCGGTTTCAAAAATCCGTCGTTCCGGATGTTCTATAAGCAGCTTGGTCATTTTAAGCACATTGGCAGGTTTTTCGGCCATGTAGGTATAAGGCAGTGATCTGAACATCAAAATGAAAATAAATTTCATTCCTTTCTCTTTCCAGATTTCATGTGTTTGATTAAAGAACTCGATATCTTCGGGAGAAAAAGAGTAGGCTAATTCACCCTTGATAAAATCATACATCGGCTTTGGAAGCTGATCGGAAGCAATACTATCATTTTGAGCCATATCGATCAGAAGAGTGCGTAAATGATCCATTGACCCCGACTCCAACAGAGCTGATACTGCTTCGTCAGCGGGCTTGTCCATCACCTGTCGGAGCAAATCCAGATCGATCCCATTCCACGTAAATTGTTGCGTTTTTTCCCCCATTTTCTTGAATAGTTAATTGTATCAATCACTTGTAATTCCTTGCAATTTATTTAAAACCTGTTAAGTTTGATGGTGAATTCTGTCTGTTCTCCTTCGATTGTCTCCACCTTTAATTCGCCGCCATGGGCTTTAATAATGTCATAACTCATGCTAAGACCTAATCCGGTTCCCTGGCCGCTGGGTTTGGTTGTGAAGAAGGGCTGAAATATCTTTTCAAGAACATTTTGGGGGATACCATTCCCGTTATCTTTAATTAACAGTTCAACCTGATCATTTGTTCTTTTGGTACTTACAGAAACAGTCGGCTCATAGTGGGAGAGTCCTTGAAGGCTTTTGAAACCTTCAAGGTCTGAGACTTTCTTTTTTTCATTCACCGCATAAAATGCGTTATGGATCAGATTTAGAATTACCCGGCCAATATCCTGGGGAATAAGATTGACTTTCCCGATTGTCTCATCAAAATCGGTTTTCATCGTGGCATCGAATGACTTGTCTTTTGCACGAAGACCATGATAGGCCAGACGCAAATATTCATCCGCCAGGGTATTGATATCGGTTGGTTCCTTAATTCCGCTGCTGCTCCGGCTATGCTGCAGCATCCCTTTAACGATGGCGTCGGCACGTTTGCCGTGGTGGTTTATCTTCTTTTCGTTTTCCCCGATAGATTTTGCAAATTCCTCCACTTCTTCCAAATTTCCATTTTCAAGTTCCTCCCTTAATTCTTCAATTAATTCGGTATTTATATCTGAGAAATTATTGACAAAGTTCAGTGGATTCTGTATTTCGTGTGCAATGCCGGCGGTAAGTTCACCGAGCGAGGCCATTTTCTCGGATTGGATTAGTTGGGATTGTGTCGCTTTGAGTTCCGCTAGAGCCTTTTCAACTTCATTCTTTTGTATTTGCAATTCATGATTGATTTTGATTCGCTGCCTTGAAGAGCGATATATAAAAAGGGAAATTAGAAGTACCAATATCAAAACCCCAACCAACAGATAAAAAAAGACTTTGTCCTTCCAGGCTTTTTCTGCTCTTTTAATTTCCTCGTTTCGTTGATCTTCCTCCACAGTCATCATTTGTAGTTGTTGTGTAACCCGTGTGCTGTTCATTACTTCATTCCCCTTCAAATAAATCTTCAAATACTTGACAGTGCTATCTGCATTCTTTCTTTCATAATAGTCACTCAACATTTTTGCCGGCTTGGACGAAAGATATTCCACTGGAGTACTGGCAACTGATTCGATGGCCATTTTAGCAGCGTACAGTGACGAGTCTGTTAGGTTAAATCGCTCGTAATGATGTGCTAAACTATAATAGTAGAACTGGAAATACCGGGTCTTTACATCCTTATATTTGGCCACTATGGAAGCGGCATTTGCGTAGTATTTATCAGCATTTGGCTTGTCATTCATTTTACTATAGGCGCTCGCCAGGTTAGAAAAGCTATATACCCCCAGGCTTCTTTCCATAATCATTCGATTCTCAGGATCCGTATTGATTAGAATGTCTTCTAACATTTTTACACTTATGGATGCAAAGTATAAAGCAGAATCAGGTTTATTGGCGTTGAGGTAAACAAAGCCAAGATTCATCAGCGGATAAAATTTGAAATATGGGTTACTACCCAAATTTGCATAATAGCTTGCGTGTTTATAAATGGCAATTGCCTTTTCATTTTCTTCACGATCTTTATAGATGTGAGCTGACTGATTGAGTACAAAGCCCATCAGTGATTTGTCGTTTAGCTGTTTACTTAATTCAATCGCTTTCTGGTGATATTGCAATGCCTTAGTAAAATCTCCAGTAATTCTGTATCCCTGGCCATACAGACTGAGAGAAACACATTCAGAATAAGCATCTTTCTTTTTTTGAGAAAGCTCGAATAAATATTTTGCTTCTTCCAATTGGGGAATGGGAGCCTTGTCATCAGAGAGAAGTACTAACTCAGTGACCAATTCATGCCTGATTGTTGGATTGGATTCATTTTCAATTTGTTTAAAAAGATCGCGATCTTTCTGGGTGAGTAACCCAATATCAGACTTTTGTCCATAGGATATGCTCCAGATTATCGCAAGAATGAGTATGCAGGTACTATTTTTCATTTTAGTTTATTCTTTTATTTTTTAAGGAGAAAAATTGTTTTATTGGTAATTACTTTCTCTCCGGATTTCATTTGTTTCTCATTTGCTTATTTATTTCCAATCAGGCTAATAATAAACTCAGAGCCTTCTCCTTCTTTCGTCTCTACTTTCAACTCACCTCCATGTGCTTTCACAATGTCGTAACTCATGCTCAGTCCCAGGCCTGTTCCCTGACCGGTAGGTTTGGTAGTAAAGAAGGGCTGGAAGATTTTATCCAGGATGTGGGCGGGTATACCGGGGCCGTTGTCGTGCACAGAAATTTCGACACGATCGCCCCTGTTTTTTGTCGAAACGGTAACCATCGGATAAAATGGTAGAGACGTAGCATGCTGTGTCTCTAAAGAATTCTGCGTCTCCACATTTACCGCATAAAACGCATTGGTAATCAGATTGAGCATTACCCGGCCAATATCCTGTGGAATTATATGGATAGTTCCGATTGTTTTATCAAAATCGGTTTTCATCGTTGTATTGAATGACTTGTCTTTTGCACGAAGGCCATGGTAGGCCAGGCGTAAATATTCATCCGCCAAAGCATTGATATCTGTCGATTCTTTAACTCCGCCGCTGCTCCGGCTGTGTTGCAGCATCCCTTTAACGATGGCGTCGGCACGTTTGCCGTGATGGTTTATCTTCTTTTCGTTTTCACCAATAGAATTTGCAATCGCCTTTACTTCATCCAAATTTCCATTCTCTATTTCCTCTTTTAATTCTTCAAGTAATTCGGCATTTATATCCGAGAAATTATTCACGAAATTCAGTGGATTCTGGATTTCGTGGGCAATCCCAGCGGTGAGTTCACCGAGAGAGGCCATTTTTTCGGACTGCACCAATTGAGCCTGGGTCTGTTTCAGATCAAACAGTGTTTTTTCAATCTGCACTTTGGCGGATTCCAGTTTGTTGAAATCTTCATAACGTGCATAGGCTGTCGAGAATGCGTCGGCAAGGTTTTGCACAAGGTGCAATTCATCGTCATTCAATGGTTTATCGTTGCCTACATACAACATACCCTGTAAAAAAGGGATAAAGTGCAAATCCAGGTTTGTTGGATGATCTCCCGTTATATATTTTTCAGTTGGTGCTATAGCGCCCGATTTTACAAGGTTTCTGGTCCAGTTTATAAATGCAGCTTCATCCCAGTGCTCTTTATACATTTGTCTCTTTTGCCAATATTCAACCAGGTTTTGGAATGTAGTTTGTGCAGTATCATAAGGCAGATGAAATGCAGCAATTGCTCTCCCATCAGGTGTCGACAGGAAAGTATGTATCTGTTCCTGCTGTTGGTCCATAATAAAAACACCGCATCGTATAAACGAAACGCCCAGCGTGGTAAGTTCATTCCAGATTAAAGGGGTGATCCGTTCCAGATCATCGGTAGTGCGCATAGAGGCAGTTTCTGCCCGTACCCGATCAAGAGAAGAGCGTCTAATTGCTTCAATGGCATTTGCTTCTGACTTTTGCAAATCGAGGTAACGCCTGTAGGTCTGGCCGAAAACACCTGCAAACCTTTTGAAGATAATTGTATTCACCGAAGGTATAGGCTCAGCTGTAAACGCGAATATTGAGCCTTCCGCAAAATAGAAATCACTGTGGATTTCTTTTGAAGGCAAAGTATTCAGCTCAAAACTAGTCGGATAATATTTAGTTTCGTTGATAGCCTTGTAATACGCTATTAAATCCTCACCGACCATTGTGTAAGTAAATAATGGTTCTTTGTTTTTCCATGCCTGATATAATCCGGAGAGAAGAGGATGAACTGCCAAATCCAGTTGACCCATTGTTAAAGTAGCCTTTCCTTCCGGAATTGACTTTGCCGTCCAGACTTCCGCGGTCATCGTATCGCTATAAATCAATATCCCGCAGCGGTTTGTTTTGACACCCAGCTTAACCAGCTCATCCAACATGGTTGAAACCGTATCACCTACATCCTGGCTATTATGCATCGCCATGGTTTTGCTGCGGACCCGTTCAAGCGATGCTTCAATCTGGGCTTCGCGAGCCTGTGCTTCGGCTTTTTGCAGATCGAGAAAACGGGTATAGGTCTGTTCAAAGACTTTCCCGAATCGTTTGAGAATTCCCTCTTCTTCCTTAGTAAATTCCTTGAGATTAAATCGTTGAAAAATCAATAATGAGTTTTTAAATAGCACTGTGGCCCTGGTCATTCCAGGTGAATGATACAGAAATTCCTGTCTTTCTTTAGGTTCTTTTCTAAAATCGGAGTATTTGAACAGAAGCCTGAAATACTTGTTTTTATCAACCTTTGAATAATTTTCAGTATAAAAACCAACACCGTCATGCAAGGAATTATAGATCTTTTTTGTAAGGGGATGTTCTAAATACGGAATATGAAATTTTTCAAGGTAATTCTGTCCCTCCAAGGCAAACCAATCATTCACACCTGCTTCCGGATTGGCAAAATCAGTTACTATTTGCGAGCCGTTTACTTCTACTCCCAATCTGTTTATTTCCTTATCAAGAAGTCGAACGACTTCAATCAATTCTTCACTTTTGTGAATACCCATACTGCGTGACCTTACTCTTTCAAGTGCAGCTTCAATTTGTGCTTCCCGCACCTGTGCTTCTGCTTTTTGCAGATCAAGAAAACGGGTATAAGTTCCGTCAAACACTGCTGCAAACCTCACCAGTATATCGATTGTTTCACGTGGCCGGGGTTCGGGGGTTATAATTGTAAGAATTCCCCTGGAGAAGGTAGCGACATTCTGCACCCTGCGTTTACCAAATATTATGCGATCCACCGGCAGTTTCATTTTCTTCAGGAATTGAAAGTACGCTTCAAGTTCATTTCCCTGAAGATCAATGGTAATCGATTTATTTTGTTCCTTCCAGGCTCTGTACATCTTCTGCATCACAATGGGTTCATCCAGCGAGGTCTTAATCAGGGAATTAAATTGCTTACCGCCATGCTCAGTAGCCCAGATTTCAAAGACATGTTCTGCTTCATTTACAATTTCTATGGCCATCCTTTCCGGTTTTTCACCCAGCGCAATGAATTGCTCAAATAATATTGCGGCAGTTTCGGCCATCTCATCACTTCGCTGCATCGCCATAGTTCTTGCACGCACTCTTTCAAGAGCAAGTTGGATTTGTGCTTCCCTGGCCTGTACTTCAGCCTGTGTCACATCTATGTACCGGCGATAAGCCAGTTCAAAGACATTCCGGAAACGTTTCAGAACTTTTCGTTTTCCCTCAGAAATCGGTTCATACGTTGAAATTCCGATAGCTCCTGTTCCAATGGAAAAGAAATAATAAGAGAGTTGTCCAATATTGTGCAATTTGGGATCATCCATCTCCCCCATGCTTTTACGGTATTCCCTCCATTGATCCAATTCATCTCCATTTATAACGAATTCTGCAAAGGCATCAGTAGCACTTCTGACCTGCTTAACCAGATTTTCGGTTGCGGGATGACTGTTGTAAAGAATCGTAGTCACGGTTGCACCCGCAGATTCAGAGAAATCATAATTCAGAAACGACCCTTTTTCATCGTTATGGATATTGATCATCGCATTCCGGAGTTCACCGAACCCCATATTATGAAGTTCTGCAAACAGTATTTCGCAAATGCTCAGCAAGTCGCCAGGTTTGCCCATCCCCATAGCCACGGTCCGCACTCTTTCGAGAGAGGTTTCGATTTCGAGTTCCCTGTTCTGGGCCTCAACCGCTTTCCGTTTATGTTCGAGTTCTTCAATGGTTTCCTCCAGGAGAATGGCCGTGGTGCGTTTGACTTTCTCAGTCCTGTCGAGCTTGAAGGCAGTAATGGCCATTTCGCTTTCGGTATCCTTTAACGCTTTGGCTAATGAAGCTCTTTCTTCAGCCGACAATTGTTCGGTTTGCTGAAGAAAATTGGAGATCTTTTGGAGGTTCTGGTTCATGCCTGGTATATTTTTCTGGTTCTGTAACGATCTGTTTGGCAAAGAATCTTTTCTAACTTCTAATGACGAGCAGCTTTCTATTGTTTTCTGGCAGCTTATGTAATATCCTAAAAATGATTGAATTATTCCTGAATGCGATTCTGAAAGGGGCTTGGTACTATTAGCTCAATCTGCCGGCAGCTGGTTGCCAATTGCAAGCCGCTTCAATGTAAAATCGATAATGCCCTAACAACCGTTAAAGAGTCATCTTTCTTTTATTGCCACCCAGCAGCAGGTGTTATTATGAAATTCGTTGTTCCCGTTCTTTGCCTTGCCATATTCGCCATAAGTAAAAAACCCTGCCATAGGCACATCGAAAACTTTTCGTACTCCCTCAATTTCGTCGCCAGTCAATGGCCCAAACTGAGTGAGTCTCCCGATACAGGAAAACATCAGCAATGCATCTGCTTCGATCATTTCATCCTGCCGTATTTTTTCAGCATTTATTCGCACTTCTTCAACAACCTCGAAATCGGGCGGAAGGGTAAAACGGACTTTATCTCCTTCATGAATGCTTCCCAGAATGGAGACCGATTTATCATTCCAGTTGAACATACCCACTCCCCGTATTACGGGAGCGCCCTTGTCGCGCGAGACACTAAATGCGATACCCATTCCGGACGGATTAAAAGTTTCTGCTTCTTCCGGCGATAAATTCAAACCCAGATACTTTAACACCATTTCTGCCGCAGGCTTGTTATCAATCTCGTAAACCCAGTTACCAACAGCCTTTGTGATTACCTTTTCTGTTCCTACCGGCTTTTGTCCGCATGCAGCTTCTCCTGTTGTAATTATTTCATCTCCATCAAATACAACCATTATAATGCCTCTTTTTGTTGCCCGGTTATTCGTGAAAACTACTGTTTCATCAAAAATGAAATCATCACCGGCACGGCCTCCCCAGATGGTAGTTTCTTTTCCGGCAACCGATTCAATTGTTCTGATAAATTGATCTCCCAGCAAAGACTCAGATTCACCGCGAGCATGAAAACTGGCTGATAGAATGATGGATGGATTTTTAAATCTCTCTTTTGCTTTTAACGTCATCTCTTTTGCTACCTCATCAGGTTCTTTATAGCGGTAATCGTGCAGCAGTACTTCGAAGTTTGCCGGATTAATATCCATCAACAAAACCGCGATACCCCCATTGCTGATATCTTCATCAATAAATTCACCCGAACTGGTTGCTCCAAAAATCAGGATACCCTGTTTGTTAAGGAGACTACTCACTGCATCAATGTCTTGTGTGATGGAGATAAACACAAAGGCCAGTGTTGGCTCAAACCCATCAACAATGCCTTGCTCCAGAGCGGCTTTAATTTCTTCGGGAGAATTACCTTTAATTGATTTTGCTTTCATATCTTTTATTCTTTATTCAACTTAGAATAATCAAACACCAGGAGGCAGAATGCAATCATTCTAAAACATTTCTGAAGATTGACTGATTTTTCATCGGTATTGTTTTTTAAGGTGAAATTTAATTCTAATTTTTGCGTTGTACTTGCCAGTTAGAATCTGATCTCAGGAGGTAAGATGATCCTCAGGATCTATAACCACCGGAAGACAAATAAATTATCTAAATAATGAGACAAAAAGGTCTTTTATTGATTTTTATAAATCAACAAATTACCAGCTACAAAGTTCATAGCGTCCAATGAACCAATTTGTTTAGATTCATCTACCTGTTAATATCCTGGTTCGTTATATTGGAAATAGGTTCCTGAATATTGGCAGACTATAGCTATGCCAGGCCCGGATATTGAAAGAGTTGTTTAAAAGCCGGAATTTCCTGCTCTTTTTATTCCTGGCAATTAGATCAGATTAGAAAGAATGATCTAAATACGGATGTTTATTTGTGGTATTACATATTGGAATAGGGAGAAAACCCTAAGATTATCTTCAATAAAAAGTCAGGGATCATGAAACTTTTCCTGCTGAAAAGAGGAAACTAACCCACGAATTGGTATACAGTTTTTGGTATTATCTGCCAATCAGATATTTTATCCAGGACAATTTCATGGCTGAATATGGCGGGTATTTCAGGTTAGGCTCCAGCCAAAATGGTTTGTCAAGGATGCTCTTTAAATGGGAAAAGGTAATAAATCCGGCTTCTCCGTGGTAACTGCCTGTTCCACTACTTCCGACACCGCCAAACGGAAGGTTGCTGTTGGATATATGCATCACCGAATCATTGATGGCACCTCCTCCAAATAACAGCTCATTTAATAGCCTGTTTCGGCTGGATCTTTCATTTGTAAAGATGTAGCAAGCTAATGGTTTTGGTCTGGATTTTATCTTTAATATTGCATCATTCAGATCAGAATAGGAGATGACAGGCAAAATCGGGCCGAATATTTCCTCATTCATAACCTTGTCCTCAAAGGTTACTCCGGTTAAAATGGTAGGGGCAATGTACCGTTCTTGAAGATTGCTTTCCCCACCACAATAGATTTTAGCAGGATCTATTAATCCGGTTAAGCGATGAAAGTTTTTCTCATTGATAATCTGGACGTAATTATCGTTTTCGAATGAGTAATTGAATTTCCTGATGAACTCCTTCAGATGCAAAAGTAACTCATCTTTAACTATTTCATCAACAACCACATAGTCAGGAGCAATACAGGTCTGGCCTGAGTTCAGAAATTTTGCCCATACCAGGCGCTTTGCAGTTTCTTTGAGATTGCTGTTACTGGTGACAATTGCAGGGCTTTTACCGCCCAATTCCAGTGTAACGGGTGTCAGGTTTTTTGCTGCGGCCTGATAGACAATCTTACCGATAAGTGTACTTCCCGTAAAGAAGATTTTGTCAAATTTCTGTTTCAGGAGTTCAGTTGTTTCAGTGACCCCACCTTCAACCACCACCATAAACTCAGACGGGAAATTTTCATTTATCAGTTGTGCTATCGCTGCACTTGTGGCCGATGAAATCTCACTTGGCTTTATAATAGCGGTATTACCTGCAGCAATGGCAGCTACCAAAGGGGCAAAAGTGAGTTGCAAGGGATAATTCCACGCTCCGATAATCAAACATACACCCAGGGGTTCGGAAATAATATAGCTTCGTGCCGGCAGATTTAAAAGATTGGTCCTGGCCTTTTTTCGCCTTGACCATTTGGGGAGTTTCTGAATTGACTCCTCAATTTCCTGGTAAATAATATTCAATTCTGTGGTATAGGTATCAAATTCCGATTTCTTAAAATCTTTGTAGATTGCCTCATAAAAGACCGATTCCCGATTTTTGATAAGCTTCTTAAGCTTTCTTAACTGCTCAATTCTAAATTCTATAGCCTTCGTTTGATTGGAATTGAAATAGTTACGTTGATTTTTTAAGATTTCTTCGTAGTTCATTGGAATCTTATTTTTTTTCATTGCCATAGCTGAGTATCTCCTGAAATAATCCATGGAAAGACCAATCAAAACACTGAATTACAGAGCTATATAATTAATCGTAGTTCGGGTTTACGGACAGCTTCCCCAGAATAGAAATTAAAACTTATTTACTGCTCCCTGACAGCAATCATATCCAACACACCGTCAGGAGCTTCAACTTTACCGGTGATCTTTGAGTTTTCAACCTTGCCTGAGACCTTAATATCGCTCCCTTCGATGTTGACTATGAATTGAATTATATCCTTGGAGAATTGGATATCTGGTACCTTAAGTTCCTGCCCATCCTCAAAAACTACCTTGCCTGTAAGTCCCCCATTTACTTCCGAAACGATAAAGGAGCTGTTGACATATTGGTTAGGAGCATCGGTAACTGCAACTTTCCATGTACCAGTGACATTCTTATTGTCGTTTGCAAAACTCTTTTGATTCAAAATTACAATTCCAAGAATGATCAGTATAAGATTTAACTTTTTCATTGAAACAAAGGTTAGAAAATAATGAATAAATATGTAATTAGTGTGTTTAGATTTTTTGGGCAGTTACCTGACTCAAACCTGATTCAAATTCCAGTCTTGAAATATTTCTGAATCCTGCCTTCATTAGCAGATGGTTAACTTCATGTTCGGTAAAACAATCGCCCGCTTCTGTGCCGACAAGCATATTGATGGCGAAAATAGCTCCGGTTGTTGGTTGCGTCCTTTCATTGTTCATGATCCAATCCTGAATGACAATCTGACCTCCTTTGTTTAAGGATTTAAAACATTTTGCGATTAGGTTCAGATTGATATTCAGTGAATTACTGTGAATAATTGCAGATAAAAATACTAAATCGAATCCTTCAGGTAATTCATCGGTGATGTAATCGCCTGTGTATGTTTTTATTCTGTTTGAAAAGCCTTCCTTATCAATGAATTTCCTGGTAATAGGCACTACATTGGGCAAGTCAAAAACAGTTGCGTCAATTTCCGGTTTTTTAGTCACAAATTCCATTGAATAGGCACCTGAACCTCCACCGATATCCAAAATGGATTTCACACCGGATAAATCAATCGTTGCCAGCTGTGACGGAGCTTGTTTTATTGCCCGGTCGTGCATCGCATTTATAAAAGAGAAAAGCCATTCGTCTCCTCGGTCATTAATTTCAGCAGGATGAGCCGATTTTCCGCTTTTCACAACCTGGGTGAGGTTACTCCAGGTATTCCAAAGATGGTTGGAATGCATCAGCCCTCCCAGATATCCTGAACTTCTCTTAGATAAAAAGGTAAAACTTTCGGCAGTATTAAAGAACAATTGGTTCTGCTTGGTAAGAAAACCTAAGGATACCAAGGCATTCAGCAGACGTTCACAGGCATGTTTGTCTAATTGCAAACTGTCAGCGAGCTGAAGATTTGTTGTTCCGGATTCATCAATATTAGTAAACAGGTCAAGTTCAAAACCGCTTAAAAGGATTCTGCTTTTTTGGAAGGAAGCAGCAAATTCTCTGATGGCATTTGGATTCATAGCATGAAAAACTTAGCATGTCCTGACAATTCAGCATATTTACTATGCTCACTGGATAGCCTGAACTTAAATTTACACATTGGATTAAGATCCAAAGATATCCTTACTTAATGTCCAAATTTACAACTAAGTGATGAATCATTGATCAATTAGAATTTTTTTTGCAAACTTTTTCCAGATAAACTGTCATTTAATGTTTAGATATTGAATTCTACGGATAGCGTCAACCATATAATCGATCTCCTTTTTTGTATTATAGAAGGCAAATGATGGACGGACAGTCGCTTCAAGGCCCATCCGGCGTAAGGCAGGCTGAGCACAGTGGTGTCCAGCCCGAAGAGCAATACCCTGCAGATCAAGCAATCGACCCACATCAGCTGTTGGTATATCTTTCAGTATAAATGAGACTACGCTAACTCGTTCCTTTGGATTCCCAATAAGCTGTAACCCTTCGATACGGGCAAGTTGTTCACGCGCATATTCAGTCAATTCATGTTCGTACTTTGAAATATTGCCGATCCCGATCCTGCTTACATAATCGAGCGCAGTACCAAGGCCAACAGCGTCGGCTACATTTGGGGTCCCAGCCTCAAACTTAGCTGGGGGATCGTTGAAAATTGTCTCCTCGAAAGTGACATCTTTAATCATATTACCTCCACTTTGCCATGGGGGTAGAATGTCTAGCAGCTCTTTTTTTCCATAAACCACGCCAATCCCGTTTGGACCATAAATCTTATGACCCGAAAAAACGAAAAAATCGGCACCAAGTTCCTGAACATTAATCGGAGTATGGGCGACTGATTGAGCGCCATCGATCAAAACTCTTGCTCCCCAGCGTTTAGCAGATTGGATAATTTCCTTAACCGGTAAAATCGTCCCAAAAGTATTGTTAACATGACTGATAGAAACTATTTTGGTCCGGGGACCGAGTAGTTTTTCAAAGTCCTCCAGGATAATATCCCCGTTGTCGTTAATTGGAATAACGCGTAGTTTAGCCCCGATTTCTTTGGCTAATTGCTGCCATGGAACAATATTTGCATGGTGATCAAGCATTGATACAATGATCTCATCGCCTGGCTGTATAAATTTACGTCCAAATGTTTGTGTGACCAGATTAATCCCTTCAGTTGTACCACGGACAAAAATGATCTCTTCAGTTGATGATGCTCCAATAAAGTTCTTTACCTTCTCTCTGGCGTTCTCATAAGCATCTGTTGAGCGCGCAGCAAGGGTATGAGCCGCACGATGAATATTGGAATTATCCCTTTTGTAAAAATTGGAAACAGCTTCAATAACTGAAAGTGGTTTCTGTGTGGTTGCGGCATTATCAAACCATATCAGCTCTTTCCCGTTTACCTTTTGGTTCAGAATGGGGAAATCATTTCGAATAGCAGGGACATCAAAAGTCTCACGCCCGTCGTATGCAAATTTTTGATCCCTACCAAAGGAGTAATCGGAGAAAGTAGTCGGGTCGAACCCATTTTCTGCGCCAGATTGCAGAGAATTTTTAGGTTCTTCAGGGTTCAGTAATCTCTTTAATTCTTCCCCTACAGGTAATCCTCCCGGAAAGATTCCCGGATTAAAGGAATAAATACTTGAATTCTGACCGGGTATTCCCGATAAGTTTCCTACTGTTCCGGAGAGATTGGCGAATGATGCAAAAACTTCCTTAAGGTTTAATTCATCTTCAGGTAATCCGGAATCATTACTGGAACTCTCTTCGACGGTGGAAAATGGCTCTGCAATTTTCCGTAGCTGCCCGATATCTGGTAATCCGGTACCGTCGGTGGTGTCGTCAAAAAGCATATCTTGAATTAGCATATTTCACTGTGTTAACAGGCTTATTTTTCGATACTGTTTCGGTGCTGATAATCATGATAATAACCTACCTCAACATTTTCAAGAACTGCGATGGCATCATCGGTCAATGAAGCTAAAGAGAAATACTTGGTAAGCAGATAGGAGGCAACGCCAAATTTATCCAAACCCATCAGTCGCGCGGACAGGCTGGGAGCAATTTCTCCAGGAATTCCGGATTGCTGCAACCCTATAACTCCCTGTTCATTTTCCCCTATTCGGACCAATATGATGCTGGTCGTTCCCACTCCGCGGTTAGTAAGGTACTGACCCTTGATTTCCAATTTGTCGCTTGGTATTATTGGAACGCCTCTCCATGAAACAACCGGTACACCATATAGATTGGTTGTAACCGGAGGAACACCTCTCCAGGTGCATTCGCGTTCAAAAGCCGCAATAGCCCGAGGATGGGCTATAAAAAAAGCCGGGTTTTTCCAGACAAGGGAGATTAACTCATCCAAATCATCAGGTGTCGGGGTACCGTAACGGGTACTGATCCGATAACCGGGTTCTACACTGTTTAAGAGTCCAAAGGTATTGTTGTTGATTAGCTCCCATTCTTGCCGCTCCTTGATGCTTTCAATGCTTAATCGCATCTGCTGTTCAAGTTGATTGAACGGATTGTTATACAAATCGGAAACCCTGGTGTGCACCCGAACGATTGTTTGAAGTGTGTTGAGGGAATACTCTCTGGGGTTTTCCTCGTAATCAATATAGGTTTCAGGGATGATGTTATCTTCTTCATGACCGGAAACAAGGTCGATATGTTTTTCGCCATGAGTATTTACCGTCGCTTTTAAACGCAGGTGTTCATCAACTGCTTTCTGAAACTGTTCACGAAAATCGGGTACCTCTTTGGTGATGGTCTCCAGCTCAGTGCTGCTCAGAGTAAAGAAAACACCTGGAGTTATTGAGCGGACTGATATAGAGGCTGCCTTGTCAGATAATAGATCAGCCTCACCAAAATATTCCCCTTGCGATAAAATGCCAACACGAAGTTCTTCTCCATGAGGTCCTTTACTCAATACTTCAACCTGTCCTGAGGCAACTATAAAGAATTTTTGACGGTCCTCACCTTCCTTTATCAGGCTATCCCCTAATTCAACTTCCTCAATTACGAATCTTTTGGCTAACCGATTAACAATCTCCTCCTCAATATTTGAAAAAAGGGGTATCCTGCGTAAGGAATCTGAACGAAATGAAGGAATCCCCTCAAGGTATTCTACTTCGATCCGTTCAGCTTTCTTTAGCTCAACCTTGGTCCGGTTTACACGGTAAGTTCCTGAATTTACCTGTACCCAGGGTAGCAATTTCAATAATAAACGTGGGGTAATTGACCCCATTTGAGGAGCAGTTTTAGTAGTAGTGGCCAATTGCCGGGCCGTTGCAGTGGTTACGCTGCGTTGTAAATCGTTTTTTGCCATGACATTACTCTTTATTGTTACTGTTTTTCAAATTTGACTCTTCAGATTACACTATCATCTTCACTGTCCGGATTATTTTGACCATCACCCTTTTCAAACTGGTAAAGAGGGGTAGATAGATATCTTTCTCCTGTGTCGCAGATTATGACGACGATCTTTTTATTTCTATTCTCAGGACGCTTAGCAATCTGAATCGCTGCATACACATTTGCCCCTGAGGATATTCCCACAAGTAATCCTTCAGTTTTGGCCAGATCGCGACTCGTTTGAAATGCGTCTTCATTCCTGACCTTATAAACCTCATCGTAAACCTTTACATTGAGTACTTCAGGGATGAAACCCGCACCTATGCCCTGGATCTTATGCGGCCCTGATTTGCCACCGGAGAGGACCGGAGAGTCTGCAGGCTCAACTGCAATTATTTTTACTTTTGGATTCTTTTCGCGCAATATCTCTCCTACACCGGTAATCGTTCCTCCGGTACCAACCCCTGCTACAAAAATATCAACCTCTCCATCGGTATCTCTCCATATTTCCTGGGCAGTTGTCTTGCGATGAATAGCCGGATTTGCCGGATTGTTAAATTGTTGAGGGATATAAGCTTTGGGAAAGCTGTTTTTTAATTCAACGGCCTTGCGTATGGCGCCGCCCATCCCTTCATAGCCCGGACTTAACACAATTTCAGCACCCAATCCTTTCAAAATACTCCGACGTTCGACACTCATTGAGTCTG
>Ga0364859_10083_pt2 | contig 47896 bp, 42 predicted proteins | sample ExccelAu500001D3_FD_206911 | JGI IMG/M metagenome (GOLD analysis project Ga0364859, IMG submission 206911) | Enriched cells from Trout Bog Lake Hypolimnion, Wisconsin, USA - BchlTB.Aug20.5000.01 .D3 | ecosystem: Environmental > Aquatic > Freshwater > Lake > Hypolimnion/Profundal zone | place: USA... | reverse complement strand
AATCTGTGAGGCCTGTGCCCTAGAAAAAATTTCCCTTGGACCGATCTTCTTAGGAAAAGAGCTCGAAGGAATGAGTGTGCAGCATCCTTTCTTGCCACGTAGGGCGACGCTTCTGTGTGCTGACTTTGTGACCCTCGATACCGGCACGGGCCTTGTGCACATCGCTCCCGGGCACGGTGAAGACGACTATGCCTTGGGCATGAAACATCATTTGCCACTTCTCTCGCCCGTAGATGATGCTGGTTGTTATACCCAGGAGTGCGGTCTTGCGCAACTTGTCGGCAGGCACGTCTTTGCTGGAAATCAAGAGATTATCCATTTGCTCGCCGCTCATGGGTTGCTACTCGGACATCACGACCACATTCATAGCTATCCGCATTGTTGGCGCTCGAAAACCCCAATTCTCTTTCGAGCTGTGGAGCAATTTTTTATTAATATTTCTAAGATTCGTGAACAAGCCCTCGATGCTATTGATGAAGTTGTGTGGCTGCCTCATTGGGGACGCAATCGTATTCGTGGCACTGTGGAAAATCGTCCTGATTGGTGTATCTCGCGTCAACGCTCTTGGGGGGTCCCTTTACCTGTTTTTTATGATCAAGAAGATCAGCCTATTTTAGATCCTGCAATCATTAGTAAGGTTGCCGAAGTCATTGCCGAACGGGGTTCTAATGCATGGTTCTCTCTAGATGATGCCACATGGTGTGAGCTTGTCGGAGCGCCTGGGGGATCAACCCGCCGTTATGATACCCTTGATGTCTGGATTGATAGTGGTGTGAGTCATGAAGCAATCTTGCGCACGAGGCAAGAATTGCACTTTCCAGCAGACCTCTACCTAGAGGCGACCGATCAGCATCGTGGTTGGTTTCAATCCTCACTCATGACCTCAATCGCGCTCCATGGTCTTGCTCCTTATAAAAGCGTTCTCACGCATGGCTACGTTGTGGATGTTGATACACGTGAGAAAATTTCCAAATCCAATCAAGGCACCCCTGGCTATCACAAACCAACCGAAGTAGAGCATTTTATTAAGACCTATGGCGCTGATATTGTGCGGCTCTGGGCGAGTAGCATTCAGATTACGGATGATGTTCCTTTTTCTGAGGAGATTTTTGCCCGTGTCACCGATGCGTATAGACGCTTGCGCAATACACTCCGGGTTCTTTTAGGAAATATCACTGGATATGACCGAGATGCGTCTCCAGTAGAACCAAGCGGCATTGACGCGTGGATCCTCGCGCGTCTCCAACAGGTCGTTAATATCTGCCGGGAAGCTTATGATGAGTTTGCCTTTCAACGCGTTTATCACACCATTAACCAATTTTGCACCGTTGATTTGAGCAGCCACTACATTGATGCCACTAAGGACCGCCTCTACTGTGATCAAAAGAGCTCAGTGCGTCGTCGCTCCACTCAGGCAACAATGGCAACTGTTTTTGAGACACTCACGCGTCTGCTAGCCCCAATCCTGGTTTTTACTGCTGAAGAAGCTTGGGGGCATTATTGCTCGACAAGCTCTATTCATGTAGAACTTTTTCCTCAGGTAAGACCAGTCGATGAGGCTCTCTTGGAGCGTTATGACAAGCTTTTTGCCTTACGCGCAGAGATTGCACAAGCCTTAGAAAAAGCACAACATGATGGGCTTATTTTCAATCCACTCGAGGCACGCGTGATGGTCACAACAGAAGATACAATCCTTTTACAAAGTGTTGCAACTCCCGAGGCTCTTGCCCAGATCGAAGAACTCTTTATCCTAAGCCATCTTGAAATCAGCCAAGGAGAAGAGCGTATTACTATTGCAAAACAGACTGCCCAAAAATGTGAACGCTGTTGGCGTCATCGTGATGATGTGGGTAACCATATGGCCCATCCAACCTTGTGTAGTAGGTGTTTCGCTGCTGTTGAAGAAAGATAAAAATCAATCAATGTAATTTTTTTTATGACATCCCCGCTCTACTTTATCCCTATTATTTTTTTATTAGTTGCTCTTGATCAGCTCACCAAGCTGTTTGTTCTCTGTGCTATTCCCCTCTATGGAACGCTCAAAATCATTCCTGGACTTTTTTATCTCACACACCTCTACAATACGGGAGCGGCTTTTGGGATGATGCATGATAGCAATCGGTTTTTTATGATTGTTTCCATTGCTGCCTTATTGATCTTATTTTGGCAGCGTCATCATTTTGTAGCACTCTCCTTGCAGCTTGGTTGGGTCTTACTGCTGAGTGGTATCCTTGGGAACCTTACGGATCGAATTTTCAAGGGACATGTCGTTGATTTTTTAGGCGTGCAGATTTGGAATTATTATTGGCCGCCCTTTAATGTGGCCGATACCTGCATTTGTATGGCGACGGGCTTTTTTTTACTTAGCGCTTTTTCCTCTCAACGAAAATAGCAGGAGGATTGTGAAATATCCGCTGTAGATTGTATTGTTTGCAAAAGAGCTTCACTCGGCTTTTTCCTGGGGATAACGGAAAAATTTGTAAAAATCGCACTTCTCTGTAAAAGTAGCCAGCTCGGATAGTCACACTCAATCTATTACGGCTTGTGAAAAGCTCTATGACTACTGCGTTGGTCTCGAATTGTGATTTGGGCAACATCAGTGCCCGGGAGAGCCTTGGGTAGATTGCCGTAACCGTTAGGTTAGGGGCAGCTCGTAATGGCGAGCCGAGCAGGTGCAAGCGAGTTAATATGGACACATACAGCCTTGCATCACAATCCTTCATCCGCCTTGTACTAACAAGCTTTGCACAGCGCCTGATGATGATTCCTTATGAAATATCCGAGTTAAATCATACTTTTTATCACACATACACTCCTCTTATTTCTCAATGAGAACTTGAGTTATAGCTAGCTTTCTGCTAGGAGAGGATGGATTTTTTTTCAATAATCCATCCTTCTTCATGTCTTCTACTATCCAAAATCCTCACGATCGTTTCTTTCGCGCTTCGATGAGTAACCCAAAGGTGGCTCGAGAATTTATTAAAAAACATCTTCCCGCGCACATCGCTAAGAAGATCGATCCAAAATCATTGAAACTCATGCCCGGGAACTTCATTGAAGACCTCCAAGAATGGAAAACTGATCTGCTTTTTACAGTGACCTTTGAAGGAGCTCCTGGATACATCTACCTTCTGATCGAACACCAGCGGAGAGCAGAGCGCTTGATGCCACTACGAATGCTCGAGTATACCTGTAAAATCATCCGTACACATCTACAAGAAAACCGAGATGCTCCTCTCCCCTGCATCTATCCAATCGTGCTCTACAACGGTATCAAACCATATCCCTATACAACTGATTTCTTTGAACTCTTTTCCGATCCTACTTTTGCACGCGAGCTCCTTCTAAAACCATTTCAACTCATCGACCTCACACAGTTCTCTGATGATGACTTGAAAGAGCAATCGCTCCTCGGCATTATGGAGCTCCTCTTGAAATATGCGTTCGCACGTGATACTCTTTTGCTCATTAAAAAAATTGGCACCTTATTGCAGAAAGCTGATCAGATGAACGAAATCGAGCTACTGCGTGAAAGCGCTGAGTATGTTTTTCAAACACGTAGTGATGATCTCTCAAAAAATCACATTTTAAACGAATTGAAAAAACATTTATCCACACCAACTCAAAAAGATATTATGACGATCGCAGAAGCATTTGTTGAAGAAGGCAGACAAGAAGGTATTCAAACAGGTATTCAAACAGGTATTCAAACAGGCAGACAGGAAGGCCGAAATGAAGAGCGTAAAAAATTCCGCGCGCTCCTGCACAAACAACTCGAACGACGTTTCCCCGGTCAAGTGACTTCCAATCACTTGGGCTTACTTGAGGAGGCTGATGCTGAGTCACTCTCGCTTTGGGGAGAAAGGCTCATCGACGCTCATTGTATTGAGGAAGTTTTTATTTGGTAGGATAGGTTTTTTGTTATTGGATTTTTTGTCTCTTTACCCGTCTTTTCGTCAGTAAACATTGCATTGCGTTTTACGACAATTCGGTATGAGATATTTGGGCTACTTGCAAAGGGCTCTCAACGAGAGCAACCACGTAATCCATGCAGATATCATGTGGCTCTTTTGGTACGTCTAAGACAAGTTGCCATGGCCATGCAATGCCTGTTTTAAGGCCCCTCCATCGTGAGTCACCTAAGAGTCGATCATAAAAACCACCGCCACGTCCTAGTCGCCCTCCTTCATCATCAAAAGCAAGTCCTGGAATAACGGCTAAATCAACTTCTTCAAGCGCTGCCTCTTTCCAGGTTTTAGGATCTGGTTCTTGAATGCCATAAGATCCTTGTACCCAATTGGCATCTCGGTTCCATTGATAGAGGTGTAGTTTGTCGTGATCGATACGAGGGAAAAGAAGCTTCTTTTTTGGTAAGGTTTCTAACAAGCATTGAGCGTTGTTATTAGGAGTATGAAAGATCGAGTGTAATAAAATAAGAGGATCGGGCTCCCCTAGGAGTGGCGCATAGAGTAGGATCACTGAAGCATTGTTCCAGTCAGGAACTTTGATCTTCACGATTTCATCAAACTTAGATGACCTCTTTGAGGTGACGCTCTCTTTCTCACTATGCGATAAAAAAGCACCTTCTTGCTGATGAGTTGTTGCGTGCAGAGGCTGTTGCTTTTTTAATAAAGTCCGCATAGTCGATCTCATGAGCTCTTTTTCTCTGATTCTAAGCAATTCATGATGATCGTGATAAGAATATTGTTTTTTTAATTTCCGATTCATACAACTCTTTGAGAACATGGGAGTGAAGGAGGCGAAGATATTCCGTGGCATTGCAGTGATGTATTCAAGCCTGACTCCTGGACGTTGACGACCTCTTTTTTCTCTCTATAGTAGAGAGCGCTATGAGCATGTTCCCTGCAATCAGAGATTCTGAGAAAAAAAAACGAGTCATCGTCGGCATGAGTGGCGGCGTCGATTCGAGCGTGGCAGCCTATTTACTCCAGCAAGAGGGATGGGATGTTGTGGGCGTAACAATGAAACTCTGGCCGCAAGATTGTATGTCGCGCGCGGAAGATAAGTGCTGTGGACCACAGGCCATTGCCGATGCGCGCAGTGTTGCACATGCACTGGGCATTCCCCATTACGTTATTGATGAAGCGGTTCCTTTTGAAAAAATTGTTATCGACTACTTTTCAGAAGAATACAAACGTGGCCGGACTCCCAATCCGTGCATCATGTGTAATGAAAAACTAAAATTTGGTAATCTTTGGGAAAAAGCCGCGGCCCTGGGAGCCGAGTATATTGCTACAGGTCATTATGCCATTATTGATCATGAGGGAAAGAAAGCCACATTGCGCAAAGGTCTCGATGAGACGAAAGATCAATCGTATTTTTTATTTAGCCTACGTGAGTCACAGCTCAAACGGGCACTCTGCCCGCTCGGTAGGCTCACAAAAAAGGAAATTCGCTCTATTGCCCGTAAACTCGGTCTTAAAGTTGCCGACAAGCAAGAAAGTCAAGAAATCTGTTTTGTCCCGGGCAAAGATTACAAAGCATTTTTACGGAATCGTGGTGATGTGTTTCAGCCAGGTGGTTTTTATGATACGGAAGGAAACTATCTTGGAGAGCATGACGGTATCGAGCTCTTCACGGTGGGACAACGCAAGGGCCTTCCTGGAGGATCGCCGCACCCACTTTATGTGATCGCCATTGATGCAGAAAAAAAACGCGTGATCTTAGGTGCAGAAGGAGATCTTTTATCTGATGTCTTTGAAATGGATCGACTCAATTGGTTAGAGCCTATTCCAGATCTAACGCAAGAAATTTCTGTTCGTGTTCGTCATGGTCATGAAGGATCCAGAGCAAAAATCCTCTCTCATCAAGATGATTATGCGCGCATTGGTCTGTTAGAGCCGATTCGCTCGGTGACTCCGGGACAAGCTGCTGTTTTTTATCAGGGGGATGTGGTGCTCGGGGGTGGGTGGATTAAAAGGAGAGAACAAGAAAACAACAATTCCTAACATCCTGCTAGATACATGCATGACTCCTACTGCCAGACGAGCTTAAAGTGTAGGTCGCTTCTTAATCTTGACTTGTAGCACAGATTCTTATGAACCAAAATATGACTGGCTTTGATCCTATCGATACAATTCTTGAAGAAATACGTTGTGGAAAAATAGTCATTGTGACTGATGATGAAGATCGTGAAAATGAAGGAGATCTTGTCATGGCGGCATCGAAGGCCACGGCCGCAGATGTCAATTTTATGGCCCGTTATGGGAGAGGACTCATTTGTGCTCCTATTACCAAGCAACGAGCCGAGCAGCTTGCCCTTCCACCCATGGTGAGGCATAACAGGGAAATGCATCAGACGGATTTTACAGTTTCTGTGGATGCGACGCATAGTACTTCGACAGGAATTAGTGCTTATGATCGTGCAGTGACGATTCAAGTTTTGGCCTCTCCAAAAACCCATCCTGAGGAACTGCGTCAGCCTGGACATATTTTTCCCTTACAAGCTGCTGAAGGGGGAGTCTTGCGCCGCGTAGGCCATACCGAAGCAGCCGTTGACTTAGCACGCCTAGCAGGGCTTGATCCTTCCGGCGTGTTGTGTGAAATTCTCAATGACGATGGTACTATGGCGCGTCTTGCTGACCTCCTAAAATTTAAAAAAGAACATGGTCTTAAAATGTGTTCTATTCGTGATTTGATTGCTTATCGTCGTGTCCGAGAAAAACTCGTGATCCGAGAAGAAGAGATCTTTCTTCCTACCCTGTTTGGAGACTTTCAGCTTTTTCTTTACCGAGCAACACTGGCTGATGTTACCGAGCAATACCATCTTGCTCTTGTCAAAGGTCCTATTGATTCCAAAAAACCAGCTCTGGTGCGCGTGCATAGTGAGTGTTTTTCTGGCGACATTTTTGGATCACAACGATGTGACTGCGGCCCTCAACTTCATCGCGCACTCCAGCAAATTCATGATAGTGGTCACGGAGTGCTCGTCTACATGAAGCAGGAGGGACGGGGTATTGGTCTTGCAGCAAAGATTCATGCTTACAAACTCCAAGAGCAGGGGCTTGATACCGTTGAGGCTAATCTCAAGTTGGGATATCCTATGGACCTGCGTGATTATGGTGTCGGCGCTCAAATCTTGGTCGATCTTGGCGTGCGCAAAATGCGTCTTTTAACCAATAATCCTAAAAAAGTCGTTGGTCTCGAGGGTTTCGGTATTGAAATCATCGAGCGTCTTCCCATTCTTACCGATTCGAACGCTCACAACGCATCCTACCTGGCCACCAAAGAAGAAAAGATGGGTCATCTTTTAAAAAACCTCTCCAACAACCTTGATTCCTGCTCATGCAAAATCTAAAAATGACAACCCCTTAAAATTTAAAATTATATGCATTATCGCGATTGTTCCTGTGGTGCTCTGCGTGCCAAAGATGTTGGTAGACTTGTTACCCTCAGTGGCTGGGTTGCATCACGTCGAGATCATGGAGGTGTGATTTTTATTGATCTTCGTGATCGTGATGGAATCACACAAGTTGTCTTCCATCCTGAGCAAAATGCCCAGGCTGCCGCCACAGCACATACTCTGCGCTCTGAAGATGTGATTTGCGTGCATGGCCAAATAGTTGCGCGTCTTGCAGGGACAGAAAATGAGATGCTCCCAACTGGCTCATTGGAACTTGTTGCCTCCACCTTAGAGGTTATCAATCGTTCGCAAGTTCCGCCTTTTCCTATTGAAGAGCGTATTGGGAATGAAGATCTCCGTTTAACATATCGTTACCTTGACTTACGCCGGCCTGCAATGACGGCGAATCTTCGTTTGCGTCATCGTGTCACAAAAATCATCCGCGACATACTCGATCAAGAAGGCTTTTGGGAAGTAGAAACTCCCATTCTCTGTAACAGTACGCCTGAAGGAGCTCGAGATTTTTTAGTCCCTGCACGTCTTTCACCAGGAAAATTTTACGCGCTTCCCCAAGCCCCACAACAATACAAGCAGCTTCTCATGGTCGGTGGCGTTGATCGCTATTTTCAAATTGCACGTTGTTTCCGTGATGAAGATTTAAGAGCTGATCGACAACCGGAATTTACCCAGGTTGATCTGGAGGCTTCCTTTATTAGTGAGAAGGATATTTTTAATCTGATCGAAAAAATATTTCAAAAGATCTTATTAGAGACACGTGGCGTGCAGATTGCGACTCCTTTTCTCCGTATGACCTATCATGAGGCTATGAACCGCTATGGAAGCGATAAGCCTGATATTCGTTTTGAAATGGAACTCAGCGATGTGAGTACGATTTTTACACAAACAGAGTTCAAGGTATTTGCCCACGCGCTCGATCATGGTGGTGTCATCAAGGCACTGAATGCGAAAGGATTTTCCTCTATCACCTCCGGACAGATTGAAACATTAACAGGTGTCGCTAAGAGCGCTGGGGCCAAAGGGCTTGCTTTTATCAAAGTAGAAAATGGGGAATGGAAATCACCGATTGTGAAATTTTTTACAGATGCACAAAAAGCTGCATTGGCCAAGCAGATGAACATGGAAGAAGGAGATCTTATTCTCTTTGGAGCCGATCGCTTTGAAACCGCCTGTATGGCTCTTGGGCGGGTGCGCTTGAAAGTAGCAGAGTTACAAAAAATTTTTATTGATCACGATCAGCTCGCTTTACTCTGGGTTGTTGATTTTCCATTACTCGCCTATAGCGAGGAAGAAAACAAATGGAATGCCGTGCATCATCCTTTTACACGACCCAAGGAGGAAGACAAAGAATTACTTCTCTTAGGACAATTAGCAGAGATCCGAGCACAGGCCTATGACCTTGTTTTCAATGGTGTAGAGATCGGAGGAGGAAGCATGCGTATTCATGAGTCAGATCTACAAGCACATATTTTTAGTGCTCTAGGGATTGATGAAAATGTGCAAAAAGAACTCTTTGGACATCTTCTTAAGGCCTTCGAGTATGGAGCTCCCCCCCATGGTGGTATTGCACTTGGACTCGATCGTTTGATTTCACTTCTTGCTCAAGAAGAGTCGATTCGAGAGGTGATTGCTTTTCCAAAAAATAATCGAGGGATGGAGCTCATGACGGGCTCACCTTCTCATGTCGATGAAAAAGACCTCCGAGTCCTCTCTATTGCGACACGTAGCAAGCAGTCATAGAGAGTTTGTCTCCTAAGGAGGATATGTGTCATATATCTTTTTTAAGAATGCTCTTGCCCTTAGGAGAACTTTCTGTGATTTTTGACGGCCCTTGAGAGTAAAAGACTACACGGGTGTTAAGTATTAGCCGGCATAGCTCAGTTGGTAGAGCAGCTGATTTGTAATCAGCCGGTCGTCGGTTCGAGTCCGACTGCCGGCTCCATTTTTCATCTTCACCTAATCTTTGATCTTCGGACTGTGTAGGCTCGTGATTTTAGAGTTTTAAAAAAGTTATGGCAGGGTAGAGCACCAAGAACAAGGAGCGCAGAACCCGCAGTGTATATCTAATACTCGAGGACGCGAACACTCGGAGTGCCCCCGCAATACGCGGCTACAACTTTATTGAAAATGCTCTAATGGGATTGCTGATTTTCAATGGCAGGCGCAAGGATCTCTTTCCCCCATGCTTGAAAATCACCACCCAGAACTCTATTCTCACTTTCAATGTGCGATGTTTCTGAGAGCGGTTCAATACTTGATGGTTTCTTAATGCCTGCTTTGCTAAGTATTGGAACAATGAGTGGATCTGCATTCATCATCGCATTATAAAAGATAAGGCATGCATTTTTTCTGGCTTCTTGCACAGAAGGATCAAGTAATGCCTGATTATAGGCATGCTCAAGGGTCTCTGTTTCATTGGAAGTTAGCAAGGCAACGGAAGCTGTCGGGAAACTTGCGAGCCAGCTTTTAAAATCACCGACCCAATTTTTTTTATTCTGACGGCCTCTTATTTTATTTTCAGGACCTTGAGTATCCATATTTGCAAGAATAGTATTGATCGAGGGATCTGCTTTTAACATGGCTGCATGGAGAGCCATGCGTGTGATTTCACTCGTTGACTCTACGGCAGGATCGACAAGAGCCTTTTGACGTGCCGTGAGAAATTCGATTTTTTCAGAAGAGGTGAGGGATTCTAAAGAGGCTTTAAGGGAAGGGATTTTTTGAGGCTCTAGATCATGATCGCTCAGTGGCAGTGCCCCATGCAGCGCTAAACAAAATGGACACAAGGTGACTATACATAGAAACAAAAATCGCTTAAAAAAATTTCTTACGCTCTTAGCTCTTGAGTGCTCACTGAGCGGCCAGAGTAAAAAGTCCCTATTGTATTCTGGATTCATGGAAATTATGGAATTTGTGGTAACAAAAAAATCACATAATAGTTCCACATTGCCTGAACTACAATGTTTCAGGATTATTTAAGAGTTCCTTAATGCGCAAGAGTAAACGTCCAGCTGCCCCCCCATCAAGAACGCGATGATCAAAACTTAAGGTAAATTGTGCCTCTGTGATTGGAAGAAAACAATGTTGCTCTTTATCCCAGCAAGGGGTCATTTGACCCGCTCCCATGCCTACTAGGAGTGTCTGTTCTGGAAGCGGAATAGGAGTAGCCATGGTTAAACCAAAGACACCATAATTGGTGATTGTGGCAATAGATCCTCCCGTATCTCTGGAGGAAAGACGTCGTGCTCGTGCAAGTTCAACAAGACGATTGTAGCGTTCTACGAGTTCAGCAAGACGAAATTGATCAGCATTACGAATTACAGGAACAAGAACTCCATCAGCAGCCTCAACGGCAAACCCAACATCAATAGAGCGAGGGTGAATAATACGTGCTCCGATGAGTCTTCCTGCAATTGCTGAATTCTCTCCGAGGGCAATGGCAAGCGCCCGAAGCGTATAAAGTGCTGGGCCAGCTTTAGCTTTCTGATTTTTACGATGTGCAAGCAGTATGTCAAGTGAGATAGGAAGCATCACTGTTGCAAGAGGGCGTGTCCAACTCCGTCTCATGGCATCAGCAACAGCCACACGCATCGAAGAGGCGGGGGTAATTTTATTACGTTCCAGATCTTCTAAAAATGCCTCCAAATCCTCAATGGTGACTCTTCCATTAGCACCACTTCCTGCAATACTCGCCAAATCAGCAGCGTGGAGTCCAAGCTCCGTCATCCGTGCTTTCATGCGTGGAGAGAGAAAGCTTACTCCTTCCGCATGTGCAGGAACAGGAAGTCCGCGTACTGTTGGTTCCACTGAGGACTTCCAGGAAGCTTCATTTTGAGTGATGGTGTGTTTCTCTGGAGTTGTTTTTTCAAGAGGCAGCAGCGGAGTATCGCAAACACCCAAGCGCTCTGCATCCTCATGACTTATTTCGAGTAATCCGAGTACTGCTCCAACTTCATAGCTCTCTCCTGGAATCGCTCTAATTTCTGTGATGGTACCAGCACATGGCACCGTCACACTCATGATGGCTTTGTTTGTCTCTACTTCAAAAACATCCGTATCACTTTCCACGCGACTTCCCACGGAAAAAGGGATGGTCACGATGGTTGCCTCGGCAATAGATTCGCCGAGCTGAGGCATAATGATAGGAATTTGAGGCATAACAAAAGGAAAAAGAAACCCTGAGAATAAAGAATCAAAAATGAAAGTCGAGCTCTCTCTACAAATTGACAACACCATATCCCTTAACAGCACCTTCTATGGACAAGATCAATGAAAATAGTTTCTTAGTAATGAGCAGAACCAAGAGAGATGACTGTTTGGCCTGAAGAGGGATTGTTTAAAAATCGACGAGCTAGATGCTTTTCTGCTGATGACGCATTATCATCGAATAATTCACCTCATGCGAAGAGACTGCCTTCATCTAAGAGAGCAAAGAATGCAGAAGCAGTCGAGGTAATGGAACGAATTCGCCGGATATCCAATGCTAATACTTCTGTTGCGTCAGGATGTATACACCCGCAAGCTCGATCTCTCCAGGAGATGTGTGTTCCATTGGCAACAATCACAGTAAAAACGCCACGTGTAGATACAAGGAAAAGAATCTTCTTTGCTGCTCGATCAAGAGAGAGTTTAGGAGTTATTAAATGGAGCGTTTTTATTTTCATTGACTGAACGCTATTGCGTCAAATGAAAATTTTAAATAAAGAAAGAGAAGTTCTCGATTCTTAAACCATTTATTGAAAGTAATGTTCAAAAAAATTGAGCGCAGAAAAAAGAATAATGGATTACGGGTTAGAAAAGTATTTTTGATATTTTATTTCCTGAGTGTGTTTCTGCACTGTTCTAGTAAGCTACGTTCCTAAATTTTCTTTTTCATGTTTGACACGATTGCCGCTATTGCCACACCACCAGGATCAGGAGCCATTGTTCTTATCAGGATTTCTGGCTCTCAGGCCATTGATATTGCACAAAAAATTTTTCAAGGAAGCACCTCTCCCACCAAGATGCAATCACGCTATGCCTATTTTGGAAAAATCGTTGATCATGGAAGGGTGATTGATGAGGTCTTGCTTACTATTTTTCATGCTCCCAAGAGTTATACCGGTGAAGATGTCGTAGAAGTCAGTGGGCATGGTGGGGTATTTATTGCTGCTCGTCTTTTAGAGACTATACTGCAACAGGGAGCACGCCTGGCACGCCCTGGAGAATTCACGCAGCGAGCTTACCTGCACGGAAAAATGGATCTGACCCAAGCAGAAGCCGTGATGGATTTGATCACTGCTCAGACAGAGCATGCAGAGCGTGTTGCCTTAGAACAACGTGCTGGAGCTTTAGGTCAAGAAATCAAAAAACTCAGAGAAGAACTCCTGCATATTGTAGCGCACCTGGAGGCCTTTTTTGATTTTCCAGAAGATGATATTGCTTCTGTTGATGGACCCTTTTTGCGTGCTTCTATTGAAAGTGTCCGCAATCATCTTGTAAAATTATTAGCCACAGCAGAAAAAGGGCGTCTTTTACGTGAGGGGGGTTCACTGGCGCTTTGTGGTGCTCCCAATGCTGGAAAGTCGAGTTTGCTCAATAAACTCTTACAAGTCGAACGCGCAATTGTCAGTCCTATTGCGGGGACAACACGTGATACGATTGAGGAGATGGCAACCTTGGGGGGATTTCCCTTTCGTGTGATTGATACAGCAGGCATCAGGACTACTGAAGATATGATTGAACACGAAGGGGTCCTGCGAGCACGAAATGCAGCACAACATGCAGACTACACACTACATCTTGTCGATGCGATAGAGCATCATGGACCAATTGAACCGATTGCTTCCCATGAGTTATTAGTCTTGAACAAAATTGATTTAATCATCAATCGATCTTCTCTGGCTAAAATGCATCCTGATGCCATCATGATTTCCTGTCATACTGGAGAGGGGATGGACGCATTAATCTCAGCACTCATGAAGCGTCTATTTGGCAACAAGGGATCTTTTACTGAGGAAGCGCCGTCAAGCTTCGCTATCAATACACGTCACAAGGTCTGTCTCAAGCGTGCTTTAGATGCAATTCAAAAAGCCTTGATCTTGGAAGCCTCACGAGAACCTCTCGAGTTATTAGCAATCGAGCTTCGTGCTGCTTTGAATGCCATTGGGGAGGTAACAGGAGAGGTTCATTCTGAGGAAATCTTAGGCACTATTTTTAGTACGTTTTGCATTGGCAAGTAACATTAGGCCAAGTGATGAGTAAAGGGTAAAGAGTGATGGGTTTCTTTGTTCATTCTCTCTTTATATTGACTCATTACTCGCAACCCACTACTCATTACTCTTTATTTTTTTTAAATGCCTTTAAAAAATATTCGGCTTCCTAAATACGCACCACGCGCATCGTCGGATCCAATTGTATTATTCTCCTTAAGGATATTATTTGTTTTCGCTGTGATTCAAATGCTAGCTGCTGGTTTCATACTGCTTCCAGAATGGATTAATGGTTTGGCCAGCCATTTGGCAAAAAGAGCAAAGATGCAAGAGACTGCTCTGCCTGTAAGAATGCCAATGCCATCTAGTAAGCTAATCAAGACTCAACATGAGGAAACGGATATAGATAATAGTTCATCTTTGCAGTCACAAAGAGAGTGGAAGAGACTAGGCTCTTCGCTTTCTTGTAAGGAAGCTACTGCAGAAAAAGAGATGATTGCAAAAAACATTACAGCCGATCGCGAAAATGGCGTACAAACAGGTGATAGCCTTTCTATTATTAGCATTGAACGCACTCCAGGAGCGGAGGGAGAGCAGGTCTTAAAGATTGCTATCAAGGCTCAATCACATGAAGTCATTGCGGTGAGAGCGGTTAAGGTACAGGTTTATTTTTATGATCAAATTGCAGGAGTCATTAGTGCGAGCAAATCACCCATCACCTCTCGGTGGCTGAATGCTGCGACTGACTGGAAAAATGGAGATCCTCAACTTCTTGAAGTCATCTATCAACCAAATATCAATAACCCAGATGCCAAATATTTTGGATATGTTGTCGCTGTCTATTACCAAGGTACCTTGCAGTCCTATCGGGCAGAACCTCCCTCCATCACAAATGAGTTTCCCATTAAGGTGTATACGGGTGGTGATGAATTCTAGTCCGGCTATTTCACACCGACCACCTGTGGAGACTGGAAGGCGTATGAAATATCCGGGTTAAAGGATTGTTGCGCTTGGACAAAGCTGTCTTAACTCGCAGTTCGCGCAATCTGGCTTACGGGCAGAGCAACGTCTCCTTCCGTGCCAAATAAGCCAGTGACTGAGAATGCCCCACTCCTCTTTTTTAAAAAGTTTCATGAGATCAATTTCAATTTTTACAGGTTCGTGATGTACGGTGAGGCCAAGACGTCGTGCAAGCCTTCCCACATGAGTATCCACAACAATACCTTCATGAATATTAAAGGCATTACTTAAGACGACATTAGCTGTTTTTCTCCCGACCCCAGGTAATGCTGAGAGTTCTTTAAGAGATTGTGGAATAATGCCTTCATGTCTTTCTATAATGACGGCAGCTGTTTTACGAATAGAACTCGCTTTATTGCGAAAAAAACCTGTGGAATGAATGATTTTTTCTAATGCCTCTTGTGAAATCTCTGCATAATCATGCACACAACGACATCGTTCAAAAAGTAGAGGAGTCACTTGATTCACACGAACATCTGTGCATTGAGCTGAGAGAATGGTTGCTACAAGAAGCTCAAGAGGATTTTTATAATCAAGTTCGCAATGAGCATTAGCATAAATAAGTTTTAGCTGTGCGCGTAGTTTTTTTACTCTATTGATAAGACTCTTTCTCTTTGGAGTATCAGAGATTAATTTGGGATAAGCTTGAGTCATAGATGAGTCTGAAACATTCGGGTTAAGTTCTCGTGATAATGGCTCAGAAACATTGCGTCGTGAAGAATCCTTTTGTTCTTGATTGACCATTTCTCAAGAGGGCTTCATATTCATCAACTCGCCAAAAGTTTTTAAAGGGGGAGTGCCTCTCTCTCTGCCGACACAATTACTACGAGAAATTTACAAGATATGAACTCTGAATTTATTGCCATGCTCGACTACCTAGAGCGTGAAAAAGGTATCAAACGTGAGATGCTCATTGAGGCTATTTCCACAGCACTCATTGCTGCTGCTAAGAAAAGCTTTTCCATTTCACGTGATGTCCGCATTGATATTAATCCTAAAAATGGAAATATTCGCGCCTTTGCCAAGCCTCTTGTTGTAGAAACTGTGATGAATCCTCAAGAGGAAATTACCCTAGTACGTGCTAAGCAGTTCAAGAAGGATGCTCTCATTGGTGATGAGGTAGAAGTGGAGGTCACTCCTTCTGATTTCGGTCGCATTGCTGCACAAACAGCACGACAGGCTATTACTCAACGCATTCGTCAAATCGAAAAAAATATGATCTACGAAGAGTTCAAAGATCGTGCTGGGGAAATTGTGCATGGGACAGTGCGTCGTTTTGAACGCTCGGATGTGATTATTGATCTTGGTAAATTTGAAGCAGTCTTACCATCAAGAGAGCGTGTTGTTACCGATGAATACAACATTGGCGATCGTCTGCGTGCTTATGTGCTTGCTGTAGAAAATGGGATAAGAGGTCCTGAAATTGTTCTTTCTCGGAGTCATCCGAATTTTATTCGACGGCTTTTTGAAATTGAAGTGAGTGAAATCGCTGATCGTAGTGTTGAGATTCGGGCGATCGCTCGTGAAGCCGGCTTTAGAACAAAAGTCGCTGTCTATAGCGCGAATGAAAAAATAGATCCCGTTGGAGCATGTGTAGGAGTACGAGGAGCACGTGTAAAAAATATTGTGCGCGAGTTAAATAACGAAAAAGTGGATATCATTCGTTGGTATGAAGATCCTAAGGAATTTATCAAAGAAGCCATGAAGCCAACACGGATTAAAAGTGCTGAGATTGATGAGCGCTCACACACAATTCGTATTAGCCTTGATAAGGAAGAGTTGGCTCTTGCCATTGGCAAGCGTGGCCAAAATGCTCGTTTGACATCCCGTCTTATAGGCTGGGAAATTGAGATTACTGAGGACCGCAGTGCGGTCGAAGTCTTCGAGCAACAAATGGCTGGAGCTGCTCATCAGTTAGCTCTTGCCTTAGGCGTTAGTGAAAAGGAAGCTAAAAAATTAGCTGACGGTGGTATGAATTCCCTTGAAGTCATTGTTACTGCCGAAGCAATGGATATTGCCGAACTGCTTCCCTGTGATCTAGAACGTGCGGAAACAATCTTAAAAGCAGCAAAACAACATTTAGAAAATTCCTCTCAATAGCCTCTTTTGTAAGAAAAAATTAACAATGCCACCTAAAACAACATCTTTATCCTCTAGATCCTCGTCCTTAAAAGGAAAAAGTTCTAGAAAGGTGCTGCCTCATGTAAAAAGCGGTTCTAAAAATTCAGCCAAAGTCCCTGCGCATTCTGAAAATAAAACCTCTAGCACCACTGATAAAGGAGTGCATGCATCGACCTCCGTCATGAAGGGATCTTCTCAAGATGCTCCAGCACCTCTTCCTCCAAAGATATTACCAAGGCTTTCGCTGATTGAAGAAAAAGCACCTCGCTCAGCGCACGTGCTTGCCTCTTCTCGTGGGAAGGCTCTTCCGCGTATTGGAATCAGGGAAGAACCTGTGCAGCAGGCGCAAGCTGAGGAAGTACCACTTGCGTTAGCTTCTTTAGAAAATGTAGATCAAGGTCCATGCAGTGACTCAATGATTGCGATTGCTCCCTCTCAAGTAGAAGATCGCAAGGTTCTGCATCTTAAGGCGCCGATCATGATTAAAGAGCTCGCAGCTCAAATGAACGTCAAGCCCTTCAAGATGATTCATGACCTCATGGAGATGAATATTTTTGCGAGCATCAATCAATCAGTAGAAGCTGATGTGGCTGTCAAACTCTGCGATCGGTATGGTTTTATTTTTGAGCGAGAAAAACGAATTGCTGGCGCAGGAGTGCATAAAGTAGAAGTGCCAGTTTTAGCACCTCCTCTTCCTATCATTAAGCATGAGGACAAATCAGAATCCTTATTTACTCGTGCTCCTATTATCACCTTCATGGGGCATGTGGATCATGGCAAAACATCCTTACTAGATGCCATTCGGCGTAGCAAGGTGGCTTTGGGCGAGGCTGGTGGTATTACCCAACATATCGGGGCTTACATGATTGAGCGTGATGACCAATCCATTACATTCATTGATACGCCAGGGCACGCAGCCTTTACAGCAATGCGTGCGCGAGGAGCCACCGTCACTGATATCGTTGTCTTGGTTGTTGCGGCAAATGATGGTCTCATGCCACAGACCTTAGAAGCCTTAAATCACGCTCGTGCAGCTCATGTAGCCATCATTGTGGCAATTAATAAAATTGACCTGCCTACAGCTAATGTCGACCGTGTCAAAGCGCAGCTTCAAGAACATGGACTCTCTCCTGAGGATTGGGGTGGCGAGACAGTGTGTTGTGAAGTTTCTGCAACAAGTGGCGCTGGGATTGATCACCTTTTAGAAATGATGCTCCTTCAAGCTGAGATGTTAGAATTAAAAGCGAATCCTCATCAAGAGGCGCGTGCAAATGTGATTGAAGCCCAAGTAGAGCCAGGGCGAGGACCTACGGCAACAGTGATTATCAATACGGGAACATTGCATGTGGGGGATGCCTTTATTTGTGGAAACTATTGGGGAAAGGTCAAGCAACTCATGAATGATCTAGGAAAACCTATTAAAAGTGCAGGTCCCTCTACTCCTGTGAAGATCCTTGGTTTTAGTGGTCTTCCTAATGCTGGTGATGAATTGCTCGTCATGAGTGAAGAACGTTCTGTGCGTCAACTCAGTGAAGAAAGGCTTCAAGCCCTTCGAGGTGTGAAATTAGCTGCACCGCAACGGGCTACGCTAGAAACTCTTTTTGCGGATCTTCAAGAAGATCAGAAAAAAGTCCTTCAAGTCATTTTAAAAAGTGACATGCAAGGCTCACTAGAAGCCATTATTGGGACGCTTGCTGATATTCCTCAGGACAAAATTGAATTAAAAATTATGCACTCGGCCGTTGGACCTGTTACCGAGTCTGATGTCCTTCTCGCAAGCGCTTCTAATGCGATTATTATTGGATTTGGGACAAAAGTTGAGAATTCTGCGGCTACAGTTGCGCGACATGAAGGTGTTCAGGTAAAGCTTTTTAGTATTATTTATGAATTGATCGATCAGATGCGTGATGCAATGACCGGTTTGCTTGATCCGGAATTAAGAGAGGCCATCATCGGTCATGCTCTGGTGAAACAAGTTTTTGATCTCACGCGTGGTGTGATTGCTGGCTCTATGGTCACTGATGGTCGTATCTTACGGACAGCACGGGCGCGAGTTATTCGTCGTCGTCAGGTGATTTATGACGGAGGGATTGCGACCTTACGCCGTTTTACAGAAGATGTGAAAGAAGTCCGCTCGGGTCTTGAATGTGGTATTCGACTAGGTGATTTTACGGAGTACGAACCAGGTGATACCATTGAGTGCTATACTTTGGAAAAAGTGGCACAAGTACTCTGAGTAAGTCATGATTGTTTGACTATAAAACAAAAATAAGATTCTTAGTCTATCATCCTATTGCGTGATCGAGTTGTTTCCACAAAGCGATAATCATTCTTTTTTCTATTCTCACTTATTATTTTTATCCATTATCTTCCATGAATTATCGATTAGTGAGGGTTTCTGAGCTGCTTAAGCGAGAGCTAGGGGTATTAATGATGCGAGAGCTCCGTTTTCAAGCGCCGCTTGTTTCCGTGCGAGCCATTGATATCACACCTGATTTAAAAAGAGCACATGTCTTTATTAGTGCCCTTGGTACAGCAGCACAAAAAAAAGAGGCACTCCAAGTTCTCAACAAAAACCGTTCCTTTCTTCAAAAGGAATTATCTCAACGCGTTATTCTCAAATATACGCCGCATCTATTTTTTTCCTTAGATGAATCGATTGAACGTGGGACGCGTGTGATTGATCTCATGAATAAGCTCGAAAAAGAAACAGTACCAGATGCATTGCAATAGTAACGATCCCACTCTTCTTAAGGATCCGCTGAGTGTTTCCCATCTCATGGGAGATCTCCTGGAAGGAAATTCTTTTTCAGAAATTCATGAAGCACTCGCGAAGTCCTCTCGCATTTTAATTGTCAGTCATGCTCGTCCTGATGGAGATGCTCTTGGTTCTACACTTGCAGCAGCAATGTGGTTGCAAAACGAAGGTCACGTGATTACTGCTTGGAATGAAGATGGATTGCCTGAAAAATTTTCCTATCTACCTGGAGCATCCCTCTTAGGCAAGCCGACAGAACAAGTCGAGTATTTTGATGCCGTTTTAGTCCTGGATACAGCCTCAAGAAATAGATTAGGAGAGACTCTTCTTGCTCGTGCACGAGCCCCACTTTGGGTGGCCATTGATCATCATGTGAGTAACGAACAATTTACGGAGTGCAATTGGATTGAGCCTAGAGCTCCTGCCACGGGACAAATGCTTGCAGCAGGATTCCTCATGCAAGGAATCCCAATCACTCCTGAAATGGCCACGAACCTCTATGTTGCGATAGCGACTGATACCGGCTCTTTTCAATATCACAAGACCTCTGCTCAGACATTTGAGATTGTTGCAAAACTCATTCGTGCTGGTGTGGATGTGGGAAGAATCTCACAAGAGATCTATGCTTCACAACCACGCCGACGTTTTGAACTCTTAAAGCATGCTTTCGTGCACACACAATTTTCGGCTGATAATCGCATTGCAAGCACTTCTTTAAGCCTCACCCAAGCGATAGCACTTGGTATTTCTCCCGAAGATACAGAAGGGATTATTGAAACATTGCGTTCCATTAAAGAGGTGCTGGTGGCCGCATTTTTTGAAGAACTTCCCGATGGAAGAATACGCTTGAGTCTGCGTTCCAAACATCATTCCTTGGATGCTTCCACATTTTGTCAGTACTACGGTGGTGGAGGTCATGATATGGCTGCAGGAGCATCTATTTCAGGGAGTCTAGAATTTGTTCAAAAAAACGTTCTAGAGCGCCTTACCAAAGTTCTTAATATCACTTCAACTTCCTATTAGCATTTTCTATGGATGGTGTTCTCCTCATTGATAAAGCAAGCCAGATGACCTCTCACGATGTGGTGGCTATCGTGCGACGCGTTCTTGGTATTAAAAAAGTAGGTCACTGTGGAACTTTAGATCCCCTCGCAACAGGCCTCCTCATGCTTACTCTGGGACGAGGTACTAAAATTCAAGATCTTCTAATGAGTGAGGATAAGGAATATAGTGGGACAATGAAATTAGGTGCTGTCACTGATTCGCAAGATGCAGAAGGGAAAATTTTAGAGACACATTTGGTGCCATCTTTTGATCGTGAAACCCTCGAGGCTGCTTTTGAAAAATATGATGGTGATTTTTATCAAATACCACCGATGGTTTCTGCCATTAAAAAAGAGGGAGTGCCTCTTTATAAGTTAGCTCGTGCTGGTAAAATTGTGGAACGTGAACCTCGTTTTGTGCGTGTTTATGCCCATGAAATTTTAGAAGAGCGTAGCGATGAAGTTGATTTTCGGGTGGTTTGTAGTAAAGGATTTTATGTTCGCACCTATGTGCATGACATTGGTCAAGACTTGTGCTGCGGAGCACATTTACAATCCTTAAGGCGGATGAAATCAGGTCGTTTCTCTGTTGATGGTGCCTTTCCTGCGGCACTCTTAAAGCAAACTGCTCGTGAGGAATTGCTCGGCAGAGTGCTTAGTTTGCCGGAAGTCTCACGACTTCGCGGAGCCTAAAAATGTAGTAAAGCCTCACCTTCATTTTAGCAATGGTCACAAGTCATAACGCTCTTTTTTGGTGATGATTCTTTCTTCCATGAGTCAACTTGCAAGCCTGTCTGGCCCTCTTGTGCTTGTGGGTGGGACTTTTGATGGAGTTCACTTAGGCCATCAAGCACTGATTACTCGAGCCCTAAAAGAAGCACGAATATTACAAGCTAAGCTTGTGGTAATGACTTTTGATCAGCATCCTTCGGCATTTTTGAGACCCGAAAGAGCTCCACAATTACTCACAAATGCCTCGCAAAAAAGAACATTGATCGCATCACTAGGTGCAGATGCACTCCTTGTACTTCCCTTTAATGGAGTTCTTGCAGCCACTACGGCAGAAAAATTTATTGATGCAATTATGGATGCCGCTCCAGAGCTCAAAGCATTTTGTGTCGGAGCCAATTGGTCCTTTGGTCAAGGAGGTAAGGGGAATATTACCTTGTTACGTGAGTTGGGAGAGAGACATCAATTTTCTGTTATTACAATGGATCCAGTTTGTCTTGAAGGGGAAGTTGTGAGCAGCACCAGGATTCGAAGTCTTATTGCAACAGGTGATCTTAACAAGGCTGCCGCCTGCCTGGGTTATCGGTACACACTCTGTGGGACCGTTATTCATGGAGCGGGACGTGGCAAGGGACTTGGATTTCCTACAGCAAATCTTAATGTTGATCACATGCAGCTTCCGCCCAGTGGAGTCTACTTTGCCAAGGCATATGTGCGTGGAAATCTTTATTATGCAGGGGTGAACATTGGATATCGTCCCACCATTTATTGGATTAATAAGATCATTACTCTCGAGGTTTATCTGCTTGATTTTACTGGCGATATTTATGGTGAAGAAGTGAGCATAGAATTCATCTCATTTATTCGAGAGGAAATCACATTTATGAGTGTAGAAGATCTGAAAGTGCAGATTGATAAAGATCTTAAAACTATCAAGACTCTTCTTTTAGAGGAGCCTCTATAAAAAAGAGGAGAGTCTTCTATATTTTTCGAAGTTCAATAGAATCTACATTCTTTTCTCCCTCCTCGAGATCACTGAGAATAACTAACGAATCTCCTTTTTCCATAAGAGAGTTCTTTAAAAGTATTTCTTCAACCTCTGATAAGATCTGTTCCATGCCTTTTCTTTTCGAGGTGACGATAGGGTGGGTTCCCCAATTGAGAATCAGCCGACGTGCTACCTCTGCTTGAGAGGTAATGGCGAAAACAGGCGCCGTTTGAGGACGTAACTGACTTGCATAATCTGCCATCACACCATGAGAAGTAAAAACAATGAGGCCAGAATGAGGCAGAGAGTTGGCAAGGGAAACTCCGGCTCGTGTTGTTTTTTCTTGATCGTTTTCTAACACTGTTTGCTTAGCGTAAGGAGCATAGCCGCTACGCTCGATGCGACGCGCTACCCGGTCCATGACCCGAATGCATTCAAGAGGATATTTTCCAACCGTGGTTTCTCCGCTTAGCATGATGGCATCGGCTTGTTCAAAAACAGCATTAGCCACATCTGTAATCTCAGCTCGTGTGGGGACGGGATTTTCAATCATCGACTCTAAAAGGTGCGTTGCCACAATGACCGGTCTCCCAAGTTGAATAGCTTTTTTCATGATGCGTCGTTGAATAATAGGGAGCTCCTCCATCGGGCATTCAATACCAAGATCTCCGCGTGCAATCATCACCGCATCGGTAGCCTCGATAATCTCTTCGATGCATTTCACAGCACATTGATCTTCGATTTTCGCAATAACCCGCGCTGTGCCGTGATGCGTGGCAATAACACGTTGCATTTCATGAATGTCACTGGCTTCCCTGCAAAAACTCAGAGCAATAAAGTCGACGCCTAATTCACAGCCAAGCGCCACATCAGCAATATCTTTTTCTGTCAGAGGGGGAAGATTTACGCGGACTCCGGGAAGATTAATATGACGACGTGATCCTAGCGGTCCGGGGGTTAAGACCTCACAACGAATACGATTATTTTCTTTATTTAGAACTTTTAGATGGAGTACGCCGTTATCTACCAGCATGACATCACCTTTAGAGATATCATCAATGAGCCCATCATAATTCACATTAACGGAGTAGACTTCTTGACTCTTAGCACCACGCACGGTGAATTCTAAAATATCACCAACCTTAAGTTCAAATTTTATGGGAAGATCTCCTGTGCGCACGGCCGGTCCTTGTGTATCCATGAGAATACCAATAATGAGTCCTAATTCCTCGGCAATTCCACGGATTGTTGGCACAAGGTTGCGCACGGAATCATGATTGGCATGACTCATATTTAACCGAAAAATATTCACCCCGGCTTGCATCATCTCGCGAAGGCGCTCTGGAGTTTCACTAACAGGACCAAGGGTAGCTATGATGCGCGTTTTACGGAGTGAAGAAATCATGAAAAGTAAATGAAGGAGATGAGAGCTAATATTTCCTGGCTAGAGATCCATTGTGTTTAAGGCTCGAATTGCGCTTCCAGCCACTATGCACGCATCCAGTCCGGGTTGTTCTGCAAAAATAGGAGGGTTGCAAAATGGATCACCTTTCCTATCTGCATCATTCTGGGCAGCGTCTCGCGAAGCATCAGGATGAAATATTGGGAATAAAAGCAACGGTCCCGATAGTGTCTTAGAACTAAGATTTATGCGAACATTTTTTAGCCTAATTTGGATATTTCATTTCTCTCTTTTCCAAATGTAGGATTAACCCGGATATTTTACGCCGATCTACTGCAGAGACCGGGAAGCTATTGTGAATGCTGCGCTCAACTCACATTGTGACTTGGGGAGGCCTGTGCACATACAGCCTTGCGTCAGAATTTTTCACCCGCCTCGTACTAAGTAAGCTTTGCAAGTCGCCTCATGAAGCTTCATTATGAAATATTCAGGCTGAAGCACACTTTCTTTTCCATCTCTTTTCAATGTTCTATCATGTTTGAAAAATCTCCTCCCTTGCTTGAAATCAAGAATTTATCTATTGATGCTTGCAGTGAGCATGGAAGACGTTCTCTCATTTCTAACGTCTCCTTATCTCTTCATCATGGGAAATCATTGGCCATTGTTGGTGAGAGTGGTAGTGGCAAAAGCGTAACGGCACTTTCTATCACTCAACTTCTACCATCACCTCCACTGTTCTACCGCGAAGGTCATATTTTTTTTGATGGTGTTGATTTAATTTCTCTCTCTCAAGCAAACTTAAGAAAATATCGTGGGGGACGTATCGCCTATGTTTTTCAAGATGTTTTTAGATCGCTCAACCCTGTCTACTCGATTCGAAGGCAAATGGCTGAGAGCCTCAAGTTACACCGTCCGGAGATTCATGATCATGATCAAGAAATTCTACGCTGGTTAGAAATCGTAGGCATTACACATCCCAAAGAACGACTCTATCGTTATCCTCATGAACTCAGTGGAGGTATGCAGCAACGCGTGATGATTGCAATGGCTCTTTGTGCACAACCCGATCTGCTCATTGCTGACGAACCGACAACAGCCCTCGATGTCACGATCCAAGCTCAGATCTTAGCGAAATTACGTGAGCTTCAGCAAGAGCTGGGCATGGCACTCCTGTTTATTACGCATAATTTTTCTATTATCCGCGGGTTGGCACATCATGTGGCCGTTATGTACCAAGGTCGCATTGTTGAATATGGTGAAACCGAAGAAATTCTTTCCTGTCCCAAGCATCCCTATACTCAAGCCCTCATTGCTTGTATTCCACGTCTTGATGTTTCTTTAAAACGCCTACCGATGATGGAGAGTGGTACCTTTATGAGCTTTATGAGGTAAATTTCGTATTCTACAACGGAAAAGAAATTGTATGATCTGGCTGTTTTGACTAGCAATTGAGTGCAAAAAATCTCTCTTCGTTTTTCTCGTGAAATTAAAAAAAATCTTCCTCTTCACCTTGTTGATCTTGCTGAGCGCTCTCTTAGCTCACGCTGAGACTTCTCGTACTGCTTCTTCGTACCATGAATTTCAAGGGGTCTGGGTTCCCACCGTGGTCAATCTATCCTTTCCCTCGCGTATAGGGCTCTCAAGAAAAAAGCAGCAAAAGGAAATTCTCATGCTCCTTAATACGGCTCAGAAAGCTCACCTCAATGTTCTTTTTTTTCAAGTGCGTCCAGAAGCAGATGCATTTTATGCTTCTCCAAGTGAACCGTGGAGTCGCTATTTAACTGGTGTACAGGGTAGGTCTCCAGGATTTGATCCGCTTGAGTTTTTTATTAAAGAAGGGCATCGTCGTGGAATCGCAATTCATGCCTGGTGTAATCCTTACCGAGTTGCTCTGAATCGTTCACTACCTTGTTGCTCACATCATATCAGCAGGCGTAACCCGCATATGGTCTGTAAAGTCGGCAAAATGCTTTGGCTCGATCCAGGTAATCCATATGCGCAAGAGTATATCCTAAGCGTTATTCATGATCTCATCACGCACTACCAGCTCGATGGTGTGCATTTGGATGATTATTTTTACCCTTACCCAGAATGCCTCGAAGGCAAAAAATTTCCCGATGCCACCTCCTATCATGCGTACCGTGCCTCAGGAGGTAGGCTAGCTGTGGAAGATTGGAGACGAGCCTCGGTCAATCTTCTTGTTAAAAATCTCAGTCACATGATTCATGCGACCAAACCAGAGATGCTTTTTGGGATTAGCCCCTTTGGCATTTATACCAAAGGTCAACCGAGCACTGTCGTTACCGGTTTAGATCAACTGCATCAACTCTATGCGGATCCGCTTCTATGGATGCGTGAAGGATGTGTCGACTACATAGCGCCACAACTCTACTGGCGCGATGGTGGTCCTCAAAGCTTTCGTTCTCTACTAGCATGGTGGCGTTCTCCCCAAGTCAATCCACGCAATATACCCATCTATCCAGGCATTGCTTTAGAGAATTTAGAAGAGCATCACTGGCCTGTCCAAGAAATCGCTAAGCAGCTTCAAATAGAACACTCTATTCCAACCAACCACCATGGATTTATTCTCTGGAATATCAAACAACTTGAAAAAAATACCAAAGGAGTCCTTGCCTTAGTCGAGGGCTTTCTCCGTTAGGCTTAGAGCAAATCATTATTACTAATTACGGGCATGTTTTTTAATTCCTTGCGTGATTCGACAACCTTATCGACAAGACCATATTTACAGGCTTCCTCAGCTGACATGTAGTAGTCACGATCGGCGTCATGCTCTACTTCTTTGACATCTTTGCCGGTATGATGAGCAAGAAGGTTATTGAGGCGGCGTTTTAATTTGTACATGAACTCCACGCTGCGTTCGACATCACTCGCTGTTCCTTGAGCCCCACCTGAGACTTGATGAATCATGATGTCTGAGTTGGGTAGGGCAAAACGTTTCCCCTTCGTTCCTGCAGCAAGGATCACAGCTCCCATGCTCGCCGCCATGCCCATGCAGTAGGTGGTGACATCACAAGTGACAAATTGCATGGTGTCATAGATAGCAAGACCGGAAGTGACCGAGCCACCAGGGGAGTTAATGTAGAGGTGGATGTCTTTTTTTGGGTCTTCCATTTGAAGAAAGAGCATTTGGGCAATCACTAAATTGGCCACATGATCATCAATGGACGTCCCAATAAAAATAATGCGATCCTTGAGAAGGCGTGAGTAAATGTCGTAACTGCGTTCGCCACGACCAGACTGTTCAATAACAACGGGGATGAGCATAGGGATAGAAAGGTTACAAGTTAAAGGTTCAAGGTTAAGAAAATGAAATGATCATGTGGTTGCTCTTGGCTCATCAATTAATGATGACAGCCCGGCCCATGAACATGGGAGGTGGTGGAATGAGATTGGACAGAAAGCTCGTTAGTCTTAGGAATGGGAGTAATATTTGCCTGCGAGATTAAAAAATCTAATATCTTTTGGGTGAGTAGTTCTTCTTGTATCCCAGCTAATGCATGATTTTTTTGAAGTTCACTCAACAGTTTTTTTTCTGTTATCCGATATTTCTTCGCAAGATCGACAAGATAAGCGCGTAATTCTTGACTAGTGAGCTGAATCTTCTCTTTCGCAGCAATCGTATGCAAAATAAAATGCAGCTGTAATTTCTTCTCTGCTTCTTGCTGAGCTCGTGGCCGGAGCTCGTCATGCTTCGCACGTATCTCATCCTCAGTAGTACCATGTGATAGATGCTCGCCTACGATGTGTCTTAGAACATGAGTCGTCTCTTTCTCAAGGAGGAGCGAGGGGAGTTCGATCGGAGTCGACTCAATCAAATGCTCTATAAGAGCAGCAACACTCTTTTTTCTAAATGTCGCTTCGGCTTCCTGGACAAGGATATCGCGCATCGATGTGCGCAACTCTTCGAGTGTCCAGCCAGGCTTGATTCTTGAGGCCAGAGCGTCATCGAGAGGAGCAGGCTGCTTGATTTTGATTTCATGTAACGTGATTTCATAGGTTACCTTGAGATCGCGTAGTGTTGTTGTTGGAAAATCAGATGGGAAGGTAATATCACAAGTACGCGATTCCTGAGGTTGCATTCCTACAAGGGACTCTGAGAATCCGGGAATGACAGGCTCGCCACTTAAGTGTATCCAGCGATTCTTTCCTCCCACAATACTTAAGGGAAGATTAGGGTCTATTTCCAGTAATGCTTTACCCTCTACAGTGCCGCTGTAATCTAAGACCCCATAATCACTCATTGTAAGAGCACGATCCGTAATATTAAGAAATTCGGCAAAATCAGAACGTACTCTTTCTAACAATTCGTCCAAGCGTGATTCGGGTTCCATGTCCTTTTCCACAGAGAGCACGAGCCCGCGGTATTCGGGCAACTCAATCTCAGGTTCGATGATGATGGTGACGGTCAAACGCACTGTTCGGTCTTCCTCAAGTTCTTGTTTCTTAAGGATTGGAGATCCAAGAAAACGCATCTCCTTCTCCCGGATGACATCACTGACGGCTTTTTTGATTGTTTTCTCGAGGGCCTCTTTTTCGATATCTGGGCCATATTTTTTTTCAATCGCTGAAAGAGGCGCCTTGCCCTTACGAAATCCAGGGATGCGTGCTAGTCGGACATATTCTTGCGCAATCCGCTTCCACTCTGCTTTAAAATACTCTGGAGGCAGCTCGATATGAAGGTCGATGACGTAATTTTCTTGTTGTTCTGTAGTAACATGCATGATTGGCAATTTTTAATAATCGTAAGAAATAGGAAATGAGCTTTCAAAAAAGGACATGCTAGGAAATCAGATTCACTTAGGAAGTGAAAGGAGAATTCTCACTCCTATGAGCCTTCGTATCTTAACGATCGCATTCTCCAAAGACAAAATCGAGGCTACCCACAATAGCCACAATATCTGAGACCATGCAGCCTGGGAGGAGATGCTCAAGAATACTGCAATTCATGAAAGAAGGGCCCCGGATTTTGAGACGATAAGGCACACCGCCGCCCTGGCTATTGATGTAGAAACCGAGTTCGCCTTTGGGATTCTCCGCACCGAAGTAGACTTCGCCAACAGGCGCATCAATCCCTTCGGTCGTGATGATGAAATGGTGAATAAGCTCTTCCATTTTTTCCAGAACAGCTTCTTTTTGCGGTGGGATGTTTTTTGGGTCGACCACATTAATCGGGCCTGATGGCAAGGAAGTAATCGCTTGTTCTAGAATACTCACACTTTGGCGCATCTCTTCCATCCGGACAAGATAGCGATCGTAGCAATCACCGACACTACCTATCGGGATTTCAAAATCGTATCGCTCGTAGTCAAGATAAGGATTGGCTCTTCGCAAATCATGCTCTACACCTGAGCCGCGTAAATTGGGTCCGGTCAAGGCATAGCTGAGCGCATCACTGCGTGAGATCATTCCAAGATCACGCGTACGATCCACAAAAATACGATTACGCGTTAAGAGTTGATGGATTTCTTCTAGAACTGGCCTGAACTCTGCAAGAAAGGTGCGAAGCTGCGCCGCAAATCCTTCTGGAAGATCACGGACCTGTCCGCCAATGCGCGTGTAGCTCGTGGTAAAGCGTGCGCCGGTCAAGAGCTCGCAGAGGTTATAAATTTTTTCACGCTGGGCAAATGTGTACAAAAAAATCGAAAGAGCCCCAATATCCATACTCGCAGCCCCAATACCAAGAAGGTGCGCTGAGATGCGCGCCAATTCACAGCAGATGACTCGGATCGTTTTTCCACGAGGAGGAAGCTCCCATCCTAAGAGTTTTTCAACCGCGAGTGCGTAAGCGACATTGTTGGCAAGCGGGGCAAGATAATCGAGACGATCGGTGTAGGGAATGAACTGATTATAGGTCATATTCTCCGCGATTTTTTCATCCCCTCGATGGAGATAACCCACATGAGTGACAACGTTCGTGATGATTTCACCATCCAAATCAAGCTCCAAGCGCAAGACGCCATGGGTTGCAGGATGGGATGGCCCCATGTTGAGCGACATTTTTTCTCCGAGCATGTCGCTGTTTTTTAAAGAAAGGTCACAATGAGAATGTTGTGAAGCCTCAGTTTCTTCTGTGTGTGATGTCATGAGAAAATTTTTTATCGTTTCTTGAGCTCTAACCCGAATATTTCACACCAAATCTATTACGGCTTGTGGAAAACTCATAATTACTACGCTGGTCTCAAATTGTGATTAGGACGGTATGGACACATACAGCCCTGCACCACAATCCTTCACCCGCCTTGTACTAACAAGCTTTGCACAGCGCCTCATTACAATTTAGTATGAAATATCCGGGCTAAAGAGAGTGATCTTAGTCGTCTTCATTTCATGAAGCGAGCTATTTTACATAAGCCTTGAATGCCGCACAAGCAATCACAACGTCCCAACGTCCTTTTTACACGAGCCACAATGCTTGTGAGAAGTTGTGAGAAGATGAGGATATCTTTGCTTGTTTTTATTTTTGAACGCTGGATCTCCGCTTTCCTGAGGATGACAAGAGAGCATGTAACGTATGCATTGTTAAAATCATCTTGAAATGACTGTGTCACAAAAGCATCCTCGTAAAGGTGCCAGTGCTTCCACGAAAACCTCTAGAAACATTCTAGGCAGAGGCCATTATCTATTAAAAAATCAACTTACACAATCTGACTAAAAGCAACCTGCATCGCATGGAGCCGAACTGAGCATCTCTTCACTTAAGAAGCTCCACAAAAAAAATAAAAACCAACTTAAAAATTATTTTTTATGAAAATTAATTCATCTTTACAAAATTCTAGTATCTTCCTTAATGCTCCAGCAGCCCTAGGTGCGCGCTTCGTCACGGGTGCAGGAATACTATTGCGTGGCTCTAGTCGTATTCTCGGCACGTTAGTAGTGCAGCTGGGGTTAACTACGTTGAAACAATTGAAGGAGATGATAAAGAGTCTTAGCAGTAATCTGTTAGGAAATGAAAATGCTGGTCCGTTAGAACAAGAAACACGATTTGTACAATTACTTGTTAACGAAGGAAAGAAAACACAAACATATCTTAAAGAGCTCCAAGATGGATATCAAAAGACACAAAACGAACCATTATCAGAATTAAATAAAAAACACCCGACAAAAGATTCTACCAATTCTTCCGGTAAGGTGAGGCAAAAACTGCTAGAACAACTCAAAAAACTCCCGGTAGCACCAGGTCTCCCAGAAGTACCCACGCACGAAATTAAGGTACAAAAAGACACGAATGCTGATCCAACAACTGCTGATCCAACAACTGCTGATCCAACGACTGCTGATCCAACGACTGCTGATCCAATAAGCGAGAAAGGCAGGGTTGTGAAGAACGTTTTAAGTGCGTTGCAAAAGATGCCCCAAGAGGAATCTAATTCCGTTTTAGACAGACTATACAATAAAAATTTTGTATCTCTGAACAATAAAACTGATGCTAAAACTGCTGAATTGATTGGAAAAGAGTACGATGAGCTACAACTTGTTAAGGAATTTGATACTCCACTGCCACCGAGTAAATCCTAAATATCCGGGTTCATGTCTCCGTCTTTCAAGGGTGCAGAGCCGTTTAGTTTTTTTTCTTAAAAGCCTTCTAGGCTAGGAAGCTTGAACCTCGTTTTTGGGAATCCTTTGTAACTCAAGAAATATTTTTCTTTTTCTCTTTTGCATTCTGCTAATTCACGACCTCCCATGTGGGGGTACCTGGATTCGAACCAGGAACCAACCAGTTATGAGCCGGCTGCTCTAACCGTTGAGCTATACCCCCGTGGACGGTTCTAGGGAATGTAATGGTTTCTTTTTTTTCTGACAAGCCACATATGAGCAAACAGCATGATTTTGCAAACAACCTGAGATTCATATTGGGAGGCCAACTTCTGAAAAACGGGTCCTATCAATCATTCTGAAAAAACAGGGGGCCGTTGCCACGGCCAAGCAAACACAGCCTCAGCGAAATATCTGGGTTAAGATCTTCAGGCTTCATCAACGTTGCGAACTAATAAACGACGCCAATGGCTTCTATGTTTTTTGTCTCTTCTTCCTTTGCTATTGGAGTGACGGGCGCAAAACGATCGGAGCGAAAACCGAGTTCTTCGGCCGTAGCCTCATCCATGTAGGGATCAAGGTCATTAGAAATTTCCTCTAATAAAATGCGATAACTCACACCAGGATTCGCGGCTCCGGTCTTAAGACGGCCTAGCGAGCATTCTCGAACGGTATACACGATACCTTTTTTGGGAAGCTCCCGATAGATTTTACGGTGTAATGATTCAAATGTATCATTGATACAGACAATTTTTTCTCCTTCTTCGAACATAGGACGTGACTATAACGAAGAGCGTGGGATAAATGCAATTCTTCTTCACTTCATGCTTTACAGAGAGAGAGGGAATAATTTTTAATGTAAGACTATGTCTTTAATCCATCTTGCGCGCCATGGTCAATCTCTTGGATCCTTTCATGAGGATGAAGTTCGAGAGGGAATTTTGTCAAAACGTTTTGTGCGCGATGATTTGGTCTGGCGTGTTGGTATGAGTGACTGGTCTCCCTTGCACGAAGTAGCTGATGCCTGGGGTTTTGACACTACTCTTTTAGGTGAAGCCACTATGGATGATATGACAGTACCACCTGATTGTTATGAGCCTGCTTGGGAAAGGCGTGATACGGTTGGTTTTTTCAGAGCAATTTATGAGACTATTCAGGTGGTTTTGCTTGCGCCTACTATCACTTTCTCCAGGTTACGTACGAGAGGAGGCTTTATAAATCCTTTGTTTTACTACCTCATTATGGCGAGTTGCACGCTTGCCTTGAGGATGATGTTTGAGCTTCCGTTGATTTTTAAAAATCCCTCCATCCTTGGTCCTCAGCTAGCGGCACTCTCTCATCGTACCATTACTATGGGAGCTCTTGCGGTAGTGGTGCTAAGTCCTGTCTTTTTTTTCTGTGCTATTTTCTTTACTGCGGCAGTGACACATCTGAGCTTGAAAATCGTCAAGGGAGCCAAGGAGCCATTTGAGGCTACTTTTCGTACCTTTTGCTACACGCTTGGATCTGTATCGGTCTGCCAGCTCATTCCCATTATTGGCGGTATTATTGCTACGCTCTGGAGCATTGTCTCCTATTTTATAGGATTACAAAAGGTGCATGAGATTTCAGCATGGCGGACTTTTTTTGCGATCTTACTTTCCACCATCCTCTCCTCAATGATTGTGATGATTGTCGCTGCCATAGTGATCCTCGGTTTTAGGATTAAAGTTTAATGGTTGGACTTAGTTGATCTGCTCGTGCGCACCAACGCTTGAGCGGGAAAGAGTTTTCAATAATCTCATCGATTGCTTGAAGCGCCAGCTCCTCCCTATTGCAATCAGCACTCAGATGCCCTAAGACGACATGCCTCAATTGTTGATGGAGAAGCTGTTTTAAGAGTAATGCTGCCTCTTGATTGGAAAGATGACCGTGGCGGGAGGAAATACGTTGTTTAACAGCCCAAGGGCGTTTGGTATCTTGGGCCAGCAATGTATCATCATAGTTGGCTTCCAGTAATAGGCCATCGACTGCGCAAAGAGAATCAATCACAAGACGTGAGGCATAACCCAGATCAGTCGCAAATCCGAAGGAATATTGATTCTCGCGAAGGACAAAACCCACCGGATCAACAGCATCATGGGGAATAGAAAAAGATTGGACTCTCAGACTGCCAATCGAAAAAGAAGCGCCTGTTTCAAAAATTTTCCAGATGGCCTCCTGCTTCATTTTATCTCGAATGACTCTTGCTGTATGGCGATTACAATAGAGCGGGGTCGAATATTCCTTGCACCATTGAGAAATCCCCTTCACATGGTCACCGTGCTCATGGGTGATTAAAATTCCTGAGATTTCCTTGGGGTTGATACCGCACAGTGCAAGACGTTGGCGAAGTTGTTTGGCGCTCAGTCCTGCATCGACAAGAATCGTGGCTCCCTCAGAGCGCACAAGCGTTGCATTACCGCTACTTCCACTAGCTAGAATCGTCACGTCAAACATGCCCAACAGGATGACTTAAGAGTTTGTGTGGTGCGAGATTTTTTAACATTTCTAAAAATAAAAAAGAGGTTATAATCATCAATTCAAAAAAAAACGCGTCCGTAGCTCAGGGGATAGAGCAGGGGATTTCTAATCCCTTGGTCGCAGGTTCAAATCCTGCCGGACGCACCAAAATGTAAGAGTCATGGGTAAAGCAAGTAAATATCCAAGATCAAGAACCTATCAGAAAGTTTTTAACCCGGATATTTTATACTGATTGTAACGAGGAGACTGCGAAGGCTGATGAGGTCAGGAAGGCCCAGTATTTTGAATGCCGGGTGTATATGTGTACAGACCTCCCTCAAGTCACAATATGATTCTAACACAACATCCATCAACCTTCCTGGTCTCCGCAGGTGATCAGTATGAAATGTCCGGGTTTTAATCCCCTCCTTTTTTTTCGTTGCTGCCCTCTGCATGATGGTGAGCCTCAACCTCTCAGCAGCCACTACACTCGCGCGTCAAGGAATGATCACCACCGACGACTATGCCACCTTTCTCAACACACCGGAAGGAGAGGAGGGTGAAACATCACCTTTCTTAGAAATCGAGGGAGCCATGCATCGACAAGACCGCTATGACGAAAAGATGGCCGAAGAGACAGGAGCCTCTTGCCTGATGCGTAGAGGGGAGTCTGGAAATTACTTCTATGAATGCACTGAAAGGAAAGCAAGCACCTCACTCCATTTTATGAGCGCTCTTGATGCAGAACTCTATTGCACATGGAATAACACCGCCCTGGCTTCCGCTTCCACTAAAAGCTCAGAGAGAGATCCACTCCTTAAAACAAACATCACTACCTTCCAAATACAAATAGTTCATGACGGAACTCAGGAAACTTCTCTCCATCAAACCATGGGAGAAGAGGAGGCTCTAGAGGAGACTGTAGGATCATTCATTTCAGAAATCTCAGAAGGAATCATAGACGCTGTACTCATGAGTATTGTGCTAGGAGAAAACAGCCTCCATGGGAGAGATCCTCACGATGAGAGAGCTTCTCGAAGAGAGAGCCTTGATTGGACTCAAGGGTCGAACAATTTCTTAGAATGTCCTGCAAGCACCCAAGAGAAATCCGAAGAGAACTATCAGATTGACCCTGTAAAAAAATTCAATAATCCTAAAGCAAACCTAAAAAAAACCTTATGAATACAAACCCAATAACGGGTAATATTCCCTCTCTTTCAAATAATATGGAGCATATTGCTTCTAATCCTTCACATAACACGCCCTCCTCTGGGCAGCTGGAGAATCATACGGTAACTCATGCAGATCCTAGTCATAAGTCACGTATTCAAAAGACTACGACAATGCGTCTTCGGGATGGCACATGGTACGAGGGATGGCGAGATCAACACGGAAAGACGATAGAGGACTCATTCACGGACACCAGTCATTTGAATCCCGATGAAGAAGAGGGAATCTGGACGACAGTCGGTCTAGAACCCTCATTACTGAGTAACACATTGAGTCCTGATCCTATAGCTGAAGTTATTAAAAATCATAGCCGTAGTGATGGTATTACTAAGAAAATAGCATCTTATCAAGAAAGACTATATGCACCAGAGACTCCTCTAACACCAGAGGAAAGAGAGAAATTCACAAATCTTATCACCGTTTTCACAGCTGCTCGTACGTATCAAGATTCCATGATCCATCATCTTGCAACGAGTCCCATCTCTTCTGATCCTAGAATCGCACAATTACAACAAGCAGAGAAACTCTTTGCAATGGAGCGACTCAATGAACGTCCCAATAAAATTGAGCTGCTAGCAGAAAAACTAGAACAAGATTACAAGAACCTAAGTGATTTTCAAGCAAGCGAACAACAACGACAAAGCGAGATAGCGGCAGAGCCTCCAATAGATAATGATAATCGTAGATTAATGGATATTCATAATCGTAGATTAGAGAGCCTCAACCATCTTCGTAGCGCTATTGCGCATCAGAAAGAGCTCATTCAAGAGAGAGTCACCATGGCCTCATTGTTACCCCGACCTTATGAACCCCTTGATGAAAAAAAGCAAAAGGATCTTAACACTTATAACACTCATAAGTGGCATAGTATTCAACTCGAAGTGAAGGCTCAAAGTCAGGAATTACGAGCAAAGGCTGTTTTGGATGATTATCATGGCTTCTATTTAAAGCGTGCAGCAGATGACTTTGAACAAGTAGCTTTAGAAGCGCAAAAGAAAGAGCCTCGTCAAGAAAGTATTAAATTATTGACTCAGTCGGCAAGCTTGAAGAAAGAAGCAGCAGAGGCACAGGCTGCAGGTCTGAGTATGAAAGCAGTGCATCTTAATTGTACAGGGGATGTTTTTGTTGAGGCAGCTCAAGAAGCGCAAAAGGAAAAACCTAGTCAAGAAAGTATTAAATTGTTTACTCAGGCGGCAAGCTTTTACAAAGAAGCAGCAGAGGCATACGATGCAGAACTGCATCCAGATCTGAATAGAAAAGTAATTTATCTTTATCAAGCAGGGGATGCTTATTTTTATGCAGCTCAAGAAGCGCAAAAGGAAAAACCTAGTCAAGAAAGTATTAAATTGTTTACTCAGTCGGCAACCTTGAAGAAAGAAGCAGCAGAGGCATACGATCCAGATCTGGATCCAGATCTGAATAGAAAAGCAACTTATCTTTATCAAGCAGGGGATGCTTATTTTTATGCAGCTCAAGAAGCGCAAAAGTCCAAGCCCAAGCAAGAAACTATTGAATTGTTTACTCAGGCGGCAAGCTTGAAAAAAGAAGTAGTAAATGCAAAAGATTCAGATCTGCATGACAAAGCATCATACCTTGATAAAGCAGGGGATGTATTTTTTAAGGCAGCTCAAGAAGCGCAAAAAGAAAAGCCTCGTCGAACAAGTATTAAATTGTTTACTCAAGCGGCAAGCTTGTATCAACAGGCTGCAAAGGAAGCGGAACAGACCAATCCTAATCGTCGAAGTATTGAAGAGTTCTTAAGTAAGGCAATAGAATATGAACGTCAAGCTGCACCAAAAGATGCAAGCTACTGTACTATTAGTTAGAGAGAAAAATGATACCATGTCGCCTAAAAAAATGCCTAAAAAGAGACTCAAAGCCTCTCCCTAGGTGACTCAAATATTTCATACTTGATCACCTGCGGAGCCCGAGAAGGGAGGAGGGATGCTCTATTAGAGTCACATAGTAACTTTGGGGAGGGCTGTGCACATACAGCCCGGTATCAAATGCTAGGTCTGCGTTGACTTGCTTGGCGAAGCTCGTCTCGCCCTTTAAAGAGCTGCCTAAAAAAAGCCTACAAAAACTAGAGCTTGTAAACTCTCAAAGCCTCTACAAAACTTGACAAAGTCTCCCTCCCCCGGTCTCCGGTCTCTTTTGGGCCGCCGGTGCTATCCCATAAGCTTTCACATTCCCCTCGTCACGATAAGGCATGAAATGTCCCCAGCTAGCTTGATTCTATCGGAATTCCCCATCGTCTTGCTTCCTCTCGCATATCATTTGCGAGTGTACGAAATTCAAAGTAATCAAGTAATTTAATGAATTGTGGATAGTCAGGTTCAATATCCAAAGAATGAAGTTCTAGTGGTAATGGAAGGTTTAGCTGCAAGGCAATCATCTCGCGGTTTTCTAAAAGCTGTGCGTGAGATGAGGCGATTTTGGCATGAATCTTGGGATGCAAATGAGAAGAGGCAAGTAAGTTGTCAAGGGAACGAAATTGTTGAATCCACGTTGCGGCAGTTTTTTTGCCAACACCTGCAATGCCAGGGATATTGTCTGCTGTGTCTCCTGTGAGGGCTAAGAGGTCAACGATTTGCGAGGGAGGAACGCCCCATTTTTTTTCTACCTCAGCCACTCCCAGAAGAGCATGTGTGCGGGGTGGAGATCCTTCGCCAGTGATATCCGCCTTTGCAACGGAATAGATTTTCACATGAGAAGAAACAAGCTGCATGATATCTTTATCATTTGTGGCGATAACGGACTCAATGCTTTCTGCTTGAGCTTTCGTGGCATAGGAGCCAATAAGGTCATCAGCTTCTGTTTGTGGTGATGAAATATTTTTTACCCCAAGCACGCTAATGAGTCTTTGTAAGGGTTCTTGCTGTGCTTGTAATTCAAGGGGCATCTCTTCGCGATGCTCTTTATAAGATGGCTGTAGCTTCATGCGATGCTCGGGTAATCCTGCATCCCAGACCACAAGGGCTAAATCTGGTTTTAGATCGATGATCATTTTGCGCAAGGCTTTGACAAATCCATAAATGGCATTGGTGGGTTCTCCATGAGAATTCTTTAAGCCACGAATCGCAAAGAAAGAACGATAGAGGTAATAATGACCATCAACTAAGAGGAATCTCATAGAATATTGGGATGATGTTTGATCTAGGGTTAAGAGAGGCTCGGGTCGGAGACGCTCACAGGATCAAGGATCGAAGGTGATATTACTTAGCGGGCGGCCCAAAGGATTGATGAAGCCAGCGATAAGGGAAACGTTTTCCGGGACAATCTGTGGGCCGTGGATTAATTTCCTTATGAGCGTAGACCATTGCTGGATGTCCTTGAATTTTACCGACACGAAGTCGCAAGCAAGTAATTAACTCCTGTAGTACGGCAATTTGTTTCTTTGTTGGCAACTCACGATTGTAATCACCCACTAAACAAATCCCGAGCGAGATATCATTGAGGTAATCACTGGCAACATGTCCTCCATTAATTTGTGCTGTCCAACGGTGCCCAACTTCGACTTCGCCATCACCCGAAGAATGTCCATTGCCAATCACAAAATGATAAGCAAGCCCGTTGACCATTTTTCGGACACGACGGTGATAAATATCAAAAATACGTGCGTTACCAGAGCGCGTGCCACTGTTATGCACGATAATATATTTCCATCTGTTACGATGGACATGGGCGCGTGCGATGGCTCGCTGGACAGAATAAGAAAGATATCGGTAGGAATTAGTTGTGTGACGCGTGCCAAATAGCCAATCAAAGCTAAATGATTGTGCTAATGATGCGTCTGGCGGTGGCTCTAATCCTTGATCAGGGATTTGTCCTGATTTTTCAATCACAATGGGAGCAGGGTCATTGATAGGAATAATAATGTCATGCGAAGTGTCGCTGCTTGGCGAGGAAGACTGAGCAGAAGCAGTGTGCGTGTTAGCGTGAGGAGTGTTCTTTTGGAGAGTGCTTGCATGTGCAGTGTCCTTAGTCCTGGTGTGTGAAGTGCTCTGAGAATGGGTGATATGTTCAGAAGCGCTGCGGGATGAAGAGTGATTTGATATGCTCGCATGTATTCTTCCATGAGGTATGCTTTTGTGAGTTGCGTGCGTGCTTGATGTGATCGTTTTGCTCGAGGCTAGCGGGTGCTTCCTCACTGCTGCATGTCGTCTATTGCTCTGACGTGAAGAAACAGTCGTTGAAGTAGATGTATGAGCATGATGTTTCTCTTTTTTAGCCTCAAGAAAAAGAGCCTGTTTCTCGTGCTCGTTTAAGGTCGCATGAGTTCTTAGAGACAGTCCCAAAAACATGCCTAATACAACAAGCAAGAAGGAGAAACAAGGATAAGGTAAAAACGAGATGCGCATTCAATCAAGGCGAGAGGATCACGATTTTTCCTGAAACCAATTCACATCTCAATACCTAAAAAAATTATTTTTTTTGATATAAAACACGTGTGAGATAAAGACCTGCCGCCGGTGCGCTGCGTGGTGCGATGGAAGGAGTGGCCGCAGTAAGGCGTTGTACAAACTCTTCCCTTAATAATGTTCCTCGTGCCACATGGACCATGGCGCCAACAAGCATGCGCACCATGTGATAGAGAAATCCGTTACCATGGAAGATGAGCTGGACTTCTTTGCCACGTTTGAGAACCTTGACGCAGTAAAGAGTACGGATGGTATTCTCACGTTTGGATCCTGATCTAGCGGTAAATCCGCGAAAGTCATGTGTGCCCACAAGAGCATTAGCCATGCTACTCATGAGTGCTATATTAAGAGGTCCATGGATCTGCCAAGCACGTTGGTAGAGCAGAGGAGGTAATATATCTTCATGCCAGAGGCAATAACGATAGATTTTGCTGTGCGCAGAAAATCGCGCATGAAATTGTTCTGAAATACGCTCGGCACGAAGAATGCGTACCTGTGGGGGAAGGGAGGCATTAAGGGCAATCTGCCAGCGTTTTGGAGAGCTCATTTTTTGAGAAACTTCCCCTAGGTCAACATGAGCAACTTGACCAATAGCATGAACCCCAGCATCGGTACGGCTAGCGCCATAAACAATGATGCGACCTCCTGCTATCTGCGTGAATGCTCGTTCTAGAGTATCTTGGACAGTATTGCCATGACATTGACTCTGCCAGCCAGCAAAAAAAGAGCCATCATAGGCAATGGTTAGTTTGAGCTTCACAAGTAAAAAATAATGTAATGATCTTTTCCTCTATTTATCACCCATCACTTCTAGTCCATGATATTTTTGCGCATCCATCCAATCTTGAAGGATCTGTTGAGCTGCAACTTGATCAATAATGGAGCGTTGCTGTTTACTGGAGCGTCCTGCTTCATGCAGACTGCGCGCTGCAGCAGCTGTGGTGAGACGTTCATCCCAAAGAATAACCTTGGCGTTGGTTGTTTGCTCGAGCTTGCGAGCAAAGGCTCGGCATGTTTCTGAGGCAGCTCCATAAGTTCCGTTCATATTGCGCGGAAGACCGACAATAATGATTGATACGTTTTTTTCCGCAACAAGGCGTGCGATCTCAGAGGCGCTCGAGGGCGAGCGCGAGAGAGTTTGCCAAGGATGCGCCATCCATCCAAGATCATCACTGATTGCTAAACCAATTCTCACAGAGCCCAAATCAACACCAAGAACACGATTCATAGCGTGCAATCCTAAAGGATTTAGAAAAAAAAGTGAGTACATTCTTGCAATTTTTCTACTTGATTAGAACCAAAACTCATGGCAGTCTCTTGGTTTCCATGAAATCTGGCAAACATCCCGAATATAACGAAACAACCATTATCTGCGCCTGTGGTGCTGTTTATAAAACCCGCTCTACTCGGGAGAATCTAAAAATTGGTATCTGTGCTGCATGCCATCCTTTTTTCACCGGAGAGCAGAAGTTTATTGATACTGCAGGTCGTGTAGAAAAATTTGCCCGTCGCTATGGAAGCGTTAAGGCCTCACGTGCTCAAACCCCACGTGCAGCTCATTCCGCATTGCTGGGTAAAAAACGATAAGATTGTTAGAAAATAGGTATGCGTAGTTGTCGAGCATGCTTTTTCATTGACCACGTTGTATAACGTATGCCGCCATGAGAGCACGAATGTTTGCTTCGTGATAAGCATCGTTAAATACACGCCTTCTGATCTTCTTACTGAATCCTTTTCATCATGCCCGTTGATTTTACTCATTTACTGACCCAACGTCGCGAGCATTTTAGAGAATTAGAGTGTAAAATTAGTGCTCCCGATCTTTTTCAAGATGCGAAGCAAGCACGTCTCTTATTACAAGAACATGCGCGTCTCAAAGAGCTCTTACAGACGGCCTCAGAACTTGAAAAAGCGCGCCACGACCTACAAGAAAGTGAACAGCTTGTGAAGGGGAGTGATCTTGAATTAGCCGAAATGGCAGCAGCCGAGCTTGTAGAGCTAGGGCAAAAAGTAACAACACTCGAGCAAGCCCTCCATATTGGATTTTTGCCGCCTCAAAAAGACGATGATCGAGATGCGATTGTGGAAATTAGAGCGGGTACGGGAGGTTCAGAAGCGGGACTCTTTGCTGGCGATCTTTATCGTATGTACACACGTTATGCTGAAAATAACGGTCTTAAATGTGAGCTCATTGAAGGAAGTGCTGGAGAAATAGGTGGCTTTAAAGAAGTGATTTTTCAGCTAAGTGGGGTGCAAGTATTTCGTAAACTCCGTTATGAAAGCGGCGTGCATCGTGTGCAACGCGTTCCCGCAACAGAAACTCAAGGACGCATTCATACCTCCACAGCTACCGTAGCCGTCTTGCCGGAAGCAGATGAAGTCGATATTGTCTTGCGTCCCCAAGATCTGCGTATTGAGGTCTGTCGATCAGGCGGACCTGGGGGGCAAGGAGTCAACACAACGGATTCTGCGGTTCAGATTTTGCATCTTCCCACAGGGAAAATTGTCCGCTGTCAAGATGGTCGTAGCCAACAAAAGAATAAAGAAAAAGCGCTCCAGATTTTACGGGCTCGTCTCTTAGAGGAGAAACGAGCAGAAGAAGACGCAAAATACTCCGAACACCGGCGTCAACAAATTGGCACAGGTGGACGTGAGGAGAAAATTAGAACCTATAATTTCCCTCAAAATCGGCTGACCGATCATCGTATTGGACTCACGCTTTATAATTTAGATCGTATTATGGAGGGTGATCTAGACGGGCTCATTGGAGCTCTCGAGGCGGCTGATCTAGAACGTCGACTAGAGCAATCAGCTTCTACATTGAGCACAAGCTAGAGCGTCTTAATTAAGAGCGTTCTTAAGCTTGCCTCACTTCTCTCTACTGTTCTTGATATGAATCCTCAAAAGTCAGTTTGCTTGCTCGAGGTATTACAGGGAGGAACTGATTTTTTACAAAAAAATCGTATCGAACAACCTCGACTTCATGTTGAATATCTTCTTGCTCACGTTCTTGGTATTCCAAGGCTAGAGCTCTATTTACAATTTGATCGTTTTTTAGAAGAGAGAGAACTTGCTCCATTACGTCTCTACTTACGGGAGCGGAGTAAAGGGGTTCCCTTACAGCATCTCTTGGGGAGTGTGGATTTTTTTGGGAGGAATTTTTTATCTGATGCGCGTGCACTCATTCCACGACCAGAAACAGAAGAGCTCATAGAACGAGCGCTTACCTACAAGAAGACAAAACGTATTCTCGACGTGGGCACAGGAAGTGGAGTGATTGCCATTACCTTAGGGCTAGAAAATCCAGAAGCTGAGATCGATGCTATTGACCTTTCTTCTCAAGCCCTCGATCTTGCCGAAAAGAATGCACAGCGTCATGAGGTGACACGTATTAGATGGCATTGTGGTAATCTTTTAGAACCATTAGAAAAAATAAAAAGCATAAGGCCTTTTGATCTAATTATTGCAAATTTGCCCTACATCCCTCACAACGACATTCGCTCTCTCGCTCGAGAAATAGCATTTGATCCGATCATGGCCTTAGATGGAGGAGAGAGTGGACTCGATCTCATTAATGAGCTTATCAGCCAATCTCCAAAATTTCTGCAACCAGGAGGACATCTCTTACTTGAAATCGGAAAAAATCAAGAACAGGAAGTCATGCAAGCCCTCAGAGAACATCACTATCAAGAAATTTGTGTTCTTCCAGACCATCAAGGCGTTCTCAGATTTATCGAAGCCGTGCAGCCTTAAATAATCTTTTAGGAGAAGATTTTTTAACGTTCGTCTCTACGAACCATTAGGAGATAAATTAAGTTACCTAGTACCGCAACAAAAGCAGCGACGTAGGTCCATGCTGCAGCATTGAGGACTTCGCGCACGCCCGTGATTTCAAGAGGCGAGTTAATAAGGCCCATTTTTTCAAGAATGACCTTAGCACGTGAAGAGGCATCAAATTCTACTGGCAAGGTAATTAACTGAAAAAGCATAAGTATCGCATAACAAGCAATCCCCAGACTAATCAAATGGGTCATGTGAAAGAAAAAACCTCCCAAGATAACAAATGGGAGAATTTGTGAAGAAAATTGTGTTGCAGGGACCAGAAACATACGCCATTTAAGAGGAGCATAGTTTTCTTGATGCTGCAGGGCATGTCCACACTCATGGGCAGCAACACCAATGGCTGTAATGGAATTACCTGCAAATATTTCTTGAGAAAGATGCAATGTTTTATCTGTAGGATTATAATGATCTCCCATTATGCTATCGCTTGAGATGATGGTGACATCATGAATTCCAGAAGCCTCTAAGATCTGTTGTGCCGCCTCTCTTCCGCTCAGACCACTACTTGCGACCATTTTTTTATAACGCTTCATGGTCGAGCTAACATGCCATTGTGCCCAGAGACCGAAAACAAGAGGCACTCCAATGAGTAAAAAGTAAGTAGAAAAATTCATAAAAAATAAATATAGCATATTTTTAAGATTTCAACTGGTCAAATAATTATTAGACTTAGCGTTTATGAAAAAAGCAGCATTGATTCTTGCCATTATTTTTGTGGTGGTGACCTTAATTGTTTTTTGGAAATTAGGGCGTTCAGGACCGCGCACAGCTGCAGAGCTCCTTCCCAGCACAACAATAGCCTTGATAGAAGCCCCTGATCTACCCGCAACTCTTGCACATTGGAATGAATCTGTGCTAAGCAAGTTAAGCAAAGAGCCCGAAGTGGTAGCATTTCTGCAACGTCCACTGGGTCGTTTGTATGAAACAAGTGGATGGTTGAGTAATACGATGAGTCTCGCCGCAGCCACAGATCTGCTGAGTAAAATTCAACCTGGTCGTTTCTTTGCTGCTCTAGAGGCTCAAGAAAAAGGATCTTGTTGGATTGCTGGGTGCCAATTTTTTGGAAAGAGCAAATGCATGGAAGAGGGGCTTTATCGTATGACTCAGGGTCTTGATACCCGTCTAGGAACTAGTACTGAAACTCTTCTCAACGCTCAAGAGCATCATGGTGAGCTTATCAAAAAAAGAACATATCCTTCCTGCGTTCTCTATAGTGCTATACATGGTCATTGGTTCTTTGTGAGTAATGATTTGAGTGCGCTTCAAACAACGCTCGATCTTTCTACACACTCACTGCTAAGGGATTCAAAGGCTGGTCAGCCCCAAGCTCTTGAGAAATTAGCACTCTACGAAAAAAATCGTCATCATCTTTTTTTACAGGGAGATCTTTTTTGCTACCTCAGAGAACATCCCAATATTGAAAGCATTCCTTATATCTCCTCATTGCTTGAGGAAGAAGAACTCCTTAAACTTGCACAAGCAAGTGGGGCTTCCTTCCGATTTACTGAAAAAGGGTTAGAAGAACGGTTGTTTTTTAACGGTAATTTTAATATTCAAGAGAGTATTTCCCATCAAGGGATGAAACTTACAGATCCAACAACGTTGGGATTTATTGAACGACTCACCGGATGGAAAGAAGTTCTAGAAAAGCTTAAAACCACTCGATCTATTTCTCCTGCGCTGGCGTCTCTGCTGGGCAATGTAAACTTGAACCTAGTCGGGTTAGCAGATTTTTTAAAACCAGAAATGATGTTTTCCATCGACTGGCTGGCTTCAAGCACCTTGCCTACGTTGCTCCTTGCTGCTCCTGAAGATAATTCAGAGAAAAGTGCCAATTGGCTAGATCAAGCTGCTCGTGAGCTTGGAACATCACTTCAAGCTTCGGATCAAAATGATCTATTGCTCTTTTCGATGTCAAAAATTGCTCCCAGTATCGAACCTTCTTTTGCCTCAGCTAATGGATTATTTTTTATCTCCTCTCATGCCTCGACTATTATTCAAAAGAGTAACCGTAGTCCTGCAATGCCAACGTTAGAAAATAACGCAGATTTTTCTAAAAATAAATCGCTCTATGATGCCACTAACGAGGCTTTTTTTTACTTTGACTCGAAAGAAATTTTTACACGCATTTACTCCTTATTGAGACCCAGTCTGCTGTTAGGAGGTAACATGTTTCCTCAAGCAAAAGGGATGATTGATTTTTCACGACTTCCCTCAACAGCTCTTGTCAGAAAATATCTCACGCCTATTGTGATTGCACAAAGCCACGAGCAAGATGGATTCTTAGTTCAATCATCAGGCCCTCTGTGTGCGACTCCACTCTATTTCTTAGGAAAAATCTTATACCAATATTTTGCGCTCAAAAAAGAGACTTTTGCTAATGCCACATAAGATTTCTAGAATCGTTGGTTCTCTGAAAACGATATTTTTAAGAGTACGATGAGTTGTGACTTGCTCGTGAAAATAAAAACGTTACACTAATGCTTCCTTGCATTTTAGGAGTACGGCTAGGTAGCTCAGTCGGTAGAGCAGAGGACTGAAAATCCTCGTGTCGGGGGTTCGATTCCCTCCCTAGCCATATGTCTCATTTCACAACAAGAGATGTGAGTAAGGTGCCCAGCAACTGCAACACTTTTCTCAAAGTTCTTGAAGCTTCAGTTTTTTTAAAGCCTCTTAAGTCTGCAAGCCCTCGATGAGATGATTCTGCTCAATGTGCATTAGCAATGATCAACTTTCCATCAAGTCAACAGAATTATGGTTATGCTCGTATTCTCATTGATCGTACTGAAGGAACAGTTCTCGACTATGCCATTCCAGAGTTTCTCAAAAATCGTGTTCAAATAGGAGCTCGTGTCCGTATTCCCTTGCGTGAGGCAGAAGTCATGGGGATCGTTTTGTCACTCCATGATGTCGTCGCCTTTACGAAGGTAAAAGCCATTATAGAAGTGATGGATTATCGTGCTTCACGACTAACGGCTCATCAAGTCTCATCTTCTTGCAAGGATTTGCCAGAGCGTCCACTCCTTTCAGAAAAAATCATGCAGCTTGCCCATTGGATGGCTGACTACTATGGCGCTTCACTTGATGCAGTCTTTAAGTCGCTTGTTCCTCAAAGCATTCGTAATCGATCTCTTAATGAAAAAAAAATAACAACCGTATCTCTTGTAAAAAAACCATCATTACTATTTCTCAAGGAGCTTTCTCGACGTTCCCCCAGACAAAAACGGATCCTTGATACGCTCCTCGAGTCAGAGGGGACGCTACGTAGTCGTCAGTTGCTCAAGCAAGCAGATGCTAATATGCCATCTCTTCATGCTCTTGAAAAAGCAGGGTGGGTGTTATTAAAACAAGAATCAGTATCCCGTGATCCTTTTGCCAATGAAGAGTTGTTACCCAGTTCGATTCCTAAGCTCAATGCTGATCAGCAACGAGCAGTGGAAAAGATCGATCAAGAATTAACCCGTATGTTTTCAGGGAATAGTGATGAGACGACACTATTAGGGCAACCCGTCTCACTTCCCTTTCTCCTGCATGGCGTCACAGGCAGTGGTAAAACAGAAGTTTACTTACGGATCATGGAAAAGGCATTAGCGCTCGGCAAATCAGTACTTATCTTGGTCCCTGAGATAGCACTGACTCCGCAGACCTTAGAGCGCTTTCGTTCACGCCTCGAGCAGACACAAGAAAAGCGTTTAATTGCTGTGTTGCACAGCCATCTTTCGGAGGGAGAACGCCATGATGAATGGTTGCGTTTACATCGCGGCGAGGCACGTATTGTGATTGGGGCAAGGAGTGCTATTTTTGCGCCATTAGACAAGCTTGGCCTCATCATTGTCGATGAAGAGCATGAAACAAGCTACAAGCAAGAGGAGACACCACGTTATCATGCACGCGATGTTGCTGTCATGCGTGCACGCTATGAAAGCGCCGTGCTTGTCCTAGGAAGCGCGACTCCTGCTATTGAAAGCATGCATAATGTGCATCAAGGAAAATATCGTCTTCTAGAGCTTTCCGAGCGTGCCGATCATCAACGCATGCCACTCATTCGTGTGATCGATATGCGCTTGCAAGGAAAGCAAAAAGGGGCCGATGCTATCCTTTCTCTGCTACTTCGCAAGGCAATTGCCCAACGTTTGGAGCGCTCCGAGCAAATTATTCTTTTTCTTAATCGTCGTGGCTTTGCGAGTGCTCTTTTATGTCCTCACTGTGGTACCGCCTCTTCATGTCCTCATTGCAGTCTCTCACTGACATTTCATCGTTCCTCAGAGTGTCTCATGTGCCACCTCTGTGGCCATCGTGAAAAACCTCCCTCGGTATGTCCTAGCTGCAGAGAAGTTGGTTTTTTATACTCAGGGGTAGGCACACAACGCGTCGAAGCTGCCGTAGCACAGGCCTTTCCAGAGGCACGGAGTTTTCGTATCGATGCAGACACCATGCAGCGAAAGGGATCGTATAAAGAAACCTTTGATCGCTTTAGAAAACAACAGATCGATATTCTCATTGGAACACAAATGATCGCTAAAGGACTTGATTTCCCGAACGTAACCTTAGTTGGAATTATCAATGGAGATACTAGCCTTCATGCTCCTGACTTTCGTGCAGGAGAAAGAACCTTTCAACTGCTTACACAAGTTGCAGGTCGTGCGGGCCGCGGCGATCGTGAAGGTGAGGTCATGATTCAAACATACACCCCAGAAAGCCCTTCCATTCAATTTGCCAGGCATCATGATTATC
>Ga0364859_10137_pt2 | contig 48393 bp, 36 predicted proteins | sample ExccelAu500001D3_FD_206911 | JGI IMG/M metagenome (GOLD analysis project Ga0364859, IMG submission 206911) | Enriched cells from Trout Bog Lake Hypolimnion, Wisconsin, USA - BchlTB.Aug20.5000.01 .D3 | ecosystem: Environmental > Aquatic > Freshwater > Lake > Hypolimnion/Profundal zone | place: USA... | reverse complement strand
CTTACTGAAAAACTTGGAGGTATCTACAAATACGGCTATGGCAATGTAGCTTCTGTGGCTATTCCAGCTGCGAAGGTCAATACTTTTGCAGCTAATGTCTCGGTGAGAAAGATACAGAGCACCATGGCAAAAGGGGTGGCTTTAATGGATACCGCCCGTATTCGTAACAACATTGACAGCGCACAATGGGGCAGCGCACCATTAACCGATAGTATTTTAGGTAAAAATGTGATAGTTGGCATTATTGACGGTGGCATTTATTGGCAACAACAGGATTTCAAGAATCCGGATGGCTCAACACGTATTCTTTATATCTGGGACCAGATACACAATGCAGGCACAGCCCCCCTACCTTATAATTACGGAACGCAATGGACAGCCTACGACATTGACCATGGCAATTGTACTGAGGTAGAATCATACGGGCAGGTATCGGGCTGTGCTTCGGATTTTGGGCATGGAACATGCGTTGCGGGCATTGCCTCGGGTAACGGTTCATCAGTGGCCGGTGACCCTAACCTTGTGGGCGTTTATACCGGTGTTGCCCCACAAAGTAACCTGATAGTGGTAGATATCGGCACCAGCGGTTCATGTATTCCCAACTCGCTTAATTTTTTAAGCCAGGTATCGGATGCTGTAGACTTCATTTTCAAAAAGGCAGATGCACTTGGCTTGCCTTGTGTAATTAATACCAGTGTTGGCACTTACTACGGTTCGCATGACGGAAACGATATTACGACTGAACTTATCGGTGCCTTGCTGAATCAGCGTAACGGACGTTGCCTGGTTGCAGCAGCCGGTAATGAAGGTAATGTAGCGCACCATTTATCGTATAACATAACTGCAGATACGGCAAATCCTACTTATACGCTTTTCAACTATAACACGGCTAACCAGTATGTGTATTTTGATCTTTGGGCGGATACCGCGAATTTCAATAATGCATGGTTCACTTTTGGTGGTTATGACAGCCTGGGTAACCTGTTGGGGCAAATTCCATATATGAATGTGCCCACCAATTTCTTTCCATTGATACCGGATAGTGGTTTTGTGATCAGCAGAACCGTAAAATACGGCTCGCTTGATATTGGTTTGGCAAACATTCAGGTTACCCTGGATTCAGGACGTTACCACGTAGAGTTCGAACTAAGCCCTCCTTCCAACGTTCATTATTTATGGGGATTGTCCACTTATGGTGCCGGAACTTTTGATCTATGGGCCAGTGCCAATATCATAGGCACATCAGATATGATCTCGCTTATAATAACTCCTTTGAATGACACCATTGTTTTCCCTGCCAATTACAGATATCCTGATTTCAATAAAACACTGGTTTCGTCATGGCAATGCAGCGACCAGGTCATTACCGTAGGCAACTACTCAAACCGGGCAGGATATTGGGATGTGGATTCGCAGTACGTAGATCTTACACTGCCGGCCTATGGTAGCGAAGTGGTGGGCAAAAGATTTGTGACCTCAAGCTTTGGCCCCACCCGCGATAACCGTGTAAAACCCGATGTTATTGCCACAGGCAGCACCATTTTATGTACCGGTGATGCCAACGATGTAGCGATTACACTAAACCCTTCTAACAGATTCAAGGTCGGGTTGGGCGGAAAAGATCTGAGAAACGGAGGTACATCGATGGCATCACCCATCGTAGCCGGTATTGCGGCTCTATATTTTCAGAAACGCCCTACAGCCACCTGGCAGGAGATCAAAAAAGCCCTTATATGCACGGCAGTAACCGACAGCTTTACCGGGGCAACCCCTAATAACGGATATGGATATGGTAAGGTAAATGCATTCCAGGCACTCACCAATGCCACCTGCATTGTACTGGGCACCATGGACACAGCTTGTACGAACTACAGTCCGCTGGCCAATGTTGATACCGGTGGTTGTAATACCAAGGTTTACGGTGTAATGGATACTGCCTGTGTTAATTACAATGCCCTGGCCAATGTTGGCGGAGGTGTCTGTGTAGCTAAAGTTTATGGATGCACAGACCCTAATGCTGCTAATTTTGATTCACTGGCCAATGTAAGTAATGGCAATTGTATCTATACCGCCATCGCCAATGTTTCAGGAGCGCAAATATCGTTAAGGGTAATACCCAATCCTTTTTCAGGTCAGGTTACTTTCAATATTTTAAACAGCGGATATAATTTCGACCTGGGAAGCATTGAAATTACAAATGCTCTTGGTGAAAGAATCGATGCTATTTCCATTAGCCCTAACGCTGCCACCTACATTTACAACAACCCCAAACTTGCGGCGGGTATTTATTTTTATCTGTTGAAATTAGATAATAACGTTGTAAAATCAGGTAAACTTGTGGCCGAATAACCAGTATACACATGAAGAAAGTTTTAATTCTTGACAACGAAGCGATACAGCAAAAGACCACCCGGATAGCTTACCAGATAGTGGAAGATAATTACGATGAACGTGAATTATTTATGATAGGCATTAAGCCTAATGGCTTTGCCTATGCCCAACAACTGAAAAAAGAAATTGAAGCCATAGACGGGATGAAGGTGACCCTGATAGAGTTAGACCTGAACAAAAAGGTTCCTCTGGAAAGTGAGATAAAACTTGAATTAGGGAAGAAAACCCTGGACAATAAATTGGTAATTATTGTTGACGATGTAGCCAATACAGGAAAGACCTTGTATTACGCCCTGAAACCGGTGATGGAGTTTTCGCCCAAAAAGGTGCAGGCGGTCGTATTAGTTGACCGTCAACATAAACTGTTTCCCGTTTCTCCCGATTTTGTGGGATTATCGCTTTCAACCACATTGCAGGAGCATATATTGGTTGAATTTGATGCAGAAGGCGCTGGTGCCGCATACTTGTCCTGATTCCATAGTGTCACGGCATTTCGTAGCTTAAATTTTCCGGTTCAAATAAAGTTATCGTCGCCTCGTGATTTGAAATTTGACGGGCTTGCAGATAAGCGGGATATTTGAAACACTAAAACAGGGAATATGATATTCGGAATAAGCCTGCACGATCTTGTTACCAAATTTTTTCGTACCTACGGAATGATATCTCTCCGGTATATTTTCTTTTCCGGGGTGCTTTTTTTGATCTTTTATGTTTGGAAGAAGAAGGACTTTTTCAAGTATAAGATACAGCAAAAATTCCCTGAAAACAAGCATATCTTCCGTGAGATCGGATATTCATTTTTATCGCTGGCCATTTTTTCTTTAGTTGCCACCTGCGTTTTTATTTTACGCAAACACGGGTATACCAAAATGTATCTCAATTTTAATGAGCACTCCATCGGATATTTTATTTTTTCGGTGATCGCTTTTATCCTGGTGCATGACACCTATTTTTACTGGACACACCGGGCTATGCACTGGAAGAAAATTTACCGGTATGTTCACAAAGTTCACCACATGAGCGTCGACCCTACCCCCTGGGCCGCTTTTGCTTTTCATCCCCTGGAAGCAATAGTTGAAGTGGGTATTTTGCCGTTGATGGTATTTCTAATACCCATACATCCATTGGCTATCCTGGTTTGGGTGCTTTACCAATCGGGCATGAACGTTATGGGCCATCTGGGTTTTGAAATGTTCCCATCGGGTTTTGTAAGCGGAAAGGTTACTAAATGGCATAATACCTCTACGCATCACAACATGCACCACAAATTTGTGAACTGCAATTACGGACTTTATTACAATTTCTGGGACCGTATATTGGGTACTAATCACGCCCGCTATGAAGAAGAGTTTGAAAAGGTGAAGACACGGGTAAAAGAAAGCAATGCTTCCTCCGAAACACTTCACGAAGAGAATTACAGCGCTGAGGGCAACATAGCCGAAGCATAAATAGCCTCCTTTTACATTGCGGTTGACATTGAAATAAAATTCGTCATTCAGTATAGAATTGTATGAAGTATATGCCCGATATGGCTCATACAACTAAATTACTCCAGACAGGTTCAGATAGCTGATAATTCACTCCAACTGACTATCTTTACAATAGAAATAATAAAGGAAAAATGAAGCAGAAAGCCGGACATACGGTGAATGTGAAAAAGGCTTTGGAGCCGGGATATTTCGGAATAAATGCGTTAAATCGAACAGACTAAACAAAAAATTCACCCCCCCCGTTTTTATGGACATTTATAGACATTTATGGACATTTGGGGACATTTGAAGGCTCCAAATGTCCATAACATAGACATTTGAAACCGCTAAATGTCCATAAATGACCATAGGTACCGCACTTATGGACATTTGGACCAATCGTCGATTATATACGGGCTGACGAGGTTTGTATTGGCTTATACTGCATTGAAGGAGAGCAGCAAAAGAATGCCTGGTTTGGATTTTCCGGTAATTATATTAATTTTGCATCATCAAGGCTTAAGAATTACAACAAAAGCCGCTTGCTACAAAACAAGCCGTCAGGCGAACAGAACACAAATAATAAGACCATCATATTTCCTCTTCCGAATTATCAAATTTTATCCGCTTTTTTCCGTTTCTTCATTCGGCATTCAAATTTATATTTGTCTAACCTTAAAAACTCAATAAACTATCCCGCTATGAAACAGTTTCTCCCGCTCGTATTGGTTTCAGCATTTTTTCTGACATCCTGCCACAACAAACCCACTGCCGGTGTTGACGCAACGTTTGAAAAGCAGCTACAAGAACAATTTATTAATGCCAAGGAGGGTGACGTGATAGAACTGCCTGCGGGTACTTATACGCTTAACCGGTCATTGATTCTTGATAAGGTGAAAAACATAACCGTCCGCGGAAAGGGAAGTGATAAAACGATACTCAACTTTAAAGGGCAAAAGGATGGAGCGGAAGGATTGCGTATTACAGCAGATGGAATTGTGATGGAAGACTTTGCTGTGCTTGATCCTAAAGGAGACTGCATAAAAGTTCAGGATGCAACCAATGTAACTTTCAGAAGATTACGTGTAGGCTGGACCTCACTGCACGACCCTAAGAATGGGTCATACGGCACATACCCGGTTGGATGCACTAACGTGCTGATCGAAGATTGCGAAGTATTCGGTTCATCGGATGCAGGAGTTTATGTAGGCCAATCAAAAAATGTGATTGTTAGAAAATGTCACGTGCATGATAATGTTGCCGGCATTGAGATCGAGAACTGCACGGATGCGGAAGTAACAGATAATCTGTCAGAAGGTAACACCGGCGGAGTGTTAGTGTTTGACTTACCTGAACTACCGAAAAAGAACGGCATGCGTTGCAGAGTAGCCAATAACAAGATCATCAATAACAACACGCAAAACTTTGGTGTGAAGGGAACCACAGTTGCAGAGATACCTGCCGGCACAGGTATTATCGCTATGGCCACCAATTTTTGTGATATTGCTAACAATGAAATTTCGGGACAGAACACCATTGGCGTTTCGATAGTTAGCTATTTGTCTTTACAAAAACCATTTAAAGACAGTATCTACGACCCTTACTGTGGGGGCATTACAGTGCATGATAATAAAATCACAAGGGGTTCCGGCAGTCCTGATAACGCGGTAACTTTCGGTCAGTTGTTCATTGGTATTTTCGGGGATAAGATTCCGGACATTATTTATGATGGTGAGATAAACCCTGCTTACCGCAATAATGATGGCACATTAAAAGATGAGCAAAGAATATGTGTTCATAACAATGGCAACGTAACATTTAGCAACCTGGATATGGCGCACAAAGGGCAGAACCGGAGTAGCGATGCCAGCAAATTTGATTGCAGCCTTACCCCACTTGAACCGATAAAATTAAATCAGTAAAAAACGCGAAGGCTGCCAACAGGCAGCCTTCTTTATTAAAACGGAGATCTGCCTTAAAGGCAAAAATTACCTGAAGGAATAGAATGAAGCATAAAAACAGTCGCTTTAAAATAAACCTGACGAAAACAGCGAAAACCCGGAGTCTTTGGGCGCGGGTAGCTAAAAAAATAAATTATGAGTATTAAAAAGAAACAGAAAAAAGAAAAGCATTACAAACCGGAAAGTCATTCGGAAAAAAATGAGAGTAAACAACACGTGTTAACCGTTATCCGAGAATTGGGTAAGGACGCCACTTTAAAAACGCTCTTCCCAAAACTTGAAAACAAACTGACACAGGAAGAAATTATTATCGGATTGACGGAATTAGAAAAGCGTGGGAAGATAAGAATAGAACAAAAAGGAATTATTAAGCTACTGGAGAACCGGGAGCCGAAACAACGGGAGAAGCCCGTTAACGAAAGCCGTGGAGGTAAATTCTTCTTTGGCAAGGCTGATGTAACTCAAAGCGGGGCAGCCTTTGTAACAGTGGAAGGATTGGCAAAAGACGTATATATTCCCAAGAGCCAGGTGCGCAATGCCATGGACGGCGACCAGGTCAAGATCAGAATTACATCGCACACAAGAAGACCTGAAGGAGAAATCATAAGCATCGTAAAACGAGCCCAGGATAGTTTCACCGGTAGAATCGATGTGTTGGATAAGTTCGCGTTCTTCATTGCCGATGAGAGGAAACTAAACACCGATGTTTTTATTCCTCTGGAAGCCCTGAACGGTGCCAAACATGATGACCGGGTAATAGCGCGAATCCTCGATTGGAAAACAGGGAGCAAGAATCCGGTAGGCGAAGTTGTTGAAGTAATGAGTGACCAGCAGTCGTCTGATATGGATATGAAAATGATACTGATAGGCAATGGGTTCAGTATAGATTTTCCCCGGGATGTATACGGTGAGTTAGACCAGTATACGGACCATATTAGCGAAGAAGAGATAAAAAACCGGGTAGACTACCGGGAGGTATTGACCGTTACCATTGACCCGGAAGACGCAAAGGATTTTGATGATGCCATCTCCATCCGGAAACTTGAAAACGGAAATCATGAAGTCGGTGTTCATATCGCTGATGTTTCTCATTATGTGAGGGAAGGAACCGCACTGGACAAGGAAGCGGAGAAAAGAGCTACCTCGGTTTATTTACCAGACAGAGTATGCCCGATGCTACCAGAGAAGCTATCGAATCTTTTGTGCTCACTGAGACCAAACGAAGACAAGCTAACGTTTTCAACGCTTTTTGAAATAGACGATAAATTCAACATCAAAAATTACACGATCGCTAAGACCATTATCCATAGCAACAGGCGATTTACTTACGAAGAAGCCCAACAGGTAATTGAAACCGGGCAAGGCGACTTTGTAGAAGAATTGCAATTATTGAACAGGATGTCGAAAGACATCCGGGCGAAGCGGATGAAAAAGGGAGCCATTGCTTTCGAAAAAGCAGAGGTTAAATTTAAGCTGGATGAAACGGGCAAGCCATTGGGTGTGGTGCTGAAAATACGTAAGGATGCACATCTTTTGGTTGAAGACTTTATGCTGCTTGCCAATGAAACCGTGGCTAAATACGGAGCGAAATTGAGACTTGGTAAAAAGCAGTTGCCCTTTGTTTATCGTGTGCATGATAAACCTGACCAGGCCAAGTTGGATATGTTCAGCGCGGTTGCTGCAAGGTTTGGATACAATATCAAATTTGAAAACCCGAGGCAGGCAGCTGAAACATTCAATATCCTCTTGAAAAAAGTGGAAGGGCGCCCCGAGCAAAATGTGTTGGAAACGATGGCCATCCGCAGTATGGCAAAGGCGGAGTATACCACTGATAATATCGGCCACTATGGATTGGCAATGGAATTTTACACCCACTTCACCTCTCCTATCAGACGATATCCGGATGTCCTGGTGCATCGTTTGCTAAGTGAAATTCTGGCAAACAGCGATAAAATGATTGATAAGGATGAATTGGAGGCCCGTTGCAAAAACAGTTCTATCATGGAACGCAAAGCGATGGATGCGGAGCGTGAAGCAGTTAAATACAAGCAAATTGAGTTTTTACAGGATAAGGTGGGCGGCGAGTTCGATGGCGTAATTACCGGCCTTATACCAAGGGGCATTTTTGTAGAAATGGTGGACAATAAATGCGAAGGCATGGTAAGTGTTGAATACCTGGGAAATGAAGACTTTGTTTACGACGAGAAGGCATTAAGACTGGTTGGGTCCCGTTCGAGGAAGAAATTTGATTTAGGCGATAAGGTCAGGGTAAAAATACTTTCGGCAGATATTATTTTAAGAAGAATAGATCTGGGCCTGGTAGAAACATCAACTACCAACTAGATCTTTTCGGCCTCACCGGCATGTTTGCTGATGGTAAAATAGAAGGTAGTTCCGTTGTCCGACACGGACGTAAACCAGATTCGTCCACCGTGCAATTGAACTACTTTCTTACAAATAGCAAGGCCTACACCTGTTCCGGGGTATTCTGAAACCGAATGTAATCTTTGGAATATCATAAATATTTTATCTTTATATTCTTCTCTGATACCAATACCATTGTCGGTTATGCTAAACTCCCATTCATCATCACGTTCAATGGCAGATATTTTGACTTTAGGCTTATCGTTCTTTACAAACTTGAGAGAATTATCGATCAGATTCTGGAACAGCTGGTAAAGGTGATTGGGCTCTACAACCAACTCAGGTAAGGAATCCACAGAAACCTCGGCATGGCTTGCTTTGATGGTGCTATTCAATCCTTTTAGCACCTGTTTGACCAACTCGTTTAAGTTGGTCTTTACGAAAGGCTTTGGTACAGATGATATTTTTGAATAATTCAACAGGTCCAAAATTAACTGCTGCATTCGCTTGGCTCCGTTCACTGAAAAGTCAATAAACTCTATAGCTTCAGGATCAAGCTTATTCTTGTAACGTAGCTCCAGCAACTGCAGATAGCTGGCGATCGTTCTTAAAGGCCCTTGCAAGTCATGAGAGGCCACATAGGCAAATCGCTCCAGCTCCTCGTTTGAACGCTGTAGTTGTGTAGCTCTGTGCTCCAGTTCGCGCTGAACCCCTTTTAAGTCAGAAATATCAAACACCATGACCATACCATAAATAATTTCACCCAGGTCATCACGGATGGGCAAGTGGTAAACTTTTAAAGAGCGTTCGAAAAAAGTTTGCTCCGTCTCGCTACTCTCTCCATCCAAAATATTATAATATATCTGTTTAACCCTCTCTCTGTCACTTTCCCGGATAGAGTCATAGACTGTTTTCCCTTCAATCTCATTTTTAGGCTTACTTACGATACCTACTAACGGGCCCTCTGCCAGGATATATTTAAGCTCTTTGTCAAAAATAAACATTGCGGCTTTAGGCAGATTACGCGCTATTTCACGATACAACTGTTCCGATAACCGGATTTCCTCTTTGGCCATTTTAACCGCTGTGATATCCGTCGCTACTCCGAGAATATTGGTCTCATTTCCTGATATGGACGGTATGGCTTTTTTTACCATCTGTATCCATAACTGTTCGCCGGTTTCACGGTTAATAATGTTTTGATCCGGGAACTGAACCTCTTTTGTAGAGTCAAGAGCCAATTGGTCCTGTTCTTTGAACTCGTTTAATTCCTGCTGTGTGAAATGGTCTTCCGAATCATAATGCCCCTCCATCTCAGCAGGAGTTACATTGTAGAAATTGGCTACTGACTCGTTGGCCAAAAGATATTTGCCATGCTCATCCTTTACAAAGATCATGTTCGGAGTTGAGTCGATGATCAAACGCAAGAAATCTTTTTGCCGCTGAAGTTCGTCTTGTATCTTCTCCTTTTCAGCGATCTCCATTTGCATTCGCTGGTTTACTTCCTGTAGTTCTTTGGTCCGCTCCTTTACTTTTTCCTCCAGATCACTATTCAGCTTTTCAAGTAGTTCCTGATGGCGCAGCCTGTCTGAAATATCACGAACATGCACCAAAAGCGCTCTATGCCCTTTAAAGTCAATGTGCGCAGCACTTACTTCAATAGGAACCCTTTTACCTGATAAGGTGATAGATTCACTTTCGAACTTGCTGAGCTTTCCATCTATAACCTTTGGCTGGGATTTCCGGATCTTATCATGAATTTCCGGAGGAGAAATATCGAAGATGGTCTTCCCGATTAAATCTTCCCGGTTCGCTTCATGAAGCCTGCACGTAGCCTCATTAACATCGAGTATAATACCCTCAGGGCTTTCAATGTAAATGGCATCAGGTGAATTATTGAAGATATCTCTGAAACGTTTCTCACTGTTTTTCAAAGAAACGTCAGCCATCTTTCGCTCCTTGATCTCCTCATTGAGCATCTGGTTAGCTTCAGAAAGCTGGCGGGTACGGGCAATTACTTTTGATTCCAGATCCTCTTTGGCATAAATCAGCTCCTCTTCCAGCCTTCTCTGCCTTGCGATTTCGGTGGTTAAAACAATAACCCCCATAAACTCTCCACTCCCGTCTATCAGCGGTTTGCCGCTTAGCCTGAGCCAAACGCTTTCACCGTTCTTCTTTCTCATTAAAATATCATAGCTGTCAGATATTCCCTTCCTGCGCAGATCAAGCTTAGCCTTGGATATCCGGACATTTTCCTCACCGTAAACCATGTCAAATATAGGTTTCCCGATAATTTCCGAAGCGTTATACCCTATTGATTTGCAGAATTTTTCGTTCACAAATACCAGAACTCCGTTGCTATTCACGCAATATATCCCCTCATTTATCAACTCAACCACATCACGGAAACGAATTTGAATCTGCGCTCCCGAGTCGCCGGTTATTGAAATGCATTGATCAGTAAATGGAGTTTCGGCCATTTGGAATTAGGATAGAATAATGTGTAAAATAAAACTTTCTGTATACTTATCTTTTATTTTTTCTCTGCTTATGTTTTTGCTGAACTCCTTGATAGATATGCTTTCTAAAGATACGTTTTATTGCTCTCAACTTAACTTGTTTTAAACAAACCCGGGCTTGTAAAGGCCCCTGAATACTTTATCATACCCAACGCTGATTTGCGGACAATATGATATTGAGGGGCTTGAGATCACAAAACGTCCTTTCTGGTTACCCCGGCAAATTGCAAGATAAAGCCACTTCCAAACACTTGTGCCGGAGTTTTTGTGCCTATCGGTGGGTCCTTTTCCAGTATGTTTTCGACAATTTTGATGGCCGTTTGAGCGGTTAACGTATATCCTTCTGGCAGGTTCAGTATCGCCCTATGAACCCCTCCGGCTTTGCTTTGCGCTTCTCCCCAAACAACACTACTGGAGTTATTGCGTTCCTTTTCATCGGGACCTGCGGGACGCTTTTTAATGCGGTTGATGATGATATTTTTAACAAACCGGGTTCTAAATAGAAAACCGAGGTAATTACTTACACGCATGCTATCAATCAACTTTTGTGGAAGAATATTATAAACTGTAATATTCGGGATTCCCGTTGTTCTAAAAGCGGTCGATACATCTCCCCATGAGATGGCAACGCCCCTTTTATTCTCACCATCAATCTTAATTTCTTTGATGAGTTTTCCATTATGGATCTTCACCAGCTTTCCATCTCGTCTCAAAATAGTGGCCTCGCCGAGATTTTCCGCAATGGTAATTGCGGTCCCATGAGATAACTTACCTCCTTTCATGTAAAGCGATAGTTCCAGCGTATCGGCATTAGGCACTTTTTCCTTAAGGTATAACGCCAGGCAATCGGTCGGCACAACATCAAACCCGACTCCGGACATCAGCATAACTCCCGCTGAAGCGGCTGTGTCACTTAACCTGAACATTGCTTCAAAAACCTGGTATTCACCGGTAATATCGAGATAATGCGTTTTTGCTTTGATACAAGCATTAGCCATTTTTTTAGCAGTATAGATAAAAGGACCGGCGCAATGCAGCACCACTTTAAAATCCTTTATTTGCTCAACAACCTTTTGCTCATCATCAATGTCAAACGAACTGTGCTTTAAATTCAGCGACCTCGCCAGTTCTGCAACCTTTTGCTCATCTCTGCCGGACAAAACAGCTTTGATACCAGCCTTTGCCGCCAGCTCGCTTATTAACTTACCGGTGTAGCCATAACAACCGTAAATAAGAACTCCTTCTTTCACTTGATTAATTTTATGGGTGATTAGATAAAAACCAATACTGGTTAATGGGCTGCAGGGTCATCCAAACCTGTCTGCACTTCGGCAGTGGTCAGCAACTCGGGAATGTTAGTGGGTTGGAGATGATACTGATCGCAAAGCGATATAAATTCTCTTTCCGTCATTTGCCTGTTACTCCATTTCACAAATCCGATGCTATGCCCAGTTTCTGGCCTGCACCTGCAACCGTTCTTAAAATTAGGATAGGTTAAAAGAAAATCCTCTTCTTGTTGAATCAATTCTATTGGCGAATTGGGTTCTGCCTCCTTATAGCAGCTAATGATAGGCGCCTGCGCAGGATAAACCCCTGACATTACCACCACCCGGTCCTTACCTGAAGAATTGATCACCGAATTATGCACTAACCGGTTATCAAACAGCAGGATATCCCCTTTCTTCAGAAAAATAGGTTGAAGATATTTGCGAACAGTGTCAGATATCTTTTCAAAAGGTGGATCGAATGAAATACCGCGATACGGAGAAAACATCTTTTGGCTGTAAGGCACCACGCTCATACATCCGTTCGAGAAGTCAGTATCCTGCAAGGGTATCCAGACGCTGATATTAGAATACCTGGTCTCATCCAGACTGGTTGAATCCTGGTGTAAACAAAATTCGCTTTCAGGGCCACTTACTTTTACGATGTATGAATTAAGAACGATCTTATAGTCATGAAAAAGAGAATCGTATAGCGGTTTTAGTATTTCTCCAATACCATCATGCACTTTGCGCCTGTATTCAACGTCCTTTGAATAAAGACTGTAGAACATACCACCTGAAGGCCTTTGAAAATCGTGCAGTGCGCTGTATAATTCACTTAATTTTTTAATCGTTGGGCCATCTAACCGGCCTACAACCTGGTACCCTTTACCATATATCTCGTTAGAGATATCTTCGTTATGGATAAAGGTTTGTTTCTGAGGTGTCCAGTTGCTGACCTCAGACTTTTTTGAAGGAACCATTTTGCGCAGAAAATCTATGACCATTGTTTTTACTTTTGCCTCTGCAATTTAATAATATTTGCTAACCGCTAAAGGGTTAAAACCTGTGATTAACTGTTAACTATCTGATGAACATTTACCTGATACCCGGTTTAGGAGCAGATAAGCGCATGTACGCCCCACAACTCAAGGTCTTACCCCATGCCATCGTGCTTGAACACCTTGCCCCTGTTACGAACGAAAACATGACCCAATATGCCATGCGGATGGCCCAAAGTATCGACACATCTCTCCCATTTTCCCTGGTTGGAACTTCTTTAGGCGGTATAGTAGCCATGGAATTGTCACGGATACTAAAGCCGGAACGGGTCGTGCTTTTGGCGACCGTCAAAAACAGGAGCGAAATGCCCGGGTTAATACGCGCAATGAGCCTTTTGAATTTACACCGGCTAATAAGTGGCAGCCAATTCAAAAATTTCAATCAATTATTGGTTAAAAGATTGGATAGCCGTGGCGATTCCCCCGCAGCAGCAGTTATCAGCCAAATGACGAACGATGCTTCGGCCGAGTTTATCGACTGGGCCGTCAATGCCATTGTCAATTGGTATCCACCGGAAACTTACCCTAGCGACATAGTTCATATTCACGGCACCAAAGACCAGCTCTTTCCCATCCACAAAATAAAGAACGCCATACCTATTCAAAACGGCTCACATGTCATGAATATGACCATGAGCTATGAGGTCAATAAAGCTTTGTTGAGTGCATTAGGTCTCAGTGCTTAGTTGATATAAACCGTCTTGATATTCACAAACTCCATCAATCCATGTTCAGATAATTCTCTTCCAAAACCACTGCGTTTAATTCCTCCAAAAGGGATTCTTGCATCAGATTTTACAATGTCATTAATAAACACATTTCCAGTTTCCAATTCCGAAACAAAACGCTCAGCATTCACTTTATCCGCTGTCCAGATCGAGGCCCCTAAACCATATACCGAGTTGTTAGCGGTTGCAATGGCCTCATCGGTGTCCTTTACCCTAATAACACTCCAAACCGGTCCAAATATCTCTTCTTCAAATGCACGGACTCCCGGCTTAACGCCGGTAAGTACCACCGGTGTTACATAATTGCCGGTACCGGTATTTGCCGACCGGCCATAATGAGCCACAGCACCACCCTCAATCGATTCTGCCACTTGTTTATTCACCCTTTCTGCAAGATCCTTTCGGGCAAGTGGCCCTACGTGTGTTGTTGGGTCAAATGGGTCGCCGGGATTTAGTTTACCTACAGCAGCAATCAGTTTTTGCGTAAACGCCTCTGCAATAGATTCAACTACAATGAAACGTTTGGCTGCATTGCAACTCTGCCCGGAATTTATACTTCGTGATTTAATGGCTCCCGAAATGGCAAAATCAAGGTTGGCATCCTCTAAAACAATAAAAGCATCGTTTCCGCCCAATTCCATCACACATTTTTTAATGTGCTTACCTGCCTGAGCGGCAAGTATACTGCCGGTGGCATCGCTGCCGGTAAAACTGATGCCGCTGATCCTGAGGTCAGCTATCAGCTTTCCTGCATCTTCATTAGTGATAAAGTAATTCTTAAAAACACCCTCTGGTAACCCGGCCTCCACAAAAAGGTCACCTATTGCTTTGGCGCATTGAGGCACATTGGGCGAATGCTTTAGGATTGAAACATTACCGGCCATTAATGTTGGAATGGCAAACCTGAAGACCTGCCAAAAAGGAAAGTTCCAGGGCATAATAGAAAAGATAATACCCAACGGTTCGAACCGGATATAGCTTTTGGACGCATTCGTCTTCACCATTTCATCCTTTAAAAATACGGGCGCCTGCCTGATATAATATTCAAACCCCGAAAGCACCTTATTGATCTCATACTCGGCCTCAGATATAGGTTTACCCATTTCCAAAGTGATCAGTTCAGCGTATCTCCGTTTCCCATTTTCTAATAGGTCTGCTACTTTTTTCAACTGCTCTCCTCTTTCGCTGGCCGTCAACTTACGCCATTGATGATAAGCATTCATCGAAACCTCCAGGTCGGGAAAACCTTCGGTCTCAAATTCTTTCACAATTTGGTTGTTAACAGGATTTATAGTTGCGTACTTCATTCAATCTTCAGGTTGTGGTTCCAAAAATAACAGCATTCACAATACAATAGTTGCGTAGTTTAAAAAATGCCTGCTCAACTCTTACAGATTCACATATTTTACCTTTATCCAAATGTCGTTATTACGGCCCTTATCATCTGTGCAGGATATCTTTACCCGCACATCTTCCGGGTTAAAGAACTCTTTTTTGTGGGCATCGCTCTTCTTGTAAAATTTATTGTTGATATACCAGTAGACCGACTTTACATCTCCGCTTACCTCGCAACTTAGCTGCAGAGTCTGAGGGTCCTTCTTGTCAATAAAATATTCTGTTCCGTTTTTGGGCAGCCGGATCGCCGGGCCACCTTCTGTAGATATGCGGTCACATTGAGGATTATGAGGCGGTATCTTTTCATAAGCGATCCGGTTATCGTCAAAATAGGTTTGCATATCGGGCGGCACCACTTTATACATCTTCTTTTTATAACCGGCATCGGGCAAACAGTTCTTGCAATACGATATCTTTTCATCGGCCGAAACATCTACTTCTCTCATGTTCATACACTTTTCTGAATTTGAAACCAGCGGTATAAAGTAATCCATCACTGTATTGGTGCAAAAATCATTGGGCACTTTGCCTGTTTCAGAGCAAACCAATCTGAGTCCGCAGGCCTTTGGCATGCTATACCACTCGTTGGTGCTGTTATAATCCAGGGTATTGAATATCTTGAAAAGTAATGGCGTGGCCACATTGGCCCCACTCAGCTCAGGCACGCCTAATCCCGAAAAATTGCCGACCCAAACCCCAACCGTATATTTTATATTATAACCAATACTCCATGCATCTCGCTTGCCGTAACTGGTACCGGTCTTCCAGGCTATGCGCGGTAGGTGCATACTGGAAGACCAGCTCACCGGCAGATCAGGGCGCGTTACTTTTGAAAGTATCTCAGTGATCATAAAATCAGCCGAAGGAGAAAGTATCTGTTTGCCCATTTGTGGTGTGTGCTGAGCCGGGTTATTTTTCGCGGTTTCGCTCTGAGAAACGATGCAATACTCAGGCCTCACATATAACCCGCCATTGGCCAGGGCTCCATACATCCCCGTCATTTCCTCCAGGGTAACTCCGCAGCCACCAAGTATCATCGAAAGCCCCAACTTCTTTTCATCCTTTCTTATTTGCCTGAAATCGCAATCTTCCAGCGTATGCACCAGTTTATCTGTACCCAATTCGTGCAGGGCCTTTACGGCCGGTATGTTGAGCGAGTTTTCAAGGGCATATTCCATCGTTACAAAACCATTGAACTGCTGGTCGTAGTTCTCGGGTTGAAAACCATTGATATTAATGGGCACATCGGTCATAACCGACTTAGGAGTAAGCACTCCGTTATCAATACAAAGTCCGTACATCAGTGGCTTCAAAGCACTTCCTGGTTCGCGCACTGCCGCAGCACCGTTTACCTGGCCTCCATCGGTCTTATCCTTAAAATCAGCCGAACCGATGTATACAATAACGTGGTGTGTTTTGTTATCCATCACAATGACCGAGGCATTATGAATGTTGTATGAATTCAACCCCCGTGCGTATTCTTGCACCAGGTTCTCCAGTTTCATTTGCGTGTTCATGAGTAAGTGTGTGCGAATGATATCCTGATGAGTGGTATGTTTCAGTTTGTTAGCCAGGTGAGGAACCAGATTAGGGGCATCACTCCTTTTAGCGTCCAGCGGCTCCAGCAAAGCGTCACTGATTTCTTTACTCTTAAAAAGCTTATCTGCAGCAAATCGTTTCAACCATTTATTTCTTTGCACCACTATCATATCGTTGTGCTGGCCTAACCGCAGCGATGAAGGTCTGTTAGGAATAATGGATAACGCCGTTACTTCTGCCAGCGATAAGTGGTCCGGGTTCTTTTTAAAATACAGGATGGATGCACTCTTCACTCCCTCCACATTACTGCCGTAGGGCACTAGGTTAAAGTATAACAGCAGTATCTCGTCTTTGCTGTATTTCCACTCTAACTGAAAGGCCCGGAATATCTCCCAAAGCTTATTGAAATAGGTGCGCCCCTTCGGTTCCATCATGCGGGCTACCTGCATGGTTATGGTCGATGCACCTGATGTTCGCTTCAGGTGTAGCGTATTCATCACGGCGGCCCGGCCAATGGCCAATGGGTTAATGCCCGGGTGATGATAGAAATACTTATCCTCCTTATAAATGAGCGTTTTTTTCAGGGTAGGCGATATCTCACTCAGTTCGGTTTTCATTCTCCACTTTTGATCGGTGGTAAGAAAGGCGTGAACAACCTCGCCTTTACTATCCAACATAATAGTAGAATAATGAATATTATCAGGTAAAGGGAATAAGCGGTTCATCAGCAAAAACACCAAAAACGATGTTGCCGTCACAACCAGACTCCACTTTAAGAATTTAAGAAAACGCAGCTTCACGAGAGATTATATATACAACGTAAATGTGTAAGATTATTTCAGTCTTTTCTACATTAGAATGTTAGGTCAAAAGACCTTATCGCATTACTATAGTTACCTGCGTATTGGCTGATTTGGTAGATACCACCGGTAAATATGGGGGTGGTTTACCTTTTGAAAAAGCAGGCGTTGATTTCCAATTAGTTACGAGACATTTTGACACAAAAGGTAAACCCCTCCTCAAATATCAGAAACACACATATAATTGATAATCAGAAGATTGTCACGACAAAAAAATCAAATAAATTGGGGTATACTACGATGGTATACCCCCTTCCTATCGTTCAATAATAAGTTTTCTTATCGCCGATTGGCCGGCACCATTATTGAGTTGAACAATGTAAATACCGCTGGATAAATGACAGGTATTCACCGTTAAAGTTGTTGACTCAACAGCAAGTGAAGTAACACAACGCCCCAGGGCATTACTGATTTGAAGATGGGCACCCACCAAAGAACCATCTACCTCCAAATTAACCACTTCAGCAGCAGGATTTGGATAAACTCTCAGAATGGTATTGCTAACCTCTGTTATCCCCTCGCACCAGTTAAATAATACGGTCGCTCCGGCGCTGGCGCTACAACCATTCGTGTCAGTAAAAATATATCTCAGATTCAGGGTCGAGTCGACACCAAATTGACGTGAAATGGAGTCGCGGTAAATGATACCGTTGGCGATACCTGGCCCCTCATACGACCCTCCAAATGGGTTTCCTCCTATCAACATAAATTGGTTAGGGTACCATGGTGCCTCGCACCAACTAAAAACAGTGTCATTATTAATTCCCTGCAAATAGAAGCCAATATCACCCACCCTGATCTCGCTATCTAACGAAAACGTAACCACCGGTAACGGGTTAACAGTAAGCAGTAACCGCACCAGGGTATCGCAGCCGTTCCGGGCATATAATACATGGGTGTAAGTTCCGGTTGAATGTTCCTGTTCGGCATAAAAATAAAAACTATCACCCTGGCATATCGATTGACTGATATTAATGGTATCACCCAGTGCTGCCAAATGAAGAGTAATAATCGAATCGCATCCTCCTGAATTTTGTATCGTATCAGCATAATCGCCCCCAAACCTGTATGCGGTGCCACCTATAACGACAGAGTCTCCACAACTTATAACGGCAGTCGTGTCAAACGAAGTTGAATTGCATATTCCCGTTAACGGACAATTGACCGAAACCCCGGCAAAGCCCCAACCCGCTCCTGCCAAACCTTTAACAGTGATGGAACTAACGTTAACGGCATTGAGCTGGATATCCTGGTAAGAGTAGTTTCCTTGTATACCTGTAAGCACCCCCACGAAGTTTCCGGCAGAAAAACCGATACCATCGGGGCCGGGAGAAAGGCCACAAACAACCTTAGCATCGTAAGAAGCGGTAGATGAGTTTAAAGCATAAGGCAAACCATTGACAAAAACCGTTGCAGAATCATCGGTATTCATACCCCATACCCGGAAGGTCGGATACGATTGCGGGTTAACAAAACTTACTTTCACCGAATCGCCGTAACCGCTTATCCAGTAGTTAGGATCGATAGGCGCACAGCCATAGCTTGCAATGGTCCCTCCATAAAAGGTCCAGGTCAGTGTATCAGGCGATGTAGTAGTTGTAGGAATATAATGGCATTGCGCGTCAACGCGGTAACTCAAAAACGCCAATAAAATAAAGAAAGGGAAAAGTATTTTCATATGGTTGTGATTAGACCCTCACGCAAATGCGTTTGGCTTTATGCTGTAAAGGTAAAACGACTTTTCATAATCAGGTTATGATTAATCACACATTGTTCAAATTTTTACCGCATCGGGATTTCTACAAATGACGATTAAAAATTACTTAATTCCCCTTCTCTATCCATCGCGGCGGATGGAGAAGGGTGTCGGGCGAAACGAAGACGGGGTGAGGCGAGCATCCCGCAAATACCTCAAAACTCAAACTCATACACCACTCAAAACACGAAGGCCACAAAAAAAATCTTCCTTGTGGCCTTTGTGACAGGCATTTTCTTAGTGCCCTTTGTGGTAAATTGAATTCAAACCATTCTAAGGCTTCTTACCCCAAAACTTCTTACCGCCGTTATTGCTTTTTTTAGCGGCACTGTTGCCAGAGCCGGAGGAGGAACCACTACCTCCGCCATCAGTCTTTTTACCTTTATTGGCCCAATGCCCACCCGATGGAGGACCACTGCTTTTAGGACCTGATGAATGAGAAGATGGCTTTTTGCGGAACTCCTTTTTAGGCGCTTCGTAGCGGGTATTCATTTCCGTCTGGCTCATAGGGTAAGGGTGTGCATCCATCACCGGCACCGCACGACCAATAAGTTTCTGAATATCTTTCAAATACTCCTTTTCTTCTCCATCGCAGAACGACATGGCCACACCACTCATACCTGCACGGCCGGTACGGCCGATGCGGTGAACGTAGGTTTCGGGTACATTCGGCAATTCGAAGTTAATAACGTGCGAAAGGTTATCGACATCAATACCACGCGCTGCAATATCGGTAGCTACCAATACTCGCGTCTGGCGCGATTTAAAGCTGTTCAGAGCATTTTGGCGTGCGTTCTGCGATTTGTTGCCGTGGATAGCTGCGGCCGAAACTCCGGCCTTCAACAATTCTTTTGTAATTCTGTCGGCTACGTGTTTGGTGCGGGTAAATACCAGGGCGCTTTCAATGGCTTTGTCTTTCAACAAATGTATCAGCAGGTTTTTCTTATCTCCCTTGGTTACATAGTATACCGATTGCTGAATGGCATCAACGGTAGAAGAAACCGGGGTTACTTCCACATTCACCGGTTCGAATAAAATACTATCAGCCAATTTCAGAATAACCGGTGGCATGGTGGCAGAAAAGAACAGTGTTTGTCTTTTAGCCGGCAATTTGGATATCACCTTTTTTACGTCGTTGATAAAACCCATATCCAACATACGGTCTGCTTCATCTAACACAAACATTTTTACATGTTGCAGGTGCACAAAGCGCTGGTTCATCAGGTCAAGCAAACGGCCCGGGGTAGCGATAACGATATCAACCCCTCTTTTCAAAGCTTCTGTTTGAGCGTGCTGAGAAACACCTCCAAATATGACGGTATGTCTTAAACCGGTGTGCTTACCGTAAGAAGTAAAGCTTTCACCAATTTGAACCGCTAATTCGCGGGTTGGCGTAAGTATCAGCGCCCTGACCGGACGATGAGCATTATTCTGACCTTGGTCGGCAGACAATAACTGGAGTATCGGAATGGCAAATGCCGCCGTTTTACCTGTGCCGGTTTGTGCACAGCCCAGCAGGTCACGACCCTTTAATACGATAGGAATAGCTTCTTCCTGTATAGGCGTTGGTTTGGTATAACCCTCAGTTTTTAAAGCCCTGAGGATAGGCTCAATAAGATTTAGATTTTCGAATGACATGTTTTTAATTTACCCGGTACCTTGATGATGATCAATGAAGATGGCTCAATGAACCGATGAGATTTATGTATTTTTTTAATTGCACACAGCGCTGACGGAAGGCGGGAGTGATTGCTATTTTCGGTGCAAAGATATTAAAATTTGGCAGAATGTCGGTATTGCATTGCTTATGGCATCAACTTAGGAAGAATACAAAGAGAAATTTACCACTAAGGCACTAAGGACACTAAGAACCACTAAGCTTATTCCATTATCCAAAATTTAAAACTAAACTTCATTCACGGTTAAAATTTACTCTTCCGAAATTTTAACGCACAACCAATTCAGTATTTCTTAGTGCAACTTAATGCTCTTAGTGCCTTAGTGGTTAATTTTTCTAAGTTTTTGCATTGCGCAATTCTTTGCATTCCCCTCTGCGCTCTTTGCTTCTTAGCGGTTAAACTTATGTTCTTTGCCCCTTAGCAGTTAAAAGTTCCTTTGGCGCTCTGAAAAACTAAATAATTCTGTTTTAATTTACCCCACCATAAACACTGATCAATGAAATACCTGAATCCGGCCTTCTTTAAATTTTTAGATGGCCTTGCCAAGAACAATAACAAAGAGTGGTTCGATCAAAACCGTGCTACTTATGAGGAAGAGGTAAAAAAACCTTTCAGAAATTTAGTCGAAGCCCTGACCGAAAAGCTGGCCAAAGACCTGCCCGAGATCAACCGCGAAGTTTCTAAATCTATCTTCAGAATTAACCGCGACATCAGGTTTGCCAAAGACAAATCGCCTTACAAAAACCACGTTGCCGCTGTATTCAGCCGCAAAGGCACGCAAGACCTGGATTACCCGGGCTTTTATATCCATTTCGGGTCAAAAGAGATACGTGTAGGCGGAGGAAAGTATGATGTATCGAAAGAACAACTGGCTAAGATTCGCCAGGAGATATTCTACAATAACAAAGCGTTTAATAAGCTATTGAACGAAAAGAACTTTGCCGAAAAATTTCATACCCTCTCAGGCGACACCAGCAAAATATTACCGCCCGACTATAAGGAGTTTGCCAAAGAGCAACCACTGATCGCCAACAAGCAGTTTTGGTATATGGCAGACCTGACCCGAAAAGAAGCACTGGGTGATAATATCGATACCATCCTCCTCTCCTACATGAAGGCGGGCTTGAAAATGAATAAATTTTTGTGGGAAGCCATGTCTGCCTAAGGACCTTTACCTGATTAGTTATGAAATTACTGCTGGTAGTACCCTCGCTTAACGACATCCAACCCTTTTTAGCCGCTGAAGGTGTGACATTAACCCCACACGCCACCATGGGTTATCTTCAACAAGGCAAGATATTACATCATGAGGTGGATTTGCTGGAAACCGGTGTGGGGATATACCAAACAACTTACAAGCTTACTAAGGCACTCAGCGCACAAAAATATCACCTGGCGCTTAAATTTAGTTTGGGTAACGCCTATAAAGAGGATACCGCAATAGGCACGGTATTAAATATTGTCAATGAGAAGCCCGGCGACCTGGGCATAATGATAGATAAAACCTGGAACGACACCTACGATCTTGGCCTGACGCAAAGAGAGCAGGAACCACATGTAAGGGGTGGTTTTATTAATATGACCAACGCCTATATGAATGTGTTTCTTCCTTTCAAAAAGGTGGTTGGTATTACCGTGAACCATTATGGCGATGCCCGTGCTGTTACCTGGAGAAGAGAAAAATACAAAGCCGATTGCGAAACGGGCGACGGTGTGGGATTTGCTTACGCCTGCCTTTTCGAGAAACAGTTGCATTACCACCTGTGTGTAATTGAAAGAAACCTTGTAACCGGCCAGGAAAATTTTAATCTTGCAAAACAGAAAATGAACGAAACCCTGCTTGACCTTATTCAAAAGCTTTAACATGGCAGAAAACACGCAATTACTTGAAACCTACCGGGCCAACCGCAAGGTAACCGACCAGGAATTCTTTAAAATGGTAAACAGCCCTTTACTGTTCAACTTATATATGCTCAATAAACTGCCCATGGGTTTTATTGCGGGGCTAAAAGTAAAATCATGCACTGCCGACCAGTGCCAGATAACGGTTCCTTATCGGTTCATCAATCAAAACCCTTTCAGGTCTACCTATTTTGCCGTGTTAGCCATGGCCGCCGAAATGAGCACAGGAATGTTGGGTGTAATTGCTACCAATAAATCAAAGCCATCGGTATCTATGCTGGTTACAAAACTCGAAGCCGAATTTGTAAAAAAAGCTACAGGCCTAACCACCTTTACCTGCAGCCAGGGCAAGGAACTAACTGCTAAGGTTGAAGAAGCCATCTATACTGGTGAGGGTACCACTTTTGAAGCCCTGAGCATCGGCACATCAGAAAAAGGCGAAGAGGAAGCGCGGTTTAAAGTTCAATGGAGCTTTAAAGCAAGATTGAAGTAGAAAGAACTTAACAATTTTAAGATATTTAAAAACATTTATTGTTTATTGTTTTGTTGGACAACCTGTTTTAAGCAGATTACTCTACTTTCGGTTTTCAATTTATATAGATGCGCCTCCCGCTGACCTCCAACAAATTACGCAAATGCGATGTATTGATTATTGCATTCGCCACAATACTAATCCTGACCCTGGGTATTTGCTCCTACTTATTCAGGTTCTGATCATTCAATATTTTAGCCCGATAACCGAAACACGGGCTTATTAAAAAAAAATTGAAGTAAATCTTCAGAAAAAACGCCGGGCTTAAACAAAATAATAACATTGTTGTTATGCAACCACTTTGATATTACACCCAATAAAATCCGTATTTATTAAAAAAGGATAATTTATAGAGTGTAATTAGTTTTAAAACCAATTAGGTTGATATTTTTGACCACCCATTCAAACAACCCGGTCATCCAACAACCTATCATTGAGGGATTTCTATCCTGATTTGGTATGTTGCACTCAAAATTGAAGCGAATATGATGTGGATTGTAAGGCTTGCGTTACGCCGGCCATACACAGTAGCTGTGATGTCTCTCTTGATTCTCATTATGGGAATCCTTTCGATACGCGCCATGCTGGTAGATATTTTTCCGGTAATAGATATTCCGGTGGTTAGCGTTGTTTGGAACTATCCCGGTCTTTCTGCAGATGATATTGAAAAACGGGTCACCTTTTTAGATGAGCGCGCTATCTCCAGCACGGTGAACGGGGTTTCCAGGATTGAATCTTCCTCAATACCAGGATTAAGTATGCTGAAGGTGTATTTTGAACCGGGTGCCGACATTGGTGCGGCAATTGCTCAAATGACCGCGGTTTCAAGCACCGCCCTCCGCGCCATGCCTCCGGGAATGACACCACCCGTTATTTTGCAGTATAACGCTACTAACGTTCCGGTATCGCAACTTACGCTCAGTAGTAAAACCTTATCAGAAACGAAGATATTTGACTACGCCCTTAACGTTATACGGTTGCGTTTGTTTACCATTCCGGGACTATCTACACCCGCACCATTTGGCGGTGCCTTCAGACAGGTAATGGTGGATATTGACCCAAAAGCGCTTGTGGCCAAAGGTCTTTCGCCAAACGATGTGTTGAATGCTCTGCAGTCGTCGAACCTGATTATTCCGGCCGGTAGCGCAAGAATGGGGCAAACAGAGTTTAACGTGGCCCTCAACTCCAGCCCTGCTAGTATTAAAGATTTTGAACAGATACCTATTAAAGTGGTAAACGGACAAGCGGTGCTTATTGGTGACGTTGCCAAAGTATCGGATGGTCAGGCAGAGCAAACCAATATTGTTCGGGTAGACCGCAAACGGGCGGCCTACCTGACTATTCTTAAAAAAGCTAATGCATCTACAATTGCGGTTGTTGAAGGCGCCAGAGATATGCTGCCTGTTATTAAAGAAACGGCACCCGAGGGCCTTGACATAAAAGTTGATTTTGACCAATCGTTGTTTGTAAGAGCTTCCATTAAAAACGTTTTGCGTGAAGCTATTATAGCCTCCATCCTGGTATCGTTCATGATACTGTTTTTTCTGGGTAGCTGGCGCAGTGTCATTATCGTTTGCACATCTATCCCCCTTTCCATTTTTGTTTCCATCATTGGTCTGAATTTGTTGGGCGACACCATCAACATCATGACGCTTGGCGGCCTATCCCTTGCGGTGGGAATGTTAGTGGATGATGCCACGGTAGAGGTTGAAAACATACACCGTAACCGGCACATGGGTAAGCCTTTGACCGTTGCTATTTTGGACGGCGCCAGTCAGATAGCCACTCCTGCTATTGTTGCAACACTGGCTATTTGCATTGTATTCTTCCCGGTTGTGCTGTTAACCGGTCCGGCTAAATTTTTATTCGCACCGCTGGCACTTGCTGTTGTAATAGCCATGATGGCTTCTTACCTGTTATCAAGAACCCTCGTTCCAACCCTTGCACGGATGTTAATGGAGAACGAGCCTTTGCATGAAGAAGTTACCGACCCTCATTTAGGAGCATTTGGAAGAATGGCCGTACGCTTTAACAACTGGCGCGACCGTAACTTTGAACGCTTCCAGGAGGCATATGGCAGGTTGTTGAATGTATTTCTGAACTACCGCAAAACAACGCTCACATTTGTTATTATGGCTCTGTTGGGCTCCTTCTCTTTGGTTGGCATTGTAGGTACCGACTTTTTCCCGAGCACCGATGCCGGCATGATGAAAATGCACTTCCGGTCCCCATCGGGCACACGTATAGAAGAAACAGAAAAACTGGTTGATTCAGCTGAGGGACGAATACAAAAAATAATTCCGAAAGAAGAACTGGAAACCATCAACGATATGATAGGGGTACCGGTGTCTTACAACATGGTTTTTGTAAATACCGATAACGCCAGTGGCATGGATGCCGAAATAACTGTAGCGCTCAAAGAAGGCCACAAGCCAACGAGGGAGTACATGAAGAAGATACGGAAAGACCTGGCTCAAAACTTTCCCGGCTGTGTAGTGTATTTTCAGGCTTCGGATATTGTAAGCCAGGTGCTCAACTTCGGCTTATCGGCCCCGTTGGACATACAAATTGAGAACAGAGATTATTACCAATCTTACGACTATGCGCGTAAACTGCGTGATGGCCTGAAATCGATACCCGGTGTTGAAGATGTGGTCATTAAACAAGTATTGGATTACCCAACTTTTAACGTTGACGTAGACCGCGTGCGGGCTGCGCAATTGGGCCTTACGCAACGCGATGTTGCCAATGATTTACTGATTTCATTATCCTCAAGTAGTATGGTTGGGCCTTCGTTTTATGTAAACCCGGCCAATAGTATTAATTACAATGTGGTGGTACAAACCCCGTATCAGAAAATAAACTCGGTACAGGATTTAATGAATACACCGGTAACCACCGGTGCGCCCGCGTTTACTTCTAAAGCTAATCCATCACCCACAGATTTGCCAGTGGCGCAGGCACAAACCCTGGGCAATCTTGCACAGGTAACAAGCACCACCCAGTTTAATCTGCTTACTCACTATACTGTGCAACGTGTAATGAATATTGATGCCAATGTGGAAGGCCGCGACCTGGGTTCGGTTTCGAAAGCCATTCAAAGCAAAATTGACTCTCTGGGCAAATTACCGGCAGGTATGCATATTAACCTGCGCGGGCAAAGTGAGGTCATGAATGGCTCTTTTAAAACATTAGGAATAGGGTTGGTACTGGCCATAGCATTAGTGTATTTGTTGATGGTGGTGCTATTCCAATCATGGATAGACCCGCTTATCATCATGCTTTCTATCCCTGGCGCATTCATGGGCATTTTGTGGATGCTGGTATTGACCGGCACAACCATCAATGTTGAATCGCTCATGGGTTCCATAGTTGCTATCGGAATTGCGGTGTCTAACTCCATATTACTCGTTAGTTTTGCCAACGACCTGAGGGTGGAGCAAGGAGTCAGTGCACTGGCCGCAGCTTTGGAGGCAGGTAAAACCCGGCTTCGCCCGGTTTTGATGACAGCCATAGCTATGGTGTTGGGAATGATACCCATGGCCATTGGTGCCGGAGAGGGCGGTGAGCAAAATGCTCCTCTTGGCCGGGCAGTTATCGGTGGATTATTGGTGGCAACAGTATTTACGTTGTTCGTAGTACCTATATTCTATTCCGTTATGCGGAAAGGTATACCTACCTACCACACCATGGATGTAAAGTTTGAAGAAGAAGCCAAAGGACATATTGAAAGTTAATGACATTAATTACAAATACATGACAACCGAGACTACAAAAACATCATATTACAAACTGCTGGCGGCAGGACTTGTGATTTTGCTGTTAATTGGTGGGGGAATTGCTGCCATTTTTATATCAAAATCGCATAAAATTGAAGCTGAACGGCTGCAGCGGGAAAAGGACCTCAAAGCCGGCCCCGTAGTTAAAACCGCCTTATCTACCTATAATTCAGGATTGAAAGAGCTCGTCATTATCGGCGAAGCCCGCCCTTACCAAACCGTAACCCTTTATGCCAAAATAAGTGGCTACCTGGAGAAGATCACAGTGGATAAAGGTGATAAAGTTACTGCCGGCCAACTGGTAGCCACCATAGATAACCCGGAAATAGACCAGCAATACAACGCAGCTTTATCTGACCTGGAAAATAAAAAGAAGATTGCCGACAGAGACAAAAAGCTATTGGAAAAAAAGTTCATCGCCCAGGAGCAGGCCGATGTTACTCAAACGGCAGTTGATATGGCGCAGGCAACAGTTAAGTCGCTTACTGAACAACAACAGTATAAGAGTTTAAAGGCGCCATTTTCTGGCACCATAACCGCCCGTTATGCAGATGTTGGTGCATTGATACAGAATGCCATCAACTCCCAAACCAGTGCTCAACCGGTTGTTACCCTTGCGGAATTGGGCCGCTTAAGAATTTACGTTTATGTTGAGCAACGGGATGCGGCGTTTTTGAAAACCGGATACCCGGTCGAAATTACACTGACGGAGAGGCCCGATGTGCATATCAGGGCGAACATTACCCGCATTTCAGGCGAATTAGATGAGCATACACGAATGATGTTGTGCGAGGTAGATGTTGAGAATAAAGACAATATCATAGTTCCGGGAAGCTACGTTCAGGTACATATAAGCAATCCACATAACGATAAAATAAAAAGAGTGTCGGTTCCTTCGGTCGCCCTCGTGATCCATAAAAATAAGACCATGGTGGCTATTGTTGACAAAGATAGCCTGTTGCACTTTCAAGACGTGATCGTTGCAAATAACACCGGCGATAAAATTACACTTGCGTCCGGATTAGATTCAGGTCAGCGCGTGGCCATATCAGTTGGAGAAAGTTTGCTGGAGGGGCAAAAAGTCAGGATTTCGGAATAGGTATGTTTCCTATTTTAAATCGGATAAAGAGTTGTTGATTAAATGCTGGATAAGCTTAGTATGAGGAACAGGAATATTTTCAAAATTATTGTAGCCCTGGTATTTGCCACCGGACCCTGTTCCGGACAGGACACTACGCAGGTATTAACCCTGGAAGATTGCATTCGCATAGGGCTTGATCAATCTACACAGGTTTTGCTCAGCAAAGATTCGCTGCAGATATCAGGCGCTGCTTTGATCGGAGCTTATGGCAACTTTTTACCCAATCTGGCATTGAATGGCAATTATGGATACAACGGCGGCAAGAACCTTTTAACGGTTACGAATCCAACGCTGGTCAACTCGACCGGTATGACCATGAATTATCAGCTTACCAGCACAATAAATCTTTTTAACGGTCTTTCGGATTATTCGGCACTTAAGGCAGCCACTTTATCCAAATCTGCTTCCGAGCTCAATTTAGAGCGTTCCAAACAAGCGATTGCCTTCGATATCACCCAAACCTTTTTACAGATCATTTTGGACCGCAGGGTAGTTAAGTTTGGCAGAGAGAACCTCGAGGCATCCACTAAACGGGAAGCACTTTTAAAAGAATTAACCAATGTCGGTCGAAACGCCTTGTCGGACCTTTACCAGCAACAGGCTGAAACGAGCAGCGACAAGTTGTTCCTGATTCAATCTGAACAGAAACTTAAAAACGACATTATCCTGCTGTTGCGTAAGATAAAAATAAGCCAGACCGAGAAATACGTGCTTGCCGAAATGTCTGCAGATACCTTACCCCTGGGTGCCGAATATGCTAACGTTCAGGATGTAATTACCCAAGCCCTTCAACAGCGGCCCGATGTTAAATCATCCGACCTACGATTAAAAATTGCAGACTGGCAGATCAAAGGTTTCAGAAGCGGCTACCTACCAAAACTAAACCTGGAGGGCGGAATGGTCTCTAACGGTGGGTATTTGAATTCGCTATCTATAAATGGCAACGAATCTCTCGGCCCGCAGGAACCTGTGGGTAAGGCACTTTTCGGTCAGGTTTATGGCGAAATAGCACTGAGTCTTTCCTGGAACATATTTGACCGCTTGTATACCAAAACCAACGTAGCCATCGCAAAAATATACCAGCACAACGCTGTGTTATATCACGACGACCTGGCCGTTCAGATATCATCCGACATCAAACAAGCATACAACGATTACCTGGCGGCTTTGCAGCAGATGGAAACTTCAAGACAAGGGATATTTGCCGCCCTGCAGGCTTTTGAGGTTGTTCAGGGAAAATACAACGTTGGCCAGGCTACTTTTGTAGAGCTATCTAACGCCCAAACTGTTTTGTTGCAGGCAGAGGTCAGCAAGGCACAGGCAGACGTAAGTATGATGTTACAGAAGAAAATTATTGACTTTTATATTGGCCGGTAATTTCTTTTCTATTAATTTCAATTTCAGTAAGGCCCCCTTTACCCCACCACAGGTTATAACGATTTCAATTGTATCCCCTTTAGTCCTTTTGTAACAATGTGCGAAACCTCAACGTATACATTGTATAATTCAATCTAAAAGCTAAAGCATACAAGTCGCTGAGTTTTGAAATGAAAAGTTAAAATCTGCTACCTATGAGAAAGAAAGTTACCCTTGGCCTGTTGCTCGCCTTCGCGCTATTTTCTATTTCGGCAACTAACCGGAATCCTGCCACGGAAACCGGTATCCACTTCTTTAAGGGCTCATACAAAGACGCCTTGATAGAGGCTAAAAAGGAAAATAAACTGATCTTTATTGACGCCTATGCATCCTGGTGTGGACCGTGTAAATTATTGAAACAGAATACATTTACCGATAAAGCTGTAATTGAATACTTTAATGAGCATTTTATCAATGTTTCCGTAGACATTGAAAAGGGCGAAGGTCCTACGCTGGCTACCCGGTATAAAGTAACTCACTACCCAACCCTCATCATTGCTGACGCAGAAGGTAAGCGAATCACCTTCACAGTAGGTTACATTCAACCGGATGATCTACTGGGTTTCGGTAAGTACGGAATTGACAAAGCACCCACAGCAAGCAATTAAACAATTGTTTTAAAGCAAAATCGTTGGGCCATAAAGCGGGCCTTTTTGTGTTTATAGAAACAACATTCTATTCAGTAGTCTTGATTCTAATCTCTCGCATCTCATTTCTAATTCAGATCCTCCTCTCCCGTCCCGGGCGAAAATACTGAACCGAACAGATCTTTGAACTGAATGCCCCTTTCTAATATTGCCTTACCAATTTGTGAATGTTCGGCCAGGGCATGTAAAACAAACTCCTTCATGACATACCGCTCATTTTTAGAAAGACCCGGTGCATATTGCTTAACCAGTTCATCTAAAGCGGGTATCTGATCCAACACAGTTTTATAGGTTCGCTCAACGTCATTGATCAATAGATCCACCTCATTGTTTTCTGAGAACCAATCAAGCACCTTCTGGTAGGGAGAGGTTTGTTTCTTCTTCTTCAGTTTGGAAGGATCAGGGAAAATGCTGATGAAATGATTACGCATAGCCTTTCCAATCAAGCCCTGAGCTACCATCGCAGCACCTTCTTGCTCGCCTTCGTAAACCAGCTCTATCTTACCATTAATAGCCGATACTGCTCCGCTCAGATCTGATATTCTAGCAAAGGTCTTTTCCTCGCCGTTTAACAACATCCTTCTCTCAGCAGTACTAACCAGGTTTTCATAAGCTGAAATGGTTAAACGCGCACTTACCCCGCTCTTATTATCTACAAATTCGCTCGAGCGGGCTTCAAAAGCTATTTGCTCTATCAGTGTTTTCAGCAGTTCGCCAACCTCAATTTTTTCTTTCTGCTCGCTGTTCAATTTAGCCTCCTGGTGCGTGATTTGCTTTGATAGCTCTATAGATTTTGGATAGTGCGTCAAAATCTGTGAGCCAATACGGTCTTTCAACGGAGTTACAATACTTCCCCGGTTGGTATAATCCTCAGGATTAGCGGTAAAAATAAATTCAATGTCCAAAGGTATCCGCAGCTTGAACCCACGTATTTGGATATCCCCCTCCTGCAAAATATTGAACAATGCCACCTGTATTCTGGGCTGAAGATCGGGCAACTCGTTAATTACAAAAATACACCGGTTGCTTCGTGGTATGATACCAAAATGTATCACTCTTTCGTCCCCATAACTCAGCTTCAGATTGGCTGCCCTGATGGGGTCTACATCGCCAATCAGATCCGCAACACTTACATCGGGTGTAGCCAGCTTTTCAGCGTACCGTTCTGAGCGATGTAACCAGGTAACCGGCGTTTCATCTCCTTTTTCCCTGATTAGATCGGTTGCAAAACGCGAAACCGGCATCAAAGGGTCATCATTCAATTCACTTCCGGCAACAACCGGGATATATTCATCCAGCAATTCAGTCATTTGCCTGGCAATCCTGGTCTTAGCTTGCCCACGCAAACCAAGAAGGTTCATATTATGCCGCGAAAGGATGGCCCGCTCAATGTCCGGTATAACCGTGTCCTCATATCCCAATATGCCATCAAATATTTTTTCATTTTTTTTCAATCTGGAAATCAGGTTATCCCGCAATTCGTTCTTAATAGTTTTGCTTTTGTAACCGCTCCTTTTAAGCTCTCCTAATGTTTTTATATCTTTCACGTATGTGGTTTTCTTCTTTTAATGGATTTACAAATTCACGCACTATACTCCCGCTTACCTGACCCGACGCTTCTTATTCTGTTCAAAATCTTCAAATAAATACTCACCCAGGCCCTTTAAACTGGTGTAGAACGCCTTACCCGCATTAGCTTGTGTAAATTCATCAACAAAACTTTGAAGGTAAGGGTCTGTAGCTATCATAAAGGTGGTAATAGGTATTTTAAGTCTTCTGCACGCATCTGCCAACCGAAGACATTTATTCACGATCTTTCTGTCCAGCCCAAAACTGTTTTTATAATAAGAGCCGTTCTCTTTAATACAGCTGGGCTTTCCATCCGTTATCATGAATATCTGCTTATTGGCATTCTTACGCCTTCGTAAAATATCCATCGCTAATTCAAGACCCGCTACTGTATTGGTGTGATATGGTCCAACTTGTAGGTAAGGCAAGTCCTTAATTTCGATTTGCCAGGCATCATCACCAAACACAATAATATCGAGGGTATCCTTGGGATATTTAGTACTGATCAACTCTGCCAGTGCCATAGCCACATTCTTGGCCGGGGTTATCCTATCCTCCCCATATAATATCATACTGTGCGAGATATCAATCATCAAAACAGTCGAGGTCTGCGATTTGTGTTCCTTTTCACTCACCATCAGGTCATCCTCGCTCATCATAAATTCACCAATACCGTGGCTGATCTGTGCATTGCGGAAAGATTCAAGCATCGAAATTTGCTCAGGCGCATCACCAAACTGGTAGTTACGCAGGTCACTGCTCATTTCATCCCCGCTTCCTGTGTGAGATGTCTTATGGTTCCCGTTCTTACCCTTCTTTAATTTACCAAATATCCTCTCCAAAGCACTTTGGCGAATGGCCTTTTCCGTTTTGGCGGTAAGACTAAAATCACCGGAACCCGGCTGCTCCTCTCGCAAATACCCCTTATCCCTCAGGTCGTTGATAAAATCACCTATTCCGTAATCTTTATCAGTAAGTTTATATTCCTTATCCAACTCAGTCAGCCAGCTCAAAGCTTCGCCCACATCGCCACTGGTATAAGTCAGCATTTGCTTGAAAATATCAAACAACTTTTCGAACGGCGATTGATTTTGGGGTGAGTATTTTGAAAAACGGTGTCCTAGCATACCTATAATAACAATGAAAAGTAAATTTAGTTGATTGAGGATAAATGGCTCTGACTTTTTTCAACCTGCTCCGACCCCGTGTGCGCATGTTCATTGGCAATAAAAATCCCGCATGAATGTTACAAAACCCGGGCCTCTTAAGTTATATTTTGCTAAATAAAAGCGGCTTAAAAATTTTATTCAGCTGATTGTTAGGAAATCACTTAGGCCACGTGTAATTTTATGGAATACTATTTTACAAATAATACAAAATTAGTCTATTTAGATGTATTTAACAGGAACAGGAAAAGGTGATATAACCGCGTTTGTTAAGGGCGTTGGAATGCTTGGATATGGTATCCATTATAATACCATGGAGGAGGTGGCAACTTCGCTTTCGGCCAGGGCTTTTGTTTTTCAGGACCCTCAGACCGGAAGAAAAATATGCTTCGTAAATTGCGAGATATGCTTTATAACTGTTGCCATCAAAAAGGGTGTATTAAAGACACTTGAACGCAAGTTCCCTGAATTTAATTATGACGAAGATAACCTGATGATAACCGCTCAGCATACACACAGCGGGCCAGGAGGATATTCTTACTATGGCTTGTATAACCTCAGCATTCCGGGATTTGTAATGGAGGTTTACCGCAAAATTGTAGATGGTATTGTGGAGGCCATAGCCAACGCTGAAAAAAACATGAAACCATCGGAACTTAGCCTGGCCAGTGGTATTTTCGAAAATGATAAAGAAGTAGCGTTTAACCGCTCTGTCGATGGATATAATCTTAATCCTGAAGTGAATCCAAAGATTACTTTCGAAACCCGGCACCTGGGGCTTGACCGCGAGATGACCTTACTAAAGATTACCGGCGAAGATGGAAAAGAGCGTGGCTCTATCAACTGGTTCGGCGTTCACACAACAAGCCTTCCTAACACCAATCATAAACTGTGTTTTGATAACAAAGGTTACGCATCGGAATATTTGGAAAAATATTACGCAGATAAAGGCCAAAGCGATTACCTGGGAGTTTTTGCCCAGGGCACCTGCGGTGATGTAACTCCCCGCTTCGTATACCACCCGGTATACCCGTTTCAACGTGGGCAATGGGAGGGCAAATATGTCGACGATTTTGAAAGTACTAAATACAATGGCAAATTACAATTTGATAAGGCCAAAGAAATAGCCGAATCGAAAAACCAGACACCGGTAACCGGCGCAATTGATTATGAGCTGCTATACGTAAATTTTACCGATGTAACCGCCGACCCCAAATTTGCGAACGGAAATACTAACGCTCAAACTGATAAAGCCGCCCTTGGTATCGCGTTTTTTGCGGGCACTGTGATCGATGGGCCCGGTATGCATCCCGCTCTCGTTGCAGTCTTAAAAGTTCTTATTAAAGGAGTAAAGCACTTCGAAAAATTCAGGGCTAATTTCAGCGGCGAACAGTACAAAAAGATCATAGAGCGTAAATACAGGGTTCACGGAAAAAAGAACATTCTGATAGAGTCAAATACCCAGCGCATCATGGGTACAAAGCTGATAGATAAATTAGTTGCACCGGCCTGGGCAGACCCTGCTATTGCCACTTTCAAGTTTTTCTACAAGAAAGCGGGCAACTCTAAGAAGCCATGGACGCCTAAAATTTTGCCTCTTCAGTTATTCATTATGGGCGATATTGCTTTGGCTGGCTTACCTTTCGAAATAACTACTATTGGCGGTAAACGCCTCAGAGCTTCTTTAGAAGAAACCCTTGCAGCCCGTGGGGTAAAAAAGGTTATTCTTTGCCCATACGCCAACGGTTATTCAGGCTACATTACTACTTATGAAGAATACCAGGGCCAGATCTACGAAGGTGGTCATACCGTCTTCGGCGAATGGAGCCTTGCTGCCCTGCAAACCAAATTTGAGGTATTAGCCAAAGAAATGCTTAAACCTAAGGAGGAGCGTAAGTTCTCTCACGACGCCATACCTCCTGATTTTACTGAGGAAGAACTGAACCATTTCCCTTTCTATAAACGCGCATGGTACATCCGTCAGGAGTTAATTCGCGCCAGAAGAATGGAAAGACGGGCAGTTACAAACGAGTAACTATAGGACAAAGCTTGGAAATGAAGCTGTGCCAATATCTTGTTTCTAATATCTTACATCTAAAAACTTACTTTGCTTCAGGCTTACTTATTTCAAGCAGCCCACCGCGCTCATGCCAGAATACATAATGGATACCCACCATTAAGCCCCCTCTGAAATTGTAACTCCTCTGGTAAGAGAGGTGGTTTTTATCATACCATCCAAGATCGCGCAAAGCGCTGCCATTAATATCCATAACACCTTCGTAAAATGATAAGCCGAGATCAAAATAAAGATGTTTCGTTGCAAATATCTGAGCACCCACCTGTAAAGCAAAACCAAAATCGACCTTCTCAAACTTCTGATCAGCTGTAAAGTTCAGTGAGTCGGGCAAATAAACATAACCTGCAATTTTAACCTGTTCATAAGCAGCCGTTCTGATTCCTATTTGCGGACCAAGACATGCAAAGAAATTATAGTTACCCTTGCCAATAGTAAATTTAGCCATCAGGGGTATTTGAATATAACTTAATTTAACGACCCTTTGAACATTCACCCTGGAGTTAATATTTCCGAAAGTCCCTTCGGGTATGGTAGCAGGGCCCTCAAAATTATCATTGTAATTTTGGCCGGTAGCATTGTATTGAACTTCAGTTTGAATCCCCCAGTTCTTCGTGATCTTATAGCCCAGACACAATCCCCCATTCCCGCCATACGTATTTTTATAGGCCATTTCAGATGCCCGAACAACAGCATTAGCGAAAGGGGCTAACGTGCCATAGTTATTTTGTTTCAATATCCATGTGGAATTAACTGTGCCTGAAACGCCCAGATCAAACCCCGATTGCGCTGAAGCCATCATACCCATCAACACAAGACAACCAACAACATAAATGCGCTTCTTCATATTTTAGCCTTTATTTGGCCCCTGCTAAGATAATCGCAATGAACGAATTTTTACGGTTCAAATATTTTTTAAACTATCAGTGGAAGGCCCGGACCAAATATTACCTCCATTCGCCTTTCGTATATCAGTTTTATTTGAATGTTCTGGAGGGGACAACTGATGCCCAGCTTATAGCTATTGAGGGCCTTCGCCAACAACTCGGTAAGAACAACACATCAATAAGCACGAACGATTTTGGAACAGGCATTTCTACGAGCATTAAATTATCAACGCTCGAAAGCAAAGTTGCCGTTCGGCCGAAATATGGCCATTTACTTTACCGGTTAGTGAAATACTTTCAGCCAACAAACATTCTTGAAATCGGCACCTCTATCGGTTTAAGCTCCGCCTACATGGCGCTGGCCAATAAAACATCGCATATATATAGTCTGGAGGGTTCAGAGCAACTGATAAAAGTTGCAAAGCTTAACCACGAGTCATTAAATATTTCAAACATAGACATCATAGCAGGTGATTTTTCCAAAACACTGTCCGACGTCTTAAAAAAAATGGAACAACTTGATCTGGTTTTTTTTGATGGTAATCATCGTAAAGAAGCTACGCTGCAATATTTTGATGCCTGTCTCAAAAAAGCTAATCCTGAATCCATATTTATTTTTGACGATATCTACTGGAGCAAAGAAATGAATGAGGCCTGGACTGAAATAAAGTCACATCCCCGGATAACTTTGGCGCTCGATGTTTTTCAATTTGGAATTTGCTTTTTCAAAAAAGAAAAGCTGTCTAAGGAAGAATTTGTTCTGAGGTATTAAAACACCTTAGCTGGTTAACAGAGCTATTCAAATATATTCTTCAACCATTCAAAAACATTGATGTTAAAGAGAAAGTAAGGCAGAAATAAAACGGATGCCCAGAAAAGCATAGACACCATCATCGAAAACATGATCTTCTTTTTATCATGCGTTAAAGCCAGGGCAAATAATACACCCACCGGTATCGATAATATAATGGGCGTAAAAGCAGCAATACCACCTAACCCGAATTTTTGCTTCACACTCACCAAAAAACGGTTGGTTCGGGTAAACTTCTTTCCAAAATAATTTGGGAAAGCCTTCACAAAATAGGCCTGTATAAAATCCCCGAGGTAAGTGAACACTACAATACCAATCGTACCACCAATGATGTTTGCAAGAGAACCGGCAAGCCCCAGGTTATAAAAAATGGCAGTGAGCGAGCCCATCGAGAATTTCAAGGTCGAACCCAGCAAAACCAGTAAATCAGAAAATAACTTGCCCATTTTTCTTCTCCGCGTTCAAACAGTCGGATACAAGTATAACGCTAAGATACAACAAAAAGATTCAAAACGCAGGGGGCTCCTCCCGCCTGAAGTGTCCGTTCATCTGAACCTTCGATTTAACCTTTTCCGTTTCCTCTAAACTCGGTATTAACTTCAATAAATGCTGTATCAAAAACCACTGTCTTGCCTTCTCCGAAGTGGCCACCAAAAGGCGATATTGATCCTCCTGATTAAGGGCCAGGTAATGCGCCAGATCGAACGAAGTGGGGTTCCTGAATTTCTCAAAAATATCAAGATTTGTACCCAACAATTTGTGTAGCTTTTCGACCAGATCTACGAGTGTAGGGTTCAATTTTTCAGTATCCAGCGGCAGGTGCTCCATTTCGTAAACTATGGCCGCCGAATAAAGCTTCTCTGGTACTTCTCTCAACACCTCGATGATACGGAAAACACGAAGTCCTTTTGTTTTGATATCCATCTCGCCGCCTGGGTAAATTTTTGATATTTCTAACAGCTCCATTTCGGTACCGTATTCGTTCAAAGTATCCTTAAAAACCGAGGGAATGCCAAAAGTCTTGCTTTGTTCTTTACATTCCGTAATGAGTTGTTTATACCGGGGTTCGAAGATGTGAAGATTCAAAAGCTGGCCGGGATATGCGATACTATTGAGTGGAAATATGGGAATAAACTTGGTCATACATCGGTATAATGAAAACGTTTGAAGAGAATGATTGTTTGTGGTCAGGTCGTTAAAAAGGTTCCAAATTTTAAAATAATTATTGACAAAACGATACCGGTGAGCTATATTGAGGGCGTATAATTCCACACATTAAATGAAAAATGTCGTTTTGGCAGTTCTGCTTCTATTGGGTTCATTGAAATTAATGGCGGGTTATGATGTTTCTGTATGCGATAGCGTTGATCAAAAGGGCAATTGCATTAATAAAAGCGACATTTTCCATTTTACCGGCGACAGAATGAAATTGCAAGTAGCGGTTCATAATAAGGACATGCTCAATACCACCAGGATACTCTTCAAAATTTACTTAATGAAGAATGACAATGATGGTGATATTTACGCCGAACTTTCCAGCTACACCAAACCCGAATGGTTTGGCGTGGTCAAGAAACTATATTTCGTTAAACCCGGCTATTACCGCATCGATGTTTTAAAAGCCGACAAAAGTCAGATCAGCAGCACCTTCATCACTATTTCAGACCGGTAGCCATTTTCAGGCCGGGTTTGAAATTCTTTTCCCACGGTTTTCTGGCTTAATACATAGCAGAATGTCTCCAAAAAACTGCGAAAACGAACATTCTCCCGAAAATTTCCACAGGGCTTAACATTTAATCAACAATGATTCCCATACTAGCTGGTTTATTGCTACTTTTGTGAAACCCTAATTAAACATGGCAAAATATATTTTCGTAACCGGTGGAGTTACCTCATCGTTAGGAAAAGGAATTTTTGCAGCTTCCTTGGCCAAATTATTGCAGGCAAGAGGCTACAGAGTAACTATCCAGAAATTCGACCCCTATATCAACGTCGACCCCGGTACCTTAAACCCCTATGAACACGGTGAATGTTACGTAACCGAAGACGGAGCTGAAACAGATCTTGATCTGGGACACTACGAGCGTTTTCTCAACATCCCAACCAGCCAGGCTAACAATGTAACAACCGGGCGCGTTTACCAAACCGTCATTACTAAAGAACGTGATGGCGCTTACCTCGGTAAGACCGTTCAGGTTATCCCTCACATTACGGATGAGATCAAAGCCCGCATGCTGTTACTTGGCAAAACCGGCGATTACGACATCGTAATTACTGAGATTGGCGGAACTGTGGGTGATATCGAGGCCCTGCCATACATAGAAACCCTGCGTCAGATACGCTGGGAACTGGAAGAGCACGATACCCTTGTTTGTCATTTAACCCTTATCCCCTACTTAAAGTCGGCTAAGGAGCTTAAAACAAAACCAACTCAACACTCTGTCAAAGAACTTCAAACAATTGGTGTTCGTCCCGATATTCTGGTTTGCCGCAGCGAAATGGAGTTAACCGACGATATGCGCCGTAAACTGGCCCTTTTCTGCAACGTTGACCGTGATTCTGTTATTCAGTGTCTGGACGCTGATACCATCTATGCTGTTCCCTTGGATATGGAAAAGGAACATCTCGATACCACTGTTCTGAGAAAACTTCGTCTTTCGGCCGATAAACAAAGCGACCTGTCTAAATGGAAGCATTTCCTCGAAAACCTGCGCAACCCTAAAACCGACGTGCACATTGGTTTAGTAGGCAAGTATATCGAGTTGCAGGATGCTTATAAATCTATTCACGAAGCATTCATTCATGCCGGTGTAACCAACACCTGCAAAGTTCATGTTGAACCTATTCACTCAGAATATATCGACGAGCATAATGTGGAGGCCAAACTGGGCCACTTACACGGTATACTGGTTGCTCCCGGTTTCGGTAATCGTGGTATTGAAGGCAAAATCGAGGCCATTAAATACGTTCGCGAAAACAACATTCCTTTCTTTGGTATTTGCCTGGGTATGCAATGCGCCGTTATCGAATTTGGCCGTAACGTGCTGGGCATGAAAGGCGCCCACAGCACCGAAATGGACCCTAAGACCGAATTTCCGGTTATTGACATGATGGAAAGCCAGCGCAAGATCAAGAAAAAAGGCGGCACCATGCGTTTAGGTGCTTACCGTTGCGACTTACAACCCAACTCAATTTCTATTGGTCTATATGGCTCTGAACATATCAGCGAACGCCATCGCCACCGCTTCGAGTTTAACAACACTTATCTGGCCGAGTTTGAAAAAGCAGGCATGAAAGCGGTTGGTAAGAACCCGGATAATAATCTGGTGGAAATCATGGAAATTCCTTCGCACCCTTATTTTGTGGGGGTTCAATTCCATCCCGAGTTAAAATCAACCGTTGATACGCCTCATCCATTATTCGTTGGGCTGGTAAAAGCTGCGCTCGAATATAAAACCGGTGTAAAAAAAACTGATGTTGTGAACGTAGCTGTTGAAGCTTAGTTTTTCAATCAACTTGAAAACCGTTCACCGGTGATGACAAAGGCACGACCACTTACTTTTCTGGTGTGTTACATAATGGTGCTTACTTGCTGCGGTCAGGTAATACCTGTGCCAGACGCAAAACTCAACTACACCCAGGTCATGTTCGACCACCCATGGGCAAAGGGCGCAAGCAGCTATATCCTTCAAATTATTGAAGACAGCAAAGAAGCTACCTTCGACCATCCTTTCAAAGAACAACAGGATTCATCAACTGCCACCCTCATATCCAACCTCCAATTCGGTAAAAAATACCTGTGGAGATATATGGGCAATTCACCCGCGGCACAATCTTTATGGAACGGTCCTTACGCCTTTGAGATAACGGCAGATTCATTCATTAACCGCGGCATCGTAACACTTACGGTCACTCAAAACGATAGCATTTCAAATGCCGGCGGCTTGATTGTTAATGACGCCACCCATACCATAGTTGACCGCTCCGGAAAAATAGTATGGTATCTCAACAAAGTGAATTGGTTTTTCAAGTATACCCAATGGTCAAAAACTGTTGACGGCGTTCAATCTACCAACAAAAGCAATGCCATCACTCCGGTCATTTCCGACCTGCGCGTAACTCCAGCCGGCACCATCACCTATTTAGCCGATAGCGTGGCTGCCGAATATGACCTGAACGGAAACCTGCTCTGGAAAGCCCCGAACAACTGCCTCGTTTCAGGCTCAGGTGGTGAAGGCTACAACCATGATTTTAAACGCCTGCCCAATGGTCACTATATGGTTTTGGGCAATCAGTTCTGGCGAAAGCTCCCTACTTACACCGACACCCCTCAGGTAAAAAAGAAATACTTTGAACGAAGGGCGATGAACGGTACCGAATATGCCAAAGTTGAATTCGGGACGGTGATAGAATACGACAAGGCCGGCAAAGTGGTTTGGAGTTGGAACAGTGCAAGCTACTTCGATGCGGACCCGTTGCAGCCTATTATGGGCAACTCTGAAACCGACCGCGAAATGAAACCCCACGTAAACGCGTTTAGCGTTGACCGCAAAAACCAGTTTGTATACGTAGGCTTTCGCGATGTGGACCGGATAGTTAAAGTTGAAAAAAGCACCGGTAAAGTGGTTGATAGCTGGGGGCTTCAATTGCCCGTTGGCTGGGCAAAGCACCCGGTCAACATGCATTTGCAGCACGATGCCAATATCCTGGACGACGGTACATTGGCCATTTTCAACAACAACGATTACCCTGGCCGCGATAGTATTCCATCAGTAATCATTCTTTCGCAACCCGATAGCGGCAAAGTGCTCTGGCAATTTAACTGCGGTTTCGATTCGCTGAACCGGCGTGCAACACGCAACGGCGGCAATGTAGACCAACTCAGCAACGGTAATTTTTTAGTGTGCCTGGGCAACCTCAACCGCATTTGGGAAGTCACGAAGGACAAGCGCCTGGTTTGGCAGGCCACTATCAAAATGAACCCGAAAGATGGCGTCGATTATTCTTACCGGCTTTACCGGGCACATTATATCTCGTCTCTGTACCCATGCTATTTCACCTTTCAACCTAACACGGATAGTATAAGCAGAAAGGAGCCAAGGTTCAGTATCAAACTTTTTAATAAAGGTTCTGAAAGCGATACTTACGTAGTGAAAGTAACTGCTCCGTCAGGAGAATTGCTCGAACAATTCAACCTTGCGGAACTAGCCCCTGGTCATTCAGTAAACCGTGAGATTGTTTAAAAAAAACACAATCACGCAGGTGATAAAATTGAAGTGACGATTACCTCTGAAACCAACCCTGACCTCAAAAGAAAGTGCGCGGTCTTTATCTATTAAGACAGATTTGACAACTTTTTAAAAGTTGTCAAATCTACGCGCCACTACCGGTTAATGGCGCCTTTAATACCGGCCCATCTTTGTTGCAAATGCTCCAGCCTTTCAGCCATCGAATCTGCTTTATCTTTAATGGTCTTCAAACCCTGATGCACCTTCAATAACTCCGGTGTAAGGTCGGTAAATTCCGGCAAAACTTCTTCTTCCATCACTTCACTTCTCTCTCTCAAAAGCGTAACCTTTTTCATATAATCGGCGCACATATCTACGTGTACTTTGTGCTCGTCGAACAAACCGGTGGTTTGTGCAGTGAACTCATCTATCTGACTGATAAATTCAAGCACGGTATGCGTGGGAACCTCAGCAGGCCGCGGAGCACCGGGAATGGCATACTCGCGTAAAAACCTATCCAACGAAGGCCCTGTTTCATCAATAAATTGTTTGGGGCGCATATAGATATCAAGCACATACTGATTGATAACATGATAGTCTGCCGAAAAAACGTCGTGCAGTGCGCTATAGTATTTGTAGTCGTGTTGGCTGAACTGCATAGGAAGGAAGTTTCCTTATTTTACGCAGCCGGCATTTGTAGGGTTCCTTACTATTTTATGTATAGCACAAGGTTAACCTTGTATACCATTAATCATTCTAATCGTCAACAAACGGCGTCCTTATACAAAATGATGACAAACGCTTATAAAGCCACATAAAAGCTTATAAAAGCACATATTTGAGTAGGCATTTCAAAATATTTCCATCGGCCTCTACTCAATAAACAATATGTCAAACAACGAAATATGATCAACAATGCATTAAAGCCTTCAAGACCTGGTGCCTCTCTACTCAACCCTGGCTACTGAAATTTCCAGCCCCAAGGGGTGTGAATAACAAACATGTCCATTTAGCTCGTCACAGATTTGGTAACCTGAACTGTTATGGAATGTTATGCTTTGTTATGGTTTGTTATGAAATGTTATGCTTTTTTTAAACCAACAACCATAACATTTATCAAAATGTCCTACGTTCTGCCAGGTGTGCTTTCCGGCCAACCCGGAACTCTAAAGTGTGATAAGACTTTTTAGGTGGGCTTACCAATTGGATACAATTGTTGGATTTGCAATCGGGTTTCATCAACGAGGGAATGAAATAGAGGAAAATTCACGGTTCGTATTTTACAGCACTAATGTAGTCAAAAATATGATAATAGCGCATTTTTGTTTGTTAAAAAACAAAGTTTGCACCCCGGTTATTTTCATTTCCGGCATTGGCTTGATAACCAATATACTGGCTTTATTGCGGTTTGGGCAAGCAGTTATCCCAATCAAAAAAATCTTATTTTGAACCATGAAAAACATCCTCATCCTCGGCGGTACCATGTTTGTTGGCCGCACGGTAACCGAAAAGCTAATAGCCTCCGGAAAGTACAATATTACCCTGTTCAACCGGGGCAAATCCAATACTGGCCTGTTTAATGATGTAGCCCGGCTATACGGCGACCGCGAAACCGCCGACATAGAAAAAATATACAACAACCACTGGGATTGCATCATCGACTTTAGCGGTTACTACCCGCTTACCTTCGATAAGCTATTAAAAGGGATAGACGGCAAAGTCGGCCGTTACATTTTTATCAGCACTGTTTCGGTATTCGATGTGCCAAAGTATTCAGGCCAATTAATTACAGAACAGTTCCCCATGCAACCCTGCAGCGAAGCGCAAAAAGTATCGCCGCTGATGGATGCCTATGGCGAAAAGAAAGCCGAGATGGAGCGCATATTAATGAGCCACACTGCACTGGATAAGATCATCTTTCGCCCCGGCTTCATTTACGGCAAATACGATTGGACAGAGCGTTTTTACTACTGGCTTTACCGGGTGCAGAACTGCGCCCAATTTTTACTGCCCGATGATGGCAACCCGCGAAAAATTAGCCTCACCAACGCCGACGACCTGGCCACCGCACTACTAATGGCCATTGAAATTGAAAAGCACTGCACGGTTTACAATACCATTTCCACCCCGTCCATTTCAATCAGAGAAATGGTGCATGAGGCAGCGACCGCTTTCGGCAAACAACCCGAAATAATTACCGCTAACCCAAAACAACTGGAAGCACACGGCATACAGCTTACACAGTTCCCTTTACTTATGCCCATTGATTTCAACGCAAGCGACACCCTTTGGAAAAAGGATTTCCCGTTCGAACGCACAAGCCTGGCTACCACCCTGCTCGAAATGCGGGATCACAACGCCCGTTTGGGATACCCTAAACCCAAACCGGGTCCCGATATCGAAAAAGAACAAGATATTATCAAAAAACTAAGATTCACAAATTAGCATATCCGGCGTAAATTCAGATGTGCTGCGAGGCCATTTTTATAAGTGATGCCCATGACTTCTCAAAAACAGGTCTTTGATACGCACCTGAATTTTTCTGCCCATATTGACCGAAACCTTCTCAGGAATAAAAAAATCAAGCACCGGGTTAACAGCCGCCACCACATAGGGATAATATCTGAATGCAGTTGTTGGCAGCGCCATAATGTTACAGGCCCTTTCGCCTAAAAAGTAATGGTTGTAAGCCAGGTGCAGTTTTATCATCACTTTCTTTTGCCATAAAGGGCCGGGAAACGAGGCTGTAAGCGGCTCCTGCATCAGTGCATGCGCCAGTGCCTTGGTATCGTCATCGGCTGCTGATTGCGTCATGGTCCATTTGTACAAAAGTTCAATAGCCCCGGTTTCCGTATCGGGCAGATAGCCGGCGGGAATGCCTAATAAATAGCCGATGTATTTCCACAAGTGCAGCACACCCTTAACCTCCTCCTCATTGGGGCTCAGGCCCAATCGTTTTAATCCTTCCATGAACACCAACGAAAATCCAAGGTTCGTGGCCACCATATCGCCCTGGTTAAGTGGCACTCCCCAAAGGTCATCACTCCAGCCCGGTGTTCTTTGCACCGCAGACCTGGCATAAGCATGCATCAACCTAACCCGAATGGCACTCTTAAAACCGATAGCACCACGTTGCAACGCGTTTTCACCGGTAACATGCACCCAAAACTCAACCGTTTCTGCCATCCTTTTAGCTGCTCCCTTTTTCAGCGCCCCGGTATAGATCAAAGGCTTGTTGATAGCGGAAGATTCATAGCCACCCATTAAGCAATAATTGCGGAGCACTACCATGGCAAAAGAACCCACCCTCCGGCAATACACAGAGCCTTTATGGAGTAGGTCCTGGTCTACCCAATCGGGAATAACATCAGCTTCAGCAAACAACCGCACCAAAGATTCGGGCACGTCCTTCACAGAACCTATGCCACCGCTCAAAGCCTGCTCAATCAGCGTCTGTGCCGGGCGAAACCCCATAGTTCCGAACATTTCACGAATAACCCGGTCAGCGGTAAGGTCAGATTCCAGTAATTGCTTTCCGTTTTTTTCGATCTCCTGCTGCGAGGGAAGGCTGCTTAATTTCTCAAGCATCTTTTTACCATACTCTTCCTTCCAGTACTGAGAGAACCCGGGCGAAGGATAAACAAATCTTTTAGGCAACATGAAGGTGTAACTTATAGGTAGGTTTCAAAACTAACCAAAAATCAATAACCCCTGTATCATCGAGTCTCCTGAAAAACATAGGCCTAAAGTTCAAATTCTAAAAAATCATCAAAGAGAGCAATCATAAAAACAAACAAAGGCCACAAAGAAAATCATATTCTTAGTGGCCTTTTGCATTTAATCTTTGTGTTCTTTATGGCAAAGTGATATTCCCTCCCAATGCTGTAAAGTATTTCAATCAGGTTCAACCCACATTATTCCGCGCTGGTTATTTACATTTCGAAGCCACAAAAACTCTTGTCGCAATTTTTTTCCAATCAGGGCCTTAGTGAGCTTATTCTCTTTACATAAACTACTAACACTGACTTGCCTGCGCAATAAGTGATTTATGAGAGGTAACTGTTCGAAATGTTTAAGCCCTACCAGTCCTTTAAATCCGGTAGCCCCTAATTTGGCCTGAGCAATTTGCATCACTAGTTTTACTACAGCAACACAAAGTCGGGAGCCACTTTGTGTTGGAATTTGATGATGCATTTGCACAAAAGTTTCGATAAAAAGTTCCTCCGCTTCTCCCTGGGTCGCAGAAACTTCGAGTGAAATTCCGTATATCATACTGCTATGGATACGATAAAGATGCTCCAATTCATTCGGTAATCTGATGCTGACCTTATTATGTTTTATCGGCATAATTTCTATTATCATTCAGGTTTGAAAAAACACCCGTTAGGGTCTTTGTATCTGCTATTCAACAAGGCAAAGTTGAGCAGCTTACCGCCTGAAAGGGTTATAGAATTATTGGAAAGACTTGTAATATTCCCACATCTGATATGGAGAGTTACTCATAGGACTTACGATAATTATGCTGACCCCAAACCACATAAAAAGGCCACTAAGAAAATCATATTCTTAGTGGCCTTTTGTATTTAATCTTTGTGCTCTTTGTGGTTAAACTGTAGTTCGGCGGTTTCAATGCTAAGCATCAAAACGGCCGTGTGGCATAACCAACAAACAAGGCCATCAGTAAAAATACCAAATTGATACCTGCATGCGGATATTCTTTACGTCTGACGTGTGTGAATATCGCCCCGGTCATGATCAGGACAATACCGGATGCTGCAATAAAAGTAAGGTAATGGCCATGCCCAAGCGCCCGCGGTATGATTATCGAAATACCGCTGACAATTTCCAAAGCGGCTACTACTTTAATGAAGCCTGGTCCAAAATCTTCAGCCCAGGTGCCACCACTTTCAATCACCTTTTCTTTGCTTTGAAAAAACTTAAAACAGCCCGTAATTACAAAGAGCAATCCTAACAACCCCTGAACTATCCAAAGTGCTATGGCCATAGTGTTTATTTTTTATAATGATAGTGCATTTTAATGGTACAATTAGAACCTCCGAGTAGTTAAGAGGCAATTTAATTAACAAATATATAAATATATTTGTTACCCTCTATTGAATAATAATTTGGATGGAATCCTAAAACGATGCTCAATTCGTTGCTTGTCTTGAAACCCAATAGGATGCAAACGACAGTGGCTCACAATCTGGTGTTGCATAATACTCTTAGCTGTTATTGAAAAACCGTCAGAATCAATAACATTAGCGATGTTATCAATTTGCAGATTTTTATTGTACCACATAAATATCCCGTGTTTGACGAGAAAAGACGCTGGAGAATTCACCCTATCGCAAACAGCCGCGGTTATAGTTGTCAATTGATTCGAACCCAAGGAACGAATTATTCTCTCTATAAAGCTATACAACACAGCAAAGTTTGTATTCCAAAATATTGTCTTCGTTAATTTCTCCAAATTCTCATGACTAGGCGTAATTCCCTTTTCCTTAATAACAGAGTTTAGCATGTTTTGAATCATGTCTTCAATTGTTTTTTGATCATCCTCATCCTTAATTAAGTCTATGAATGATGTCATGATTCTAAAATGGACATTCATCCCTTCACAAAAAAAAGACTCTAGTTTAGATCTTTCTAGCGATCCAGCCCTGTTTCTAATTATGGACCCCATAACTTCAACCGTTTTTAAACTACGTCTCAAATCCTTAGCCAGAGGATCGTCCTTTTCATGAATATCATCATCATGTTGCTTTTTGTCTTCAAAATCAACTTCGTGCTCGTCGCGAGCTTTCAAGTCTTGTTGTCGAGCATTTTCAGGTGTAAGATTTGGATCAGGCAAAATTGCTTCGCAATTAAATCGGCCTTTTTATCAAAAAAACTGAGCTCATCAGCACTAAGCGTTGCTGGGCTAACATTAGAAAACAATTGTTGCGCAATTCCAATAATTTTATCTAATATATAACTCTTTTTTGTATGATGAGAAACAAAAATGGCGATGTACGCGTTTTCGTTCTTTTGAAGATTTTCGACTATGTTATCAAGGACGGCCTTTTCATCTTCCTTTACTTTAATATTATCCAGTTGCTCCGCGAGATACCTTCCAACAAAAAAATAGTATATGTAGGGGTAGCAAAATATATAATTATTTAACTTATTTAAACTAAATATATTTGTTTTCCAAATGTTATCTAAAATCACCTCCAACTTTATTGGCAAATTAAAAGTCCTCTGATAATTGT
>Ga0364859_10160_pt1:7500-48630 | contig 48630 bp, 38 predicted proteins | sample ExccelAu500001D3_FD_206911 | JGI IMG/M metagenome (GOLD analysis project Ga0364859, IMG submission 206911) | Enriched cells from Trout Bog Lake Hypolimnion, Wisconsin, USA - BchlTB.Aug20.5000.01 .D3 | ecosystem: Environmental > Aquatic > Freshwater > Lake > Hypolimnion/Profundal zone... | reverse complement strand
TATGGGTAAAGGTGGTATGGCTACGGGATCAACACCCCTTTGACCATGAAAATCGGACTGGTTTGAAATGGTTTCAGGCTACTGCGGAAATACCGCCGTATAAAGGGGCTACAGACTTTTTTGTAAAGTTTTTACCCGGTGACCGGATACGATTACACGTTGGTTCCAACGATCCCCGACCCGATGGCACGTATGAACGCTCCTACACACAACCCGCCGACAACGATCCGTATATCGTGCAAGGCATCCTTGACGCCAAACGTAATGCCGAGCAGGCCAAAATACTGGCTGGGCGCGTACAGCGCGACCGTGAAGAGCAGGAAGCCAGGAAGCGTGAGCAACAGGAATCTAAAGCTCAGAAAGAATGAGAAAAACCATGAATTACTATAATCAGATTACCGGGTTTCGTTGGGCAAAACACTTTCCGGACGACAGATTGTTGATTATTCACCTGTGATTTCAGATGAATAATATCTTTTTGGATAATTTTTAAAGCTATTTGATCTTCTACTAAAGAAATGGAGGGAAACATGTACCACATCCTGTTTGACCGTTATCGTTATTTACTGCTGCTTGCATGCTGTCTTGCCGCCAGCAGTTGCACTGTAAGACCTGAGACCCTTCCGACTAATGTCGGCGTCTACAATTACACCAGTAACAGCATAGAACGATTTTCGGTTTCTAGTCTGGATGGGCGCTCCAGCAGCGGAGGCCCAAGCATAGACCCTAAAGAAGAGGATGCACCCTATGTGGGGGGGCAGGAATTTATGTGCTGCATGGGCGGCATTCCCACTGAATGGCGGCCGGGTTTATGGATAAAGGTGGTATGGCTGCGGGATCAACACCCTTATAGCCATGAAAATCGTACTGGCTTGAAATGGTTTCAGGCTACCGCGGAAATACCGCCGTATAAAAGGCCGACAGACTTTTTTGTAAAGTTTCTGCCAGGCGACAGGATACGTCTCTATATTCTTTCCAATTCGCCACTTCCCGACGGCACGTATGAAGAGCCCAGTATTAAGCCAGCCGAGGACGATCCCTATATCGTGCAAGGCATCCCTGATGTCAAACGCAATGCCGATCTGGCCAAAGAACTGGCATGGCGTGTACAGCGCGACCGTGAACGGGCAGATAAAGAACGTGCGCGAAAGGCATCCGGCAACCAGGAAGAAGGGGGAAAACCATGAATCAGGATATCCCACAGCAGGATAGCGGGTTTCGTTGGGCAAAGCACATTCCGGACGGCGGCTGGCTCTCGGTGGTACAGGGATCGGCGTATGAAAAACTGACTTGCGCATGTCAGGATACCCATCATATATGCGGCAGCAAAGTCATCGTCAACCTGTTTTTTGATGGAACCGGCAAGCATAAAGACACCGACGAGAAAACCTTCTCACAAACCAATGTTGCGCGCTTGGTGGATGCCTGCAAGGGGTCAAAAAATCCCAAGAAGACAAAAGACAGATGGATTTTTAAACACTATATTCAGGGGGTCGGTACGCCCTTTGAGGAAATTGGCGAGACCACCTTCTCCGTAATGGGTAAGGCTTTCGCCAAAGGCTTTGGTAACCGCATAGGCTGGGCTTATACCCTACTGCTCAATGCCGCCTATGCTGCCACACCCAAAAGCGAAAAACTCCCCAAGCGATTATTCGAAAGAGAGGAGGCGTTCAGTGTCTGCAAAGAGTTGAACATCAACGATGGCAAGTCGCTGAAAATTACCAGCATGTCCACTGATCCGCTCCCTTGGAATTACGACCCACAGAGCGAAGAGCGAGAGAAGCGGCCCGTATTGTACAGCAAGCTGATGACGCTGGCTACAGTCCACAAGGAGCACACCACCCCCAATATATATGAAAAAATCCGCAAGATCCTGATCAATGTATTCGGCTTCTCCCGCGGCGCGGCCGAGGCGCGCGTGTTTGTCAACCGGCTGATCAATGACTGGGCGCCGGACAAAAAACTGGCCGGCGTCATAGAATATGAAGTCAATTTCATGGGACTCTTTGATACCGTCTCCTCGGTGGGGATACCTGATTCGGCGCGCGCAGGCTTTGTCGATCTGTCCTCATTGGATGGCCATTGGGGCTGGGCAGCCAACGGCGCGCTCGATATCCCCCCCAATGTCAAACGCTGCGTACACTTTATCGCCATGCATGAACAGCGCATGAGTTTCCCGCTGGACCTGATACGCGAGGGGCCGAGCTACTACCCCAAAAACCGGCTGGAGGCGGCCTACCCCGGCGTGCACTCTGACATCGGGGGCGGCTACCGGCCAAACGAGCAGGGCAAGGCCTATTCAGGCAGAGAAAATGATATGTCGCATAATCTGAGCCAGATCACCTTGCACGATATGTATACCGAGGCGGTTCTGGCCGGGGTGCCGATGAAAATGGGGGACCAAATACGAGCCGAAATTCAACAATCGTTTGATATTGCCGACGACGTGGTCGACGCCTATAACGCCTGGCGCAGGGAAATGCCCTCTGTGTCGCGCGCCGAGGAGGCCATTCGTCTGGGCATCGCACACCGCCTGGCCTGGCAGGCTAAGCGCTCATTGCCGGGGTCTGGCGATTATATAACGGAGCGGACGTTTTATGGGAACGCGACGGAAGACCCTCTTACGCCGTATGACCTGAAGCAACTCAACGCAGTCGAGTGTGAGAAGCTGATAGAAGAACGCAATAATTGTATGGCGGCGCGCTCTCGTGTCTCAAGCGAGATAGATGCCAGCACTGGCATGGACGATACGGAATCGCTAAAGCCTCAGGAAACATTTCTGTTCGAACGGATAGAACAGCTGAATAAGCAGATTGAGGATGAGGGACCCCGGCTGGAAAAGCATGCCGGAAAAGAACCGGGTTCCCATCGGCCAGGTGAAGGCGCCGAGGAACTGTTGATCAACGACAAAACCGATTTGCGCGAAGGCGCCGAGGAGTTTCGCCTGTTATTGGGCACTCTGTTTCCCGAGGAAGGCACGTCTGTCTGGGCTTGTAAGGAAACAACTCGCTGGCATCTCTCTTCAGGGCCTGTCCCTGAATCCACGCTGGCTGTCCAACGCGAAGCAACGCGCGACGGCAAGCCGGTGTATATAGTGCTGACGAAGGAGTATATCTCGCTTGCAATAAACGGGCTGAGAAAGGACGATACACAGTACGATGTGCTGGTGAAGCCCGCCGAAGAAGTCCTGGGGTTTTTAAAAGAGCACACCAACGGACAGGCGCGCGCCAGAGTATCGGCAACGATGACCAGACTCTTCGATGACTTCGTCCACGACAGCCGCGCCTGGTTCCGTGTCCCCTACTTCCATGAGCAGGCGCCTGGCGGCTACGGCTGGCTGCGGGTCTTGTTTCAGGGTGCGGACGACCGGGTAGCGTTTCTGGATATTCGCACCTGAAACAAAGGGATGCTTATGCGGCCCAGGCTGCAAAGCGGTTCTACAACAGGAGGCCTGGATTGAAAGAAGAGGCAAAACAGCATCAAAAGAGAGGGGTCATGCAACGAAAAGCTGAAAGAAGGAAGCGGAGACATATACTGCCCCGTTTTTTTCTTTCGGTTTGTCCCCCGCTTCTGCCCCGCAATCCGGCTCAGATTGATGAAAACCCGGGCCGCCTTAAATCCCGCCTTCCAGCGGTCCACCTTTTTCTCCAGGCCAGACGTCAGACGCGAAATAGTCTTTATAGAGGACAATGTGACTGGTATAGTGATTCAGTCGATTACTGTTCATGCATCTTTTCCCCCCTCATCCTCTTTCAATGAATATATCAAATCCCGAATTACAGCTGGCGGAGGACTTTGTCCAGCACACGAACTGCCATATCTTTCTCACCGGCAGGGCCGGCACGGGTAAGACCACCTTCCTCCACGATCTGCGAAAAAAGACCCATAAACGCATGGTGGTCACAGCACCGACCGGAGTTGCCGCGATAAACGCCAGCGGCATGACCCTGCATTCGTTTTTTCAGCTGCCCTTCGGCCCCTTTTCGCCGGGTAGCGAAAACCCCACGGCAGGGCACAGGATTCGCAAGGAAAAAATCAATATCATCAAGAGTATGGATCTTCTGGTGATCGACGAAATCAGCATGGTGCGGGCCGATCTTCTCGATGCCGTGGACGCCGTGCTCAAACGCTATCGGCACAGCAGCCTGCCCTTCGGCGGCGTGCAGCTCCTGATGATCGGCGACCTGCTCCAGCTCTCCCCGGTGGTGAAAGAGGCGGAATGGCAGATCCTGCAGCAGTATTATCCCTCCATGTATTTCTTCGAGAGCACTGCCCTGCGTCAAACGGAACTGATCCCCATCGAGCTGAAACACATCTACCGGCAGTCGGACCCCCGCTTCATCGCCCTGCTGAACCGGGTCCGGGACAGGAAGATTGATTCCGCCACCCTGCAGGAACTCAACAAGCGATATATCGAAAACTTCTCCCCGCAGGAGGATGAAGGCTCCATCACCCTCTGCACCCACAACAGCAGCGCCGATGCGATCAATCTGGCCAGGCTCAAGGCCATAAAGCAAAAGGCCCATCATCTGCAGGCCGAAGTCGAAGGGAATTTTCCCGAGCACATCTACCCGACTCCTTCCCTGCTGGAACTGAAGGTGGATGCGCAGGTCATGTTCGTGCGCAACGACCCGTCACCGGAGAAACGCTATTTCAACGGCAAGATCGGCACGATCACCCGTATCTCCGGCAAGCATATCAGCGTCCGCTGCCCGAACGACACGCGGGAGATCGAGGTTGAACCGACGGTCTGGGAGAATATCGAGTATACGCTCGATCCGGATTCGCTTGAGATCACCCAGAACAAGATCGGATCCTTCCTGCAGTTTCCGCTGAAACCGGCCTGGGCCATCACCATCCATAAAAGCCAGGGACTCACCTTTGAGAAGGCCATAATCGATGCCGGAGCGGCCTTCACCCACGGGCAGGTCTATGTGGCCCTGAGCCGCTGCAAGACCTTCGAGGGCATGGTTCTCAGCTCGCCGCTGACGGCGCTTGCGGTAAAAACCGATGCCACTGTCCTCCGTTTTATCGAGCAGGCAACCAGCAACCCGCCTTCGCAGGAACGGCTGGCTGCAGCCAGGATCCTCTACCAGCAGCAGCTCCTGACGGCCTGTTTCGATTTTCAGTACCTGCGCTCCCGTCTAGGCCGCCTGGCTGGCCTGCTGCTCAAAAACGCCCAGATTATCCATGTCTCGGGGGCGACAGCCGGAATCAGAACGCTGGAGAGGGACTTCATCGACGAGGTCTTCACCGTCGGCGAGAACTTCAAGCAGCAGCTGGCCAGACTTTTTTCCTCCGCCATTCTGCCCGAGTCGGATGCCGTCATCCTGGAGCGCCTGGCCAAGGCCTCGGTGTACTTTCAGGACAAACTGACTGCGCTGCTCGTTCCCTTTATCAAGGATGTCCGGATTGATACCGACAACAAGGAGATACAGAAAAAGGCTAAAGAGGCCCTGGTCCAGCTGGAAAAAGAGACAGCCGTCAAGCTGGCGGCGGTGTTGTCCTGCCGGAGCGGCTTCTCGCCTGCGGAGTACCTGCGCGTCATAGCCCTGGCCGATATCGATCTCAAGCCCGTCAAGGAAAAGAAACAGCAGGCCGCAGCCGTCCAGGAATCCGACATCGACCACCCGGCTCTGTTTAAGAGCCTCAAGGACTGGCGGGCGAAAAAGGCAGGTGATGCCAAGATCGCCCATTACCAGGTGTTGCATCAGAAACCCCTGATCCAGATAGCGGTCCAGCTGCCAGGCAACCTGCAGGAGCTGGCGGCGATCAAGGGAATCGGCAAAAAGCTTCTGGAAAAATACGGCACGGAGCTGGTAGCCCTGGTCGCTAGCTACCGCCGGGAGCAGAATTCAGCTGCCCCGGAGAACGGAGAGAACGCGTAGAAGAAAGCCGATGACGGAATCCGGCAAGGTGATGGCCCGCATGAAAACCACCCGCCGTACCCGCTATCGCAGCATGTCTCCAAGACCACTGAAACGTTGAATTTTCCTGGCCAGGGCCGGGGCGAATATCTCCTTTGCGGCGCTCACCAACACCCCTTTCCTGGCCCTGGTGACCGCGGTATAGATGAGCTCCCGGCTCAGGACGGCCCGATCTTCGCCTGGCAGCACGACCAGGATATCGTCGAATTCCGAGCCCTGGCATTTATGGACGGTGAGCGCGAAGGCGGTCTCGCACTGGGGAAGTCGGTAGGGCAGGCAGCTTTTCAGGCTGCCGTCCGGCCTCTCGAACCAGACCCTGGGGCTGCCGTCACCCGGATAGGGAAGACAGATGCCGATATCGCCGTTGTAGAGATCCAGGGAATAGTCGTTCCGAGTAATGAGAACCGGCCTGCCGGGATACCAGATCCGGCTCAGGCAGTCATAGCCCTTTTTGCCGAGATACTGCTCCACCGACTGATTGATCCCCTCAACCCCCCGCGAGCCCTGACGCACCGCACAGAGAATCCGAAACCTGTTGAAGGCGGCAAAGACCTGTTCAGGCCCGGCTTGGCCTGCGATCAGATCCATGTACGGCCTGTAGCGCTCCCCCGCATAGTCCTGCACCGGTTTCTCCAGCAGGCCGACATGTTCGCAGGCCGGATCGAGAAGCAGCTGCCAGGCGGCCTCGGCATCCCCCTGGTTGACCTTCAGGGAGAGCAGTTTGATGGAGGCGTCGAAGCGGTAGGTCCGCTGCAGTTCTACCGTGTTGTCCGGCAGGGCCCGCACCAGATCGATGAGTACCGCCCCCGACTCCACCGAGGCAAGCTGGTCCTTGTCACCCAAAAGGATCAGCCGGGATCCCGGTTTCAGGGCATCCACCAGCTTGCTCATCATGGCCAGATCGACCATGGAGGCCTCGTCCACCACCACCACATCCCAGGGCAGCGGGTTTGTTTTACAGTGGCGGAACTGGGGAGAACCCCTGCGGACCCCCAGGAGCCGGTGCAGGGTCTGGGCCGGGAGAGCGGCGCCCTCCGGCAGGACCTCCGGACTGCTTCCCACTGATTGTCTGAGACGCATGGCCGCCTTGCCGGTGGGCGCCGCCAGCGCAATCTGCAGACGGCCGCCCGCTGCCTTCTGCAAAAGGCCGATAATCCGGACAACGGTCGTGGTCTTGCCGGTGCCGGGACCGCCTGAAATGATGCAGAGAGCCTTGCGTATGGCCGTCTCCGCCGCCCGACTCTGCCAGTCGATCTCGCCGTCTCCGGCACCTTCAGAGGCAACCGGCAGGGCGCAGGAATCGGGCAGAGGAAGGCTCAGCCCGGCCATCTCCCGGATCTGAGCCGCTAGACGCGACTCATAGGCGAAATACCGGTGCAGATAGAGCCGCCCATTGTGAACGACCAGCGGAGTCCGCTCTCCTGCCGAGACTAAAGAGGTTCCGGCCAGGATTTCCTGATCCCGCTGACTTACCGGCAGGCAGCTGTTCCCCGCCGCCATGGACGCCGAGAGATCCCGGACCAGGTCTTCGAAGATCTGCCTGTCCCTGCCTGTAAGACCGCATCGCGCAGCCAGGAACCCGGCGAAATGGCTGTCCAGCAGGCTGTACACCAGGGCCTCTTTCATAATCCCGTCCCCATGCACTCGCTCAGCCTGTCCAGCTTGCCCTTGTCGGGACGCACAAAGAAGACACCGCTACCCGGCCGCGCAGGCGCCATCCCCCGGACAAAGAGATACAGTACGCCGCCGAAATGGCGTCCATAGCTGTAACCGGGCAGGATATTGCACAGATGCCGGTGCAGCACCAGGGTATAGATCCAGTACTGGAGCCCGTAGTTATGGGCCTCCATGGCCCGGACCAGGTTTTCAGGCCCATAATCAGCGATCAGCTCTCCCAGATAATTGGTCTTATAGTCCATGATATAGTACCTGCCGTCCCACTCGCAGAAGAGGTCGACGAAACCGGTCAGGTAGCCCTGCATCTCCCGGTGAGCCAACGGTCTTACCGTGGCCTCCTCCGCCAGCACGGCGTTCATCCGGGCGGTGACGATCCTGTCCGGATGAAAATAGAAGGGCATCTCCCGGATATAATGCCCCGCTTCAAGGGCTGAAAGGCTGAACGCCGGCTCCGCCTGCAGCGGCGTCGTGACCACGTTTTGCAGCAGCCGCTGCAGGCCTTCCGGGTCCGCCTTCACCCCGTAGCGCCTGCACTGCTGCTCCGCGCCCGCATCCTGGCCTGCGGCGATGGCGGAAAAGGCAACATTCTCCAGAAGAGCGTGCACGACATTGCCGAAACCGGCCCCGGCTGGAAGGCCGGGACAGGGAATGGCGACCGGATCGCCCGCAGCCCTTTCTGGAATTTCGGCAAGGAGAGGATCGTCGTCATATTCGCTGAGCGCTGCCATGGCCGAATAGCTGGACATCTGCCAGTCCGTGCGCAGACTGCGCCCTGAGGGCTGCCGGGCGGCGAGCGCCCTCTCCTGCCCTGCATCCCGGCGGCGTTCAGTCGGTTCCGGCGTCTCATCGCCCACTATCCGGTAGTCCACGGAGTCTTTTTCCGCAAAGGACCGCAGGACTGCCTGCTGGCCTGCAAAATCCGTCTGTCCGCCGGGAAAGAGGAGATAGCCGAGTGCGGAAGAGAAGGAATCGTCGCTTCGCCCTGTCTGCCGGACATCGGCCCAGAAGATATAGGTGCAGAGTCGAGCCCGGGTCACGGCCACATAGAGGAGACGGAGCTCCTCGGCAAACTCTTCCGCAACGGCCCTTTGCCGCAGCTCTTCAAATCGGGGCGAACCCAGGTCAGTCACCGGCCCGATACCCGGCTCATGGCAGGAGACCACAGACCTCTCCCGCTGCAGCCGGCCTGACCGGCTCCACAGCAGGGGACAGAAGACGATGGGATATTCAAGCCCCTTGGCGCTGTGCATGGTGACAATGCGGACCGCCTCCTCGTCGCTCTCCAGACGCAATTCCACTTCCTGGGCCTCCGGCATGCCCCCCGCCATCATGGACCGCAGCCACTGCAGGGTCCGGCCTGGCCCCGGATTATCACCGGCCTCGGCAGCCTGGATCAGCTCCATCAGATGATGAATATTGGCGATATGCCTTTCGGCCAGCCTGTGCGAGGCAAGCGTGACACAGACCCTTTCGTCGATGAGAAACCGGTTCATCATGGTCATGAAACCCTGTTCCCGCCAGAGCCGGAGGCAGGCCTGAAAGCGGTTCATCCAGGTATCGAGACGCACATCATCCTGCCAGACGGCAACCAGTTCCGCCCCCGACAGCCCGAACCAGCAGAGGGTCATGGCGGCCTTCAGACGCAGCATGTCTCCGGGTGCGGCGATGGCTTCCAGCAGCGTGTACATCTCACGGCAGGCAGCGGTGTCGAAAACCGACTGACGGCTGGCCACCACTGCCGGGATCATGGCCTGGGAAAAGGCCTGCCGGTACTGCTCGGCCTGTTTGTTGCTGCGGACCAGGATGCCGATATCCCCGGGCCGCACGGGCCTTCGGCCATCCTTGCCGATGAGCAGCACGGGCCTGGCCGGATCGACGATGCGGGCCACCTCTCCCAGGATGAACGCCAGGATGCTCTCGCCTGCCCGGCCCGAACTCCAGCGCCCATCCTCTTTTTCCGTTTCGGGGAGCTGGCAGTAGATCGCCGCCGGCCACGGCCTGTCCTGATGCTGCAGGCTCCCTTCCGCCGGGGTCCGGGCGGGGGCCACCGGATAGTACTCCATGGCCTGAAAGCCGAAGGGTTGCTGTCTTGAGCCGAACAGCCTGTTTATCTCTGCCACCAGATGGGGATGCGAGCGATAATTTCTCTCCAGGGTCAGCCTGACAGTGGCGGAATCCCTGGCCGCGAAATAGGAAAAGATATCCGCGCCACGAAACCTGTAGACAGCCTGTTTGGGATCTCCGATCAGATAGAGATAGTGGTTCCCCTCGCCGAAGACCGTGGAGAAGATGTGCCACTGGGCCTGGTCGGTGTCCTGAAACTCATCGATGAGCACCACCCTGTAGCGCTGAGCCAGGATTGTCTTGAGCGGACTCTCCTCCTTCAGGGCGGCAGACAGGCGCAGGACCAGGTCGTCGAAGGACATGGCCCCCTTCTGTTGCAGCCGCAGCCGGACCTCTTGTTCCATCGTCACGGCCAGGGCAACCCGAAAGGCCAGAAGCAACCCTTCTGTTGCCTGCTCAAATTCGGCGATCCCGGCCTCCGGCAGCGGCCAGCCCGCCAGATAGTCCTGCTTTTTCTGTTCGCCGCGCAGCTTGCTGCCGTTGAGTTCGGCCATAAGCCGGTCCCGGTCAAGAAGGCACAGGGCATCCGCTCCATCGGGACTTGCGCCTTCCAGAAAGGTGCGAAGCTGTCTCCAGGAGGCCTCGAAGCCCGCGCAGAAGTCCTTCTTGAAGGCCTTCTCCTCAAGCCCCCGGACAAAGTGCGGGTACAAAGCGGAACCGTTCCGCCGCCACCAGTCTGCAAGGCGGCCATTGGCGGCATCGAGCCGGATAAGCGCCTGGTCGATCGCAACGTCCTGGGGCTCGATCCGGGCGGCGGCCGATTCCGTCCTGATGCCCGCGAAAAGGGCTTCGGGAGTTGGATAGCGGGAGAGCAGGACTGAGCAGGCCAAGGGGGCAAGGCCATAAACCCGGGTCCGCCAGAAATCATCGACCGCCTGGCTGCGGATGGCTCGGGTATCGGCAAGGAGTTCCATATCGAAAAACTGGCGGCTCTCCAGGGCCTGCTCCTGCAGCATCCGCTGGCAGAAGGAGTGGATGGTGAAGATGCCGGCCCGATCGATATCATAGAGGGCCAGTTGCAGCCGCGCACGCATCAGGGCCGCGTCACTGGCCCGGCCTGCCGCCCAGCCGGCAAGCGCCGGGTCTCGATCATCCTCCCGGCCCAGCAGAAGATCCCGGGCCTGGGAAAGCCTGGCCCTGATCCGCATCTTCAGCTCTTCGGCGGCGGCCCTGGTGAAGGTTACGATCAGCAGCTCGTCCACGGGAACACCCATCTCGGCCACAAAACGCAGGGCCAGCATGGCAATGGCAAAGGTCTTGCCGGTACCGGCGCTGGCCTCCACCAGGTTGACGCCCTTCTCCAGGCTGAGCTCCACGGCATTGAAGACCTGCATTTCAGAGGACATCGGGTTTGCTCCAGAGCGGGTTGATGATCTCAAGGCTGAGCTCCTGAAATTCCGGGCCGAGGATAGCCTCCGTCTCCATATTCCCGTAGAGTAATGCCCATTCAGGTTCACGTTCCAGGTCGAGCTGCTCCCTAAGATAGTCACAGGCCTTCGTAAGCGGCGGCGTGGAGGCGCGGACGGCTTGCAGCTGCCGGACGTATCTGAGGCCCGGCTCCACCAGCAGGTGACTTGGCCGCCTGGAACCCTGGACGAAGAGTTCGACCATTCTCTCCAGGGAAGGTCCCCGGGCGTCATTGCCGGGATAGCTGATCAGCCCGTCGCGGCCAAGGACCCAGACGGGGCAAGCCTGCCCCCGCATCCTCGCAAGCAGCAGACGATGCATCCAGCCCGCCAGCAGATCCTTGCCCTTCAGATCAGTATAGCGGGCCAGCAGGATGCCGCCCTCATGGATGTTGGACAGGCTCCCCACCAGGCGATAGCCGCCGGCCTCGCAGTCAATCAGCTGATCGGCAATCCTGTCGCCTGTTCCAAGTCCGGCAATCCTGCCGGCAAAGTTTTCAACCTCGCGGTATCGCCCGGCAAAGGCAAGCTGGCCGGGCATCGCCTGCGCCCACCGTCCCTCGGCCTCAAGCCGCCTGAGCAGATCCCTCGGGTCGCCCCCGTCCAGACAGTGGGCGACAATCCGCTGATCCGTCTGATAGGCATCAAGCCCCTGGACCGCAAAAGGTTCCCGCTCCTCGGGAAGATCCTGGTCACGAGCCAGGCGGACGCCAAGACAGCTACGGACAAACCAGCGCTGGGGATGGGCAAAGAAGGCCAGGAGATCGCCAACCGAAATCTGCTGCACTGCGGGTGTCAGCTCGCCAGACCACCAGCTCCCGGCAGTCTCCTGCGGATGTTGAAAGCGTTCAGCGGTCTCGCAGTAATGCCTGCTGTAGCTGAAAAGCCGCTCCTGCTCGCCTGAAAAATAGCGGCGGCTGAAGGGATGCAGCGGATGTTCCACCACCGGATTCACGATCCCGTAGGCATCTTTCAGAAAGTCCAGAAGCTCGGTCACCACCACCGACGGAGGAATGGCCTCATTGGACCGGATGGACCGTCCGACAAAGCTTATGGAGAACACGTCCCGCGCCGCCAGCATGGCCTCCAGAAACTGGTAGCGGTCATCCAGACGGGAGGACCTGTCGCCTGACTGCGAATGGGGCGGGGCCATCAGGTTGAAGGTCGCATACAGGTCATTCCGGGGAAATTCTCCGTCATTAAGCCCCAGCAGACAGACCGACTTGAAAGGAATCGAACGCATGGGCAGCATCGAGCAGAAGGTCAGGCTGCCCCGAAGAAAGCCCGAACTCGCCTTTTGCTCCAGGGCCGTCTGTTCAATCCAGGCCCGGATCACCTGAATGTCCACGGCATCGCTATGAAATCCGCCATAGGTCCCGTCAAGGGACAACAGCATCTGCCGGAGTTCCAGCAGGTCTTCGCCCTCCCCTGTGCCGAAAAGGAATTCGGCAAGCTCCAGAAGCAGCGTCGACCACTGACTCAGGCTGCGGCTGTGGCCGAAATCGACCCTGGCCTGATCCACGATTTCGATAAACCGGCACAGGCCGCCCAGAGCCCTGGCTTCGGCGCCTTCGATGGCGGTGTAGGGCAGGATGCCGTCCACAAAGCCGTCGGTGTCGATGGCATATCCCATCAGCAGGCGCTCCATTCCGGCCGCCCAGCTGTTTTCAGTGAAGCCGGGCAACCCCATCTCCTGCCGCTGCCCACCTGACAGCCCCCATCGGATCCCCGCCTCCGTCACCCAACGCTGCAGTGTTTCAAGATCGCCTGCGGACAGATCGAAGTTGGGATAGACGGCCTCGTTTTTCAGCAGGTCCAGGACCTCAACCCAACTGAAACGGCCGTCAAAGAGAGAGAGAAAGTTGAGAAAGGCGCCCATTGTGCCATTTTGTCCGCGCAGGGAACCATCGGCGATGGAATGCTGGATATCGTCGAAGACGGCGGGAATCAGCGGCGCATACTCCTGAATATCCGGCGCCATCACGATCACGTCGCGCAAGTTAAGAGCGGGATTGCGGTGGAGCAGGTCCAGGATGTGGTCTTTGAGCACCTGGACCTCCCTGAACCGTGAATGGCAGCAGACCAGAACAACGGAGCCGTCATCAGGCGGCGGGCATTCACGGTTAACGGAATCCCGCAGAAGATCAGACTGCAGCCGGTGCAGCAGGCTCGGAGCGGGCGCCTCCCCCGGATCTTCGAAGCTTTTAAATTCAAGCTCGAAGTCAACGGCGTTGAGGAGCATCTCCTGAAAATCCCGCCCCTGCCAGCCCAGCGAGGCCAGAAGCGGATGACCGTCCCGACCCTCCGCGGCCTGGAGAGTTTCGGCTGCAAGCCCCTTTTCAATCCGGCTCAGGCGGTTCTTCACGCGTTTTCGCTGGTTCTCGATGTCCCCCCAGTAATGCCGGCAGGGCGAAAGGAGGTAGAGATGGACATCGCAATGACCGGCAAGAGCCTGCAGATATTCAAGAAAGAGCCGTGGCATGATATGCAGGCCGAAGACGGATACCCGGCCCGGCAGCAGCCCCTGAAAATCCCCTTCTCCGCGTAACCTCTCAATGACCTGACGGAGCATGAATCCGCGATGGGGCGCACCGTCCGGCCCTTGCACCAGCCGCTGCCAGAGCGCCATCTGCCAAGGCTCGGAGGGATGCTTGGTGGACAGCCTGCCCGTATCCCAACCGGCCAGCATATCGGGGCGCCGGATCTGGTACTGGTCGAAGACGTCTGCCAGCCTGCCCGCCAGCTGAAAGCGCTTCAGGCCCGCGCCCTGTCCCTGCATGTAGCCTCTGAGCGGCTCGTAGATCCCGTCTTGCAGATCGCGCAGCAGGCTTTCCAGCCGCCAGACCAGGATACCGCGGTCGAAACCGTCCGGGCTAATCTGCAGACCCAGACGGCCTGCGATATCCGCAAAAAAAGCAAGAGGCAGAAGGTATCTGAAATTGCACCAGCTCCTGAACTCCACGGCCATGGCCTGGGAGATCATACGTTCCATGCCCCGGCTCTGGATCAGGAAAACCTCCTGATCGAAGGGATGCGGCCGGCCAGCCACCCTGATCACCTCTGCCAGGTGGCGCAGCAGGTTTTCCGTCCTGTTGGAGATATGGAGATAGAACATGTGGGCTGGCCCCTGCGGACGATAGATTATTGTTGCATACCAACACCCACTCCGGCATACTCGTAAATCGCAAAAAAAAGACCTGCGATAATGCCGATCATGAAAAACAACCGGAATCTGCGCTCCCAGAGCATCTTCCGTCCGTCTGCCATATACTGCAGAAAGGCGATCAATACCCACGCAGCTCCGGCAACATACGGTGCGGTATGGAGAATCTGCATGAAGGTTGCCCGCAAGCTTCCTGCCAGGTCCCCGGCAAGGCGCAGATTAAACAGCAGATAGACAAACGCGCTCAAATAAAACGATATTTTTTCTTTGGTACTTTGCATATGGGCACACTCGAGACTCTCTATTTTCCGGACACGATCATAGCAAAAAACGGCCAATCCCCTCTCTTCCTGCTCTTCGGCCGGGTGCATTACCTGAGGCCCGTCGAAACGGACCCCGGTCAAACCGCAGGGCTGTCAGATACTTTCATGGATACTGCATTCTGTCAAGCACATACTCCGGCGCCGCTGGGCGCTGACCGCACCCGTTTTCTCCGCCTGATCACTGATATCCGGCAGAGAAAGGACGATTACGCGGCCCAGCTCAGCTCTCTTGCCATCGCCTCCATGTCCGCTCCCCGGTCTGGTGACGAGAATGCCCCATCGGCAATCCTCTCGACGCTGATGGGCGGAGCGCCTTCTCAGGGAGAAAAAGAGAAGGACGCACGCCGGGCCGAACTCTGGCAGGCGAGGCTGGTCCTGGCCATGGCCGAGATTCTCGACCGCGAGGAAGAGGAAATCGCCCAGGCCCTGAATCTTCTGGATCAGAGCAAGGCGGACCTCTTCAGCCGCCTGCTGGGCAAAGACGGGGACGTGGAGGACAACAATCCCTTTTGCGACCTGGCCCAGTTGCAGGAACGGGTCAATCTCCCGCGTCCCGGGATGATCAAAAACCGGCTCAAGGCCTGGCTCAGCCTGTACAGATCCGGCGCTCCTGCCTGCTGGCTCTGGACCACACCCCGACGGGAGGCGGCGGATATCCTTCTGGAAATGCTGGAGAAAAAGACCGGAAAGACGGCGCTTTCCTTCTGGCAGCTGGAGATGCCTGTCGCCGAAGGGCCGGGGCTTACGACCGACGAAATCCTAACGTTCAGGAAGGCGGCGGAATCGCTTCTGACCGGAATTGCCGGGACATTTGACAGGCTGGTCCGCCAGGAGTCAGCCTTTGAAGCTGATCCGGCGGGCCTTCTGCCGGAAGGCCTTACCTGGAGCAAGGAGTGGGCAGCCCTTCTGGAAACCCACTTCCCGGCAGGGAGCTATGGCCGCATCCCCTTGCATTTTTATTTCTTCCCGGACATCAGCCTTCCCGAACTGGCTGCTGCACGGATACCTGCAACCGGCATCCGGCACGGCATCCTCGGGGTTCTCGGATAGGCGGAGTCCCGTCCTATTTGCGCGGCACCTCGCAGCAGGTATAGGGATTGATGGTCATGACCGGACAGTAGGCCGACCGGACCACCTTGTCGGCAATGCTGCCGAACATGATCTTCTCGATCCCCTTATAGCCATGGGTGCCCATGATGATGAGGTCGGCGGCAATTTCATCAGAGTAATCGACTATCTTTTCCGCCACATCCCCGACAAAGACCCGATGCGTGACCAGGGAGACGCCGCCCTGCTTGAAGGATTCCTCATATTCCGCGCAGAAATGCGCCATATGCTCTTCGGCCCCGGAAAACAGCTCGTTTTCGAGATTGGGCATGGCCATCTGGGGCACGAAAAATCCTGAGTAATCCTCAAAATTCTGGACGATATACAGAAAGTGGATCTCAGCCTTGAAGGTCCCTGCGATATAGGCTGCCGACTCGGCAATAAGCTTGGAATTATCCGAAAAATCGATGGGGCAGACTATCTTTTTGACATTCATGATCTTTTTCATCTTTCTCCTCCGAGATCTGATATTGTAACAGGGGGCCAAAACTTCTCCTGCCAGAGTTTTCTCACTGCATCTTCTCCTTCACGATCAGAGCAAACATGGTCCGCAACACCGCCTGCTGGCAAAACGGCAGGCAACTGGCACGGGCATCAATCCTCCAGTTCCATCAACTGCTATTATCCCTCAATATTGAAAAAAGTCAACGATCATGTATAGATCTCCCTAAATCAACAGGAGAGTTCCCCCTTGCATCCTGCCCGCTTTTGCCCGTTTTTCCGGAGGAGTCTGAACTGGCGTCATCTCCGGGAGCAGTGCTGAAAACAGCGCTATTTCATCACCGGACATGAGAAATGAACTCTCGACATTACGTCCTTATTTCAGTACTATTGTCCGTGCATATCAAAGCAATGCCGCCTCCTTCGGGATACAATATCCACCATCTGCATGACGTATCGAGTCTTGACGGATATCTGGAAAGCTCTTGGCTGGATAGCACGAGCCATCTTGCATCGGGGCCGGACAGCCATGCGCAATCGGATGCCATACAAAATTCCAAGAAAGGCCTTTACTATGAAAATACACGCAATCTCCATAAGTCCACGCAAGGGCATGCGCAAAACCAATGTGAATTCAGCCAATTTACTTCAAGATTTCGGTCTGGAAGACGATGCACATGGCGGCAGATGGCACCGCCAGGTCAGCCTGCTGGCCCAGGAAAGTATCGATACCATGCGGGCTAAAGGCCTTGATGTCGTTGCTGGAAATTTTGCCGAGAACATCACAACGACCGGCATAGACCTCCTCAGCCAACCTGTAGGCACCCATCTGGAAATCGGCGTGGCCGAGATCGTGATCTCCCAGATCGGCAAAGTCTGCCACCATAAATGTGCGATCTTTTATCAGGCCGGAGACTGCGTGATGCCGCGCGAAGGCATCTTCGGGGTCGTGATCCGGGCGGGACGGATTGAGGTCGGCGATCCCCTGCGGATTACCGGCGTCCGTTCTCCGTCGGCAGCAATTATCGGCACCGCTGCAGTCGAAAAGGCAGAGGGAGACAACCTGAAACGGACGCTCAATGCGATATGGAACCCCGCCTTCATCCGTTTTGATCAGTTAAACGCCAAGGAAGACAATCTCCTGGAAATCATCAACGACCTTACCGGCCTGCAGGGGATCGGCCATGTTCTGATCTTTGATCCTTCCGGCCGGCATCAGATGGCCCTGACGGCTATCGGGGCTGTAAGCAGAGGGGCGAACCGTTACCGGAAAGACGGCACTGATATTATCTTTTGCAGGACCCTGGAAGAAGTGACGGCCATACATGCGTCATGAGCTGATCCGGGAACGGCAACAGAATTCATGCATTGAAATCCCTATAACCGCTGGATGATATAGAGAAACGTTGGAAGTCGGCTCAGCAATTTCAGACGGTTGAATTCAAACAGGATCGATCGTGACGGCCTGCCAAACCGCAGGGGTGAGAGATAGATGCTGCCCTTCGGTTTGCTCCTGCCCAGTCCGTCCCTGACCAGACGCAAAAAGGCCGGGATGTGATTTTCAGGCAAGCCGTCATCCATGATGAAATTCGCGGTCGTCTCTATATTGACGAAACGGTCGTTGATATCCTGCATGCGGGCAAAGGCCTCGGTGATCATGGCTGCTGTGACGGGCTTACCAAGCCTGTCCAGCGTCGCCTGATCCGCCGATTCCAGGCCGATGTTGATGTAAACCGCAAGGGGAAGTCTTTTCAGATCCTCGAACAGCCGGGCAGGGGCGTTGAGCAGGGAGTCGACGCTGCCGAAGAGAAAGACACTGGCCCCCTGCATGACGGATGTGAAAAGTTTCAGGGCGTCGCAGGCCTCATGGATGGTGGAAAGCAGCAGATCCGCACCGGCGCAGAGGGCATCGTGCTCTCCCAGAAAAAGGGCATTGCAATTGGCGAGGTCAGCGCCATACCAGGTCTTCATCCCCTGGATCTGCCTGGCAATATCCCCCGGTTCCTTCTCTCTGAAGGGACTGTCGGTCTTCACCCGGCAGAACCGGCATTTATACAGACAGCCTTCGGCCACGGTCAGCGGGATCACGTTATAGTCCACATGCCTGGCATCCGGCGGCAGGACGGTCACCCGCCCCCCGGAGATGGCAAAAAAGTCTTCAGTTCTTTTCTGCAGGGCCTGAGGACTGTTTGCCAGGACCCGCTGTAAAAAATCCTGGACAGGTGCAGGCGCACCATCCACCCTGCAGGCCGTTTCTCTGAGCATATCATGCCAGGTGCCTACAAGCCCGGCCACCGGCGGCAGCGAAAAAGGATTTCCGCCGAGAAGCGAGTTTGTGGGATAGGGAGTATTGGGCAGATAGTATTCCCCAAGTGCCTCAAAGACCCCGGCATAACCGCCGGTCGAATAGTATATCCAGTCGTTTCCGGCCGTTCTCTTCAGCCATTCCTGAGGATCGGGCCAGTCCCGTCCCCGCCCTTTGGCCTGAATGATCTCATCGTTCAGATTGAAGCGCAGGACGGCGTCTTCCGTCTCTATCTCGGAAAAAATGCCGTATTTCACCGGATAGCTGGTCTTCGCATACCGTCTGGCTCCGCAACTCCCCAGGCGTACGGTAATCCCCTTGTGCTTGTAGGTATCACTCATGGACACGTATCTCTGGTCCCGGCCTTACTGCCCCAGTGCACGCCGATGGTCCCCAGCATAAACTTCTTGTAGCCCACATTCACGAAACCGGCCCGGCGGAAAATATCGGCCAGGGCGTCGGCGGCGAAGAAGTCCATGGTCGAGCCGGTCAGGTAGGAATAGGCCTCTTCATCACTGGCAATGCACCGGCCCAGCAGGGGGATGCCGAAACGGAAATAGCACCGGACAAGGGGATAGAGGATATTTTTCTCAGGCGGCGTCGTGTCCAGACAGACCACCTTGCCTCCCGGCTGCAAAACCCTGTATACCTCCTGCAGCACGGACAGCGGATCATCCACATTGCGAAGCAGATATCCAAAGGTAACAGCCTGAAAAACGTTGTCTGCAAAGGGCAGACGGTTGGCATCACAGGCCTGCCAGCTGATGGCTGCCTCGGGGAAACGCCGGCTGGCCTCCTTGAGCATATTCCGGGAAAAATCCGAGCCTATCACCACGGCGTCGGGATGGGAGTCCCGTATCAGGGAAGCAATATCACCGGTGCCCGTGGCCAGATCAAGGACCCGGCCTCTGCCCGGATCTCCGGCCATCTGCACGACAAAACGGCGCCATTTCTGATCCTGCCCCAGGGTCATCACCCGGTTCATCAGATCGTACCTTCCCGCAATGGCATCGAACATCCGCTGCACCCGCGGTCCTTTGCTCATCGCCCCGCCTCTCTCTGCTTTTGAAACCGGAGGATCAGCATGGGGCAAACCCCGGCGTTCTCGGGAAGGGAATGACCTCACGGATATTGGCCATGCCGCTGACAAACTGGATCAACCTCTCGAATCCCAGGCCGAAACCCGCATGCGGCACGGTTCCGAAACGGCGGAGATCCAGATACCAGCCATAGTCATCACTGTTGATGCCTGCAGCCTCCATCCGTGCCATCAGCAGATCCAGCCTCTCCTCACGCTGACTGCCGCCGATGATCTCGCCGATGCCGGGAACGAGGATATCCATGGCTGCCACGGTTTTGCCGCCGTCGTTGACCCGCATATAAAAGGGCTTTATCGCAGCAGGATAATCGATCACGATGAGGGGCCGCCCGAAGACCTCCTCGGTCAGGTAACGCTCATGCTCCGACTGCAGATCGATTCCCCATTGCACCGGATAGACGAAGGCCTTTTTCGACTGCTGCAGCCGTTCGACAGCCTCAGTGTAGGTGATACGGGCAAACTCGCTCCCGGTCACCCTTCGCAGTTTATCCAGCAGCCCTTTCTCAATAAAGCGATCAAAGAGATCCATGTCCTCGGCGCAATGAGTCATGGCGTCGTCCAGCAGATACTTCAGCAGTTCCTCCGCCACCTGCATGTTTCCGGCAAGGTCGCAAAAGGCCATCTCCGGCTCGATCATCCAGAATTCGGCCAGATGACGGCTGGTATTGGAATTCTCGGCCCTGAAGGTGGGACCGAAGGTGTAGACATTGCCCAAGGCCATGGCATAGACCTCAGCCTGCAGCTGTCCGCTGACCGTCAGGCCCGCCTTACGGCCGAAAAACTCCCTGGCTTCCGCCCCAAGAGGACCATCTCCAGAGGCCATGGCGGTAAGCTGAAACATCTCGCCGGCCCCTTCGCAGTCGCTGGTGGTGATAATCGGCGTATGGACCTGGGCAAATCCCCGTTCCTGGAAAAAGGTATGAATGGCATAGGACAGCCGGGAGCGGACTCTTGCAACAGCCCCGAGAGCGTTGGTGCGCGGCCGCAGATGACTTATCTCCCGCAGGAATTCAAAGGAATGCCGCTTCTTCTGCAAGGGGTAGTGTTCTGGATCGGCCCACCCGGCCACCTCCACTTCCGCTGCCAGGATTTCAACATCCTGGCCCTTGGCTGGAGATGCCTGCAGCGTTCCTTCCACCCGGACGGAACAGCCAGCGGAAAGCCTTTTAATCTCGGAATCATAATTCTGAAGACCGCCCTCGGCGATCACCTGGATATTGGCAAGGCAGGAACCGTCGTTAATCTCAAGAAAGGAAAAACTGCCGGTATCCCTTCGGGTGCGTATCCATCCCGCCACCTGTACTCGACTGCCGACAGGATGCTGTTTTAAAAGATTTTTTATTCGTATTTGCACGATTTCACCTCTGGGGAAAGAGAGAAGAGTACGGCTTCAGCCGCCCGACGGCTCTCTCTTTAATATATAGTCGTGACGGATATTTGCCAGGGATGCAAAGATCGAGCCTTTCGCCCCCGGAACTTCTCTGTACACATTCTCAAGTACGTTTCTGACAGTCTCGCGTCTTGTGTCTCCCGCCAGCGGGCAGAGATTTTCCACCGGCCTGATCCCCACCCGCCGGGCAATCAACCGGACTTCATTTTTTTCCAGATAGGCCAGCGGACGAATCAGAGCAAGCCTGCCGTTAAAGAGATCCTGGCGCGGCACCATGGTCGAGATATTTCCGCTGTACAGCATGTTGAGAAAAAGCGTTTCCACCAGATCGTCCTTGTGATGTCCCAGTGCAATCTTGGTGTATCCGCCTTTCCTCGCCAGTTCAAAGAGCTGCCTGCGCCGCTGCCGGGAGCAGGTAAAACAGGTTCGCTGCCCTTCGCCCGAGAAGTCCCCATTTTCAATGGAAAATTCGATATTGAACTGCGCCATCTGCGCAGCAATACTCTCAGCGGGCCGGACTGTTCCCGACACTGGACTCCAGAAACCGGCATCGATATTAACCGCATGCACCGAATAGCCGATGGGGGCCTTCGCTCTCCACATGGCAAGCAGCCAGGCCAGGACCATGCTGTCCACCCCGCCCGACACTGCAACCAGAACCTTGTCGCCATCACGCAGCATTCCATAATCATGCATGGCCCGGCCGATGCGCCGGTTAACCTGCCGGGGGAGGATGTCTGGTATCATGAAGCCACGGGGAGGAGGAAAAAAGACGCCCGCCGTTGCACAGAACGGAAGGCGTTGCAATCCGAGGAAGGGTGAGCCCTTTCTTTACTATTTGATATAGGGACAGGTGTCAAGCCGGTCATGGACCCCTTGACGGACAAGTTCCTCGACGCTCACCCATTTGAATCCACGGTTCTGGGCCTTGCTGAAGGAAAAAAGATTGCTTAAAAGTGACTCCTGGGTCTCGTCGAAGTTTCCACGCCATATCACCTGGCCGTCATCGGCACGCACCAGCTGCAGGGAAAAGGCCGCCGACGCAGGATTATCTGCGGCATAATCGCCTCCCTCGCGCTGATGGTAGCGGTTCACCACGGTTATCAGGACAGCATCACAGCGGAGCTTTTGGCAGATCTTTTTTATCAAGTCCAGCCGGTTTCCGGACATATCCGGAGAGAAGCCCTCAACCTGATTCGCATTCAGAAAACGGACCCCCTGGACAGACTTCAATTCGTCAACCAGCACGCTGTCAATATATTGCGCGCCACGGCCCAGACTGTCGGCCTCGGAAGAACTCAGCTTCCGGTCGGCATCAACAGGTATCTCCGTCGGCAATACAACAAAACTGCCGATCTTCCCGACAGCTCTATCCGAATTTTTCTCCGGAGCTTCCTGTTGGGTGGCACAGGAAGAGAGTATTAAAACCGCACAATAAAACAGAAACACCTTCAGTAACAGCGAATGTGGAGTTTTCACGTAAGACCTCTTTTCATATTGCCTTTCAATAACAGAGCGTTCATGCCAGAACCTGCCATAAGACGTTGATTTTCTACAAAATCCAACAGACACTTGAAAGCTTACAGGCACCCTTTTGACGATAACGCCCCGGAAACACGGACATCCTCCTGAACAGCCTGCCGCATGGCTCTCCCCAGTCCCTTGAAGACGGCCTCTATAATATGATGGCTGTTTTCACCATGCAGGAGATCCGCATGCAGGGTTATGCCTGCGTGCAGGACAAAGGCCCGGAGAAACTCCTTGGCCAGGGCTGTATCAAAAGTCCCTACCCTGCTGTCGGGAACGGATACGTTGTAATGCAGAAAAGGCCGGTTGGAGATATCGACTACAATCCGCACCAACGTCTCATCCATCGGGAGGCAGCACTCACCATACCGGGCTATCCCCTCGAAATCCCCCAAAGCCTCTTTAAAGGCCTTGCCCAGGCATATTCCCGTATCTTCAACCGTATGGTGATCATCGACCTGAACATCGCCTTTCCCTTTAAGCGTGAAATCGAAAAATCCATGAACGCCAAAAAGTGTCAACATATGATCAAGAAAGGGGACATCCGAGTCAATCGCTGTCTTTCCGGTGCCATCAAGGCTGAGTACCAGCCTGATATCGGTTTCCAGTGTTATTCGCTGGGCGCTGCCAGCTCTTCTCTCTTGTTCGCTCATATCCTTTCCCTCGTTTTTTTGCTCTCCGCAGCCTCTCCCTGCTTCCACCGTCAAGAACTCTTTATAGTACTCTATCTTCGCAAAACCATCTCTATTTTTTCGCCGATTCTTGGCAAAAAAGGAAGAAATCGAAAATTAAAACGGATTTTTCATTGACAGTAATTTCAAAAATCTGTATCTTGGCTCTGTTTTGACACAAGCAAACGAGCGGGAATAACTCAGTGGTAGAGTGCAACCTTGCCAAGGTTGAAGTCGCGAGTTCGAATCTCGTTTCCCGCTCCAGAGAGACTTTAAAAGGTTCGATCATTATCGAACCTTTTTTTATTAATTATAGAGGACCATTCGAGGCACACAATGAAAACCTATCTTGCTCCTGTTAACGAGATCGAGAAAAAATGGTACGTTGTTGATGCGGAGGATAAAGTGCTTGGCCGTCTTGCGGCTGAGATTGCATCCCGTCTCCGCGGAAAACACAAACCGACTTTCTCGACCTTCATTGATAATGGCGATTTCATCATTGTAACGAATGCTGACAAGATTCGCCTGACCGGAAATAAATGGGATGACAAGAAGTATTATCATCACACCGGATACATGGGTGGAATCAAGGAAGCGAATGCGAAGAAACTGATGGAAGTTCACCCGACAGAATTGGTCATTACCGCCGTCAAAGGAATGCTTCCTAAAAACCGGCTTGGACGTGCGCAACTGAAGAAGCTGAAGGTTTATGCCGGTACTGCGCATCCGCACGAAGCGCAGCAACCTGTTGTCTTAGATATTTAATTCACATGGAGAAAATGACCATGGCTCAAGATCGTTTCTACGCCACCGGCAAAAGAAAAAACGCCATCGCCAGAGTCTGGATTACACCAGGCAATGGCAAGATGATTGTCAATGAATTGGATGCCGATGTCTATTTCGCCGGTATGTTCAAGAATCATAAAATTGCAAGACCGTTTCAGGTGACAGAGACCGCTGAACAGTATGATGTTATAGCAACCCTCCGGGGGGGCGGCAAATCCGCTCAGGCCGATGCCTTATGCCATGGCATCTCCAAAGCCCTGTTGAGCGTAAGTCTCGAAAACAGGATTCCTCTTAAAAGGTCTGGATTTCTTACCCGTGACCCGCGTATCAAAGAGCGGAAAAAGTACGGTCAGAAGGGTGCTCGGGCGAAGTTCCAGTTCTCCAAACGGTAAGTCTGTTTATTCGTCTGCTGCCTGCAGTCTTGCAGTAGAGGGATTTGAGGTACGGATTACGATTTCAGGGAATAACAGATCATCTGTTATTCCCTTTTTCTATTTTGTTCCCTATGCTGAAGGCAGTCCTTTCAATATAATTTGTTTCTTGACCCACTCTGACAGGTATCCATTATGATAAAAGTCGCAATTGTTGGTGCCTCCGGTTACACCGGTGTTGAATTGGCCCGAATCCTCTGCAACCACCCCCGGATCACACTCACGACGGTCACATCGAGACAACATGAGGGGAAACCCTTGAGCCGGGTCTTTCCGAATCTCTATAAAAAGGTCGATCTTGTCTGTGAAAATCTCACACCTGCGGAACTCTGCTCACGGGCTGATGTCATTTTTACGGCTGTACCGCATAAGACAGCCATGGACATCGTCCCTCAACTCCTGGCAGAGAAGAAAAAGGTCATCGATCTCTCGGCCGATTTTCGGCTCAGGGACGTAGCGGTCTATGAGCAGTGGTATCAAAAGCACACCTCTCCTCAATTTCTAAAAGAAGCTGTTTACGGTCTTCCCGAACTGTACCGGGACCAGATACAATCCTGCAGCCTGATTGCCAACCCCGGCTGCTATCCGACCTCGATAATTCTCGGTCTTGCACCCCTGCTTAAAGCAGGCGTAATTGATCCGCAATCGATCATCGCCGACTCAAAATCAGGAACATCCGGAGCCGGACGTTCAGCATTGGTGAGTTCTTTGTACTGTGAAGTAGCCGACGGATTTCGCGCCTACAAGGTAGCTGACCACAGACATACCCCCGAAATCGAGCAGGAAATAAACCGGCTGGGCCACTGCAATGTGAATATCTCGTTCACCCCCCATCTGCTCCCCCTATCCCGCGGCATTCTCAGCACCCTATACGCCCGGCTTGACAAGGGCACAGGGAACGATCAGGTTCGCGATCTCTATGAGACCATGTACAAAAACGAGCACTTTGTCAGGGTTCTTCCTGAAGGCATCTTCCCGGCAACCCAGTATGTCAGGGGGTCGAACTTCTGCGATATAGGCTTCAAAATCGACCCGAGAACCGGCAGGATCATCGTGATGTCGGCCATTGACAATATCGTCAAGGGCGCGGCGGGGCAGGCCGTTCAGAACATGAATCTCATGTGCGGTTTTCCTGAGGCGGCGGGTCTGGAAGGAGCCCCGTTTTTCCCCTGATCGGCGAATCCGGCGATGCGCAACATTAAGCTGCTCATAGCCTATGACGGTACGGGCTTCGCCGGCTGGCAGAAGCAGAAGAACGCTCCTACTCTTCAAGGTGAAATTGAGAAAAGACTGAACATCATGACGGCGGGGCCCATCGTCCTGCTCGGGGCCGGACGGACGGACGCCGGCGTTCACGCCGAAGGGATGGTGGCCAACTTCCATACTCCGAAGGCCATCAGTTGCGAAAGCCTCCATAAAGGGCTCAACGCTCTGCTCCCCGAAAGCATCAGGATTCTATCGGTCCATGAAGCTGACAAAGACTTTCACTCCCGATTCTCCGCCAAGGCAAAAACGTATATCTACTCGCTCTTCACTGGTCCGGTCCTTCTTCCCACCCAACGGCTGTATGTCTTCCACAGCCCGTATCCGCTTCAGTCGGATCTGATCACCGAATGTCTGTCGCATATTACGGGAACCCATGATTTTGCAAGCTTTGAGCTCGCAGGGTCACGGGACAAATCCCGTACCGGAGGCCGGGGTTCCATACGAACCATTCTCACAGCCGAGATGCAGGATGCAGGAGACGGCCATTACCGCATTGCCATTACTGGTGATGGTTTTCTGCGGCAGATGGTCAGAATACTGGTCGGTACAATTCTTGAAGTCGGGAAAGGAAGAATGAGGATCGATGATTTCCGTCGGATTCTGGACGCAAAAGACCGAACCCAGGCAAGCCCTCCTGCCCCCGCCCATGGTCTCAGCCTGCATAAAATTTTCTATTGAGTGAGAATGACAATCTCACAAAATCCTGCACAAGTCGCATACAAACTTGGTCACGTTTTCGCTGAATCTTCTTTCTTCGCCCGGCGAAGCATTCTTTCAACCAGTGCACTTTTGTTGCTTCCGGCGTCAGCCCCCCGAGGACGGCGCTGGAGAACTTGCCGCCATTGAAACGCAGGCATGCCATGAAAGCCCCGCATGCGCCTATCAAACATTATCATCAACATTACAAACCAGGCGGCCTATACGACGTCACTCGACGTTAATTTTAGATTTTTTTTCAGCGAACAGCGTAAAGAACGATATACTGTGAACTTACAAAAAAAACAAACGGTCACCTCAGCGGGTGACCGTTTCATCCGCAGGAAAATCGCAAATCCTCAATTGCGCACAAATCGCACATTGCGCAGGGCTGCAGAAAGATATCGATCAACAATCTTTATGATTTTTTTCTAATGGACTGCCGGGCCAGGAGAGATTGCAGTTTCCAGGGAGAGGAAAGGCAAATCCGTTCGTCATCACAGGTTGACATGACGTCACAGAAGTTGAGGAATTCATGCATGGTATCGGTCATCACCTTGTCTTTCCTTGCTATTATCTGCAATTGGCGGGTCATGTCGATACCATCGACGTTCAGGCTTTTCAGCCAACCGTTCTCAACCTCTCGGCAAATGGTCAACGAGGAAAGGCAGGCGATTCCCACTCCGGACTCCACGGCCCGCTTTACCGCTTCCGGATGCCCCATTTCCATTACGATATGGATGTCGTCAATATAGTCCTTCATCCTTTCCAGGAAAATCGCAGCCGTTCCGGACCCCTGTTCCCGCATAATCCACTTGCTGTTCTTAAGGTCTGTTTTTACATCAAAAAATTTATTATGCGCCAGGGGGTCCGAAGGCCCGGCCAGGACCACGAGTTCGTCTTTGAACCAGGGGCGGATTACGATATCCTCGTTGGTCACCTTGCCCTCGACAAATCCGATATCCATGGCACCGTCCACCACCATCCGCTCAGCATACTGCGTGTTGTAGACAAGCATGTTTATATGGACCCTGGGGTGGATGCGCTTAAAGGCCCCGATCAGATAAGGAAGTATGTAATTTCCAAGCGATAAACTGGCGATAACCTCGATATGACCCGCCAGCTTATCGTTTCTCTCCGACATGATCGTTTCAACATTGCTCACCTGGGTGGTGATATCTTTTGCCAAGGGTAAAAGATATCGGCCACGGGCATTTAACAGAAGACTTCTGCCATGCCGGTCAAAAAGGGAACCCCCGAGCTGGTTTTCCAGTTCAGCCAATGCCATACTCACAGCCGATTGGGTAACAAACAACTTTTTACTCGCCTTTGTAACCTGAGCCGTCTCAGCAACTGCTATAAATATCTCTAATTGTCTCAATGTGATAGACATCTCTTGCACCGTTATTCAAATATTTTGATTCAATTCATCTTATTTATTGACTAGTGATGTTTCATCTTATCATTTATAAAAGCTTCTTCAAGATCTTTCTATAATTTATTCTTATTATAAATAACACTTATTTCTCACATGTTTGCCTGAAACTGAACGTCCATTCAGTTTCCTGTTGACACATATATACCGATTAACTACTCTAGCTCACGTTTGACCGCACTTTCAGTTGTTCTTCAACTTAAGATGGAGCGTCGACATGGAACCGCAGTTCTCGGAATTTCTCTATCGTGACAACATCATCTGGATCACGGCCTTTGCGCTGGGAGGGCTTGTCTTCGCCCTCGGTCCGATCCTGATTGTCTATCTCTTGATGCCCCGCAAAACCCGACAGATCAACAACAAGTCAAGCCAATATATCGAATGCGGCATGGACCCCATCGGCGACAGCTGGATCAGGTACGGGGTGGTTTTCTACCTCTACGCCTTGATTTTCCTCGCCTTTGACGTGGACGTGCTCTTCCTTTTTCCGGTGGCACTGACCTATAATAAGGGGATTTTCCTCTCATCACACCGTGATTTCGTTGAAATTGTCATGTTTGTCGGCATTCTGTCGCTTGCTATTGTCTATGCGTGGATCAAGGGAGTATTCAAGTGGGAACGAAAAACATACCGTCGATAAAGGAAGGGATACCTTCTTCCTTCGTTCAGTTTGCACTGGCCGACCAGCTTATCAATATCTGCAGGGTCAATTCTTTCTGGCCCCTCACCTTCGGCATCGCCTGTTGCGCAATCGAGATGATGGCCACCGGATGCGCCCGGTTCGACATGTCCCGGTTCGGGGCCGAGGTTTTCCGCCCTTCTCCCCGGCAGAGTGATGTGATGATCGTTGCAGGCACCATCACGAAAAAGATGATGCCCGGCATCAAGACCCTCTATGATCAGATGCCCGAGCCCAAATGGGTTATGGCTCTCGGGAACTGCGCCATCTCCGGAGGCCCCTTCGCCTTTGAAGGACAGTACAGCATCATTCTTGGCGCCGATCAGTTTCTCCCTGTGGATGTCTATGTACCCGGCTGCCCGCCCCGTCCCGAGGCGCTTCTGCAGGGCATCATGGAACTTGAACACAAGGTTTCAGGCTGGAAACGATGGAAAAACCCTGAAGCGGCGTAGCGCTCAGGGCTCTTTTGTGACGTATTGACAGAACTGGGCATTCGTTGGCGCCCTGTCCAGAGTTTTTTTGGAGCATCATGATATGATAGTAGAAAAAACGAAACTGGCACTCCTCAATCTCTTTCCTCAATCAGAACCAGTCGCTGCGGCCGCACCTGCTCCCCTGCAGGAGGAGGGCGAAAAAAAGGCACCAAAAAAAGAACCGCCACGCATGAACGGCGTGATGGAACGGGACTACAACGTGCACGGCTATCATCTCGATGCCCAGGTTTCTCCCGCTCAGCTTCTGGACGCTGTTGCCATCATTGACGATGCCGGTTTCTTCATCGAGAGCATCACCGGGGTCGATTGGATCAAGGAGGATCAGCTGGAGGTTATCTACGATTTCAGCCGCTATGATTTTGACCTCTGCCGCGTGGTCATACGAACCCGGGTTCCCCGCAGCAAGCCTGTTGTTCCGACCATAACCGGCATGTATGCCGGAGCCAACTGGCACGAGCGCGAGACCCATGACTTCTTTGGCATAAAATTCGAAGGCCACCCCAACCTCATCCCGCTGCTTTTACCGGAAGATGCTGATTTTCATCCACTTCTCAAGGATTTCAAAGCATGAGTGCTCCCATTACAATCAGACCGGACGAGACGTTCACCTTAAACGTCGGGCCGCAGCATCCAGCCACCCACGGCGTCCTCAGGGTGAAGATGGAGATGGACGGCGAATATATCGTCAACGCCGAGACCGTTATCGGCTACATCCACCGCATGCATGAAAAGATGGGGGAACTCAAGACCTATCCCCAGTTTTTGATGAACTTAAGCCGGATGGACTATCTGGGAGCGCTGGGATATTCCCACGGGCATGTGCTGCTCATCGAAAAGGCGGCGGGCATCGAAGTGCCGGAGAGGGCCGAATATATCCGGGCCATCACAGTAGAGCTGAACCGGATTGCCTCGCATCTTTTCTGGTTCGGGGCCTTCGTCATGGATCTCGGGGGCTTCAGCCCGCTGATGTATGCACTTCAAGACCGGGAATACATTCTCGACATGCTGGAGGCCATCACCGGTTCCCGTCTCACCTATAGTTATTACCGTTTCGGAGGCTTGTACAATGACGTCGACGACGATTTCATCGACGCCGCCAGGCGTTTTATCCCCCGGATGCGCGCCTCCCTGAAAAAATATCACAGGCTGGTTACCGGCAACATCATATTTATGAAGAGACTCGAAGGGATCGCTCCGCTGACCCCTGAAATAATCAGGAAATACGGAGCGACCAGCGCCGTGGCCAGAGGATCGGGCATCAATTTCGACGTCCGGAAAAATGAGCCCTACTCGGTCTATCCCGAATTCGATTTCGACGTCCCGGTTTACCATGAATGCGACTCGCTGGCCCGCTACATGGTCCGCATGGCCGAGATGGAGCAATCGCTTCGAATCATCGAGCAGGGGCTGGACAAACTGCCGGGCGGTCCGATCATGCCGGAGAAGAAGAAGCCGATCAAGATTGCCCCCGGCGATTACTATCAGGCCGTCGAGACCGCGCGCGGGAGTTTCGGGATCAGGCTGGTCAGCGACGGCGGAAAGACCCCCTACCGCCTGAAACTGCGGTCGCCCACCTACTCCAACATGCACCTTTTTGATGAAAGCTGCCGTGGAATGCTGATCATGGATGCCCTGGCCTTCATGGGCAGCCTGGATCTGGTCATACCCGAGATCGACCGGTAAAGGAGAACGCCGATGAGTCTTACACTGCTCAATGTTATCATTGCCGTCGTTATCGCCATCGCCTTTGCGGCCCTGAACGCCGCCTATCTGGTCTGGGCGGAACGGCGAGGCGCCGCACGCATCCAGCGGCGTCCAGGTCCTAATATCAACGGGCCCTTCGGGCTCTTCCAGCCCCCACTGGACGGGGTCAAGCTGATGGCAAAGCAACTGCTGATCCCCGGCGATGTCGATAAAATCCTTTTCATGGTCGCACCGGTTCTGGCCATGGCTCCTGCCATCACCAGCTTCGTCACCATCCCCTTCAGCGACCATATCGTCGGTCACAATATGCATATCGGCATCCTGCTGGTCTTTGCCTTCGCCTCCATGGGCGGCATGGCGCTGCTCCTGGCAGGCTGGAGCTCCCGCAATAAATATTCTGTGATGTCAAGCGTCAGGGCCGTTTCCCAGGCCATCGCCTACGAGATCCCCATGCTGATCACGGTCATCACCATTGTCATGATCACCGGAACCACCGATCTCATGGGCATCGTCAAGTCCCAGGCGGGCGGATTCTGGCACTGGAACATCTTCCCCTTCAAGGCAGGTGTGTTCAATCCCTTGATGCTGCTATCATTTTTGGTCTTTTTCATCAGCTCGCTTGCTGAAACCAACCGGGCGCCCTTCGACCTCGGCGAGGCCGAGAGCGAGCTGGTCGCCGGTTTCCATACCGAATACGGCAGCATGGGCTTTGGCCTTTTCTTCATGGGCGAATACGCCAATATCGTCATCGGCGCCTCGCTCACCACCATCCTTTTCCTGGGAGGCTGGGATTGCCCCTTTGGTTTGTTCCCCGGAGTCTGGTGGTTCCTGCTGAAGATCTACCTGCTGATCGCGACCTTCATCTGGATCCGCTGGACCTTCCCGCGGACCACGATCTACGGCCTCTTGAACCTGTCGTGGAAGATATTGATTCCATTTTCACTCTTCAACCTGCTGCTCACCGCAGGACTACTCAAGGTGTTTTAATATGGGCGCCTATTTCAGTGAAATATTCTCCGGACTATGGAGCCTCTTTGTCGGTATGGGCATAACGTTCCGGGAGTTTTTCAGTCCGACGGTAACCGTTCAATATCCTTACGAGACGCTGAAGATGACCGCCCGCTATCGCGGCCATATCGAGCTGATATCCGACGAGGAGGGCAACCCGAACTGCGTGGTCTGCGGCATGTGCGAAAAGGCCTGTCCGTCTTCCTGCATTACACTTGCAGGAGAAAAGCCGGAGGGGGGGAAAAAGAAGGTTCTTACCAGTTATTTGCTCGATTTCACAAAATGTTCGCTCTGCGGCTCCTGTGTTGAGTCGTGTAATTTCAACGCCATCGACTTTTCCAAGGAATACAACCTGGCTAGTACCCGCAAGGAGGATTTTCACTTCAACCTTCTTCAACGATTAAAGGACAGAAACCCATGAACTCTTTGCTTCTCTCCTCGCAGACACCTGCTCTTTTCAGTGCAGACGGCCTGGCCGGGCTGATTTTCCTGATCATGGTGGCGGTCATGCTGCTGGGCGGTCTGATGGCCTGCACGTCGGAACGTCTGGTCCGCTCTGTGGCCGGCTTGGTCGTGTGTTTCGTTGGTGTCGCCGGAATCTTTTACTACCTCAATTCGCCCTTCATCGCCGTGATGGAGATGCTGATCTATGTGGGAGCGGTTTCGGTCACCATCGCCTTTGCCATCATGCTGGCCGCCCCCGAGCAAAGCAAAAAATTCGGGCCCTGCGGTCCGCTCGCAGGTCCCCTGGGCTTTCTGACCGCAGGTCTTGCCTTCGGCGGGCTGGCGGTGCTCGGCTACCGCACAGCCTGGCCGGTACAGGCCAAGATCAACAACGGCGGCATGGAGCTCATCGGCGTGCAGCTTCTTCAAGACTATTCTATGGTCTTCGAGCTCGTCTCTCTTGTCCTGTTAATTGCCATTCTCGGGGCGCTCATCCTGGCCCGAAGCGGGAGGAATCACTGATGTCACTGCTTACCCTGCATAATAATCTCACTACCTACCTGGTAATCGGCGCCATGCTGTTCGGTATCGGCATTTACGGTTTCATCACCAGGCGGACTGTCATCAGCATGCTTATTTCCTCTGAACTGATGCTGGCGGGAGCCTCGGTCAACTTCATGGCTTTCAACCGTTTCACCGCACCCGATCCGGTGGTCGGACAGATATTCACCCTCTTCATCATGGCCATAGCCGCAGCGGAAGCGGCCATCGGCCTCAGTATTGTCGTGGCCATTTACCGGAACTATACCTCCATTGAAACGGAAGATCTGGTCAAACTCAAAGGCTAGAAAGGAATCGCTGTCATGAATACAACAGTCTGTTCGGTTAAACTCCTGATTGCCCTGCTGGTTCCCCTGGTTGGCGCCGTGGGCGTCATGGTGAAGGGCCGCCACGAGAATATTCGGGAGTCCCTATCCTGCATAGCCTCTCTTGTCCTTTTCGGCCTCGTCCTGTCGCTTATTCCTGATATCCTCCAGGGCCGGACACTGGTCTTCCCCCTGTTCACCCTGCTGCCGGGGGTCTCCATCACCCTCCGGGCGGACGCCATGTCCATGATCTTCGCCATCGTCGCCTCCTCGCTCTGGACTATTGCCGTCTTCTACTCCATGGGATACATGCGAAGCCTGAAGGAGCATGCACAGACCCGGTTTAACGCCTGCTTTGCCCTGGCCATCTTCGGCGCGATCGGCGTGGCCTTTTCCGACAATCTCTTTACCATGTACCTCTTCTACGAGATCGTCTCGGTCTGCACCTATCCGCTGGTCGCCCACCACCAGGACGAGGAAGGCTATCACGGCGCCCGCAAATACATCATCTATCTGACCACCACGGCCAAGGCCTTCCTGCTGCCGGCCATGATTCTGATCTATGTGCTGACCGGCACCCTGGACTTCGCCCCTAATATCTCTACCGGCATCTTCCCGGCAGGCGTCAACAGCAGCCTGGTGATCATGCTTTACATCTTCTGCCTCTTCGGTTTTGCCAAAAACGGCGTTATGCCCTTTCATCACTGGCTTCCCGGGGCCATGGTGGCCCCAACCCCCGTCTCAGCCCTGCTGCACGCGGTGGCAGTCGTCAAGGTCGGGGTCTTCTGTACGACCAGGGTGATGCTTTATGTCTTCGGAGTAACCACCATGAATGCCCTCAACCTGGGAATTCCGACGGCCTACTTCGTTGGCTTCACTGTGCTGATGGCCTCCATCATCGCCCTTTCCAAGGACAACCTGAAGGCCAGGCTGGCCTATTCAACGGTCAGCCAGCTCTCCTATATCATCATGGGTGTGGCCCTGCTGACGCCTGCAGGAATCCGGGGCGGCCTGATCCATATCGTCAATCACGGCTTCTCAAAGATCACGCTGTTCTTCTGCGCCGGAGCCATCTATGTGGCCACCCATAAGAAGAATATCTCCGAGATGGAAGGACTGGGTAAAACCATGCCCTTCACCTTCGGGGCCTTTGCCATCGCCTCTCTGTCCATGATCGGTGCGCCGCCGGTAGGCGGTTTTGTAACCAAGTGGAATCTCCTTGTGGGCTCGGTTCAGGCCAATCAGATCGGTATCCTTCTCATCTTGATCGCCAGCACCATGCTTAACGCAGCCTATTTTGCGCCGGTTACCTTCAAGGCCTTCTTCGGTAAACGGCCGGAAGGAGAGCCCTATACGGGCATCAAAGAGGCCCCCCTGGCCATGCTGATTCCCATACTGATCGCATGCACTATTTCAGTTCTCCTTGGTATCTTTCCAAACATAATGATGCAATTTGTAAAGGTGGTGACGGGATGATTGTCAATTTTATCGATTATCTGAAGGCCAGGCCGCGCATAGTGGGCCTGTATTGCTGCATAGGGATCGCGGCTATTGTGATCTGGAGCCTGACGGTCGACATGGAAGAGGCCCACACCTGGGTTGAACGAAATATTCCGGCATTCTGGAGCCTGTTCGGACTTGCAGCCTGCACCATAATCATCTTCTTCTCCCGCTGGTTCGGGAAGGCTGGAATCAAAATCCGGGAGGACTATTATGATAAGTAGTTTCCTTCACCCGTCCCTGATAATGATAGCGGGGGCTTGTTTTCTCCCCCTCTTCAAGGAGCCTTTCCGCAAGTTCTTTCTGGTGCTGATCCCGCTTCTGGCCTTCCTCGACGTCCTGTATCTCAGCGCACATCCGGGCACTTACGGCCTCGTCCATTTCATGCAATGGACGCTCACCTTCGGACGGGTCGACAGTCTATCAATGATCTTCGGCTTCATCATGGCGCTGATGGCCATTATCGGCACCATCTACGGCCTGCACGTCAAGGAAAACTGGCAGCATATCGCGGCCTGGTTTTATGTAGCAGGATCGCTCGGAGTCATCTATAGTGCCGACTATCTTGTACTTTTTCTATTCTGGGAGATGATGGCCTTCGCCTCCACCTTCTTAATCTGGTTTAATAAGGACCCTGGCTCCCTGGCCGCAGGCTACCGCTACCTTCTGGTCCACACCTTCGGCGGCGTCCTGCTGCTTCTGGGCTTCGTTCTCCGCTACCAGGCGACCGGCGGCGACCTCTCCTTCATCCAGCTTGATGTGCACAACCCGCAGCTCTACACCTGGCTTATTATGGCCGGTCTGATGCTGAACGCAGCTGTGCCGCCGCTTCATTCCTGGCTGCCGGATGCCTACAGCAAGGCCACCATCACCGGATCGGTGTTTATGTGCGCCTTCACCACCAAGACCGCCATCTACACGCTGATCCGCAGCTGCGCGGGATTTGAGGTTTTGATTGTTCTTGGCGTCATCATGGCCGTCTACGGCATTGTCTATGCCGCCATGGAAAATGACGTCCGCCGGCTGCTCGGCTGGGAGATCATCAGCCAGGTCGGCTATATGGTTGCAGGCGTGGGTATTGGCTCGGCCCTTGCCATCAACGGCGCCTGCGCCCATGCCTTTGCCCATATTCTCTATAAAGGCCTGCTCTTCATGGGGGCCGGCTCCATTATCAAGATGACCGGCAGATGCAAATTTACCGAACTGGGTGCACTCTACAGGAAGATGCCCAACACCATGATCTTTACCCTCATAGGCGGAATGTCGGTCTCGGCCTTCCCCTTTCTTTCGGGCTTTGTCTCAAAATCCATGATTATTACAGCCAGCTTCGAATCCCATATTTTCTGGGCGGGATTCCTGCTCTCTCTGGTCTCCGCAGGCACCTTCCTGGTGGCCGGACTCAGGCTGCCCTATCTGCTCTTCTTCGGCGAAAACCGAGGACCGGCCGAATCCTACGACAAGGCCTGCGATCCGCCTTGGAATATGCAGACGGCCATGCTGATTGCAGCCTTTTTCTGCATTCTGATAGGCACCTGCCTGCCCTTTTTGTACACGATGCTGCCCTATCAGAATGTGGTCTTCAACCCCTACAACGCCGAACATATGAGCGAGACCCTGCAGATCCTGGCCTTCACGGCGCTTGGTTTCTTCCTCTTCAGGAAATGGACCGCAGCCGAGGCCGGTATCAACCTTGATCTGGACTGGTTCTACCGCAAGGGCGGTCAGATCTTTCTGTGGCTGGCCCAGCGTCCCCTGCAGTGGATGGACACGGCCTGGGGAACGGCATACCGGGTAATCGGCCTGAACACACTGACTACTACGGCCAGTTTCTCGTCCTGGTTTGACTGGAACGGAATCGACGGCGTGGTCGACGGAACAGCCCGTTGCGTTCGCGCCATGGGCAGACGGGTGGCTCTCGTCCTGCAGAGAGGGCAGATACAGCAGACCATCTATTACACGGTCTCCCTCGCCGCCATCGTTCTCTTTGCATTTGTCTGCCTTTAAACATTGAACTTGAGGACCCCCTGTAATGGATCAATTACTTCTTAATCCGGGATTTCCGCTGCTGAGCACCCTCATCTTTCTCCCTCTGGCCGGAGTCATTCCCTTGCTTATCATCAAGAATGATTCCTTCAGCCGGTACTGGGCGCTTGCCATCACCACGGCTGTGGCGGTATTGTCCCTCCTGCTCATTACGGGTTTCGACACATCCACGGTAAAATTTCAATTCGCCGAATATCACAGCTGGGTCCGATCACTGAATATCAACTATGTGGTCGGTGTGGACGGCATTTCCATCCTGCTCATCATCCTGACCACGCTGATTATGCCCCTCTGCGTTCTCGCCTCCTGGTCCTATATCAAGACCAGGATTTCCACCTTCATGATCTGCCTTCTGATCATGGAAACCGCCATGCTCGGGGTCTTCGCCGCCCTGGATTTCGTCCTCTTCTATATTTTATGGGAGGCCATGCTTATCCCCATGTATCTGCTGATCGGCATCTGGGGAGGACCGAGGAAGATCTACGCATCGGTGAAGTTTTTCCTCTACACCCTTGCCGGTTCAATCCTGATGCTGGTCGGCATAATCTGGCTGTACAAGGCCAATAATTACAGTTTCTACATCCCCGATATGATGTGGAGGGATTATTCCTTCGGAAACCAAATCCTTCTCTTCCTCGCCTTTTTCCTGGCCTTTGCCATCAAGGTGCCGATGTTTCCCTTCCACACATGGCTGCCCGCAGCCCACGTCGAGGCCCCGACAGCCGGCTCCGTGATCCTGGCAAGCATACTGTTGAAGATGGGGACCTATGGCTTCCTGCGCTTCGCCCTGCCCATTACACCCGCCGCCACCGTCTACCTGATGCCCTATGTGCTCTGGCTCTCGATTGCCGGCATCATCTATGGCGGCCTGACTGCGCTTGCCCAGCATGATATGAAAAAGCTGATCGCCTACTCGTCGGTGGGCCACATGGGTTTTGTGACCTTGGGCATCTTCGTGCTGAATATCCAAGGGATAGAAGGATCCATCCTGCAGATGATCAACCATGGGGTCACCACCGGCGCGCTCTTCCTCTGCGTCGGCATGATCTATGAACGGACCCACAGCCGCGAACTGAGCTCAGCTACCGGCATCGGCAAATTCATGCCGGTCTATGTCACCTTCCTGGCGTTTTTTTCCCTGTCATCCTTTGGCTTTCCAGGGACCAACAGCTTTGTCGGCGAATTTTTGATCCTGGTCGGCACATTCAAGGCCAACCCGCTCTTCAAGCACAACATAGCCCTTGGACTGGCAGCCATCCCCGGAGCGGTCCTGGCTGCCGCCTACATGCTCAGGATGTTGCAGAAAATCGTCTGGGGCGGGACAGCCAATCCGGATCAATCCTGGCTCACGGACCTGAATATCCGCGAGATTGTGACGCTTGCCCCTTTCCTTTTCTTTGTATTCTGGATCGGACTCGGGCCGCAGTCCTTTATAAATCTGATGCACAGCAGTGTTGTGAACCTGCTCGATCAATTCCACACCCATCAGGGGCAGGCTGTCGCTGCTGCTGAGTTGATACTGCGTTGAGAGACTCTAAACGATTAACGACCTACGGAAGGGAACACAATGTTATTTCTGCCTGAATTGACACTGCTGGGAGCAGGACTCGTCATCTTTCTTGTAAGTCTGGGAAAACCTGCAAGCAACACGGTTAAAAATATTGCGCTGGCCCTGGGAGTCTGCATTCTTGCCGCCGCCGCCGCAGGAATGGGGCAACAGGGAAATCTTTTCTTCGATTCCTATCGGGTCGATCTCTTCTCCCAGGTCTTCAAGGTCCTTATCGCGGCTTCGATGCTTGCCGTGCTGATCTTTGGCCGCAAGCTCGCAAGCGTTAAACAGGACGTCCACGCCGAGTACTACCTCTTTCTCTTTTCCGGCGTTCTAGGCATGATGATGCTGGTATCCAGCGTCGATCTGCTGGCGATTTTTGTCTCCCTCGAGCTTTCCTCTTTTGCAGTGTATATCATGGTGCCCATGCGTGATGATAGCGGGGCCATAAAATTCCAGATGGAGGCCGGGGCCAAATACTTGCTCTTCGGGGTCATGGCCACCAGCATCATGCTCTTCGGTATGAGTTATATTTACGGGCTTACCGGTTCCACGCACCTGCCGGTAATAGTTAAGGCCTTCTCCTCAATGTCCAACCAGCCGGCAGCAGTCGCGGCAATGGCAATGGTCTTGGCGGGATTTTTCTACAAACTGGCAATTTTCCCTTTCCATTTCTGGGTCCCGGACATCTATGAAGGGGCAGCCAACGAGACCACAGCCTTCATTTCTTCAGTTCCGAAGCTCGCAGCTGTGGCATTGCTCATCCGGCTCATCAGCATGGTCAGTGCCGACCAGGGGCAGACCCTGCTCAACCTGCTCAAGGTCTGCGCCGTACTCTCCATGTTTTACGGCAACCTGTCAGCTCTGGTGCAAAAGGATCTCAAACGTATGCTGGGCTTCTCGGGTATCGCCCATGCGGGCTTCGTCCTGCTCGGCCTGCTGACCATGCAGGCCAACGGCTATGCCAATGCCCTCTATTATATAATGGGATACGCAGTCATGAATCTCGCCTGTTTTCTGGTTATCTGCTCTGTTGCCAAGGATGGCGAAAATATCCTGATCGAGGATCTCAGCGGATTGCATAAACGTTCACCGTTCCTGGCACTTACCTTGGCAATCGGGCTCTTCGCTCTGGCGGGAATACCGCCCTTCGTGGGCTTCATGGGTAAATTTTACATCCTGGTGGGGGCGCTGAAGCAGGATTATATCGTGCTGGTAACCCTGGCTGCCATCAACACCGCCATCGCAATTTATTACTATTTGTCGGTGGTCCGTGTAACCTACTGCAGCAACCCTGCGCAACAGGAAACGGTGGAACCCCGCATGCTGACCACGGTTACCGCCCTCATCCTGCTGACAATAATCGTGGCAATGGGTGTCCAGCCCCAGAGATTCATTGATTTCGCCCAGGCGGCCATCCAGTCGATTATGTAATCGTCGCCTATTCAGAGAAATCAGTACACGCAAATCGCTCGATGGTTTATGATCCGGTGCAACTCTAGGCCCTTCCAGGTTCCGGACCATGGGGCAGTTGCTCCTCCGGTCCTGGCGGAAAACCGCTATCGTTTGCATTCCCTTTCCATCGGACCCTCATGAATCCTTGGCTGTTTTGTATCCTGTTTCTCATCTTTTCCCAGTATTTTCTGGAACTCTGCGTCTCTCTTCTCAATATCAAGGCCCTTGTTCCGACGCCGCCGCAGGAATTCGCCGATGTCGTAAGCCCGGAAGACTACGCCAGGTCTCAGCAGTATCTGCGGGCCAATACCTTTGTCTCCCTTATCGATAATACCGCCGTCACGGTCATCACCACCCTCTTTCTGCTGGCAGGGGGGTTCAATACCGTTGATATATGGGCCAGGAGCTTAGGACTCAGTACAATCCCGACGGGTTTGATCTATATTGGTGCTCTTCTGATGTTTTCCCTGTTCCTCTCTCTGCCCTCTTCTCTCTACACAACCTTTGTCATCGAAAACCGTTTCGGCTTTAATCGCATGTCCTTGAAGATATTTATATATGACCTGCTGAAGAGTCTATTGCTTGCCATCGTCATCGGCGGTCCCATCCTGTCCTTTATTCTCTGGTTCTTTGAGCACAGCGGCCCCATGGCGTGGTTATATTGCTGGATCGGGGTCATTGCCGTCGTCATTGTCCTGCAATACCTTGCCCCGGTGGTCATAATGCCCTTATTCAATACCTTCACCCCCATTGCCGACGGCCCTTTGAAAGAGGCAATACTGGCCTACGCCAGACAGGAGAATTTCATGATTCGGGGGATATTCACTATGGATGGATCGAAGCGCTCGACAAAATTGAATGCCTTTTTCACAGGATTCGGCCGCTTCAGAAAGATCGTCTTTTACGACACCCTGACGGAAAAGCTCTCGGATGATGAAATTGTAGCTGTTCTCGCCCACGAAATGGGCCATTGCAAGCTCAATCATATAACAAAGATGCTTTTTGCCACCGTCCTGCACACCGGCCTCTTATTCTACTTTCTCGCCATAACCCTGAACAATACCGGACTTTTCCAGGCCTTCAGAATGGATAATATATCTCTTTACGCCAGCCTGATATTTTTCGGATATCTTTTCTCACCCGTAAACCTGCTCGTCTCTCTTGTCCTCAATATTTTTTCACGCCGTCATGAATTTCAGGCAGACCGTTTTGCATCAAAAACGACAGGATCTGCTGAAAATCTCATCAGCGGACTCAAAAAACTCAGTTGCACGAATCTTTCGAACCTCACCCCTCACCCCCTGTATGTCGTTCTTCACTCCAGTCATCCGCCGATTCTCGAACGGTTGGACGCCTTACGACAAAATCGGTTTTGAACGCATAGTTAAGTAGTTGGAAGCATAAAGGAAGATCAAGCCTCCACTCTTTTTTCAAATGTCGGTAAATTCCCGTTGACAGTTAAGGAGGTATGGAGTAGTTTGCCGCGGTCCTTGAGTCACGGAGTGAAGGGAGTCGAGTCTTAAGAGGAGTCGAGCCTTTGATCGAGTGATTTTGAGAGGCGGCGGGAAAAGAAAGATATTGACAGCAGGGAAGAATGGTTGTAGAGTAACTTTC